>Ga0307505_10002278_pt1 | contig 13575 bp, 8 predicted proteins | sample 23_S_MG_FD_202183 | JGI IMG/M metagenome (GOLD analysis project Ga0307505, IMG submission 202183) | Soil microbial communities from Populus trichocarpa stands in riparian zone in the Pacific Northwest, United States - 23_S | ecosystem: Environmental > Terrestrial > Soil > Riparian zone > Trees...
GATCGTCGCCGGCCTGCTCGGTATGTCGTCGAAGTTTGTCGAATGTACGCTCGGCGTCAAATATCGGGATATCGACTCAAACGGCATCGTCCACGGTGGGCCGATGTATTACCTTTCACGCGGTTTCGCGGACATCAAGATGGCCGGATTCGGAAAGGTGATAGCCGTGATCTTTGCCGTCTTCTGTATCGGAGGGTCGTTTGGCGGCGGGAACGCCTTCCAGGCGAATCAGGCAACGACGCAGATCACCACGCTATTCGGGATTGAGGGCGGTGCCACGCGGACTATCATCGGCATAATCATGGCGATCCTGGTCGCGGTCGTTATCATCGGCGGCATTAAGCGCATCGCAAACGTGACCGAAAAACTGGTTCCCTTCATGGCGATCATTTATATAATTGCCTCTTTGATCATTATCTTCGCTCACTTCTCCGAGATACCAGCCGCGATCGGCCAGATCATTTCAGGCGCGTTCACTCCAACGGCGGCAGTGGGCGGCATCGCGGGTGTGATCATACAGGGCTTCCGCAGGGCCGCGTTCTCTAACGAGGCTGGTGCCGGTTCTGCCGCGATCGCCCACTCGGCGGTTCGTACAAAATACCCAGCGAGCGAAGGCATCGTTGCACTGCTCGAACCGTTCATCGATACGGTCGTGATCTGTACGATGACCGCGATCGTGATCGTGCTCTTTAACATGGACGGCTTCTTCCAGTACGGCGGCATCAACGGCAGTGTGATGATCGACGGACAGGCCGTGAACGGCGTCGACCTTACGGCACGGGCTTACAATGACGTGCTACCCGGTTTCAACGCGGTGCTGACGGTCGCGGTTGTCCTGTTCGCATTTTCAACGCTGATCTCGTGGTCTTACTACGGCCTGCAGGCATGGAAATATCTTTTTGGACGCTCGAGGGCGTCTGACCTGAGTTTCAAGGTTCTATTTTGCATTTTCGTCGTCATCGGCGCCGCCGCATCGCTCAACTCGGTCATCGCGTTTTCCGACGCAATGATCCTTGCGATGGTGTTTCCGAACATGATCGGCCTGTTCTTCCTTTTCCCGAAGGTCCGCGAAGAACTTACCCGGTATCTTAAGGCCATCGGGAAGTCCTAGAGACCTAATTTCGTTACATTATTTTGCGGGCGTTCGGAAAGCATCCGGCCGTCCGCAGATTTATTTTCTAAAACTGCCCCCGTGAACCCTTTCCCGCTTGACTACAAACCCGGTCAGCCGTAACGTTCATTAGCATTTCTCACAAAGCTGTATCCTGCGGCTTACGTGCTCGTTCGTCGATATACGTAGTTAAATACCTATTCTTCTGGAGACATTCCTATGTCACTTTTTGCGACTAAACCAATCAGCCAGATCGTCGCCGAGGCGTCTGAGACCGGGACGCATACTCTGAAGAAGACCCTGACCGGTCTTGATCTGACGATGCTCGGGATCGGCGCCATCATCGGAACTGGTATCTTCGTCCTCACCGGCCAGGCGGCGGGTGATAAAGCCGGCCCGGCCGTCGTGATCTCAATGGTCATTGCCGGTATCGTCAGTGCATTTGCCGCACTTTGCTATTCGGAATTTGCGGCCAGCGTGCCGATTTCAGGTTCCGCATACGCCTATGGCTACGGCACGCTTGGCGAATTCGTTGCGTGGATCATCGGATGGGATCTGATCCTCGAATATGCATTTGGGGCGGCGACTGTTGCTGTAGGTTGGTCCGGTTATTTGGTGAGGCTGCTGGCTGAATTCAATATTCAGTTCCCCGCGGCTTTCAGCGCCGCGCCTGGCACGACGGTGACGATGCTTGACGGAAGCAAAGTAACCGCGATCTTTAATTTCCCAGCGGCGCTCATAGCAGTTGCTGTTACGTTCCTATTGATCAGGGGAATAAAAGAATCTGCGAGCTTCAACAGCATCATCGTCATCATCAAGGTGCTGGTTGTCGTATTGTTCATTGTTGCCGGAATCGGGTATGTGAATCCGGTCAATCTTGGCATCGGGTGTTCCTCTGAGATACCAGGGTGTGCCGAGTTCATGCCGTTTGGCTTTAGCGGGGTCATTACAGGTGCGGCGGTTATCTTCTTTGCGTACATAGGCTTTGATGCCGTTTCGACAGCGGCTCAAGAAGCAAAGAATCCGCAGCGTGATATGCCCATTGGCATTCTTGGCTCGCTTGCGGTTTGTACGATCCTTTACATCTTGGTCGCCGGGATCATGGTGGGTCTTGTAGATTACAAGGCGCTTGCGGGTGAATCAGCACCGATCGGCGTTGCTATATCGGCCGCTTTGGCCCAGGCAGAAGGAACCACGATGGGTTCGATACTTAAGGTATTTCCAACCATCATCAATTTGGGCGCGGTTCTTGGATTGAGTTCCACGATGGTGGTAATGGTTATGGGCCAGCCGCGTGTTTTTTATTCAATGTCTAAGGATGGTCTGCTTCCCGCTTGGGCCGCGAAGATCCATCCAAAGTATCAAACCCCGCACATAACGACGGCTATAACGGGAGCGATTGTTACGGTCCTGGCAGGCTTTGTGCCGATCGGCCTCCTTGGAGAATTGGTCAGCATCGGGACCTTGTTTGCGTTCGTCATCGTGGGCACGGGCATCATCATATTGCGTTCGTCGAACCCGACTCTGCATCGTCCATTCAAGGTGCCGTTGTCACCGATAATACCGATCTTGACTGTGGTCTCGGCGGCATACCTGATGAATAATCTGCCACCTGACACGTGGATTCGACTGATCGACTGGATGGCGATAGGACTATTTGTCTACTTTGCCTACAGCTACACCCACAGCCATTTGGGCAAGAATCCGGTGGTGGACTCGAACACCGAAGTATCGGCGAACTATAAACCTCCGATGGCTGCGATGGTCGGTATCGGTTTGGTGATAATCCTTACCGTAATTCAGGTAATTTACCTGATCGACTTTAGGGAACTTCTCAAACTGGAAGCTAATGAACCAATTCCTGAAAGTACGGTTCCGCTAAACCTTGCGCTTCGACTTTTCGCATGGATCGTGACGGGCATAATGATCTGGCTCCTCATGTACGGCAAGGGAGATCGGACGGGAGCACGCGATTCGAAAACAAGAAACCTTGGTCTGGTTATATCGGCTTTCAATCTGGCGGTATGGGCGGGAATTACCTTTTGGTACTTCAAGTACATCCACAAATAGGTTTTTCTCCCGTATTTGTCAGACTGCTGGCTCGAACCGTTGTCGATTATTCCAGAGGCAAAAACAAAGGGCGTAGCGAACATTTCGCTACGCCCTGTCCTTTACCCTTAGGATGTTTATATGTTCAGCAGATCCGCGAGAGGCGTGTCGCCCTCATCGAGCTTCTTGACGGCGTCGTCGTAGATCACGGTCTCTTTCGCGTCTTCCATCTTCTGGGCGGGTCGACGATATGTAGTTCGTCCAGACCTCGCCTTTCCTCCGCGTCGCCATCTGTTCTATCAGGCTCGATCGCTTCTTGGTTGCTAACCTGTCAATCACGCCATTTCCCCCCTTTCGCTAACTAGCTCGAGTTCAGTTTTCCCGTAGGACATGCGGCGAGATGATTCTACGTCAAGATCAGGAATGTTGGGCTATTATATTCGAGTAACTCGTCCGATCCTGAACATTCATACCGCAATGAGGCGATGCCCCCAATGCCGACGTGACTATTTCGACCACACGCTGCTTTACTGCCTTGACGACGGTGCCGCGTTGCTCGAAGGACCCGGAAGTTTTGAGCCGCGGACGGAGATCATCCCGGGCGAGTCGAAGCCGGGCGAGACGGTTCACACAGCGGAGACAAAAGTTTATTCGTCTAGCCCTTCCGCAAGTCTTCCGACAAAGAGCCGAACGCCGATCATTGCCGCTTCACTTGGCGGGATACTATTGCTCGCCGCGGCTGGATATGGGATCTACCGATTTGCCACAGGATCTCCGGCCGCGGCACCCCAGCGCAGCGCGGCGAACATAAAGGTCCAGCGGCTTACGGGAGATGGGAAGACCCGTGGTGCCGTTATCTCGCCTGACGGAAAGCTGCTGGCGTACATCCGAACTGAAGGGAGCGAGCGGTCCGTATGGATCAAGCAGATCGCGACCGATATTTCGCTTCAGCTCGTAAAGCCCGGAGACCTCGACAGGTTCGAGTCTCTGACCTTCTCGCCGGACGGAGTATTTCTCTATTTCAATGCAGAGCCGTCGACTGAGGATCCTCCGTCGATTTATCGCGTGTCGACGCTAGGCGGAACACCGACAAAGGTCATTGAGAACGCTCTCGTCATTAAATTTTCGTCTGACGGGAAACAGGTTAGTTACGGCCGTTTTGATATACCTACGAACGAAGCTTCGTTTTTTGTAGCGAATCCCGATGGCAGCGGCGAACGGAAGATCGCTTCGAGGGCCGGAACTCCATTTTTCAACCCGGACCATACCTGGTCGCCGGACGGCAAGTTGATAGCCGCGGTCGGGGGTGACGACACGCTGCCCCCTGCGCCGGGAATGTCGATCGTCTTGATCAAGGTCGCGGGTGGAGCCGAGCCGGTTGAGATGGCGGGCAAGCGATGGGGAACTCTATCAGAGATCGTGTGGCACCCGAGCGGGGATTCGATCCTAATAGCAGCGGCGGAAACAACAGCAACGCAGAGTCAGATCTGGGAGGTCGCGTACCCGAGCGGCGAGGTTCGGCGGCTAACGAATAATCTGAATGGCCACAACGCGGTTTCTGTTACAGCCGACGGCAAGGCCATCGTCACGGGCGAGATCTACAGCCGATCAGCGTTGTGGGTGTCGCCGGACCTGAAACCTGAGAACGCGAAGCCGATAACACAGGCATCGGCGGACACATGGGGATTCGGGTGGACGCCGGACAACCGCATTGTTTTTTCATCGGACCGGTCGGGCGATCCGGAGATCTGGATCATCGATGCCGATGGAGCGAACGCTCGGGCATTGACGAATGATCGCGTCTTCAAGCAAGTCCCGGTGGTCTCGCCTGATGGCCGCTACATCGTCTATTCTTCGGCGGCCGGCGGCGGTACGCTGGAGCGGATCGACATCAACGGTGGAAACCGAACCTCGCTGACCGATGCGAAGATCGGCGCGGATAATGCGGACATTTCGCTGGACGGCAAATGGGTTTTATTTTCGGGATGGACGGGCGGAGCATCTCGCATAATGAAAGTCCCGCTATCGGGCGGCGAGCCGCAGATCGTTACCGAGTACCAGGCGATGGAGCCGCGATATTCGCGAGATGGCACCCGCTTCGCCTGTTTTATGCCCAACGAGACAACTCGAGTTTGGACACGCCTGGCGATCGTCCCGGCGGAGGGCGGTCCGCCGATCAAGGTTTTCGATGCCCCGCCGAATACGAGCCTCACCCGCGGCCCCGTATGGACGCCGGATGACCGCGGGATCGTAGTCATTATCAACGAAGGTGAGAAGCAGAACCTCTGGCTTCTTCCCGTTGACGGTTCTCCGGGAAAGCGGATGACGGACTTCGAGGCTCCCGGCATTGCTCGCCGCGACTACTCCCGTGACGGAAAACGGATCGCCGTGATGCGTTCCGAGGGGATCGGCAACGCGATCATGATCACCGACTTTCGTTAACCTTTGGTAAGATTCAAATCAATGTATTGCAACAAATGCGGGACTGAGAATCCGGACGATGCCGTTTACTGCAAGAAGTGTGGTGCGGCGGTTGAGGCTGAGGAAGAAACACAGGTCGCGGAGCGCGCGCGAAATACGGATGCGGCTGTACGCGCTTCCGATGACGCCGAGCGGATCTTTGCTATCAACCCTACTTTGAAGTTCGTCGCGCTCGGATACGTGATGGCAGTCGTTGCTGCGTTCGCCCTGGTAATCATTCTTACAGCATTCGTGCCGGGGTTCGTTCCGTTGATCGGGGTCGTGATCGGGTTGCTGCTATTGCTCGTGCCGGTTTACTACCACGTGCAGGCAAAGCTCGTTAGATATTCGTTGAACGACACGACCATCGAGATCGACCGCGGTTTGATCTCGCGGACGACGCAGCACATCCCTTTGCGGCGAGTTCAGGACGTGACGGTAACCGCATCGATCTTTCAGCGGATGCTCGGTTACGGCGATATCACGATCGACAACGCGAGCGAAGACGGCGGCAAGGTCGTGCTCGACAATATCGACATGCCGAAGAAATACGCGGATATGATCCTGCGGCAGATGCGGTTGTTGGATCGTTAGTGGAATTTCTTTAACGCAAAGTCGCTAAGACGCAGAGCCGCGAAGTATTTGATTCTTGCGTCGTTGCACCTTAGCGACTTTGCGTTAGAGAATCTTTGTGCAGTTTATGAAGACTATCTTCCTCACCGGCGGTGCGGGATTCATCGGCTCGGCGTTTGTTCGGCTTGTTCTCGCCGAACAGCCGGACGTTCAGATCGTCGATTACGACGCGCTCACGTATGCCGGCAATCTCGAGAACTTGGCGGATGTCGATGGCTCTCGCCATACGTTTATCAAAGGCGACATCTGTGATCGCAACGCGGTGATGGCCGCCCTACCCGAAGGCTGCGATGCGATCTTTAACTTCGCAGCCGAATCGCACGTTGACCGCAGCATCCATTCTGCAGACGAATTTTTGCGGACGAATATCGTTGGTACGCAGGTGCTGCTGGATGCGGCAAGGGCTAAGGGCGTACGGCGGTTCGTGCAGGTATCGACGGACGAGGTGATGGGGACGCTGCCGGACGACAGCGACGATTACTTTACTGAAGCATCACCCCTACTGCCGAATTCACCGTACGCAGCCTCAAAGGCCGCCGCCGAGTTTGTCGTGCGGGCTGCTCGCGAAACTCACGGTGTCGACACCGTAATTACCCGCTGCGGCAATAACTATGGCCCGCGGCAGTTTCCGGAGAAGCTGATCCCGTTGATGATCGCAAATGCGATGAATGACGAGCCCCTGCCGGTGTACGGCGACGGTCGGAACGTCCGCGATTGGATCTATGTCGACGACCACTGCCGTGCTATCTGGTCTGTGTATGAGAAGGGTAGATCAGGCGAGGCTTATAACATCGGTGCCCGAAACGAACAGGAGAATATCAACGTTGTAAGGTCGATTCTCGATGCGCTCGGCAAGCCACACGGCCTGATCAAGTACGTGACCGACCGGCTCGGGCACGACCGTCGCTACGCGATCGATCCGCGGAAAGTTGAGACTGAGTTAGGGTGGACACCGCGGGTCAGTTGGCAAGAAGGGCTCGCCGCTACGATCAGGTGGTACCAGGAAAATCAGTCCTGGGTAGGTCACGTTCGCAGCGGCGAATACAAGGAATACTATAAGGCGATGTACGGCTTGCGGATATGAAGATCCTCGTCACGGGAGCACGCGGAATGGTTGCTCGAGCAACCACGGACTATTGCCGAACGATCGGTGACGATGTGACCGCGCTTTCCCGGGAAGAAATGGATATCGCCGATCTTGGCTCCGTACGCACAACGATCAAAACCGCTCGACCGGATGTGGTCATTAATTGCGCCGCGTACACTGACGTCGACGGCGCGGAAAAAGAGCCCGAAAATTCGTTTGCTGCGAATTCGAATGGCCCCAAAAACCTGGCGGTCGCAGCTCTTGAATTTGGCTGCGGCCTCGTGACGATCTCGACTGACTACGTATTCGACGGCGGGTTCGATGGCTTCTACACCCAACGACACCAACCAAACCCAAATGGCGCGTACGCGACGCATAAGCGGGAAGGTGAACTCGCGGCTTTGGCGGCGAATGCTCGCACAATTGTGGTGCGTTCAGGCTGGATCTATGGTGAAGGCGGTACGAATTTTCTCAGCGTCATGCCCGATCTGATCCGGGATGGTAAGAACGTCACTGCAATCAAGGACTCGTACGGAACTCCGACGTTCGCGGGTGACCTCGCAATGCGATTGCGCGAGTTGGCTGAACTAGACATGCCAGGGATCTATCACGTCACCAATTCTGGCCCGGGCACGAGTTACTTCGGCTTTGCTGAGAAGTTGTATGAACTCGGCGGATTCGATCCGTCACTGCTCTCGCCGGTTTCTCATATGGAACTTCAGCGACCGGCGCCAAGGCCGGTTAGCTCAAGGCTCGCGTGTCTTATTAGTGAAAAGTTTGGACTGGCTCCAATGCCTGACTGGAAGGTGGCTCTTCAGAGATTTCTTGCAGCGAAGAAGACGTAGGCCTCGACGATCATTCAGCGGGTTCGTCAGGATCTAACGTAGCAGACTGAAAATAGAGAACGCGAAAAACGTGGCGGGCGTCGATGCGCATTGGCTCTCCGCGATAAACACACCGGTTAGGCGAACATAGCAAGAACACCTTCTGCACCGTCTCCAGGATCGCAAATACCTGCTCGCCGTCGTGCGAATGTCCAACCTCGGCCCAGAGTCGACGGCCCTCAAGGTTGTACTCGATCCGCCGCACCCGCCGGGCTGCTACCCCGAATCGCGTCTGCAGTTCGGCGAACTTTCTGATAGCGTCGTAAATGGACTCGGCCATTTCCGCATCGTCTGCAGTTGGAACAGTAAATCTCATCGATTCCGTCAGTGTTTACCGTTTGTTGCAGCCGACTCCATTACCGGTGTGGTCGACGGGTCGTCAGCCGACTTGTAGTAGTTATAATAGCCGGTTCCGTAGTAGTCGTATTCGATCGAGCCGGACTTGAGACCGTTCAGCACGACGCCGTAAATTCGGGCTCCGATCGTCCCGAGACGCTGCTTGAACCGTCGCATAAGATGGATCGAGCTCTTGTTTGCCATTGCCACCAGCACGACTCCGTCGACCTGAGTCGAAAGTATCGCCGCGTCGGTGAACGAGATCGCCGGCGGCGAGTCGATAATGACGTGTTTGTACCGGCCGCGAAGGAACTGCAGCAGATTCCGCATCTCGTTCGACGAGAGCAGTTCCGTCGGGTTCGGCGGGATCGGACCGCTCGTGATCACCTTCAGCCGAGGCAGATCGCGACACTGCTTGATCAGGTTATCGGTATTTCGCTCACCGGAGAGGTAGTTCGTCAGACCCTTCGTATTTTCAAGATCGAAGTAGTTGTGAAGCCGCGGACGGCGAAGGTCGCAGTCGATGATTACGACGTCGGCATCGCTCTGAGCCAGCGTGATCGCGGTGTTCACGGCAGTCGTCGTCTTTCCTTCAGACGGCTGTGATGACGTTACCAGGATCGACTGCGGCGGCTTGCCAGCCGACGAGAAGAGCAGCGACGTTCGTAGGTGTCGATAGGCCTCTGCCATTGGCGATTGACGCTCTTCAAGCGTGATCAACCCTGTCCCAGGTCCGGCCGCTCCGTTGCCGGCGGCAAGCAGTTTCCGATTGCTGCCGACCGAATAATGCGGAATTAGCGCGAGCGTGGGCAGTCCGAGATGTCGGCTGATGTCGTCGGAAGTCTTGACCGAATCATCCAGATAATCCATCAGGAACGCCAAACCAATGCCTGCAACCAGCGACAAGAGGAAGGCGATCGTAATGTTCCGAGCTCGCTGCGGACCTACCTTTGCGGCCGCTCCGGCCTCGTCTGCCACCTTGATGTTGTCCGGTTCGGTATTGGCGATCGCGAGCGTCTGTTCCTGCTGCCGCTGGATGTATGTGTCGAGCAGGTTCCGGTTAGTCTGGATCTGCCGCTTGAGGGTAGTCAGTCGCGTTTCAGCCTGGCCGTCAACATTCGCCTGGGCGGACTCTTTTTCATAGGCTGCAAGCGCCTGCGCCTCCTCACGACGTTTTGCCTCAAGCTGCGATCGAAGCGAGACAAGGGCGCCGCTCACCGCGTCCTTATCTACCGCCTTCATGCTTTCCTCAATGACCTTGGCAGCCTCTTGCTCCATCGCAGTCTTAGCGGCCGTCAGCGAGGCAATACGTTCATCGAGCTTCTTTACTTCGGGGAATTCTTCCGTGTACCGCACCAAAAGCTCTGACCGTTCCGTCTGAGCCGTTTGGATTTGCTTGTCCTTGTTCTGGATCTCGTCCTGAAGCTTCGCTTTTCGTTCGTTTGCAAACTTCAGCGCGTCCTGATAGATCGCACTGTCGCGGATCTCGGGTATGCTCGCTCCCTCTCCACGATTGTTCGCACCAACCGCAGCATTGTACCGACTTTCAAGATTCCGACGAGCCTCAAGTGATTTTAGATAAGTCTCGCTCAGTGAACCAAGCCGACTTGCCGCTAAGGCATTTCCCCCTTCCTGGAGCGGCAACTTGGAGTCCTTCATCGCAGCGATGAGTTCTCCTTCTTGGGAAACAATGGTGTTCTGAAGTTCCTCGATCGAGCCCGTCAGGTCGGTGAGAGCTCGTCGCGAGCCTGCCGTTTCGCGTTCGGCATCTTTTTGACGAAAGACCTTTGCGATCGCCAGCGCAACCTTAGGAGCCAACTCGCGATCTGTCGATCGAACACTCAGATTAACGATGTTCGTTCGATCCATCTGATCGACCTCGACACTGAACCTGGAAGCGGCTGAGTTCGCCTTGCCCTCTTCCTCGGGCGTTAACTCGGCCGGTTGACCATCGTTCGCTTGTGCGGTCTCGGAGATCACCGGCAATGAACCCGAGCTGGTCTCTTCCTTTTTCTCGCTTGAGAAAAGCGAACGTAAGATATCCCCGATGCCGCGGCTTTCCGATCCCGAGAGATCCGCCTGACGGTGCAGGCCTAGATCGACAACCGCAGCCTTCTTAAGCTCAAAACCGCGTAGCAGTTGAAGCTGCGTCTGAAGATAGTTGGCGTCCTGCCCGAAGTTGATGTTGATCCCGTCCTTGGCCGTCATCTTGGGCCGTCGCGGTTCGATGATGATCTGTGTCGACGCGGCAAACTGATCCGGCTGCCGATACATGTAGAACGCTGCAGCGGCAGTCACCAATATCGCGAGCGCCAAGATAAGCGGCAATCGCTTGTAGATGACGTTCAGGTACTGTCTGACGGACAGCTTTCCTTCAAGCGACTCGTCGTCGTAGTACGAAGAATATGCCGGAGGGTAGTTCGCCGGTGTCGAAGCTCTGAGGGTATCAACGCCCTTCGGGAGCGGCGTCAATCGCTGATCCTGTTCCATACTGCTTGCGGGGAGATCTTGTTAGGTCCTTATCTTTCGAAAAATGCGCAAAAATGATTTATACCACAGCGCCCTGCGAATTACACGGAAATTCCGCTAAGTGCTTGATTTTAATACCCTTGGACCTTGGTCGACTTTCCTTCACAAGCGGCGAATTGTTCCTGATTTTTGCGTAAGGTACTATTAAAGTTTGCTCTTGAGCACGGAAATAAGGGATTAATACGCCTATTGCGGCGAGCTTTCCTTAAATGGCGACTATATGGTGAATGGATTCGACTTTGACCTCGGTATAAACGGTTTCAGATACTCTGACCTATTCGATGCGGTAAAGCTTAAAGAGCTTGCCGAAAAATTCTATGCTGAGGTCGATGAGAAAGAGCCGGTCCTTGGCGATGCTCTCAAGAAATACATCGGATCGGCAGGGCAAGGACACGAGAAAAGGGTCGAATCGAAGATCCTGACGGACGCCGCGCCTTTTCTTTCGGACTTCGTCGGGCGGATGTTCAAGATAACCCGAGAGCGATCTGAGCTTGAACGCACGATTCTCGAACAAAACCCGGTCTGGAAGTATAAATTCTTCGTACAACGGCGGGCCATCAAGAGATACAAGTCGCTGGAGGATCTCTCAACCGTCGCGACACTGAACGAGGTGGAGCTTGAAGAGGCGGTTCGCGAGTTTCGAAACAAAGCATTTGACGACACCCTCGTCTTTGATGACGAACTCGCCATCGCGAGCATAACGACGGCACTGGCGGACGCCGAAGAGGACCTTTCAAAAAATGAGACGCCGTCGGAAGCAACACGTAAGACAGTTGGGCTTGTTAATAAAGGCTACGAAAAGCTTGGCGATCGCCCTTTCGGAAAGCTCTTCAACGAGGCAATACTTGCGATCGATGGAGCCGGGGATCTGCTGCCAGTAAGGGCTGCTCTCGAGATCTTCGAAAAGTGGTCCGCACTTCATTTCTACAAAAAGGACAAGAAGTTCGCCGCGTTCAAGGTTCCGCACGCGCTCGATTATCAGAACCTAGTTCATCTGATCCACCCTGAGCCGAAGCTGCACAACATAATGCGCGGAAAGGATCAGGAGATGCGCCGCCGCGTCGGCTTCAAACTTACCGACGACCGCGGCACAATGCGGGATTCGCTCTACGAGATCGATTACTGCCTGATCTGCCACGAGCGCGAGAAAGATTCGTGTTCGACCGGGATCCACGAGAAGGACGGGTCGGTGAAACGCAATCCGCTCGGGATCAAAGCCGACGGCTGCCCGCTCGACGAAAAGATCTCGGAGATGCACCTGCTCAAAAAGCTGGGCGACCCGATCGGCTCGCTCGCGCTCGTTACGATCGATAATCCGATGTGCGCGGGCACTGGCCACCGTATCTGTAACGACTGTATGAAGGGCTGCATCTTCCAGAAGCAGGAGCCCGTCAACATACCGCTCGCCGAGACCGCGACGCTCACTGACGTTCTGAATTTGCCGTACGGTTTTGAGATCTACAGTTTGCTGACGCGCTGGAATCCGCTCAACGCAAAGCGGCCGTACCAGCTTCCGTACAACGGCAAGAACGTGATGGTCGTGGGCCTCGGGCCGGCCGGGTACACGCTCACTCAATATCTGTTGAACGAAGGATTCGGCGTAGTTGGCGTGGACGGCTTGAAGATCGAACCGCTTCCAGCGGATTGGACAGGCCAGCTTGGCAAGACGTGTCCGAAGCCGATCAAAGACATCGACGAGATCACCGAAGAACTCGACGAGCGTATCCTCTCGGGCTTTGGCGGGGTGTCGGAGTACGGCATCACGGTTCGCTGGGACAAGAACTTCCTGACGATGGTGCAGTTGATGCTGCAGCGTCGGAAGCGATTTCGTGCGTACGGCGGCGTGCGCTTCGGAGGAACGCTGACGATCGAGGATGCGTGGTCGTACGGTTTCGATCACATCGCGATCGCAACCGGGGCCGGACGCCCGACGATCGTCCCGATGAAGAACAACCTGATCCGAGGCATCCGACAGGCGAGCGATTTCCTGATGGCGTTGCAGCTTACGGGTGCATTCAAAAAGGATACGCTCTCGAACCTGCAAGTCCGGCTTCCTGCCGTCGTGATCGGCGGCGGACTGACTGGCATCGACACGGCGACGGAGATCTTCGCCTACTATCCGGTCCAGGTCGAGAAGATGCTGCACAAGTACGAGGATGTCGTCGCCGAGTTTGGCGAGACGCACGTGTTAAAGCAGTTCGACCCGGAAGAGCTGATGGTGATCCGCGAGTTCCTGGAACACGGACGCGCCGTGCGTGCCGAACGCGCTCGGGCCGAAGCGGCGGGCGAGCAGCCAAACTTCGTTCCGCTGGTTCAAAGTTGGGGCGGCGTATCGCTCGTCTATCGCAAACGGCTGCAAGACAGCCCGGCGTATCGCTTGAACCACGAAGAAGTTCAGAAGGCTCTCGAAGAAGGCATTAACTTTATCGAATGCATGAACCCCATCGAAGCGGTTCCCGATGAGTTTAGTGCAGTGAAGGCGCTGA
>Ga0307505_10002279_pt1 | contig 13574 bp, 10 predicted proteins | sample 23_S_MG_FD_202183 | JGI IMG/M metagenome (GOLD analysis project Ga0307505, IMG submission 202183) | Soil microbial communities from Populus trichocarpa stands in riparian zone in the Pacific Northwest, United States - 23_S | ecosystem: Environmental > Terrestrial > Soil > Riparian zone > Trees...
CCGTGTCCTCCCAGACCAGAGAGCCTTCCGTCGGCACCGCATAGGCGATGTCCTCGTCTTCCGCCATGACCTGGATGATGTCGCCATTCCATTCCTGGCAGACATCGACTTCGCCGGAAGCGAGCAGATCCTGGCCGTTGTCATCGGCGAACACCTTGACGTTCTTCTTCTGGGCAATCAGCAGATCCTCGACTTTCTTGAGTTCGGCGGCATCGACCGAATTGAAGGAGTAGCCGAGATACTTGAGCCCCACGCCGATCACGTTCTGGGCATCGCCGAGAAGGGAGATGCGGCCCGCATGCGTGTCGCTGTCGAGCACGATCTTCCAGCTGTCGACCAGGCCGCCCTCGACCTTCGACTTGCGGTAACCCACGCCCAATGTGCCCCACATGTAGGGGATCGAATGCTTGCGGCCCGGATCGAACGTCGCGTCCTGGAACGGCTTGTCGATGTTGGCCATGTTGGGAATCTTCGAATGATCAATCGGAAGCACCATGTTTGCCTTGATCATGCGCTCGAGCATGTCATTGGTGGGCACGATCACGTCGTAACCGGGATTGCCGCCCTTGAGCTTGGCGAACAGTTCGTCATTGTCGGCGTAGAGGTCGAGCTTGACTTCAATGCCGGTGGCCGCGGTGAAATCGGACAGGGTATTTTCGCCGATATAGGTGTCCCAGTTATAGAGGTTGAGTGTTTTCTCCTCCTGGGCAAGCGAGAAGCGCGGCAGCAGCGTCAGGCCGGCGAACATGGCGCCGGTGCCCTTCAAAAGCGTGCGGCGGCTGGGTGAAAATTTTGGACGATATGTGGTCATGGCAGTTCCTTTCAGGTCATGGCAGGCTTGCAACAAGCTTGTCGCTTTTCTTCACAAATTCAACTAAATTCTGAGCAATTCACGTCTCAGCCTTAACGTCCGCATAGGTGGCGTCGAGGGCCAGGCGGGCCAGTTTAACCATTTCATCAATCTCCTTTCTGGTGATGATAAAGGGGGGCGCCAGCACCATGGTGTCCCAGCAGGCCCGCATGATCAGATTGTTCTTGAAGCAATGATCGCGGCAGATTGTGCCCACCCGGCCTGAATCCTTGAACCGCCCGCGCTTGGCCTTGTCATTAGATAGCTCGATGGCGCCGAGCAGGCCCATGGCGCGGGTTTCGCCCACGATGGGATGGTCATTCAGGCTGGCCAGGGCCTTGGCAAAATGGGGGGCCAATTCAGCCACCCGTTCCACCAGCTTCTCGTCCTCGATGATTTCGACATTTTTCAAGGCGACGGCTGCCGCCACGGGATGGCCCGCATAGGTCATGCCGTGGTAAAATTCGCCGCCCAGGGCGAAAAAGTCCTTGATCAGGGTGTCGGCAAAGGCCACGGCGCCAATGGGCTGGTAGCCCGACGACAGGCCCTTGGCCATGGTGACGATGTCCGGCTCGAAGCCCAGGGACTGGAAGCCCCACCACTTGCCGGTGCGGCCAAAGCCACAGATCACCTCATCGGAAATGATCAGGACACCATATTTCCGGCAGATGCGCTGGACTTCCGGCCAATAGGTTGTGGGCGGGATGAGAACGCCGGCCGCCCCCTGGATGGGTTCGCCGATAAAGGCTGCGACATTTTCGGGGCCCACTTCCAGGATCTTCTTTTCGACGGCGGCGGCCGCTTCGAGGCCAAATTCCTCCGGCGTCCTGTCGCCGCCGAAATCATACCAATAGGGCTGCTGGACATGGTGGAAGCCCGGCAACCCGGTTCCCACCTGCTCGTGCATGCCGGCCATGCCACCCAGATTGGCGGCCACCATGGTGGAGCCGTGATAGCCGCGCACCCGGCCAATGAAATGCTGGCGGTAGGGCTTGCCCTTCAGCTTCCAGTAATGGCGCACGAAACGCACGATGGTATCGTTGGATTCCGAGCCGGAGTTGGTGAAGAAAATATGCTGGAAGCGCTTGGGCAAGACGGAGGAAATCTTGGCCGCGAGCTCGGTTGTCGGCACCGTCGTGGTTTTGAAGAAGGTGTTGTAGTAGGGCAGATCAAGCATCTGCCTGTAAGCCACCTCGGCCAGGTCCTTGCGGCCGTAGCCCACATTCACGCACCACAGGCCGGAAAAGCCGTCGAGAATCTTGTTGCCCTTGCCGTCCCAGATATAGATGCCGTCGGCATGGGTGATGACCCGGGGGCCGCCGGCGGCATGGAAGGCCTTGTGGTCGGTAAAGGGGTGAAAATGATGGTCGATGTCGTGCTGGACGACTTCAGCGATGTTGATGTTCTTTTGATGTGCGGACACGGGTTTTCTCCAAATCTGATTGAGGGACGGAATTCACAATCTGGAGATGTGCTAGGGCTTGAACCCGATACGGGCGCAATTGACCATCACTTCGTCGTGCCGGTTCCGGGTCCAGATCGGCAGGACTTGGCCGGACGATGTCATATGGCAGCACATGCCTGAACCCTACCGTTAACGGCCGTTTTTTGCAACCTGACGGCGGATGCCGATGATTTGCTTGCAGAAGTTCAATTATTGCGTTCATATTGCAGCGCAACAGCAGGGGGAACCGGCAGGACGATGAGTTTCAACGAGATGTTTGCGCCAAACGGCAGCGTGCGCGCCCCTTACGCCCGCGTGGAAAAATGGCTCGAAAATCTGGGTAGTGAAGTCATTGAACGGGCCTTGCGGGAATCCGAGGCGAGGTTTCGCCGGCAGGGCATCACCTTTGCGGTCTACGGCGATGACAAAGCCTCGGAGCGCCTGATCCCCTTTGACATCGTGCCCCGTATCTTTTCGGCCACCGAATGGCGCCGGCTTTCAGCGGGCATCGAGCAGCGGGTGCGGGCCATGAACGCCTTCCTGCATGACCTCTATCACCGCCAGGAAATTCTCCGGGCGGGGCGCATTCCCTACGACGTGATTATCCAGAACGAGGCCTTTGTGCCGGAAATGGTGGGCGTCAACCCGGTGAAGGGGATTTACGCCCATGTCATGGGCATCGATATCGTGCGGGTGAACGAGAATGAATTCTACGTTCTGGAAGACAATTGCCGCACCCCATCAGGCGTTTCCTACATGCTGGAAGACCGGGAAGCGATGATGTTTCTTTTCCCGGAGCTTTTCGCCCAGCAGCGGGTGGCGCCGGTTGAGAATTATCCAGCCATGCTGCGCAAGACCTTGGACAGCGTGGCGCCATCCACCACGCGGAACGAACCCACCGTCGTCGTGCTGACCCCCGGCATTCACAACTCGGCATTTTTCGAGCACGCCTTTCTGGCCGACGAGATGGGGGTTGAACTGTGCGAGGGCGATGATCTTTTTGTCTCCGATGGCTGGCTCTACATGCGCACGACGCAAAAACCTCGGCGGGTGGATGTGGTCTACCGGCGCATTGACGACGCCTATCTCGACCCCCTGGCCTTCCGCCCGGATTCCAATCTTGGGGTTCCGGGAATTTTCGACGTTTACCGGGCAGGCCATGTGACGCTGGTGAATGCGCCGGGCACGGGCGTTGCCGACGACAAGTCGATTTACACCTTCATGCCCGACATCATCCGCTTCTATACCGGTGAAAAGCCGCTGCTCAACAATGTGCCGACCTGGCGCTGCTCCAACGCGGGCGATCTCCAATATGTCCTTGAGCATCTGGCGGAGCTGGTGGTGAAGGAGGTTCACGGTTCCGGCGGTTACGGCATGCTGGTGGGGCCAACCTCCTCCAAGGCCGAGATTGAACTGTTCCGGGCCAAGGTCAAGGCGCGGCCCGGCAACTACATTGCCCAGCCGACCCTGGCCCTTTCGGCGGTTCCCACCTTCACGCAATCGGGCATTGCGGCCCGCCATGTTGATTTGCGGCCGTTTGTCCTGTCGAGCGATCAGATACGCATCACGCCGGGGGGCCTCACCCGGGTGGCGCTCAAGGAGGGCTCATTGGTGGTCAATTCCAGCCAGGGCGGCGGCACCAAAGACACTTGGGTTCTGGAGGATTAGGGCATGCTGGGACGCACCGCCTCATCGCTCTACTGGATGTCACGCTATGTGGAACGGGCCGAAAACATGGCGCGCCTTCTGGAGGTGGGTTACCGCATTTCCCTGATGCCGGGGGCCATTGAAGGGCACCGGGACGAGTGGCGCTCGACGCTCACCAGTGCGGCCTGCGAACACAGCTATACGGAAAAGCATGGGGACATTGACGGGGCGAAAGTCATTCATTTCCTGCTGTTCGATGAAAGCAATTCTTCGAGCGTGAAAGCCTGCCTGAGGACGGCGCGCAATAATGGCCGGGCGGTGCGGACGGCGCTTACCCGCGACGTGTGGGAAAGCCTCAACTCCACCTGGAATGAGCTGGCACATATTGAGCCAGAAAACATTACTTCAGACCGGCTTCCGGAATTCCTCGAATGGATCAAGCAGCATGCCATGGGTTTCCGCGGCGCCCTGCTCGGCACCATGCTGCGCACCGACAATTACTATTTCAGCCAGCTCGGCAATTTCATCGAGCGGGCCGACAACACGGCGCGCATTCTCGACGTGAAATATTTCATTCTCCTGCCGCGGCCAAGCGACGTGGGCAGCGACCTCGACACCCAGCAATGGGCGCAAGTGCTGCGCTCGGTTTCCGCCCACCGGGCCTATCGCTGGTTCTACAAGGACAGCCGCTACAAGCCGTGGCTGGTTTCGGAATTCCTCATCCTCAAGGAGGAAATGCCGCGCTCCCTGCTCTTCACCTATAACTGGATAAACCTGGCGCTGGATGGCCTTGGCGAACTTTACGGCAGCCGCTATGCCTGCCACGAGATTGCCAGGGAAACCCACCGCCGTCTGAAAAACGGCGATATGGAGCAGATCTTCCAGGACGGCCTGCATGAATTCCTGCAGGAGTTCATGTCGGCCAATAACAGCCTGTCGCAAAGCATAGCAACAACCTATAATTTTCCGTGACCTGATGCGCATTCACATCCGCCATGAAACATTCTACGCCTATGAAACGCCGCTGAGCTATTCGGTGCAGCGGCTCTATCTGACGCCGCAGAATTTCGCGGCGCAGAAGATTGCCGATTGGAAGATAGCGGCGCCGGGAATTGAAGGGGCGCTGACCTATCTCGATGGCTTCGGAAACCGCATTCATCTCGTCACGATCCAGAACATCGACGGCCCGATGAGCATCGTGGCGGAAGGCGTGGTGGAGGTGGAGGATGCGGCCGGGGTGGTGAAAGGCCTGCGCTGCCCTGCCCCTGACGCCGTATTCCTGCGCCAGACCGCGGCAACACGGCCCAGCCCGGCCATTCTGGAGATGCTGGAAAAGATCAATGTGAAGGGCCGCGACAAGCTGGACCTGCTGCATGGCCTCATGTCGGAAATCAAAGACACGGTCGCCTACCGGATTGGCGTTACCGACGCGGATACGACGGCGGCGGAAGCCTTTGCCGCGGGGCAAGGCGTGTGCCAGGACCATGCCCATATTTTCAGCGGCGCGGTGCGGCATCTGGGCATTCCTGCACGCTATGTGACGGGGTATCTGGCGCTTGAAGGCGGGGAATCGGCCACGGCCAGCCATGCCTGGGCCGAAGCCCTCCTGCCGGACCTGGGCTGGGTCGGATTTGACCCGGCCAACGGCAAATGCCCGACGGATCATTATGTGCGGGTTGCCGGCGGCATAGACGCGCACGGCATTACCCCCATCCGGGGCAGCCGCAAGGGCGGCAGCGTCGAGAAAATGACAGTGGAAGTGAATGTCGGAATTGCGCAACAATAGGAACGAGAGAATCGGCTGGGACAGTCAATGACCTATTGCGTGGGAATGCTGCTTGATGAAGGCCTGGTGATGGCCGCCGATACCCGCACCAATGCGGGCGTCGATAATGTCGGCAAGTTCAAGAAGCTCCACACCTGGCAGAAACCGGGGGAAAGCCTGTTCGTGCTTCTGACCGCGGGCAATCTCGCGGTCACCCAGGCCGTTGTCAGCCTTCTCACCGAAGGGACAAAATCCAAGAAAAGCAAATCCGCAGATGAAAATCTTTTTGCCGCCAAGACCATGTTCCAGGCGGTGCGGATTGTGGGGCGGGCCATCCGCGAGGTGAAGAAAATCGAAGGCGAGGCGCTGTCGCCGACGAGCGATGCCTTTGCCTCGAGTTACATCTTCGCCGGGCAGATCGGAAAGGAGCGGCCGCGCCTGTTCCAGCTCTACGCTGAAGGCAATTTCATCGAGGCAACTACGGATACGCCCTTTTTCCAGATCGGCGAGCACAAGTACGGCAAGCCCATTCTTGACCGCGTGGCGCAGAGATCGATGAAACTCGGCGACGCGGCGAAGCTTGTGCTCCTGTCGTTTGATTCAACGTTGCGCTCGAACCTGAGCGTGGGGCTGCCCATCGACATGCTCACCTATGAGACCGACACCCTGAAGCTGGAGCACACCAAGCGCATCGGGCAGGATGACCCTTATTTCAAGATGCTGTCGGAAGAATGGTCAAAAGCCTTGCGGGCGGCGTTCCAGAATATCGAGGCGTTTGATATTTAAGCAAGACCTCGAATCGCATTAGCCCGCAGGCGGACGGTTTCCGCTCAGGCCGTCATTCCGGCGAAAGCTCCCATAATTTCTGTCACCCCAGCGAAGTTTAAAAAGTTGTGTCACCCCGGCGAAAGCTCTCTCAAATTCTGTCATTCCGGCGAACGCCGGAATCTTTCCAACGTCAATGGGATTCCGGCTTGCGCCGGAATGACGGCGTTTGGAATATTAATCCGTAGACGGATTATTTTTGCCTCAGCTTGTGTCGGTCCGCATCGCGTCCCAGGCCAGCCAGTGGCAGTCGGCGAGGATGTCATCGACGGGATGAATGTGCCGCTTGCGGTGGCCCGGAGGCGGACCCGGCCGGAGCGGCGATTTGAATACCGGGCCTGGCATGGCCTCCTGCCGCATTCGCCAGCGGGCCATGCGCCGGGCCTGGCGCGGCAGGTCGTCGAGGGCTGACTTGAGAGCCTGGAGCCTGCGGGTGACGCGTTCGGCCTTGACCAGGCCATCGGGCGGCGGCGGTTCGGCCGCAGGCGGGGGTGATGGCCACAGGTCGTCGACCTTGGAACCGGGCCCGAAGAACAGGATACGCGGTGGATATTTCGCGTATTTTACCCGGTGCTGGCGCAGCTCCGGGAAATCTTTCCGCGTATCGCAGAGCTGGAAGGAGGGAAGCCGGCTTCCCCTGCCCTTTCCGATTTTGCGCCCTTCTGGCATGGGCCGCGCGGGGGCAAGCTTTACCACAAGACCCCGGGCGGCGATGACAATGAGACGCCGGACGGCGGATTCGGCCGGCCGCAGCACCTGCAACACGGCGCTGTGCAAGGACTTCGGGATCCGCTGAGCCGCATCGGTGCCGTCGAGCCCTAGCAGGGCGAAAAGGACTTCAATGATGCCTTTCAGCGCTTCGCTGTTGCGTTTGATGGCCAAGTCCCAGTCCATGTGGTTCCTATCCTTAAAGAACAAAACAGGAACATACTTGGCATGCTAGGAATAGAGTGTCAAGGGGATTTATTCATATTTTCTCTCTTCCCGGCTATTTCTCTCCACTCTCCATGGTCGGGCTTGACCCGACCAACCAGTTGTTCAGGCAGCGCCGATGTTGAAAGTCTGGGTGGTCGGGTCAAGCCCGACCATGGAGAGAAGGCGTGAAGGCCGGAGGGTGAGGGGTATTGTTCTCTATCTAGGCAAAGGCGGCGGCCATCAGGCGCCGGGTGTAATCCTCGCGGGGATTTTCCAGAATCTCGTCGGGGGTGCCCTGCTCCACCAGGCGGCCATCCTTCATGACCATGATGTGGTCGGCCATGGCGCGCACCACGGCGAGGTCATGGCTGATGAAGAGATAGGAGAGATTGTTCCTGATCTGCAGGTCGCGCAGAAGCTCGATGATCTGGCCCTGCACCTGGCGGTCAAGGGCCGAGGTGGGCTCGTCCAGGACGATGAGGCGCGGCTTCAATATAATGGCGCGGGCGATGGCGATGCGCTGGCGCTGGCCGCCGGAAAATTCATGGGGGTAGCGGTTGCGCAGTTTTGGATCGAGCTGCACCTCCTGCAGGGCCTGCACCGCCCGGGCGTCGCGCTCCCTTGCGGTAATGGAGGGCTCATGCACCAGCAGGCCTTCGGTGACGATCTGGCCCGCCGTCATGCGCGGCGAGAGGGAGCCAAACGGATCCTGCAGCACGATCTGGATTTGCTTGCGGAGTGGGCGCATCTCTTCCTTGCTCAGCCTGGCAATATCGCGGCCTTCAAAGGTGATGGCCCCTTCGCTCGGCAGGAGGCGCAGCAGGGCACGCGCCAGGGTGGATTTTCCGGACCCGGATTCGCCCACGATGCCGATGGTTTGCCCCTGTTTCAGGACAACGGACACCCGGTCAACGGCCTTGAGCAGCAGGGGCGGGCCGGCGAGGAAACCGCCGCCGATTTCAAAGGTCACGGACACATTGGTGCCATCGAGGATTTTCGGGGCCCTGGCGGCAGGCGGCGCCTTGCGGCCGGAAGGTTCCGCATCCAGCAGGGCCTTGGTGTAGGGATGTTTCGGCTTGGCAAAGATTGTTTTGGTGTCGCCCTCCTCCACCACTTCGCCGTAACGCATGACCACCACGCGGCCGGCGATACGGCGCACGATGTTGAGGTCATGGGTAATGAACAACATGCCCATGCCAAGGCGCTTCTGCAGGCTGGCCATGAGCTCGAGGATTTCGGCCTGAATGGTGACATCAAGGGCGGTGGTCGGTTCGTCGGCAATCAGGAGATCGGGATTGTTGGCCAGGGCCATGGCAATCATCACCCGCTGGCGCTGGCCGCCGGACATTTCATGGGGGTATGAGCCCATGCGCCGCTCCGGCTCCTGAATCTTTACCAGCTTCAGCATTTCAATGGCGCGGGCGCCGGCTTCGGCGGCGCCGATTTTCTGGTGATGCATGATGGGCTCGATGAGCTGGCTGCCAATGGTATAGAGCGGATCAAGCGAGGTCATGGGTTCCTGGAAGATCATGGTGATCTTCCGCCCGCGGATGGTGTTAAGTTCGCTCTTGGGCAGGGCTATGAGATTGGTGCCGCGGTAGTTTGCCTCGCCGGAGATCGTGCCGTTTGAGGCAAGCAGCCCCATGGTGCCCATCACCAATTGGCTTTTGCCGGAACCGGACTCGCCGACGATGGCCACGGTCTCGCCTGCCCGCACATCAAGATTGACGCCTTTGACCGCCTCGACAATGCCATCAAGGGTGCGGAAATTGACCTTGATGTTCCGGAGCGTGAGGATGCTGTCTTCCATCTCAGCGGTCCTTCGGGTCAAGGGCATCACGCAGGCCATCGCCGATGAAGTTCAGGGCGAAAAGCGTGGTGGTGAGGAAGAAGGATGGAATGATAATCAGCCAGTTGGCGAATGGCATGTTCTTGGCGCCCTGCGAAATCATGACGCCCCAACTCGACATGGGCTCCTGCACGCCAAGGCCGAGATAGGAGAGGAAGCTTTCGAGGATGATGACCTGGGGCACCAGCAAGGTCATGTAGATCACCACCGGCCCAAGCAGGTTGGGCACGATATGGCGGAGCAGGATTCCCCAGCGGTTCACGCCAAGCGCTTCGGCGGCCTGGACATATTCCTGGCGCTTGATGGACAGGGCTTGCCCCCGCACGATGCGGGCCATGTCAAGCCAGAGCACGGCGCCCACGGCCAGAAACATCAGGACGAAATTGCGGCCGAAGAAAACCACCAGCATGATGACGAAGAAAATAAAGGGCAGCGCGTAGAGAACATCAACAATGCGCATCATGATCTCGTCGGTCTTGCCGCCGATGAAGCCGGCGGAGGCTCCGTAGAGGACACCAATCACCACCGCCACAAGGCCTGCGAGAAGTCCTATTGCCAGCGAAACCCGCCCGGCCATCAGGGTGCGGGTGAGCATGTCGCGGCCGGAATTGTCGGTGCCGAAGAAAAAATACTGACGCTCGACGGAGGTGCTCATGACAAGCTTCAGGCCGTCGGAAGATTTTTCCGCGACCTGGGTTTCCTCGAAAACACTGGAGCGGTCGATATAGCGGGTCATGCGCTCGTCAATGGGCTTTGCGGAGGTAATGGTGATGAATATCTTTCCGTCTTTCTCTTCCCATCCGGCAAGTTGGACCCGGGCCCGCTGCACGGCGTCCTTGACGGCCAGATCAATCATGTCCGGCCGGGGATAGGCCGAAAGGCTTGGCGGCACGCGGTTATAATCCTGATAGATGGTGGTGAACTGGTGCGGCGTGAACCATGGCCCGAACACACAAAGCAGTGCCATGAACACGAGGTAGTAAGCACTCCACAGGGCGGCGCGGTTGGCTTTCAGGCGTCCCCAGGCATCGGCCCACAGGGAGCGGCCTTTTTCGGCAGGGGCCGTGATCACGGGCACGTCAGTCATAACGCACCCGCGGATCAATGACGGCGTAGAGAATGTCGACGATGAGGTTGAACAGGACGGTGAAGATGGCAATGAGGACCACGGTTCCCATCACCAGGGTATAATCGCGGTTGAGCGCCGCCTCAACGAAGTAGCGCCCGACGCCTGGAATTGAAAAAATGGTTTCCACGATGACCGAGCCGGTGAGCAGTGCGGCAGCGGCGGGCCCGGCATAGGAGACGATTGGCAGAAGGGCGCCGCGCAGGGCATGCCTTATCACAACCGAATAGTCGGAGAGGCCCAGGGCGCGCGCGGTGCGGATATGGTGGGCATGGAGGGACTCGATCATCGAGCCCCGCATCAGCCGGGCAACGATGGCAAGCTGCGGCAGCGTAAGAGTGAGGACCGGGCCCACCTTATTGATGAAGGCCCCGCCGCCCCAGCCGCCGACCGGAAACCAGTGCAGGGTGAGGGCGAAGAAAAGCTGGAACAGCGGCGCTATCACGAAAGTCGGGATGGTGCTTCCCACCGTTGCCACGGCCACCACGGCATAATCCGTCAAACGGTTCTGGCGCAAGGCTGCCCAGATGCCCAGGGCGCTTCCTATGACAAGGGCCAGGGTGAGCGCCATGGCGCCGAGTTGGAGGGACACCGGCAGGCCGGACTTGAAGAGCTCAGCGACGGTGAAATCCGGCAAATTGTAACTGGGGCCGAAATCGCCGCGCAGCAAGTTTTGCAGATAGTGAACGTATTGGCGCCACAACGGCTCGTCGAGATGAAAAATCCGTTCAAGGTTGGCCTTGATGACGGGATTCAGGCCCTTCTCCTGGTTGAACGGGCCGCCCGGGGCCACGCGCATCAGGAAAAACGCTATCGTCACAATCACGAAGAGTGTCGGGATGGCGGTCAGAAATCGCCGAAGAACATAGCGCAGCATGGAAAACCCCGACGGGAAGGAGCGGCCGCCCTGCCCTTCGCAGGCCGGGCGGCACGTCTCCGATAAGGACTATTCCTTGCTGAGGAAGCGGCTGGGGTGACGGTCCATCACGTTGTCTTCCCAGCCCTTGAGTTTGCTTGAGACGATGTTTTTGTAGCTGTAGTAGAGCAGCGGCAAGACGCAGAGATCGCGCGCCACACCCACGGCTTCAGCTTCCGACAATGACTTCATCCGCTCAGCCGGATCAGCCGAAGCGGCTGCCTTCGCCAAAAGATCATCATATCCCTTGTCGGTATATTCCGAATAGTTATTGCCGGTGCCGCTCTTGCAAAGCGCCAGAAAGTTTTCCGGGTCCTTGTAGTCGGCAATCCAGCCAGCGCGCGCCACGTCAAAATCGCCGTGTTGCTCAAGATGGCCATAATGCGTTTTTGTATCGGTATTGAGATAGGTTACCTCGACACCCAGTGGCTTGAGCTGCTCCTGAATGGCAATGGCCGTATTCTTGTGGTTCTCCGAGGTATTGGAGCGGATTTCCATTTTCAAAGGATTGTCAGGCCCATAGCCCAGTTCGGCGAGAACCTTCCTGGCGGCGTCTTCACGGTCAATCTGTGACATTTCCGCATAGTCGGTGGTTCTTGTTTCATAACCGGTGATGCCGGGAGGAACAAAGGAATAGGCCGGGATCATGGAATTCTGCCAGACTTTTTCCGCCAGATAATCACGGTCAATGGCTTCCGAGATGGCGTGGCGCAGCTTTAGGTTATCCCACGGGGCTTTGGTGATCTTGAAAGCATAGTAATACGTGCCGAGATAGGGGCCGATCTTGATTTGATCACCGAACTTGGCCTTGAGGTCCGTCAGTTGCTCGGTGGGCAGATCATTGTTTGAATCGAGCTCACCGGCCTCGAAGCGCTTCATCGCGGTGGAGCGGTCCTCGGTCGGAATGAAATTGACGGTATCAATCTTCACGTTGGCCGCATCATAGAATTTGGGGTTTTTCACCACCTTGATGTGATCATTCGGGATGAACTCGGCGAGCGTATACGGGCCATTTGAAACGAGATTGCCCGGTTTGGTGAAATCAGCACCCTTGGCTTCCACATTTGCGCGGCTGACGGGATAGGTGGCCTGATGTGTGAGCATTTCCAGGAAATACGGCGTCGGTGCGTTCAAGGTGACCTCAAACGTTGAATCGTCAACCGCCTTTACGCCCATTTCATCGGGTTTTTTCTTGCCCGCGGTGATATCTTCGGCATTCACGACCGGGGCAAGCATATAGGCATACTCACCAGCGGTTGCCGGATCAACCACGCGCTGCCAGGCAAACACGAAGTCATGGGCTGTAACTGGCGAACCATCCGACCACAACGCGCCGGCGCGGAGCTTGAAAGTGTAGACCTTGCCATCTGGGCTTACAGTCCAGCTTTCGGCGGCGCCCGGAATGATTTCGGATTTGGCGTCTTCAGTGGTCAGGCCAAGAAACAAATCACGTAGAATATCTGCTTCATAAATGGTTGAGGTCTTGTGCGGATCGAGCGATTCCGGATCGGCGGAGTTGCCGCGGTTGAACACCACTTCGGCGAAGGCGCCGGTGGTGCCCATGACCAGCATGGTGGTGCCGACAAGCCAGGATTTGAAATTCATGTTCATGACCAATTACTCCCTCATTTACGATTCTATTTCACGTTGGCGAGCGCCAAAAAACTTTTGGCTCATGCATGGAATCCTAGCACCAGTTTTCACGGCTGTCGCCCTTGACTTTCGTAGCAACGCTTCGCAACCGGCGAAGCCAGACGTCCAATGGCGATTGGGTCAGGCGCCTAACTGCATGCCACGGCAGCGAAATCGCGTTTTGCAGGCCGGTTTCGCCGCCCTTCCGATTGGCGCGGCTGCCATGCGTCAGGAGATATCATCGCCGGGATCGTCGCGGGGCTGGGTTGGGACCGTCTCATCCGGGCCCGGCGCCGACGAGCGCCAGCCATCAGTCCATGCGCATAGCTGCGGCACGACGGTCAGGTTAAAAACCGCAGCAACCGCCAAAAGCATCGCAAGCGTGGCGGTAAAGGATTCGAACTCACGCAGGTCGAGCAGCCGGACCGGCAGGATGATGGCGACAATCGCCGCTGCCGGAAGAAGAATGGCGAGCCCGCCTATTCCCGGCTGGCGCCGCGCGGCCACCAGAAGCAGCGCGGTGGTAACGCCAAACAGCGATGTCATGACCAGGGCGGGAAGCGTCGCCGGGCTGATTGCCGTTGCGGTTGTTACTATAAACACCG
>Ga0307505_10002280_pt1 | contig 13570 bp, 13 predicted proteins | sample 23_S_MG_FD_202183 | JGI IMG/M metagenome (GOLD analysis project Ga0307505, IMG submission 202183) | Soil microbial communities from Populus trichocarpa stands in riparian zone in the Pacific Northwest, United States - 23_S | ecosystem: Environmental > Terrestrial > Soil > Riparian zone > Trees...
GTATGATGCGAGGAATGCGCGTGACAATGTGAACTTCCTGGAAGCGACCCAGCGAGTCGGCATCTATTCGACGGCAAGCAGGCCGGACAACCAGCCCATGTGGGCCTACTACTGCGACAACTCTAGGGGCTTCTGTTTCGAGTTGGAGTGGTCCGACGCTGTGTTGGGGCGATACCAGATTGCGCCAGTCGGCGTACTGTATTCGTCGGTAGCACGAGTGCACAACCGCGCCGACATCTTTGGCACATTGATCCGTGAGGAAACCGAGTTGCACCCTGATTGGTCGATGGACCGAATCCTTGAAGAAACTCGATCCGAATTCTTCAGGTTTCGCTTTTGTATGCTGAATACGTGCCGCGCCGTTTCGATCAAGCACAGCGACTGGGCTCACGAACAAGAAGTCCGGTTTGTCACGCCTCGAGCCGGTCCCTTACCGATCACGGGTCAGGTGCTCAAGCGTGTCTACTACGTGCGCACGGACTTTCCCGAGTGGGGGCCGGTGATGATGTTGCTGCATCAGCTCTACCCGAACGTTGAGCTAGCGGAGCTGACCTTTCAGCACATCGAGCCCTATGTAGAAGCGCGGCACATGACAAAGAAACTGGTGCCAATTGACGAATCGAAGCACGACGCGCGTGGGCGGATTGGATGACGCGGGTCTGTTGTTCGCACTCGATCCGCCGCAACTCGCGTTGAAGCCCATCGGTCGCGTTCCGAAGAACTGCGTGGCAACGCTCCATGTCTTCGGAACCGGTCGAGTGATCGAGCAGCCTACTCAACTACCTCGATGCTGCAGCCGTGGTGCGCGCGGGCCTGCGGCTTGTCATCTCGGCCATTGCCAAGTAACGTTTGCTGAACTCGCGTCATCCACAAACGCATCCACACTAGTACTCCGTCATTGTGCTTAGAAGTCACTTCTGCTTCCGCAACCTCTTGAAGTAAAAGAACTTGCGCGAGACAGCCAGTGGAGAAGGAAGAACCTCCTCTTCTCCACCAGATCCATTGCAAGGCCTTGAGGAATCAAGGCCTTTCTCTTTTTAGCGCGCGACGCCGGGGTGACTCGCAAGGTGATCCGAGACGCGACGGCCAACAAGGAGACGCAAGGATGACGCAGCACTGGCCCAAGCTTGACTATGTCGGCTGGCGGGAGACCTGTTCCGCCCTGCATCTCTACATTCAGATCGTGGGCAAGTACCGGCTTGCCCACACGCCCTGGCTCAATCACTCCTGGCACGCCACGTTCTACGTGACAACAAGAGGCTGGACCTCCTCTCCGATCCCGGATGGCCCCGGTATCGAGGTCGAGTTCGATCTCCTCGACCATCAGGTCATCGGCCGGAGCGGCGACGGGCGATCGGCGGCGATCGCGCTGCGGCCCATGACCGTCGCTGCGTTCCATGCGGAGTTCATCCGGATGATCGCCGGTCTCGGCGGCAATCCGACCTTTCACGGCCTGCCCAACGAGGTTCCCGATCCGGTCCCCTTTGCCGAGGACCAGCGGGACCGGCCCTACGATGCCGACGCCGTGGCGCGCTTCTTTCATGCGACCGCCGCCGTCGACCGGGTCTTCAAGGATTTCCGCACCGCCTTCCTCGGCAAGTCGAGCCCGGTGCACCTGTTCTGGGGAAGCTTCGACCTCGCCGTCACGCGCTTCTCCGGCCGCCGCGCGCCGCTGCATCCCGGCGGGGTCCCGGCGCTTCCCGATGCGGTGGCGCAGGAAGCCTACGACCATGAAGTTGCGTCAGCAGGTTTCTGGCCGGGCGGTGGCGCGATCGACTACCCGGCCTTCTACGCCTACGCGTATCCGGCGCCGGAGGGTTACGAACGATCCAGCGTCCAGCCTGCCGCCGCCTTCTGGCACAGCGAGTTGAAGGAGTTCATTCTCCCGTACGAAGCAGTACAGAGCGCATCCGACCCGGACTCGACGCTTCTGGATTTTCTGGAAAGCACCTACACAGCTGCAGCCGACCTCGGTGGCTGGGATCGGCAATCCCTGGAGTGCGCGCCGGGAATGCCACGCCAGCCCAGAGCCGTGCGACCGGTCAGCGCGCCTGCCGGCGGAAAGGCCTCCATGGACGACCATGCCGCACCGACGATCCTCCACGAGGAAGGCCCATCGAAGGGGCGCTACGTCACGCATGTCGACGGTCACGAAGCCGAGATGACCTACAGCCGCACCGGCGAGCGGCTGATCATCATCGATCACACCAGCGTGCCGGACGCGCTTCGCGGCCGCAAGATCGGTGAGATGCTGGTCCGCCGTGCCGTCGAGGACGCGCGCGCAGCGGGCCGGTCGATCCTGCCGCTCTGTCCGTTCGCGAAGGCGCAGATCGAACGTCATCCGGAGTGGCAGGATGTGCTCCATCGCTGACGGGCGTGATGAGAACGTGCGGATCACTGAGCAGCGCAGTCAGCAGCGCAGCATGGCGGCGCCACTGAGGCGGCCTGCCCGCAGGTCGGCACTCCGCAGTTCCATGGCCCGCCACAGCATCGTGGCCGGTGAATCCGACACGGGGTCGGATGGAAGCGGGGCGGTCACCTCGGTCCGCGCTATCCGTCGCGCGTCAGATCGATGACCCGGCACAGCTTGCCGCTGCCGCCCCGATGCATGAATTCGTCGTTACCCAGCACCACGCGCAGCGGCCGCGCGCCCTGGCGGACAAGGTGCGCGAGCAGGGCGGTGCGGCAGCGCCGGAATGCCTGACGTGTGCCGGCGCCGGTGTGAGGAAGTCGCAGCTCGAGCACGTGGTCGGGTCGCAGCAGCAGCTGAAACTGCATGACCTCCGCGTCTTCCTCGAGCACGCTCTCCAGCGCGAGCGGCAGCAGCGCCACGGTGTCCGTGCGCGTGCCGGGCAGCTCGAGCACGTCGTCGCAGCGGCCCTGCACCTCGATGATGGGCAGCGCGCTGCCGCACGGGCAGGGGCTGGCGACGAAGCGCACGCGATCGTTCAGCTCGTAGCGCAGCAGCGGCTGCGTGAGGTTCGCCAGATTGGTCAGCAGCGTCACGTGCGAGAACTCGCCTGCCGGTGCCGGCCGGCCGCGGGCATCGAGGCCTTCGAGCACCACCCAGTCGTCGTTCAGATGCAGCCGGCCTCGCTCGCACTCGCAGGCGATCGAATAGAACTCGGACGCGCCGTAGTTGTTGCGCAACTTGCAGCCGAAGGCGCTGCGCAGCGCCTCGCGCTGGCGGGTCGTCAGCTGCTCGCCGCCCAGCCACAGCTCGGCCAGCTTCATTTGCAGCGCGCCGCGCGCCTGGCACGACGCGAGCGTCACGGCGTAGGTGGGATAGGTGATCAGCACGTCCGGTTGCAGCGCCTGCAACTGCCCGACGACCTCCTCCAGCGGATCGAGTATCGAGATCGCGTTGATCTGCGGGCGCCATGGTGCCGGCACGATGCGCCGCAGGCGCTCGATGCTGACGTAGCCCGCGTAATGGCCGCCGATCGCGCCCACGTACGCGAAACGCCGTCCCATGCTCCACAGGCCCAGCGAGGGCTGGGTCGGATCGGCACTGCGCAGGCGCAGCGCATCGATGGCATCAAAGGCGGCGAGGCTGGCTGCGTCCTGCACGAAGATGCCGGGCTCGCCGCTGGTGCCCGAGCTGGTCCACAGCATGTACCGATCGAGCCACGCATCGGCCACGGCGTCGGACCGCACGACGCTTTCGGCACCACTGAGTGTGATGCGCCGGTCCGTGGCCCAGTCGTCGAAGTGGTGCATCAGTTCGGCCTTGCCGACGGGTTCGAAGTCGGCCAGCGTGCGCGCGCGCGGTGCGCGGCGCGTATACAGCGGAGAGTCCCTGATGGCGGTATCAATGAGGCGTTTCAGCCGCTGTTGGCGCAGGCGGCGGCCGACGCGCAGCGGATCGAGCGCAGCAAGCCAGGTTTCCTGACAGGCTTGTAGCCATAGCCAGGGATCGAAGGGCGGCGGCGAGCGGGCTTTCATCGGGGTGGCCGTAAGTGCTGCGCCTTCCCATTATGGTGAACGCCGAGACGGAGCCGTCGTTGAGCTGACTCAATGGCGGACGACAGGCAGCGCTGCGCGCGCCACTGTCGCCGCCTGCCACCGTCGCCTGTGTGTCCACGGCGCTGACGGCCCTACGCTGGCCCGGGCACTACCGCAGGTGCTGCTGCGGTCGCGAACTGCCACGGCCGCCCGGCAATCTTCACACGGACGCGGAACAGAGTATCCGTTGCCGTGATGAAGAGGCTGCGCAGATCGTCGTCGCCCCAGGTGAAGTTGGCCGTGCAGCTGGGCACGCGGATGACGCCGAGGCAGCACGCGGCAGGGTCGAACACGTGGATGCCGCCTGGCCCGCAGCAGTACAGGTTCCCCGCGCTGTCGATTTTCATGCCGTCGGGGGCACCCGCACCGTCGCCCGACAGCACCGCCCACACGCGGCCCGTGCCCAGCGTGCCGTCGGCCAGCACGTCGAACACGCGGATGTGCATCTGCTCGGTGTCGTTGACGAACAGTCGGCACTCGTCGGCCGAAAAGCACAGGCCGTTGGGCTGTGCGAAGTCGTTGGCGAGCAGCGTGAGGCGCGTTCCGTCGGGCTCGACGCGATACACGCCGCGAAAGCCCAGCTGTGGCGCGCGCGGCACGCCGTAGTACTCGTTGCGGCCGTAAGTCGGGTCGGTGAAGTAGATGCCGCCGTCGCTCTTCACGACGATATCGTTGGGACTGTTGAGTTCGGCGCCACGGTATTCGCTGGCGACGACGGTCACCTGGCCGTCAGGCTCGAGGCGCGTCACGCGGCTGGTGGCGTGCTCGCAGCACAGCACGCGGCCCTCGATGTCATACGTCAGGCCGTTCGACATGTTGCTCGGCGCACGGAAAACACGGGTGCCGCCGGGGCGCCACTGCATGATCGCGTTGCCGGGAATGTCGCTGAACAGCAGGCTGCCGTCGCGCGGATCCCACAGCGGGCCTTCGGTGAACATGAATCCGTCGGCAAGGCGCTCGTAGGCAACCTGCGCGCCGACGACGTCGACGAAACGTGAATCGCGGATGTCGACGCTCATAGTTTGCCGGCCTTCTTCAGCGCGCCGACGGTCGTGCCGCCCACGTACCAGTCTTCGGCAGTCACGTCCTCGAAGACGACCCACACGGCATCCTTGGACAGTTGCGCCACTTCGCTGACCGCCGCTGTCACGCGGCGCGATATCTCGTCTTTCCGCTCCTGCGAGTGACCGCTCAGTATCCTGATGGTGACGAACGGCATGGCTTCCTCCTCGTGGTGGGTCGCTTCGTGGTCTAAAGGCTCAACAGGCGCTCGCGCAGCGCCGCGTCGTCGCGCAGCGCCGCGGCTGTCCCCTCGTAAACGACCGCGCCTTTCTCCAGCACGTAGACGCGGTCGGCGAGCGCAAGCGAGAACTCGACGCCCTGCTCGGCCAGCAGGATCGTCAGACCCTCATGCTTGAGCCGTTGCACCTGCTCGAGCAGGTTCGTGACGACCAGCGGCGCCAGACCTTCCGAAGGCTCGTCGAGCAGCAGCAGTTCGGGATTGCCCATCAGCGTGCGGGCGATGGTGAGCATCTGCTGCTCGCCGCCCGACAGGAACCCGGCGCGGCGTTCGCTCAGCTCCGTCAGTTTGGGGAAAAGCTCGCAGACGGCGTCGACGGACCATCGTCCACTGCGGCCCGCGGCCTGGCGCGCCACGTCCAGGTTCTCGCTGACGGTGAGCTCCGCGAACACCCGCCGATCCTCCGGAACGAAGCCGATGCCGGCGCGCGCGATCCGGTGCGTGGGCAGTCCGCTGATCACCTGCCCCTTCCAGCGCACCTCACCCTGCGCCGGCGGCGTCAGGCCCATGATCGAGCGCATCACGGTGGTCTTGCCGACGCCGTTGCGGCCCAGCAGACACACACATTCACCGTGATTCACGGTCAGCGACACACCGAACAGCGCCTGCGACAACCCGTAGTACGTGCGGATGCCGTTGACTTCCAGCACCACGCTCATCGCCGCTCTCCGAGATAGACGCGCCTGACGTCCACGTCGCTGCGGATGGCCTCCGGCGCCCCTTCGGCGATCACGCGTCCCTGGTGCAGCACGACGATGCGCTGCGCGGTCGAGAACACGACGTTCATGTCGTGCTCGGTGAACAGCAGCGTCAGGTCGCGTTCGGCAGCGATGCGCCCCAGCAGTGCCATCGAATCACGGGTTTCTGCGGCCGACATGCCGGCGGTGGGCTCGTCGAGCAGCAGCAGTTGCGGGCTGCCGGCGAGCGCGATGCCGAGTTCGAGCTGCTTCTGGTTGCCATGCGACAGCGTTCCCGCGACCATCGCCGCCTTGTCCAGCAGCTTCACGTCGCGCAGCAGTCCTTCCGCCTCGTCGCGGAACAGCGCGTCGGCGTGCGACCACACGTCGCGCCCGCGCCCGCGATGGGCGATCAGCGCGTACTGCACGTTGTCGAAGACCGTGAGCCGCGGAAAGATGTTGGTGCGCTGGAACGAGCGCCCCATGCCCAGCGCGCACAGCCGGTGCGGCGCCATGCCCGTCACGTCGCGGTCCCTGAAGCGGACAGTTCCGGCGTCGGAGCGCAGATGACCGGTGATCAGATTGAACAGCGTGGACTTGCCGGCGCCGTTGGGCCCGATGATCGCGACGATCTGGCCCCGGTCGATCGTGAAACTCACGTCGTCGATCGCCGTCACGCCGCCGAAAGCGCGGCGCAGATTGCGTACCTCAAGCACGGCGGTGCCGCCGCAGGCGTGTGCGCACGGAGCCGAGCGCGCCCGCGATTCCTCCGGGAAACGCGAACAGCAGCACGATCAGCACCACACCCAGCACCAGCGGCCAGTACTGTGTGACCGTGGTGATCTGATGGCTGAGCAGCGCCAGGGCCGCCGCGCCCACCGCGGGGCCCCAGAAGCTGCCCATGCCGCCGAGGATGGTCATGATCAGCACCTCGGCCGACTTCGACCAGTAGGCGAAGTCCGGAAACACGCCGCGGTTGAAGATGCCGAACAGCGCGCCGGCGAACCCCGCGAAGGTTCCGGCGATGGCAAAAGCGGCGAGCTGGTAGCCGCGGACATTGAGGCCGACGAACTCGGCGCGCTCGGGGTTCTCGCGGATGGCCGTCAGCATGCGGCCGAAGGGCGATGCGACGACGCGCCGCAGGACCAGGAAGCAGATCCCTGCCAGCACCATCACCAGCACGAAATAATGGTCGGCGGTGCGCATGTCGCCCAGCAGCGGCAGCGACGCCATCCAGCCGAGATCCGGATAGGGCACGTTCGACAGCCCCTGCTCGCCGCCGGTCACCGAGTTCCACTTGAAGCACACCGCCCATACGATCTGCGCGAATGCCAGCGTCAGCATCGCGAAGTAGATGCGCGTGGAGCGGACGCAGAAAAAGCCGAACACGACGGCGAACGCCGCGGCCATCGCGCCGGCGGCTGCGAACGCGATCGGGAACGGCACGCCATGGGTCTTCATCAGGATCGCGCAGGTGTAGGCGCCGATGCCGAAGTAGGCGGCGTGCCCGAACGACACGAGGCCCGTGTAGCCCAGCAGCAGGTTCAGACTCACGGCGAACAGCGCGAGGATCACGATCTCGGTGGCGAGGAACGTGTAGAAGCGCGAGCCCATCCACGGCACGCTCAGCACGACGAGCCAGATCACCAGCGCCCAGGGAATACGGCGCGACCATGTCCTCGTCGTGTTAATTGCACTCATGCGAGCGGCCGGCCGAGCAGGCCGGCGGGTCGGATGATCAGCACGATCGCCATCAGCGCGAAGACAGCAAAGATCGAGAAGCCGGGCAGCACCAGGATGCCGAAGGCGAGCACCTGGCCGAAGATGATCGCGCCGAGGAACGTACCCCAGAACGAGCCGAGTCCGCCGATCACGACGACGATGAACGCCTCGACGATGATTTCGACGTCCATGCCCGGCACGATGCTGCGCACCGGCGTCACCAGCGCGCCGCCGAGCCCGGCGAGGAAAGCGCCTGCCATGAACATCAGCGTGTACAGGCGCCCCACGTCCGCACCCAATGCCGCGAGCATCTCGCGGTCGTAGGCGGCGGCGCGGATCATGCGTCCGGTGCCCGTGCGGCTCAGCAGCAGCCAGCAGACGATGGCGATGGTCGGGCCCAGCACAATGATGAAGAAGTTGTAGGTCGGCACGACGGCGCCGAACAGCTCGAAGCTGCCCGCCAGCCCGGCCGGTCGCTGCACCGTCAGCTGCTGCGTGCCCCAGGTGATGCGCACCGCATCGCCGAGGATCAGCACCAGCGCGTAGGTGAGCAGCAGCTGGTAGAGATCGTCCCGTCCGTACAGGTAACGCAGAAGGAACCGCTCGATCAGCCCGCCGAGCAGCGCCACGCCGGCCGCCGCTCCGAGTGCCGCCAGCCAGAAGCTGCCGGTCGCCGCGCCCAGCCAGTGCGTGATCTGCCACGACAGGTACGCGCCCAGCATGTACAACGAGCCGTGCGCGAAGTTGAGCACGCGCAGCACGCCGAACACGACGGACAGGCCCGACGCCACGATGAACAGGAACATCGCGGCGGTCAGTCCGCTCAGCGCCTGGCCGACGAGAAAGGACGGATCGGGCACGGGACCAGGACCCTAGGTGTCGATCAGGCCGAGCTGCGGCGAGATCAACGCCGCCTTCTCCTCGAGCAGCTTGCGCCAGCGCGGCACCAGGTTGCGCCGGAAGCGGATCTTCGGCATCGCCACGCTGATGGCGGCGACGATCGCGGCGTTGTGCGGATCGCGCACCGGCACGCTGACGCAGCACAGGTTCTGCGCATACTCCTCGACGTCCAGCGCATAGCCCTGCTTGCGGACCTGCGCGATCTCGCGTTCGAGCAGCGTCCGGTTGGTGATCGTCTGCGGCGTGTAGGCTTCCAGCGGCATCGACAGGTAGCGATCGAGCTCTTCGGGAGGCAGGCCCGACAGCAGCACCTTGCCCGTCGCGGTGCAGTACGCCGGCTCGGGCTGGGTCGAGCGCATGGAAGCGCTGACCACGTGCTGGCCGTCGGCCTTGCCCAGCTGGATGATCTGGCCCTGGCTCAAGATCACCAGGTACGCGGTTTCTTCAACTTCGTCGCGCAGCGCCTCCAGATGCGGCCGCGCCAGCGTCGCCAGGTCCTTGCCCTTCAGGTAGGCGCTGGCAAGCTGGTAGAAGCGTGGTCCCAGCACGTAGCTGCGGTGGCCGGGCTCCTGCTCCACGTAGCCTCGCGCGACCAGCGTCTGCAACTGGCGGAACGCGGTGCTCACGTTGAAGCCCGTCGCGCGCGCGACTTCCGAAACGCTGACCGCGCGCTGTGCCGACGCAAGGTGCTCGAGGATGTCGAGCACCTTGGTGACGCTCTTGACGGCATCGGGCTGCTCGCGCGACTTCGGTCTGCCACCGGGCATTTCGCTGCGGTCAGTCCATGAAGGGTGTGGGATCGATGTAGACCGGCGGGCTCATTACCGCGAACGGATAGCGCGGGTCCTTCGTCATCTTGCCCCAGAACTGCGCACGGTTGGCCTGGTGATCCTTGGCGCGGATGTTCTGCTTGCCGATCGGCGTGTCGACCGAGATCTCGAACATCGCCTTGGCGACCTTGTCGGAATCGGTGCTGCCGGCCTTCGCGATCGCCGCCGCCAGCATCTGCATGCCGATGTAGCCGGTGATCGGCCACGAAGAAGGATGCTCCTCCTTCGTGAACGCGCTCAGGCGCTTGATGTATTCCTTGTGGGCGGGCGGCCCGTCCCAGTTGAAGGCATCGTAGGCGTTGGCCGTGATGCCGAGCGGATAGTCGTCGCCCATCGCCTTGGCGGTCTCGATGGCGCCCGCCTCGCCGGCGGCCAGCACGTTGGACTTGACCGCCTCGAAATAGCGCAGCGGCTTCGCCTGCTTGGCAAACGTGACGAAGTGTCCGCCCCACAGGCTGGTGAACACGGCGTCGGGCTTCTTCGCGAGCTGCGCGTTGATGAACGGCGTGTAGTCGGCCTCGCCGAGCTTCGGCCACTGCTGGTCGACGATCTCGATGTCCGGGCGCAGCTTCTTCAGGTGCGTGACGAAGGCGCGTGTCAGATCCTGCCCGAACGCGTAGTCAGGACTCATCGTGCCGACGCGCTTCACCGGCCACTTCGCCATGATCTCTGCGGCGGTGCGTCCCTCGATGGTCGTCGTCGTCGCCGTGCGGAACACGTATGGATGCAGGTTGGCCGGCGCCGTCAGCTGGTCGGTCTTGACCACCGGGACCACGAACACGATCTTGTTTTCCTTCGCGACCGGCGAAACTGCAGGGCCTTCCGCGGAAGTCAGCGTGCCGACCAGGAAATCGACGTTCTCGCGCAGTATCAGATCGCGCGCAATGCGCACCGCCTCGTCGGCGTTGCCCTTGGTGTCGCGCACGACGAGTTCGAGCTTGCGCCCGAGCACGCCACCCTTGGCGTTGATCTCCTCGACGAACATCTGCGCGCCCTTCAGCGACGGCTCGCCGATCAGCGCTCCGGGACCTGAGAGGATCACCGGGTAGCCGACCTTGATGGGTTTCTGCGCAGCGGCGGGCAGCGCCGCGAGGGCCAATACGGCGGCAGACGACCAGACTGCGAGTGTTCTCCAGTTCATCTTGTCTCCTCTCTGCGGTGGACCAGCAGACGAAAGATCGATCGCGAATGGATCGACGCAACTAGTTTTGCGCTGTACGCAAAATATTGCTATTATATGAAAAATGCTAGAACGCGTCGACGTGCGGTGTCAAGGTATGAGGAATCCGCAGAAACGCGCAGTCGCTGCCCCTGCGGCGAGGTTCCGCGATCGCCCGCGCCTGCTGTCCTGTATACAATTGGAAATAGCATCCGGCTCTACCCTTTCACCGAGAGAAGACGATGAAAACCACCGCCCGCAACCAGTTCGCCGGCAAGATCACCTCGGTGCAGCCTGGTCCCGTATCCACGCAGGTCGTCATGCAGATCGCCGGCGGCCACGAGATCGTTGCGACGATGACGGCCGCTTCCGCGGAGCGGCTGAAGGTCGCCGTGGGTCAGGAGGCCGTCGCGCTGATCAAGTCGTCAGCGGTGGTGCTGGTCACGAATTTCGAGGGTTATGCGCTGTCGGCCCGCAATCAGTTCGCGGGCTCGGTATCGCGGCTGGACCGCGGCGCGGTCACGTCGATCGTCGGTGTGACGCTGCCGGGCGACGTGACGATGACGGCCAGCGTGACCAATGACGCGGTTGACGCGCTGGACCTGAAGAAAGGCACCGCGGCGACCGCGGTCTTCAAGGCCTATTCGGTGATGGTGGCCACGCGCGCCTGACGCACGCGTCACCGCCCGGGGTGCCGGACCGCGGCCGAGCGCGCGGCCACGCGATCGATCAGCGGCGACAGGAAGTGCAGCAGCGCCATCAGGTAGAACACGCGCAGCCCCCACTGCGGTGAGAACATCCCCACGCTCGCCGCGAGCACCGGCAGCACGCACACGAACGCGAGCCGCCGGCCCATCGCGCGCGCCAGCGCAGGCGTCAGTTCGGGCGAAGCCAGCCCGGGCACGCGATGCAGCCGATCCAGGTGCAGCGTCAGTGTGACGAACAGCAGCAGCAGGTTCGTCGCGTACAGCAGCAGCGGCACGTGCAGGTATTCGTGGCCAGCGACAAGGCTGGTGGTGAATGGCACCAGCGTCGTGAACAGCAGGAAGAAGAAATTGATCCACAGCAGCCCGCGGTCCAGCTTCACCACAAAGCGGAACTGGAAGTGGTGCAGCGTCCAGAAGATGGCCAGCACGAAGAAGCTGATCACGTAGGTGGTGAACGTGAACTCCACCGTGCCGAAGTGCCGCAGCATGTCGTCGTTGGAGCTGAAACGCACGTCGTCCGGCAGCTTGATGTCCAGCACCAGCAGCGTCATCGCCACCGCGTAGATGCCGTCGACCAGCGCCTCGACGCGGCCGGGCCTCGGCAGCGGACTCGACGGTGCCGGCTCGTGGACTTCGGACATGCGGCGCGCTGCGCGAGAGGACAGGACGCCGTCAGCGCATCAGCGGCCGCGCTTCATCAGCGCGCTGACTTCCTCGACGTTCTCCATGATGCGCCGGCGCACGATGTCGAAGGCCTCGGCCTGCGAGCGTGCGGCGAGTTCGCCCAGTTCGCGGATGTTCTGCAGCGCCAGCGTGAAGGTCTGGCGCGCCACCTCGTCCATCTGGCCGAGTCCAGGCGTGCCGCCCTTTGCCGATAGATCCTGCGTCAGCGTCTGCCAGTCGCCCAGCGCGCTCTTCAGCATGGCCGTCTGGCGCGCGACCACCGCCTGCAGGCCCTCGTAGGACTTCTTGTTGGCGGCGACCAGCGCGCTCAGGTCCTTGCGCCGGCCTTCGGCAATGGTCGACGCCATCGCCGACAGGTTCAGGTGCTCGAGCGTCTTGCCCAGCCCGCCCAGCGACGCGAACGGCGTCTGCGGCATGGCCTTCGCTTCCGACGGCGCCGCCGGGCGCGACGTGCGCGTGCTGCGCGATTTCGACCGGCTGCTCTTCGTTGCGCGCTTGGCCGTCGATTTGCGGGCTGTGACCATGGCTGTCTCCTCCGTGCAGGGATGCGGACGGCTGCATCTTGAACGCGGGTCGTTTCCAGCGCAAGCGTGTGCGGCGGTGTGAGTCGGCGTCGGCCCGCAGAGCTTGAGCCCCGCCGCGGTGCGAATAAATGGGCGGCGCCGGCCGTAATCCGGCCTTAGCGTGCGTGTCGGCGCCGTGAAACTGCATGGTGTCGCATGGCGTTCGCCGTGCAGATGAACAAGCCTCCGAGAAACACATGAGCCACACCGCCGAGCAACTGCTGGACTCCCTGAACACGCGCGACGTGCAGCGCCGGCTGCTGGAGTACCGCGCGCTGCTCGCCAACGATTCCATCGGCATCCTGTCGATCAGCGACGGCGAGGTCATGCAGTGCAATCCCAGTGCCGCGCGGCTGTTCGGCTGGGAGTCGGCCAAGCTGCTGGGGCAGTCGGCTGCCGTGTTCTTCGCGTCCGAAGAGGAGTTCCAGGGCTTCGCGAACCGCATCGGCGATGCGCTGAACGCCGGCGGCTCGCCGGCCGTCGAATGGCGCACGCGGCGCGCCGACGGCAGCACGTTCTGGGCGCAAGTGCTGGTGAAGAGCATCACGCCGGGCGGGCCGGGCGGCGAGACGATGTGGATGGTCGAGGACATCACGACCCGCAAGGCCACGGAGACGGCGCTGGCGCGCGTGCGCGAGGAACTGGAGCAGCGCGTGCGCGCGGCCCACGACGAACTCGCGTGGTCCAACGAACGCCTCGTAGCCGAGCTCTACGAGCGCAGCGAGGCCGAAGAACGCGCGCGCCGCATCTCGCTGTACGACACGACGACCGCGCTGCCCAACCGGCGGCTGCTGGAGTCGCGGCTGGACGAAGCGGTGCGCAACCACCAGCTCGCCGGTGACCGGCTTGCGGTGCTGGTCATCGACATCGATGAATTCAAGCAACTGAACGATGCACTGGGTCATCGCGTCGGCGACGCGCTGCTGCAGCATGTGGCGGCACGCCTGGTCGAGACCGTGCGCACGTCCGACCTGGTTGCGCGCGTGGGCTCGGACGAGTTCGCGGTGGTGCTGGGACGCCTGC
>Ga0307505_10002281_pt1 | contig 13566 bp, 8 predicted proteins | sample 23_S_MG_FD_202183 | JGI IMG/M metagenome (GOLD analysis project Ga0307505, IMG submission 202183) | Soil microbial communities from Populus trichocarpa stands in riparian zone in the Pacific Northwest, United States - 23_S | ecosystem: Environmental > Terrestrial > Soil > Riparian zone > Trees...
CGGTTACCCGCACCGCGGTCTGCTCCTCGCGCACGAGGATGTTGTCGAGCCGCGAGCTGGCGAGCCCGCCGAGCACGGTCGCGCCGACCGACAGCGGCACCAGATCCTCATGGGTGAGGCCGGGGACGACCCAGTTGCGGTAGAGCCGGGTGTTGGCGACGCGGTCGTGCATGACCGTGTCGATGCGGGCAGGCAAGGTCGGGACGTCGGCCTGGGCCGGCACGTTGACCGGCCCGCGCGGGATCTCGCCGAAATAGCGCTCGACCAGGGGCCGCGCCTCCGCAGCATTGATGTCGCCGGCAAGCACCAGCACCGCATTGTTCGGACCGTAATTCTCGCGGAACCACTCGCGCACCGTGTCCAGCGTCGCCGCCGACAGATCGGCCATCGAGCCGATCGTCGAATGGCGATAGGGGTGCCCTTCGGGGAACAGGGTCTCGAGCTGGGCATATTCGACCATGCCGTAAGGCTGGTTGTCGCCCTGGCGCTTCTCGTTCTGGACGACGCCGATCTGGTTGGTGAGATTCTCCTGGGTGACGGCGCCAAGCAGATGGCCCATGCGGTCGGCCTCGAGGAACAAGGAGCGCTCGAGCGCGGGAAGCGGCACGGTCTGGAAATAGTTGGTGCGGTCGAACCAGGTGGTGCCGTTCAAATCGGTGGCGCCCATGGCGCGGGTATATTCGAAATATTCGCCCGGCGCGTTCTCCGAGCCGTTGAACATGATGTGCTCGAACAAATGCGCGAAGCCGGTGCGTCCGGGCGGCTCGTCCTTCGAGCCGACATTGTACCAGATGCTGACCGCGACCACCGGCGCCTTGCGGTCCTCGTGGACGACGACGCGCAGGCCGTTGTCGAGGGTGAAGGTCTCGTAGGGGACGTTGACCCGTTGCAGCAGCTGCTGGACCGAATTGGTGGCGGCTGCAGTCGGCGCCGACGCGGGCGCCGCGTCGGAATGGGCGGTGGCGCAGCCGGCCAGCGAAATGCCCGCGGCAAGCGCCAAAGCGGTCAGAAACGTGCGCATGATCATCCCCTGATCTGGAAGCGGGGCACACTAGCGCGCGCGTCTGTCAACGCAACCGTGTTGACGCTAAGACACCGGGCGGAAAGCGCCGTTTCGCGCGCCTCTTGAGTTGCACAGGCGCAACTCTACATCCCGGGGGCATCAACGGGGACAGAGCAGCAAGATGAACCTCGAGAAATTCACCGATCGCGCGCGCGGATTCCTGCAGGCGGCCCAGACCGTCGCGTTGCGCATGAACCATCAGCGGATCACGCCGGCGCACATCCTGAAAGCCTTGCTCGAGGACGAGCAGGGCATGGCCGCCGGGCTGATCGCCCGCGCCGGCGGCAGCGCCGAGGCGGCGCGCCGCGAGACCGACGAATTGCTCGCCCGGATCCCCGAGGTGACCGGCAGCGGCGCCAGTTCCGCCGCGCCTCTCGACGGCGACGCGATCCGACTGCTCGACCAGGCCGAGCAGATCGCCCAGAAGGCCGGCGATTCCTATGTCACCGTCGAGCGCATCCTGCTCGCCTTGACGATGGCCAAGGGCGACGTCGGCAAGGCGCTTACCGATGCCGGCCTCAAGCCCGAAGCGCTCAACGCGGCGATCAACGAGCTGCGCGGCGGCCGCACCGCCGACACCCAGTCTTCCGAGGACCGCTACGACGCGCTCAAGAAGTTCGCCCGCGACCTCACCCAGGCGGCGCGCGACGGCAAGCTCGACCCGGTGATCGGCCGCGACGAGGAGATCCGCCGCACCATCCAGATCCTCGCCCGGCGGACCAAGAACAATCCGGTGCTGATCGGCGAGCCCGGCGTCGGCAAGACCGCGATCGCCGAGGGCCTCGCCCTGCGCATCGCCAATGGCGACGTGCCCGACAGCCTCAAGGATCGCCGCCTGATGTCGCTCGACATGGGATCGCTGATCGCCGGCGCCAAATACCGCGGCGAGTTCGAAGAGCGATTGAAGGGCATTCTCGACGAGGTCAAGCAGGCCGAAGGCGAGGTCATCCTGTTCATCGACGAGATGCACACCTTGATCGGCGCCGGCAAAGGCGAGGGCGCGATGGACGCGTCGAACCTGCTCAAGCCGGCACTGTCGCGCGGCGAGCTGCACTGCATCGGCGCGACCACGCTCGACGAATATCGCAAGCATGTCGAGAAGGACCCGGCATTGCAGCGGCGGTTCCAGCCGGTGTTCATCGGCGAGCCAACGGTCGAGGATTCGATCTCGATCCTGCGTGGACTCAAGGAGAAATACGAGCTCCACCACGGCGTGCGCATCACCGATGCGTCGATCGTGTCGGCGGCGACGCTGTCGAACCGCTACATCACCGACCGCTTCCTGCCCGACAAGGCGATCGACCTGATGGACGAGGCCGCGTCGCGCATCCGCATGGAGGTCGAGTCCAAGCCCGAGGAGATCGAGACGCTCGACCGCCGGATCATCCAGCTCAAGATCGAGCGCGAGGCGCTCAAGAAGGAAAAAGATGCCGCCTCGAAGGAGCGGCTGGCGGCGCTGGAAAGCGAGCTCGCCAATCTCGAACAGCAATCGGCCGAGCTGACCCAGCGCTGGCAGGCGGAAAAGGAGAAGATCCACGCCGAGGCCAGGATCAAGGAGCAGCTCGACGCCGCGCGGCTCCAGCTCGAGCAGGCGCAGCGCGCCGGCGACCTCGCGAAGGCGGGCGAGCTCTCCTACGGCACCATCCCCAGCCTGGAGAAGCAGCTCGCCGAGGCCGCCGCTTTGAGCAGCAGCGCGATGCTGCGCGAAGAGGTCACGTCGGAAGACATCGCCTCGGTGGTGTCGCGCTGGACCGGAATCCCGGTCGACAAGATGCTCGAGGGCGAGCGCGAGAAATTGCTCGCCATGGAGAGTGAGATCGGCAAGCGCGAGGCGGTCGAGGCGGTCAGCCGCGCGATCCGCCGCGCCCGCGCCGGACTTCAGGACCCCAACCGGCCGATGGGCTCGTTCCTGTTCCTCGGCCCCACCGGCGTCGGCAAGACCGAGCTCACCAAGGCGCTCGCCGAGTTTTTGTTCGACGATTCCCACGCCATGGTCCGGATCGACATGTCCGAGTTCATGGAGAAGCACAGCGTCGCCCGGCTGATCGGCGCGCCTCCCGGCTATGTCGGCTATGAGGAGGGCGGCGTGCTCACCGAGGCGGTGCGGCGCAGGCCCTATCAGGTTGTCCTGTTCGACGAGGTCGAGAAGGCGCACAGCGACGTCTTCAACATCCTGCTCCAGGTGCTCGACGACGGCCGGCTGACCGATGGCCAGGGCCGCACCGTCGACTTCACCAACACGATCATCATCCTCACTTCGAACCTCGGCAGCCATTTCCTCACCGGCCTCGCCGACGGCCAGAGCGTCGACGATGTCGAGCCGCAGGTGATGGAGGTGGTCCGCGCCCATTTCCGGCCCGAATTCCTCAACCGGCTCGACGAGATCATCCTGTTCCACCGGCTCGCCGCCGAGCATATGGGCCCGATCGTCGATATCCAGGTCGCCCACGTCCAGGTCCTGCTCAAGGACCGCAAGATCGTCCTGAATCTGACCGACGGGGCCCGCGCCTGGCTCGGCCGGGTCGGCTATGATCCGGTCTATGGCGCGCGGCCGCTGAAGCGCGCGGTGCAGAAATATCTCCAGGACCCGCTCGCCGATGCGATCCTTCGCGGCGACATCCGCGACGGCATGACGGTCGATGTCGATGAAGGCGACGGAGCGCTGACCCTCGCCCCGAAATAGGGGCGAAAGCCTAGTCCATGATCGCGGTCGCGCCCGGATCGAGGCCGCTTTCGTCGGCGATCCGGAAGAACGCCTCGAGCAGGTTGCGCTCGGTTTCGGTGATGTGCGGGTTCCAGGTGTCGAAGATCAGGATCGCGCGCAGCTCGTCGCTGTCGTTCCAGGCTTCGTGCTCGATCGTATCGTCGAACGCGAACGCCTCGCCGACGCGCCATTCGCGCATCTCGCCGCCGACCCGGAAGCGGCAGCCGGCCGGGACGATCAAGGGCAGATGGATGATCGCGCGGCTGTTGCTGACGCCGCTGTGCGCCGGAAGGTGCGTATGCGGCTTCAGCACCGAGAAAAAGGCTGTCGGCATCCGCCCCGGCACCAGCGCCCGCGGCGCGCTGTCGAGGATCTCGGCCGTCTTCGGGCAGCGCCGGCACGCATCCTCGATCCGTTCGCCATGGCGCCACAGATGGAGCGCGCTCCAGTCGAGGCTGTGGTCGAGCGCCGACCAGACGTTCTTCGGCAGCCCCGGTTCCATTGCCACATAGGGTGCGAATCCCGCCAGTTCTTCCGCCACCAACGCCTCGAATTCGCCGCGGATGACGTCGGTCTCGGCTTCGATCGACTCCAGCCAGGGGAAATGCGCGCGATCGAAAAACTCGTCCGCGGGCAGGAAGGGAAAATCGAGTCCCTGGCACTCGTTTCGGTAGATCCTGCGGCGGCCGAGCAGCACGTCGACGCAGGCGTCGAAGCGCCGGCGCTCGGCTTTGCTGAGCCCGCCGCGGGCGTCGGCGAGGCCGGCGTCGACCAGCTCGCCGAAAGCCCGGCCGCGCTCGGCGACGTAATTCCGGGCATGCGTCAGGATCTGGTCGAGAGCTGGCGCGCGCTCGGGCAGCCCCGAGCCCAAGGCAAGCACCGCGCTCCACCGGAAATTCGCCTGCGCCGCCTCGTCGCGCCGCTCGTGCAACTCGGCGAGGCGGATATTGGCGGTAAGATGGCGCTGGTCGAGAGAGATCACCCGCATCAGGTTCGCGCGTTCGCCCTCGTCATTGCCGAGAGCACGGTGCGCGGTCGCAAGGTTGAGCCACAAGGGCGGAGCATTCGGGTCTGCTTCGGCGGCGCGGCGGAAAAACTCTTCGGCCGCCCGATAATCGCGACGTCCAAGCGCCTGCATGCCAAGCGCGTTGAGCGCCAGCGGATTGGTCGAATCCTGCGCCAGCACCGCCTCGAAATGGCGGGTCGCCTGCTGCTGGTCGCCGCGCTGCTGCGCCGCATGCGCCGAGTTCAGCAGGCTTGCGATCTGTAGATCGGACATCGTTGCTCGCGCGATTCCCTCAGAGGCTCGATCGCGCATTGTCCGTCAGGCGTGGAATGGCAAGGCCCGAACCGTGCCGCGCGGCTCGCCCCCGCCTAATTGCCTACGATCGGGCCCACCCCGTCGGTGGTCAGCCGCTGGCCGCGGGCCCGCGCTGCTTCCGCGATCCGGTCCCATTCGGTGCGGCTGAAGCACTGCCGCTGGCGCCGCGCCATCGATCCGGTCTCGTCGACATAGCGGCAGATCAGCCGCTCGCCCTTGGCCGCACGCTCGGCGGTGGCTTTGGCCGAAATCTGCTGGAAAGCCAGGGCCGCGACCGGTGTCGCCGCCAGCCCAGTCACTACCAATGCCCAGGTCCAAATTCGCACCGGATCCCTCCTCGTCAGCAGACAATTGCGGTAGCACAAGCTAGGCCACGGAGAAAGGCTCGGAATTTCCAAACTGGACAATGCCGCGATCTTCGCCGCGGCGCGATTGAACGATGCAGCCATCGCGGGCAAAAGGCTGACATGCGCGTGACCGGATCCAAGGCCGCCAGTATCGCCGGCGATCCGGCCTGGCTGGCGCATCGCTATGAACCGACCGACGACGACGTCCATTTCGTCAAGGCTCCGCGCGCGGTGCATCGCGCCGCGACCTTCCTCACCGACGAATATCTGCCCGGCACCGACCGGCCAACGGTGATCGCGCGCGCAGAGGTGCTGGCGGCGATGCCCGCGATCGCCCCGATCCATTACATTTTCCACAGCGCATATTGCTGCTCGACCCTGCTTGCGCGCGCGTTCGATATCGACGGAATCGCCATGGGCTTGAAGGAGCCGCTGATTCTCAACGACCTCAGCGGCTGGCGCCAGCGCGGCGCAGACACCGCTCGCCTCGCCGAGGTTCTGGACTCGGTACTCACCCTGCTTGCCAGACCGTTCACGGCGGGCGAAGCGGTGATCGTCAAGCCTTCGAACCTGCTCAACCCGTTCGCGGCGACGATGCTGGCGATGCGGCCGCAGGCGCATGCCGTCCTGCTCCATGCGCCGCTGCCACTCTATCTCGCCTCGATCGCCCGCAAGGGGATGTGGGGCCGGCTCTGGGTGCGCGAGCTGTATTGGAAGCTCAGCCGTTTCGGCATCCTCGACTATGGCTTCACGCCCGAGGAGATCCTCCGCCAGACCGACCTGCAGATCGCCGCGATCGGCTGGCTCGGCCAGCATCGCCTGTTCGCCGACCTCGTCGGCCGCTTTCCCGATCGCGTCCGCACGCTCGACAGCGAGACCTTGATTGCCCGACCGGCCGAAGTGCTTGCTCGCCTTTCGCGATCTTATGGGCTCGACCTCGACGACGCAGCGGTGGCCGCGATTGCCGCGGGCGACGCCTTCACCCGCCATTCGAAGGCTGGCGCCGCATTCGGCGCGGCGGAGCGCAAGGCCGAGCAGCGCGATGGCGCGGCCATCCATGCCGAGGAGGTCGAGAAGGTCGTGATATGGGCGCAAGCTGTCGCATCGAGCGCCGGCCAGCCGCTGTCGCTTCCGTCGCCCTTGATCGACTGATCAGGCCGCGACCACGTCGAATGCGACGCTCATCCGCTCCCCGGCCGCAAAAGGCCGTGTCCCGTGGAACAGATATGAGGGAAACAGGATGAGGCGGCCAGGCTTGGGCTCGATCGTCAGGATCGGTTCGAGATCCATCCGCAGGTCGGCCGACGGACGCCCAATCTCGAGCCAGCCGTCATGCGGGTTCGGTCCAGGCGCCGGTACCCGAAAATAGCATGCCGAGCTGAGCAAGCCTTCGGGATGGTAATGAGGCTCATGATAGCCGGCGTCCCGAAGTCGCACCGACCAGGCGGCGGTGATCCGCAGCGGTTGATCCCGATGGCGCAGCAATGGATGGGCATCGTCGCGCGGCGGCAGCCGATTGGCATAGGCGGCGACGCCGCTCTCGATCGCCGCCCGCAGCGGGACGAGCTCCGGTTCCACCCGGTCGAACAGGTTCCAGCGCGTCTGCGAGCCGCCGCGCACGCTCTGGCCGACGGCCTCGATCGCGTCCTGATGCAGACTGTGCAGCAGCGCGTCGGCGGCGGCGAAATCTGCAGGGTCGATCGGCAGCTCCTGGACGCCGATCAGTCCCGGCTGTCCCGACAGCCACGCTCCGCGCGGATCGCCGAGCTTCCGGTAGAGCAGCTCGGCAATCGTCCATGTGGGGACATCCCATGGGTCCTCGGCGAGGGCCGCATGAACAAGCGCCAGGGCTCGGTCATAGTCGCGCCGACGGATGCGGTGGACGCTTTCGTTGATCGCGCGCTTCGGAAAGTCCGCCGGGAGCGCCGCGAAAAGAATGTCGGCGCGTTCCCACTGACCCGCCTTGCTGGCGGCCATCGCCTCCGTGAGCGCCCATTGCGGATTGTCGCCGAGTGCGCGCCGCGCCCGCGCCGCGACATCGGCCGCTCTTTCCGGCAGCTTGCAGGCCGAGAGCAGCTGGACATAGTCGCGCCACAGCTGCTCGCGGGCCGGATCGGCGGCAAGAAGCGTTTCGATATGGTCGGCGAACTCCTCCTTTTGCCCCTGCTCCCATCGCATCCGCGCGAGCCCGATCTGGCCGGAGACCCAGTCGGGCCGCGCCGCGGCCTCCGTTGCCAGTACGTTTAGGACGGTCCGATCGCCGTGCGCCAGCCGCGCCTCGGCCTCGTCGATGAGGAGTTCCACCTCCTCGGGCGCAGCCCGCCGCGCGGCCTGATAGCGCTCGCGCACGTCCGATTCGTCGCGCTCGAGCGCCACGCGCGCTCGCCCGACTGTCGCCAGCGGATCGTCGGGATGCACCTCGAGCGCGCGATCGTAAGCCGATGCTGCAGCGGCGAGATCGCCGGCGGCCCTCTCGAGCGCGGCGAGACCATTCCAGAACCGCGGGACTTTCGGGTTCAGCGCGATCGCCGCCTCATAGCCGGCACGCGCCTCGTCCAGCCTACCGGCCAATCGAAGCAGCAGGGACCGGTTGAACAGGGCATCGGCAAAGCGCGGCGAAAGCGCCAGGGCGCGGTCGTAGGCTTCGAGCGCAGCCGCCTGATCGCCGAGCTGGCGGAGCAGATTGCCGAAATTGCTCCACAACTGCGGGTCGCGCGGGGCGAGCGTGGCGGCCCGTTCGAAATGACGGCGCGCCTCGGCCAGGGCGCCGAGGTCCTGCTCGACCATGGCGCGCAGATGATGGACGCCCGGCTGGTTCAGCGATGCCAGCCGCGAGAGCAGGGCGCGAGCCTCGGCCAAGCTGCCGGCCAGATAGGCCCGTTCGGCAGCTCCGAAGATCTGCTGGTCGGACGACTTTGTCATGTCAGCGATTCATTGGACGGTTACGCTCCAGGCGCCCCGGGCATGACAGCGCGCGATCTGCTTTATGGCGCCCAACGCCGCGCTCTGATCCAGCGGCTCGCCAGATATTTCGCGCCCGCCGTGACTGGCAGGCCGGCATGCTCTGCCATCTTGTCCGCTTCTCCGGTGGGCAGCGAGTTGCAGAACATCATCCCGTCCCCCTTCCTGCCCTTGACGCTCAATCCGGTGTTCACAAAGCAGGTTTCGCCGCCCTTGTAGTCGTGATTGAGGTACACCAGCACGGTAAAGTCGCGCTGATTGTCGGCGGCCGGCACATAGTCGAAATGGCGATGATATTGCTGGCCCGGGCGGTAGCGAAGAATCTGCAGCGCCTCGCCCTGCTCGGCGCTTGTTCCGGTGATCGCGGCGAAACGCCGATTGAGCGCATGGATTGCCGGATCCTCCATCAGCCAGTGAATCGTGGAGCCGTCCGAGGTTCGAATCGGGTCACGGACCAGCTGGCGATGTGCGTCGCGAACGGTCGACGGGCCGTAGCCCGGCTCGGCGACCTGCCTGAGATAGGCGCATTCGGTGGCGGTCAGGAGGTGCGGGAATGAGGTGACCTGCGGCGAGGTACTCAGCGGCTGTCCCTCCGGAAGCGACGCGGGATCGCCATTGTCGGTCAGCCTCATCTTCTCGATCAGCGCCAGCGCTTCGCGGCGCCGCGGATTCCGTCGCGCTTCGCCGCGCAGCCGCTGAAGCGCATTCACCCAGTCGCGCGGTCCCGCAACGCCGTTCGCGAGCAGGTTCGTGTGGTTCTCGGCCGCTTGCGCATGCCCCGCCTCGCCGGCACGCCGATAGAGCTCGCGGCCTTGGGGCGGATCCTGCGCGACCATGCCGCCGCGCCATTTCATCTCCGCGAGGGTGTAGAGGGCTTCCGGCTCGCCCTGTGAAGCCAGCTGATTGACGATCAGGATCGCTTCCGCGTTCTGCCCGGCGTTGGAGAGGGCGAAAGCGCGCGCAAGCTGCGGGTGACGTGGTGGCATGCCGAACCTGTGCAGCAAACTTGTCGAACCGATCAACCCTTGTCGTGCGGCTAGCCGGTGCGGATCAAAGTCCAAAAGAAAAGGGGCGAACCCGAAGGTCCGCCCCTGATCCTTTGCACTCGTAACCGATTAGAAGCGGATCCGGGCACTCGCCACGAAGCGGCGACCCAGCGCGTCGTAGCTCGACGGGAAAGTGTTGCCGCTGTTGAAGCTGACCGAGCCCGCCTCGCCACCGACAATCGGCGGCTGCTTGTTGAGCAGGTTCTGCACCGACAGCGTGATCGTCAGATGATCGTCGACCGCGAACCGGCCGGTCAGGTCGAAATAGTCGGCCGAGCCAATGCGGTTGAAGTCGACCTGCTGGCCGGCGACCGGGCCGGTGCCCGGAGCGAGCGTGCCGGAGAACAGGGTGCCCTGGTCCGGCTCGTAGATCACGTTGTCGAGGTGACGCCAGAGCAGCGAGACGTCGATGTCGTCGAACGACAGCGTGGTGCGCAGCGACCACTGCCACTCGTAGATCGGCTGGCCGCAATTGGCGCTGTAGAAGCCGACGCAGTCGCGGTTGAGCCCGCCCGGAACCGCCTGGAACTTGTTCTCGATCTGGTAATTGAGCACGCCGTTGATATCGAGGCCGGCGAAGCCGAGATCACGACGATAGTTGAGCGTGAAGTCGACGCCGCTGGTTTCGATCGTGCCGAGGTTCGACAGCGACAGGAACAGACCCGCCGTGTCGGAAGGATCGCCGCTGAGGCCGCCCTGGAACGGATTGCGGCGGATCGCCAGACAGGCCGCCGAGCCCGCCGCGCCTGCGGCCGGCGAGCGGTCGCCCGCCGCATTGAGGGACGGACCGAAGCAGGCGGTGAGCGCGTCGTCCGGAGTCGGAGCGGTGATCGCGCCGGTGATCCGGATATTGTAATAATCGAGGCTGAGCGACAGGCCGTCGATGAAGTCGGGCTGCCAGACCACGCCGGCCGTCCAGCTCTTCGCGGTTTCCGGCTCGAGGGCGAGATTGCCGCCGCCCGTCGCCTGGGCCTGGCCGGCGATCGGCTGCGGGATCGACTGGACCAGCGCCGCCGGCGCGCCCTGCGCCAGGCAAACCGCCAGCAGTTCGCCGGCGAGCGGCGAGCGGCCGGTGGGCTGACCCAGGTCGTTGATCCGTGCGCACGGATCGTTGGTCAGGCTGGTGAGGCCCGTGTTCACCGGCGAGAACAGCTCGGCGATGTTGGGGGCACGGACCGAGCGGGCATAATTGCCGCGGAACCTGAGGCCGTCGATCGGCGCCCATGTGCCGCCCACCTTCCACGTCGTGGTGGTGAAGCTCGGGCTGCCCGGTGCGTCGACATTGTAGGACGAGTAGCGAATGCCGGCCTCGAGGGTGAGCTCGTCGAAGAACGGCCGGTCCGCGACGACCGGGATAACCAGCTCGCCGAACGCCTCGTAGACGTTGAAGCCGCCGTCGATGTTCGGCGCGGCGCCGCCGGCGCCGCCGAGATCGCCGCCCTGGGCGAGCGAGTCGGAGGCTTGCGCTGCAGTATATTCGCGGAATTCGCCGCCGACCGCGAAATTCACCGCCTCGGTCGCCCACGGCATCGTCCAGCCGAAATCGCCGCGGATCGTGCCGCGCGCCTGGGCGAGCGTCACGTTGGTGCGAACCACGCTGACCTCGTTGAGGAAGTCGATCGCGGCCGCGGTCCAGGTCGGGTTTCCGGCCGGGCCGAACCAGTTGACCGGAACGCAGCCGTTCGCGGGATTGATGCAGACATTGCCGGCGGGCGTGCTGACGGCCAGCAGCGACTGGCGCACGCGCGAGTTGAGCGTGTAGCCCTGGATTTCCTGGACCTGGGCGGCCTCGCCATAGGTACCGAACAAATCCCAGTCGATCGAGTCGGTGATACCGCCGCGAGCGCCGAGGCGATAATCGAACACGGTATTGACGTAATTGCTGATGCGGGGACCGACTTCGACCGCGCGGCGGAACACCTGCGTCGTCACTTCGCGATAGCCAGGCTGGCCCGGCCGCAGCGCCGGATTGGCGGCGGTGGCGCAATCGGCCACGCTGATGCCGTTGCCGTCGCAGAACTGGCTGCGCAGCGCCGGCGTCAGGAACGGGTTGTTCAGGTTCAGCTGGGACGCAATTCCGAACGCGCCCGACGGCGCGATGATCGTGTCGACCGTGTTCTTCGAGAACAGGCCGCGGGTGTAGATCTCGATCGCATCGCTGATCTGGTAATTGGCCGCGGCGTAGATGTTCTGCCGCTCGAACGGCACCTGGTAGACGTTGTACGGGTTGAAGTTGAACGCCGTGAACGCCGCGGTCGGCAGGAACGCCGTCCCGTCCGCATTGGTCTGGCGGGTGCCGATGGTGCCGAGCGAGAAGCGCGTCGGCACCGCGGTGCCAGAGCCGCCGCCAGCGCCGGTGGTCGAGCTGATCGTGACCAGACCGAAGTCGCGCGCACCGTGATAGACCGGATCGGCCTCCTGGTAGCCGACGCTCAGCACCGCGTTGCCGCGGCCGTCGTCGAAGCTGGCGCCGATCGTGACGTCGGCACGGAAGACGTTGCCGTCGCCCTGCTCGGTGATCTGCTCGGACAGGTTGATGTCGATGCCGGCGAAATCCTGCCGGGTGATGAAGTTGACCACGCCGGACACCGCGTCGGCGCCGTAGGTGGTCGAGGCGCCGCCCGTCAGCACGTCGACGCGCTGGATGAGGGCGAGCGGAATGTTGTTGAGGTCGAACAGGCCGCCGAGCGTCGCCGGAACCAGCCGGACGCCGTCGACTAGGACGACGTTGCGGTTCGGGCCGAGGCCGCGCAGGTTGACAAACGAGTTGCCGCCATTGCCGTTGTTGACGGCCGAGCCGACCGACGGGAGCGCTCCAGGCAGCTCGCGCAGCAGCTCTTCGGCGACGTTGGCCTGCTGCAGCTCGATCTCGTTCTCGCCGACCACATTGACCGGGGCCGAGGCGACCAGGTTCGGGTTGCGAACCAGGGTGCCGGTGACGATGATCGTCTCGCCGGAATCTTCCTCTTCGGCCACCGCGGCGTCCTGCGCGGTATCGGTCTGGGCGGCCTCATCCTGCGCCAGAGCGGGAGAGGCGACGAGCATCGAGCCGGCAAGCAGCGTCGATGCAAGAAGGCGGGCGCGAACGGCCCCGGCACGGTCAATCATTACTATAGTCCCCTTGTTGGACGGACCCGGAACTGGACCCGGCATCGGTTTGAAGAAGGCGCCATGATCATGGCGTCGCCGCCGCCGGCACGGCGGCGCCCTGGTCCGCGCCCCGCGGCCAGAGGATGAAGGCGATCGGCAGGCCGACCATGAAGATGTGGGAGAACACCATCCGCGCGACCGGCCAGAAATCGGTCACCGGATGGATGTCCGGCCAGCGCAGCGGCAGCGCGATCCAGAACATGAGGACATAGAGGCCGAGGCCGTAGCCGATCCCTGCGGCAACCGGGCCGACCCGCCGCAGCAGCTCCGGAAATCGGTCCGCAGCTACGGCGAAGAAGGCGACCATTCCGCTCATGATCGCAAAATGGACAGCGAGGCCGAGCGCGGGCGCCCAGGCCTGGCCGATCACCTCGCGGCCGAACGGGCCGGAGGCGATGGCGGCCAGCATGCGCGCCTGTTCGCCGCCATTGATCGCCACGAAGACGAACACGGATCCGATGTCGAGAGCGCCGGCGACCAAGGTCGCCAACCCGATGCGGCCCAGGTTCATGCTGCCCTTTCCCCTGTCATGACCGGGCCATCGTCATTCGGGGCCGTAGTCGCGTCGACCCGGCAAGCGGGCGAACGTCCGACCGATGCGGGCGAACGCGCGTCTCGCCGGCCGCCGCGCCGCGCGGCTGCGGGCGAGCGTTGCATTTCTGCGGGCGAGCGTCCGGTACGGCTCAGCCGTAACGAAACTTTCGTGCTAAGAGGCCGGCATGAACCAGCCGGCGCATCCCGACCCGTCGCATTCGTTGCCGGACGTCGCCGACGAGCTCGTTGCCGAGCTGCCGCCACCGCTCGACACGCGCAAGCTCGACCCGGCCACGCGCTGGGCCGCGATCGCGATGACGGCGGTGTTCTGGCTCGCCAATATCGGGGTGGCGGTCTACCGCGCCTATCTCGACGGGCATCCCAATCTCGATGGGCTTTTGCTTGGCCGGGTGCTGACGGCGACGGGCGGAATCGTCCTG
>Ga0307505_10002282_pt1 | contig 13565 bp, 5 predicted proteins | sample 23_S_MG_FD_202183 | JGI IMG/M metagenome (GOLD analysis project Ga0307505, IMG submission 202183) | Soil microbial communities from Populus trichocarpa stands in riparian zone in the Pacific Northwest, United States - 23_S | ecosystem: Environmental > Terrestrial > Soil > Riparian zone > Trees...
GCGTCAGGTCCGGAGTTTCCTGCCCTAACACCACGCCATTGCCGCCGCCGATGCCACTGGATCCCACGGTGTTGTTGGCGACGATGTAGTTGTCGTTGATGGTCGCGGTCATGGTGGAGTAGCCATTGTTGCCCACTCCCAGCGCGATGCCCAGGCTGTCCCCGATGGGCTCCAGCATGGTGCCGTTGTTGGAAACGTCGAAATTGCCTTGCGAGCGCGACGCCGAGTTCCCGCCGCTCACCGAGAAGATGATCGCGTGAGTGCCGAACCGGGTGGCTGCGCTGGCGCCCCGGGACACGTTGTTGGTGATGGAGATCTTGCTGGTTGCGTGACCGGCGATGCCGGCATGCCCGCCAGGTCCCGTTGCGTTCGAGTTGCCGTAGCTCACGCTGATCCCGCCGGCGCTCGGGAAGTTGCGGATGGTGTTGTTGCTGATGTCCGCCTGCGTGAGGTTGGCCACGGCGGAAGCGCTGCCGATGCCGACCAGCTGGATGCCGTCGCCCTTGGAGGTCAGCACGTCGGTCGTGCTCGTGATCGTGTTCCCGGTAATCGTCGCGAGAGTAATGGTGCCGCCTTCGTTCTGCAGGTCGATCCCGTTGTCGAAGGCGTTGGTGAGCGTGCTGTTGGTCACCGTGAAGGTGCCGCTCAGGTTGGTGCCCAGGCCCGTGCCGTTGCCGTTGAAGGCGATGTTCGATTCGCCCAGGACGTTGCCGCTGTTCGAGATCGTGCCGTTCGTGAACGAGAAGTTGGTGACCCCGGTCCCGTTGATCCCCGAGCCTCCGGTCGACTGCACCACCATCTGGTCCAGCGCGATGTCGCGCGTGTTCGTGAGGGAAATGCCGTGGCTGGTGGAGTTCTGGATGGTGCCGCCCGAACCGTTGGCGGTGCTGCCCGCGTCTCCGGCGACAGTCAGGCCGGCGGTGGCGCCCGTATTGTTGAGGATGATCCCGCTCGCGCCGCCACCGGAGGAGACTTGCACGAACGAGAGGGTAGAAGCGATGTTGATGTTGGTCACGTTGAGCGCCGTCACCGTCGGCGCAGTCGTGGCCCCGATGGTGTTGGTACCGGTGATCGACAACGTTCCGGCGAGGGCGGCATTGGATGCCGTGAACGTGGTGCCCGTGCCGTTCAACACCATCCCGCCGGAGAACGTGAAGGCCGACGTCGCGTTGTTGTTGAGGAAGATGCCGGTGCCAGTGTCGGTGAGCGCTCCGGCGAAGGTAACCGTCCCGCCATTGCGGGTCTGGATGTCGATCAAGCGCCCGGCGTTGCCGCTGATGGTCGTGGTCGCCGGGAAGGAGAGCGGGATGTTGCCGCCGCTCGCCAGGATCTCGGCGCCGGTCGTGTTCGAGATCACCGCGTTGGAGAAGGTGACGCTGGCCGAGCCGGCGTTGTTGACGTTGGTGAGGCTCAGGGCCGTGCTGCCCCCGGTCACGTTCACCTGGTCGATCAGGATCGGCAGGGTCGCATTCAGGGCCGATGCGTTGATCGCCGGGCTGGCATTCGAGAAGTTCAAGCCGGTGACCAGCGTGTCGTCGGCGAGCGTCACGGTGCCGGTGAGCGTCGGCCGCGTGCCGGCGCTGAGCGAGAGCGCGCCGAGGCTGAAGGCCACGCCCTGGCCGCGCAGCTCCTGGCTCGCGTCCATCGTGAGGTTGCCGGTCGTGTTGCCGCTTCCGGTGTGCACATAGATGTAGGAGCTCGCCAGCGACGGGGCGGAGGCCGCGTCGAGGGTCGTGAAGGGCCGGTGCGAGCGCCCGTCGGCCGCGCCGTTGGCGCCAGCGTAGGTGTTGTCGACGTACCAGACGACGTCGGCGATGTTGAAGGTGATCGTCGCCGTGCGCGACACGCTGCTCGATGTGCCGGTGTAGACGTAGGTGTCGGTGCCCGACGATATCCCGGTGGGCGGGGTGTAGATGAACCTGCCGGAAGCGTCGATCGTGATCGATCCACCGCCGGTGGTCGCCACATTGGTGACCGTCGTCAGCGTGATGGCGACGTTCGACGTGTCGTTGGCAAGGATGGTGGTAGCGGATTCCGTGAACGGGGTGGATGGCGTGGAATGGCTCGCGGCGACGAGCTGCGTGTTGCCGACGACGCTATAGGAATCACCGACCAGGTTCGGCCCGACGGTGAAGGACTGCTGGACCTGCGCCGCCGGATAGAACTCGGCGTTCCCGCCCTGGTTCGCGTTGATGATGCAAGTCCCGGTCCCGATGAAGGACACCGTGGGGCTCGCGATCGTGCACACACCACTCGCCGCCCCGTCGATCGTCAGCGTGACTGGCAGTGCCGACGTCGCGGTCGCCGTCACGTCGTAGGTGGGGCCTTGATACACCGCCTCGGTGGGCGCCGCGGAGGTGAAGCTGATGGTGTTGGTCTTCTTGACCGTGAAGGACTGCTGAACCTCGGGCGCCGCGTAGTAGTTGGCGTCGCCCGGCTGGTTGGCGTTGATCACGCAAGTCCCGGCGTCCGGACCGAAGGACACCGTCGAGCCCGCGACCGAGCACACCGTGCTCGCCGACGCATCGATCGTGAACACCACCGCAAGGCCCGACGTCGCCGTCGCCGTGACGGCGTAGGTCGCCCCGCCCACCGCCGCGGTCGTCGGCGCGGTGGAGGTAAAGGTGATGGTCTGCGAGTTCTTCACCAGGAAGGATTGCTGGACCTGCGGCGCGGCGAGGTAGTTGGCGTCGCCTGCCTGGTTGGCGTTGATCACGCAGGTGCCGGAATCGGTGAAGGACACCGTCGAGCCCGCGATCGAGCACACGGCGCTCGCCGCCGCGTCGATCGTGAAGGTGACCGCGAGGCCCGAGGTCGCCGTCGCCGTCACGTCGTAGGTCGCCCCGCCCACCGTGGCGGTCGCCGGCGCAACCGACGTGAAGGTGATCGTCTGCGACGCCTGGGCCACCGCGAAGGACTGCTGCACCTGCGGCGCCGGGTTGTAGTTGGCGTTGCCGGCCTGGTTGGCGTTGATCACGCACGCGCCCACGCCGATGAAGGACACCGTGGAGCCCGCGATCGAGCACACCGAGCTCGCCGCCGCGTCGATCGTGAAGGTGACCGGCAGGCCCGAGGTCGCCGTCGCCGTCACGTTATACGTCGGGCCGCCGAACGTCGCCGCGGCCGGCGCCACGGACGTGAAGGTGATCGTCTGCGAGCCCGGGGCGACCGCGAACGACTGCTGCACCTGGGGCGCGGCGTTGTAGTCGGCGTCGCCCGCCTGGCTGGCGTTGATCACGCAAGTGCCCGCGCCGATGAAGGAGACCGTCGAGCCGGCGATCGAGCAAGCCGAGCTTGCCGAGGCATCGATGGTGAAGGCTACCGCGAGCGCCGAGGTCGCCGTGGCCGTGACATTGTAGGTCGCCCCGCCCACCACCGCCGCAACCGGCGCCGGCGAGGTGAAGCTGATCGTCTGGTCCTGCTTGCCGATGGTGAGCGTGAACGGGTTCTGGACCGCATCCGGCGGGAACCCATTGGTGGCGGTGAAGGTGAAGACGTAGCTGCCCGCGGTGCCGCTGGCGGGCGTCCCGGCGAGGGTGGCGGTGCCGTTGCCATTGTCGGTGTAGGTGACGTTGCTCGGGAGCGCGACGCCGCCGCGCGTGATCGTGGTCACGGTCGGGACGGCGCTCGTCGTGACCGTGAACGTGCCGGGCTGGCCGATGATGAAGGTGGTCGCATTGACGCTGGTGAAGGTGGGCAACGTGGCCACGGTGATCAGGACCGTCGCCTGGGGCGCGGTGAGCGCACCGCCCGGACCGGTGTTGCCGAGGTCCGAGATGTCGACCTTGAGCGAGGCGTCCGGCGGGCTCACGAAGCTCGTGGTCGGCGTGAAGGTCAAGCCGTCCAGCGCGGCGTTCTGCGCGGCGAGCGGCCCCGTGGCGACCACCGAGGCGGTTCCGTTGCCGGTCACGCTGGTGAGGCCCGCGGTGGTGGCCAGGGTCGCTGTGCCGTTGGCCACCGTGAGCGTCACCTCGACGTCCGCGGCGCCCGCATCGGGATCGGCCACGGTGATCGCATTGCCGTTGCCGGCCGAGAAGACGAGCGGCGTGTTGACCTGCGTGCTCTGCGCGCCCGGCACGCTGATGGTCGGCGCCTGGTTGCCGGTGGTCACGATCGTGTGGGCGACGGCGCTGTCCACGATGCCGTCGTTGACGACGACGGTGACATCGCGCGGCGGGCCGGTCGGGATCGCCAGGCTGTTGTCGTAGGTGAGCGTGCGCAGCAGCGCCTGGTAGTCCGCCAGCGGCGCGTTGGCGAGGATCTCGAGCGTTCCGGTGGCCGCCGTGTACGTGACGTTGGCCAGCAGGATCGCGCCGCTGCAACCGGGGCCCGCATCCGGGCAGGTCACCGCGAGCGTCTCGGCCCCGACGTTGGCGAGGTTGGTGATCTGGATCGTGGCGCCGGTGAGGTTCGTGTCGTCGGCGTCGGTCACGGTGAGCTGCGCCGAATCCACGATCGCCACGGGCCCGCCACCCGCGTTGAACGTCGCCGCGAAGTCGACGCCCGCCGGAACCGCGCCGTTGAGGTCGACGACCGGTGCCTCGTTGGTGACCGTGATCGTCACCGTGCCGGTGTCGGTGCCGGTGGAGTTCTGGATGCCGTAGGTGAAGCTGTCGGCGCCGGCGGTGTCGGCCGTGGGTGTGTAGGTGAAGCTGCCGTCGGCGTTGACGGTCACCGACCCGTTCGTGGTCGCCGTGGGAAAGCCCACGTTCGCCAGCACGCCGTTCACGCTCACCAGCGTGGGCGCGGGCGTTCCGGTGTCGTTGGCGAGCACGCCGGGGGCGGCCACGTTCAGCACCGTGTCGTGCACCACGTTGTAGCCGTCGTTCACCGCCACCGCCGGGTCGTTCACCGTGAGCGTGAAGCTCTGCGTGCCGTCCGGCAGCACGCCGTTGGCCGCGGTGATCGTGATGCCGTAGGTGCCCGCCGTGCCCGGGTCGGGGGTGCCCGAGAGCGTGCCGTCGGCGGCAAGCGTGACCCCGTTGGGCAGCGCATCGGCCGTGGTAAAGCTCGGTGCCGGGAAGCCGCTCGCGGTGACCGTGAAGGTTCCGAGCACGCCCACCTGGAAAGTCGCGTTGTTGGCGCTCGTGATCGCGGGCGCCTCGTTGATGGTGAGCGTGAAGGGCTGCGAGGCGTTGGGCGGAACGCCGTTGGTCGCGTTGATGTTGAAGTTGTAGACCCCGCCCGTGCCCGGGCCCGGGTTGCCGGAGAGCGTGCCGGTGGCCCCGTTGTCGGTGAAGCCCACCCCGGCGATCACCGGCAGCGCGGCCGTCACACTCGTGGCCGGCGGCGTGCCGCTCGTGGTCACCGTGAAGGTGTTGGCCGAGCCGGCGAGGAAGGTGGTGTTCGCCGCGCTCGTGATCGACACCGTCTGGTTCACGGTGAGCGTGAAGGTCTGCGTCGCGTCCGGCGCCACGCCATTGGTGGCGGTGAAGTCGAGCGAATAGTTGCCGGCGGTGCCCGCGGCCGGAATGCCCGAGAGAACTCCGGTGGCCGAATTGAAGGTCACGCCCGCGGGCAAGGTGCCAGCCATCGACAGCGTCGGCGCCGGGAAGCCGGTCGCGGTCACGGTGAAGGTCCCGGGGCTGCCGACGTTGAAGGTGGTTGCGTTGGCGCTGGTGATCGCGGGCGCTTGCTGCGTGTTGATGGTGACCAACGCATCGGACGTCCCGTTGACGCTCGAGATGCGGTAGCTGAAGGTGAAGGCGCCGGTGAAGCCCGCGGCCGGCGTATAGGTGAAGCCGCCTGCGGCATTCACGGTGAGCGAGCCGCCGGCGCCGAAGAGCGCCGTGCCGCTCGCCGCATGGGTGGTCACCGTGCCGCCGAGGCTGCCGCCCCCGAACGAGGTGACGGTCGCCGCCGGGATGCCGCGGTCATCGTTGTCCAGCAACCCGGCCGGGGGAACGATCGCGAGCGGCACGCCCGAGACCGCCGTATAGGTGTCGGCCACCGCCGCGGGCGGCATGCCGGTGCGCGCGTCCACGCGCACGAAGAGCGTGGCGCCCTCGATCGTGCCGAAGACCGCCGAGATGTCGGCCCCGAGGGGCGCGTCGACCGGATCGGTCGCCGCCGGCGCGATGCCCGTCCAGTCGCCGATCAGGCCATCCAGCACGATGGCGGCCCACGCGATCGAGGTGACCATGACCAGCGCCACCACGAGCGGCGCGGCCGCGAGGTGCCTGCGCCCGTAGCGCCAGCCCACCGCGAGCATGAGCCCCACCAGCAGCGCGAGCAGCGCGTCCGAGAGCGTCGGCACCTGCTCGATGTGCCCCGGGGCGTGCGAGAAGAGGATGATCGGGCCCCCGCCCGTCCCGACGGTGACCGCGTCCTCGCCGATCGCCGGATCCGAATAGATGACGGCGACACGCACCGGTCCAGGGAGGCCGATGGGCAGCCCCGTCTCGATCATGTTGTAGCCGCCGGTGCCGTTGCCCACCCCCACCGGCCAGCCGCCGGCGCTCACCGCGACCGGGGCGCTGAAGGTCCCCGGCGCCGCGGTGCAGTTCTCCTGCGTGATGCCGGTGACCTGCGGCGGGTTCTGGGTCGTGTCGACCGTGGTGACGAATCGCTGCTCGACGCCGCCGAAGGGGCCGTTGGCCGTGGCGACGGTGCAGCCGCTCGCCGCGTTGTTGTCGGCGTCGACGAGGACCGTCAGGGTGGCCGCGAAGGCCGAGGGCGCGCCGACGCATGCGAGCGCCAGCGCAAAGGAAGCGAGGAACTGCCACGCGCGATGCACGCGGCCGGCAACGAATGCGCCCAACACTTCTCCCTGGATGCCGTCCCTGCGCGACGACGGCAAGGCAACACGGTCAAATACTTGTTATGGGCGGGACTTTACAGCGTGAGGCAGTCAAAGGCCAGCAAAACGGCTGTCGCTTCATGGAGTCGCGAGATTTCAAGGCCTTACGCGGCTAGGCCGCGATGTCGGTGCGCATCGCGGAGGCCGGCGTCCCGTCCTTCCACGGCAGCGTCACGGGGTACGGTTTCAGCAGGCAATCTTCGGGCAGGCACTCGATCGGGGTGAAATCGCGGTGCGCGATGTACTCGGGGCGCTTGAAGCGGCGGATGTGGTTGGAGACCGCGCACAGGCTCAGGTACACGCTCACGCGGTTCCACGGCGAAAGGTTCGACGTCGACGCGTGCACCAGGCAGCCGTGGAAGAGGATCATGGAGCCCGGCGGGCCCTTGGGCGCGACGATGCCGCCCTGTCCCACCAGCTTCGAGATCGTCTCCTTGTCGATCGTCCACAGGGGATAGCTCGTGGTGCTGGTGTCGTGCCCCGCGGGGAGCGCCCCCTGCCTGTGGCTGCCGGGAATGAACATCAGCGGGCCGTTGAACTCGTTCACCTCGTCGAGGAATATGGCGACGTTCATCGCGCGCGCCTCGGGCATGAGGTCGTCGTTCATCCAGGTGCCGTAGTCCTGGTGCCACTGCCAGACGTCTCCGTCGAACGCGGCCTTGCCGTTGACCTTGAATTGATGCATGTAGACCTTCTCCTCGAAGATCTGCATCACGGGCTCGACCATGCGCGGGTGCCGAGCGAGGCGCGCGAAGGGCTCGCTGTACATGTGCGCGGCGAAGTTGGTGCGCACCGCCTCGCTGCCCTTCTCGCGCACGTTCTCGGGGCGGCGCATCGCGTACAGGCTCGGGACCTCGTCGGTGAGGACGCCGATCTCGGCGGGCGTGAAGAGCGACGGGAAGAAAAGGTAGCCGTCGCGATCGAAGGCGGCGATCTGTTCGGGGGAGAGCTTCATGGCGTCATTTTCCTCCCTTTTCGCGCTCTTCGAGCATGTCCGGATCGAGCACGGCCTTGAGCACCGTCTCGTTGGCGCCGTCGCGATCGCGCGTGGCGAACCAGAGGATCGCGCCCTTGCGCACCGACACCTCGCCCGCCTCGCCGCCCAGGAGCAGCGCCGCCACCTCGCCCAGCGTGGGCTGGTGGCCCACGACCAGCACCCGCTCGCCTTCCGGCCAGGCGGACTCGCGCAGCACCGACCGCGCCGAGGCCGAGGTCGAGACCGCCTCGCGTACCTCGAACTCGCGCGCGAGCGGCTCGACCGTCTCGAGCGCCCGCTGCGCCGGGCTGCAGACGATCCGCCACTCGCCCACCATGCGCGGGGCCAGCCAGTGCGCCATGCGCTCGGCCTGCTTGCGGCCCTTCTTCGTGAGCCGCCGTGCGAGGTCGCCCTGCGGGTTGTTGTCTTCGGCGTCGGCATGACGCCAGAGGATGAGTTCCATGGTCTTGGCTCGTCATCCCGGCCGCTGCTGCGCAGCAATGGGCCGGGATCCAATTATCATTCCGGGCCGGGCTCGGGGTCCGCCCGGCGCCCGCGCGTGGTGAGCGCGATCCCCGCCAGTATCAGCGCGATCCCGACCACGTGGAAGAGGTGGATCCGCTCGTCGAGGAAGAGCCACGCCAGCACCGCGACGAAGGCGGGCATCAGGTGAACGAAGATGCCGGCGACGTTCGGGCCCACCTCGGCCACGGCGCGATTCCAGAAGACGTAACCCACGAACGAGGGAAAGATGCCCACGTAGAGCATCGCCCCCACGGTCGCCGGCGTGAGCTCCACGCGGCCCCCGAGGAACAGCATCTCGAAGGCGAAGAGCGGCGCCAGCAGCACCACGCCCACGCAGCCGCAGCAGGCGAGGAGTGCCAGGCCCGGCAGCTCCGCGGGCTTCATCCTCAGGAACACGGTGTACGCCGCCCAGAAAACCATGCCGGCGAGCACGATCAAGTCGCCCTTGTTCATCTCGAGCGAGGCGAGCACCGCGGGATCGCCGCGCGAGATGATGGCGAGCACGCCGGCGAGCGACACCGCGACGCCGAACGCCTGCACGCGCGTGATGGTCTCGCGGTAGACCACCCAGCCGAGCACGATGATCATGACCGGGATGGAGCTGTTCAGCATCACCCCGTTGGTCGCCGTCGTGTACTGCAGGCCCACGTAGGCGAACGCGTTGTGCAGGCCCGTGCCCCAGAACCCCAGCCAGGCGATCTCCTTCCAGCTGCGCCGCACCGCCGGCCAGTGCGCGCGGATGAGCGGCCACGCGAACGGCATCATCACCGCCACCGCGACCATCCAGCGGATGCTGGCGAGCGCGAGCGGCGAGACGTGGCCGACGATCGCGCGCCCGATCACCCAGTTGAGCGACCAGAAGAGCGAGGTGAGACTGAGCAGGAGGTAGGGCGACGCGTGCCAGCGCGACGTGCTCGGGGCCATCGCGTCATACTCTAAACCATGAGCGATTCCTCGGCCTGGGCGCCGCTGCGCGAACGCACGTTCCGCATGCTCTGGCTGGTGTGGATGGCGGCCAACGTCACGCTGTGGATGAACGACGTCGCCGCCGCGTGGCTCATGACCTCGCTCACCACGTCGGCCACGATGATCGCGCTGGTGCAGACCGCCTCGTCGCTGCCGGTGTTCGTACTGGGCCTGCCGAGCGGCGCGCTCGCCGACCTTGTGGACCGGCGCCGGCTCCTCCTCTTCACCCAGGTCTGGGTCGCGGCCAACGCCGCGCTGCTGTACGCGGCCTCCGTGACCGGGCACCTCACGCCCACGCTCCTGCTCGTGCTCGTCTTCACCAACGGCATCGGCCTCGCGCTGCGCTGGCCGGTGTACGCCGCGATCCTCCCGGAGCTCATCCCGCGCCACCAGCTGGGCGCGGCACTCGCGTTGAACGGCGTGGCGGTGAACTTCTCGCGCATCGCCGGCCCGCTCGTGGCGGGCGTGCTCATCGCGGCGGCCGGCACCGAATACGTGTTCGCCGTGAACTTCATCCTGGCGCTCGGCTGCGCGGGAGCCCTCTTCGCCTGGAAGCGCCCGCAGAAGCCGCCCTCGGTGCTTCCCGGCGAGCGCTTCCTCGGCGCGATGCGCCTGGGCTGGCAGTACGTGCGCGAGTCGCAGCGCATGCGCGACGCGATCGTGGTGACCTCGTCCTTCTTCCTGCACTCCACGGCGCTGATCGCTCTCCTGCCGCTGGTTGCCCGCGGCATGGGCGGGGGCGCCAACACGTTCACCGTGCTGCTCGCGTGCCTGGGCGTGGGCGCCATCGTGGCGGTATCGCAGCTGCCTCGCATCCGCGCGCGCTGGTCGCGCGACCAGGTCGCGCTGCGCGGCTCGATCCTTCAATCGCTCTGCACCGCGATCGTGGCCTTCGCCCCCAACGCCTGGGTGGCCGCGCCGGCGATGCTGCTGGCCGGATTCGCGTGGATCGCCGTCGCCAACTCGGTCACGATCTCGGCGCAGCTGGCGCTTCCCGACTGGGTGCGCGCGCGCGGCATGTCGATCTACCAGATGGCGATCATGGGCGGCACGGGGCTGGGCGCGCTCGTGTGGGGCCAGATCGCCGAGCGCACCAGCGTGCCGGCGAGCCTTGCCGCCTGCAGCGTGAGCCTGCTCGTGGCGCTCGCGCTCACCCGCCGGCGCGTGCTGGAGGGAGCGCAGGAGGAGGACCTCACGCCGACGCATCCGTGGGACGAGCCGGTGCCCGCGCAGCCGATCGAGCCCGGCGACGGGCCGGTGATGGTGACCCTCGAGTACCTGATCGATCCGCAGCGCAAGGGCGAGTTCGAGGCGATCATGGCCGAGAGCCGCGGCGCGCGCATGCGCCAGGGGGCGGTGTCGTGGGGCCTGTTCGAGGACCTGCAGCGGCCGGGGCGCTTCGTCGAGTACTTCGCCTGCGACTCGTGGGCCGACTACCTGCGCCGATTCGACCGCTTCACCGCGCAGGACGAGCGGTTGCAGGCGATGCGCCACGCCTTCCACACCGGCGGCGGCCCGCCGACGATCTCGCGCTTCATCGCCCGCCACCCTCCGGCTAGGTGAACTAAAGCTGGATCGCGGAGACGCAGAGGACCCAGGAGGTCGCTGAGAAAAACCCAGGGGTATTCGTGGCTACGTTCAAACGCAGGCACGAATTGCCACACGCTTTTCTCTGCGACCTCTTTGGTCCTCTGCGTCTCCGCGATCCAGCTTTACTCCGTCAGGTGACGGCACGAATGGTGGCGAGTGGGGGCGAGGAAACGGCGCGGCGCGTGCCGAGGAGGCCCGCGATCGCGACGCCGATGGCGCCGACCAGCACGCCCGCGATCGGCAGCCCCCAGCTCACCTCGTAGGGGACGTTGAGGACGCGTTCGGAGAGCACCATCGCCGTGCCGACCGCGCCGCCCGCGGCGATCAAGCCGGCGAGCAGCCCGATGGCGAGGAACTCGGCGAGCTGCAGGATCGCGAGCTGCCGGCGGCTCGCCCCGAGCGTGCGCAGGATGGCGCCCTCGAAGACGCGCTCGTCCTGCGTCGAGGTGATCGCGGCGAAGAGCACCACCAGGCCCGCGGCGATCGCGAACAGGAACACGAACTCGACGGCGCGCGACACCTGGTCGGTGATGCGCTGGAACTGCTCCATCAGGGCCGAGAGGTCGATCACGCTCACGTTCGGGAAGCGCTGCACCAGCCCCCCCACGACGTCGTCGCGGCCCGGCGGCAGGTGGAAGCTCGTGATCCAGCTCGCGGGGTAGGACTCGAGCAGCTTCGGGCTCGCGAGCACGAAGAAGTTGGGCTTGAACGAGTCCCAGTCGACCTTGCGCAGGCTCGTGACGGGCGCCGTGAAGCGCGAACCGGCGACGTCGAAGGTGAGCGTGTCTCCGAGCTTGATGCCGAGGGTCTTGGCGATGCCCTCCTCGACCGAAAACTCCTTCGCCACGGTATCGGGCGCCCAGAACTTGCCGCCCACCAGCTTGTTGTCCGGAGCCATCTGCGTCGCCCACGAGACGTTGAACTCGCGCTCGGCCATGCGCCGAGCGCGCTCATCGGTGTACTTCGCGCCGCTCACCGGCCGTTCGCCGATCGCCTGCAGGCGCCCGCGCACCATCGGGTAGAGCTCGGGCAGCTTGAGCCTCAGCCCGTCGAAGTAGCGCCGCACCTCGGCGAGCTGGTCGTCCTGGATGTTGATGGCGAACCGGTTGGGCATGTCGTGCGGCATCGACTCCTGCCACTTCACCACCAGCTCGGTGCGCACCAGCGTGAGCATGAGCATCGCCATGAGGCCCAGGCCCAGGGCCATGATCTGCAGCAGGCTCGCGCCCGTGCGCCGCCGCAGGTTCGCCAACCCGTAACGCCACGGGCCCGAGGCCGCGCCGCGCAGGCGCGACACGAGGCGGATCATGCCGTAGCCCGCGATCGCGGCCACCGCGAGCGCGGCGCCGAACCCGCCGAGCGCGATCGAGCCCATCTTCAGGTCTCCCGCCTGCCAGACGATGAGCGCGGAGAGCGCGGCGAGTCCCAGCACGAAGGCGGCGAGGCTCGCCGGCTCCGCGGTCGCCAGGTCGCGGCGCAACACGCGCAGCGTCGAGGCGCTGCGCAGCCGGATCAGCGGCGGCAACGTGAAGCCCAGGAGCAGCACGAGGCCGATCACCGCGCCGCGCAGCGCGGGCAGCGGGCCGGGCAGAGGCAGCTCCACTGTGAGGAAGACGGTGAGCCACTGCGCGAGGATCGCCTGTGCGCCGTAGCCCACGAGGCTGCCGAGCGCGCACGCGGCAAGGCCGAGCACGGCGAACTGCCACGCGTGCAGCGCGAAGATGTCGGCCTGCGAGGCGCCGAGGCAGCGCATCATCGCCGCCGCGTCGATCTGGCGCTGCGAGAAGCGGCGTGCGGCGAGCGCGACCGCCACCGAGGCGAGCACCACGGAGAGCAGGGACGCCAGCCCGAGGAAGCTCTGCGCGCGCTCGAGCGCGGTGCGCACCTCGCTCCTCGCGTCGCGCACCCCTTCGATGCGCTGGCCGCGTGCGAGCTTCGGCGTGGACTGCGCGCGGAAGCGGTCCACGTCGGCCTTGTCGCCGCGCACCAGCAGGCGGTGGGTCACGCGGCTGCCGACCTGGATCAGGCCCGTCGCGGCCACGTCGGAGTCGTGCATCAGCACCCGCGGCGCGATGCCGAAATAATCGAGCACGCTGTCGGGCTCGCGCTTGATGATGGCCGCGACCGTGAGCTGCGCGCGGCCTACGTTGAGCGTATCGCCCACCTCGAGCCCCAGGCGGCTGGCCAGCGCCACCGCGATCCACGCGGTGCCCGCCTTCGGCCCGCCGTCGACCTCGCGCTCGGGCGCGTCGGTCGCGTCGGCGATGCGGATGCGCCCACGCAGCGGAAATCCGTCCGACACCGCCTTGATCTCGGCCAGGTTCACGCCCTGCCCCGCGGCCACCATGCTCGGAAAGGTGCGCGTGTGCGCAGCGTCGAGGCGCCCGGCGCGCGCGTCCTGGAAGAACTGCTCGGGGATGGGCTTGTCGGCGATCAGCACGAGATCCCCGCCCAGCAGGTCGTTGGCCTGCGCGTCGAGCGCGCCCTGCACGCGGTCGGCGAAGAACCCCACGGTGGTCACGCTCGCCACGGCGATCAGCAGCGCCAGCAGCAGCACGCGCAGCTCGCCCGCCGCCCAGTTGCGGCGCAGCATCCTCATCGACAGCGGCAGGTGCTTCATTTTCAGGAAGTTACGGCGGGATCGCAGAGACGCAGACGACCACAGAGGCCGCAGAAAAACTCGGGTATGTTTTCGGGGCTGCGTTCAAC
>Ga0307505_10002283_pt1 | contig 13564 bp, 11 predicted proteins | sample 23_S_MG_FD_202183 | JGI IMG/M metagenome (GOLD analysis project Ga0307505, IMG submission 202183) | Soil microbial communities from Populus trichocarpa stands in riparian zone in the Pacific Northwest, United States - 23_S | ecosystem: Environmental > Terrestrial > Soil > Riparian zone > Trees...
GGGCGACTGGTTGCGGGCGGTCGAACTGATATGCCACCGCCACCGCGACCAGCACGACTACTCCGATCACGATGTACCAAGCGCGTCGATTCATGGCCGCTTTCCGCTCACAAGTGCCGCGACAGACCATACCCTGCGAGAGCCAATGCGCGCGCAAACTTTTGTGACACGCGGCGCTTCCATCCGGCGGTCAGCTTGCCGGTGTAACCGGGTCCCCTTTGAACCGTTGTCTCCGGTACATTTCTTGAATTTGGACTACGTTTTCTGAGGAGCGTAGGCGACGGCTTCGATTTCGACGCGCGCGTCGATCATTAGGCCCGCCTGGACGACCGAACGCGCCGGCGGCGAAGACGGAAAGTAAGGACGATAGGCGGCGTTGAACGTCTCGAACTCGTCGAGATCGGCGAGCCAGACCGTCACTTTGGCAACATCTGCCAAGCTCGCACCGGCTAGCATCAGCGCCGCAGAGATATTGTCGAGCGACTGGCGCGTTTCGGCTTCTATGCCGCCGCCAACAATATTTCCATCGGGTCCAAAGCCGACCTGTCCCGCGGCGAATACGAAGTCGCCAGCGCGATAGACAGTCGAAAGCGGCAGGTTGCGAGGCCCGCCACCGCCAAGCGCCCTGCCGGCCATCAAGTGGAGCGCACGGCCGTGCGGAACCGGCTGAGCGTCTCATCGAATTCGCTTTCCCCGTGAGCCGCCGAGATGAACCAGATCCCTCGGCCCGCTACCCAGACGCCGGCTCTCGCAAGCACGCGCGCAAACTTGCGATAGCGTTCGAGATCGAGCGTCTTCAGCACCCGCAGGTCAGTGACGGCGAGATTGGACGGCGAGTCGGGCTTGAGGAAGGACGCATGAAACGCCATACCAGGCCCGGCAAGGCGCAGCGGCAGATTGGCTTCTTTCGCAATTTCGGCCAGGCCTGCCTGCAGACGTTCGCCATAGGCTGCCACCCGCTTGTAGGGATCTTCCGCCCGCAGCGTCTTGATCGAAGCGATGACGGCGGCAGCTGCCATGACGCAAGCGTTGAATGTGCCCGAGTGGTTTACCTCACCGGTACCGAAGAGCTTCATGAAGTCAGCTCGGCCGGCAATCGCTGAGACCGGGAAACTGCCAGCGATTGCCTTGCCATAAATTGCAAGATCGGGAGCCACTCCAAACCACTCCGCCGCGCCGCCGAGTGCCAACCGAAATCCGGTGATGACCTCGTCGAAAATCAGTAACGCTCCGGCCTTCGTTGTGAGGTCCCTCATCCCTTCGAGATATCCGGCGTGCGGGCTGATCGCTCCCTGGTTGAGCATCATCGGTTCGGTAATCACCGCGGCAACGTCGTGTCCGTGCTCCGCAAGCGCCGCACGCAAGGCATCGAGGTCGTTCCACGGAACGACGATGGAAGCGTCCAGTGCTTCTGGCAATTGACCAGCGCTGGCGACCTGGGCGGGACCAGGCTCGAACTTGATCAGCACATTATCGAGCCAGCCATGATACTGGCCTTCGAACCGGATTACGCGGCGCTTGCCCGTGACGGCCCGCGCCAGACGCAGCGCGGCCTGCACCGCCTCGGTGCCGGTCATGTTGAAGCGCACCATCTCGGCCCAGCCCAAAGCTTCGCAAACCAATTCGGCTGCTTCCACCTCAAGTACATTCTGCGCGCCGTAGACCATGCCGGTCGCTATGGCTTCTTGCACGGCGGAAACGATCGCCGGGTGTGCGTGACCGAGAAAAGCCGGCCCCTGCCCCAGCAGATAGTCGACGTATTCGCGGCCATCGACGTCGTAGATGCGTGCGCCTTCGCCGCGCGCAAAGAAAATATTGGGTGCGTCGAGCCGCACGTTGGAATTGACGCCGCCAGGAATGCGGCGTTCGGCCCGCTGGCGCAGATCTGACATCGACAGGACGGCGCGATTCATTCAGGCACCAAGCACGTTCAACGAGATGGTCTTGAGTTGGGTCATTTCTTCCAGCGTCGCCATTCCGCCAAGTCGGCCGATACCGCTGCCAGTGCCGGTGAAGCCGCCGGTCGGGATGTGGAGCTGCCAGTAGGCCGATGTCTCGTTGACATGGACTGTGCCACATCTCAAGCGCTCGGACATCCGCAGCGCCCTGCCGATGCCGCTTGTCCAGATCGAACCATGCAAGCCCAAAGGACAAGTCTCGGCGAGCCGAATGGCGTCGTCCTCATCTTCAAACATCAAGACTGGCGCGACGGGACCGAATGTCTCCTCACGATTGAGCAGCATTTCGGAGGTCACTCCCGAGATGATCGTCGGTTCAAAATAGAGATCGGTGGGTAGGCCCTTGGCGCGGTTTCCCCCTGAGTGAATTTGCGCCCCCTTGGCGCGCGCATCGGCCAAGTGACTGTCGACTTTGGCGGCCGTCGGGGCATTGGTGAGAGGGCCCATGGTCGTGGATGCATCAAACGGCGATCCCAAACGCACCTTGCCAGCGGCCTCGACTAGTTTTTCGACAAACCGATCATGTACCGAGCGCTGCACCAGGATTCGTTCCGTCGAATTGCAGATCTGCCCAGCATTGGCGAAGGCGCCTCCCCCAACCACCTCCGCGGCGCGTTCGAGATCGCAATCCTCGAATACAATTGTCGGCCCGTTCCCGCCCAATTCCAGCAGCATCGGCTTGCCGGCCGCCAATCTGGCCACGGCAAGACCGGTACGGGTTGAACCTGTAAGCCCGATGGCGACAATTCCGGGATGGCTCGCCACTCCGGCTCCCACTTCGGCTGGCGCCCCCAGCAAGAGGTTCAGCGTCCCTGGAGGCACGCCTGCATCAAGAAAGACCTGCATCAGGTTCCGCGAAGTAAGTGGCGTCCACTCGGACGGCTTCCACACCATGGCATTGCCGGTTGCCAGACCGGCACCGATATACTCGCTTGGAATGGTCAGCGGGAAATTCCACGGTGTGATGACGCCGTAAACGCCGCGCGGCTGGCGTATCGTCATCAGGCGGCGCGTCGGATCGACGGACTGGTAGGTTTGACCCTGGAGCCGCGTGCCGCACTCCGCTGAGTCTCGATACATGAGAATAGCGGTATCGACTTCGCCCAGCGCCTCGGAATGATAGACCTTCCCTTGTTCCAGAGAAATATCTCGCGCAAATACCTCGCGCCGCGAGGCGATGATGTCGGCGACCTTGTGGCAAAGCGCCGCCCGTTCGAAGGCCGTCATTCTGGCGAGGACAGGCAACACCGCCTGGGCCTTTGCTACCGCTGCATCGACGTCGGCAATCGTTCCTTGCTCGACTTCGGCAATGGTCTCGCCGGTTGCCGGACTCGTAACTCTGAGTGGCGCACCGCCATTGCCACGGCGCCATTCGGTGCCGATCAGAAGCTCGATTCGTCGCGGCCGGACGTGCTCGTTCATACCGTTCAGCTCCTATCGATAAAGCGCTGGGCAAAATCGATTGCTCGCTCCAGGGCGAGTGCAACGATTTCGTCGCCGAGTTCTTTGGTGGCAAGTCGCGGATCGCCCAGAGCGCCGTTGCCCGTCCATTCCTCAAAGCGCACCGGCATATCGTAGCGCGAGCGTGGCTCGGCCAACGCCGCGGGACCAGTAGGCTGGGACGGCGCTTCGATACGCTCACGCAGCACCACATGCGGGGCGATGGCCAGCGCGACCGAAGTCTCGATGTCACAGGCGTGTGAATGGTATGGCGTTGCGGCACGTTGCAAAATCAGATCGGCTGCCAGCGCCGCCCACATCAGCGCCGCGACCTTCGACGTTCCATCCCGGCCGGCGGCACGAGCGGCAAGTCGCAGCCCGTCCTGATTGCCGCCATGGCCGTTGACCAGCAAAACACGTTTGAGACCGTGATGCGCGAGGCTCTCGACGAGATCATCGATGAGCCCGAGAAGCGTCGGTGCACGAAGCGTCAGGGAGCCCGCAAAACTCATATGGTGCTCAGACATACCCAGCCGGATCGTCGGGCAAAGGAGGCTATTGTCACCCAGATGCTCACCGATTTTTCGAGCAAACGCCTCTGCTATGGCGCTGTCGGTGTCGAGCGTCATGTGCGGACCATGTTGCTCGGTACTGCCGATAGGAACGAGCGCCACACGCGCGGTGCCCATTGCCGTCTTTGCGTCGCGCCAACTCATCAAGGACAATTCAGGCACGTGCATTGCGAACTTCCTGGGCAATGTCGTTTGCCGTCCGCTGCAATGCCGCCGCGACTTCGGGCAGGCTTTCGGGCGGCAAGCGTGAGGCAGGCGCGCTGAGACTCATGGCCGCGCCAAGAGGATAGGGCAATGCAACTGCAACGCAGCGGCCGCCATCTTCGTTCTCGCCCTCATCGATCGCGTAGCCGCGTTCCCGGACGGAGGCGAGTTCGCGCAAGAAGGCTTCGGGGCCAGTGATCGTGCGTTCGGTTAGCGCCGGCATGCCTTCCACAGCAAGAATTCCACGCACCTCCTCGTCACGCAGCGACGATGAGATGATCTTGCCAAGCGCCGAAGAATGAATGGGATCGCTGCCGCCGCGTCTGGCCGCGAAACGAATGGCTTTGGGGCTTTCAATTACTTCGAGATAAACGACGCGATGGCCGTCAAGGGTGCCGAGATTGATGGTCTCATCGTAGCGGCGGCAGAGTTCCTGCATGCGGCCGAAGGCAGCGGCGCAGAGCCTGGCGACCTCTCGCGGGCGCATGTAGTTGCGCCCTGCGCCGAGCACGAAGACATCTCCTGATCTGCGGGTAACGAGTCCTCGCCGCTCAAGCGTTGCGAGATACCGAAACACCGAGCTTTTGGGCAGACCAATGGCTTTGGCGACGTCGCCAAGCGAAGTTCCCGCTTCAAGTCGAGCAAGCACATCAAGGATATCAAGCGCACGTTCCACCGACCGAATGGAATAGCGGCCGGTGTCCTCCCCTGACGTGTCAGTAAGTTGCGCCTCGAGACTGGCCACATCGAGTCCGTTTCATTGGATAAAACAAGTTGGCTGTTTTCGCCCACAACGCTAGTGGCGTCGGCGTGACGGGTCAAGCGTGAAGGACTCTCAAATCCAGCGCAGGCGCTTGCGCACCCAAAAATCCTGTGCTTGAAATTGCAGCGCAGAATAGAAACCGTTGTTTCAGTCAATGAAACAAGACAGGGGAAGGAACTGCTCATGACGTCATCTTCAAGAAGGGATTGGGCGAATGAGGTGCTTGCCTTCGCCGCCCTCAAACTTCGCCGCGGCGAAATCTCTCGCCGCCGATTCGTGCAATTGTCTGCCGCCTTCGGCGCAGCCGCGGCGCTGCCGACCTTCGGCGCATATGCTCAGGCTTCGCGGGACACATTGAAGTTTCTCGTCGGCGAGTCTTTTTGGGCGAACTGGCACCCGTACAATCACACCGCGCAGATCGGGTACAAGATTCAGCGCAACATTTTCAGCCGACTGCTCGAAGTTCAGCCCGACATGTCGCTGACCGCTGGCCTCGCCGAAAGCTGGACGCAAATCGATGCGCTCACTTGGGAACTCAAGCTCAGGCAGGGCGTGACTTTCCACAACGGCGCGCCATTTACCGCCGCGGACGTGAAGGCTTCGGTCGAACTCGCCTCCGGATTCGTTCCCAGTGACCCTGCACTGGCGATGTCCTCCAACTGGGTGCCAACGGAAGGCACGGTCGTTGATGACCACACGATCCGGCTCAAGACCGCGTCCCCGTTCGGGCCGGTCATCAACACCATGGCCTATACCGACATGCTGTCGGCGGCCGACATCGCCGCAGGACAGGCAGCCCTCGAAGCCAAACCCAACGGCACCGGCGCCTTCATGCTGACCGGCGATGAACCCAACGTCAAAACCCTGACGCGTTTCGACAACCATTGGCGCGGGCCCGCAAAGCTTCAAACGCTGACCTGGGAGTTCATCCAGGACGCCCAGACCCGACTCGCCGCCTTGCTCTCCGGACAGGCCGACGTCATCGATCGTGTGGTGCCGGACCAGGCGTCGATGATCGACGCGAACCTCGATGCGAGACTGATCTCGGTGACCGCACCGGAGATTCAGGCGTTGTGGTTCCGGATGGACAAGGAACCGCTGGCCAGCAATCTCAACCTCCGAAAGGCCATCGCCTGGGGCATGGATCGCGAGTCGATGGCGGCGCTGGTTGGAGGCGCGGCACGCGTTGCAGACAGCCATCTGGCGGTTGGCATCGAGTTTCGTGCCGCGCAGTCGCCGACCTATGGTTTCGACCCCGATCAGGCCCGGGCGGCGATGGCGGCCGGCGGTGGCGCGATCGCGTTTGAAATCGGCGCTCCGTCCGGTTTCTATCCGAAAAGCGATGAAATCTGCCAATTGATGCAGCAGAACCTCAACGAGGTCGGCTTCGACGTGAAGTTGACGCTGCTTGAACTCGGCGCCTGGATCGACATGTTGTTCGGCGAATCCAAGCCCGGCGAGGCATTCTACGGCGGTTGGGGCAATATCACGCGCGATCCAGACTTTGCGGTTGCGACGCTGTTCCATTCGCCCGGCGCCTGGTCCGGCGCGCGAGACCCAAGGTCGGACGAACTGATCGAGATGGGCAAGGCTGCCGCCGACGCCGGCGAGCGCGGTCAAATCTATGCCGACTTGCAGGCGCATCTGTGGAACGACCTGCTGCCGTCCGTACCCATCCTCTACAGCGATCTGTCGAGCGGCTATCGCGCCAATGTGCGAGGCTATGAAGTCTATCCGACATTCGTTCAGGACTTCTGGCCGGTGGAGATCGTCTGAGTGACTGAAGCCGGAGCCCTAACGGGATCCGCAAACAAACAAGGACGGAGCGGGGGCGCTTTGCGCTTCCTGCTCCGCCGCGCGGCGCAGGCGCTGTTCGTCATCTTTGGCGTCGCCTGCGTCACTTTCTTTGTGCTGAGACTGGTCCCTGGCGACCCGGCCCGGCTGATGGTGCCGCCCGGCAGCAGCGAGCAGGTCGTCCAGGCCATCCGCATCAGATTGGGCACCAATCTGCCGCTCCTCGAACAATTCTGGGTCTACATGAGCGGCCTCGTTCAAGGCGATCTCGGTATCTCCTTCCGATACGAACGGCCGGTGCTCGAGCTGGTGCTCACGTTTTTTCCTGCAACGCTCGCGCTCGGCGGTGTAGCGATGCTCTTTTCGATCCTTGTCGCCGTGCCGCTCGGCATTGCCGCCGCCGCCAAGCCCGGCGGCCTCACCGACCGTCTCGTGCTCGTCTTGGCCATGGCCGGCCAGTCCCTCCCCAATTTCTGGATCGGCGTTATGCTGGTCCTCTTCTTCTCGATCCAGTTGCAATGGCTGCCGGCAATCGGCAATGACAACGCCGTCTCCTACATTCTTCCCGTCTTGACCTTGAGCGCGGTGCTGATCGCAACACTTGTGCGAACCGTCCGGCAGGCGATGCTCGAAGCACTTGCCGAGGACTATGTCCGCACCGCCCGTGCCAAGGGTGTGCCGTGGCGAAGAATTCTCTTTGTCCACGCCCTGAAGAATGCGGCGATCCCGCTCGTCACCGTCATCGGCCTTCAGATCGGCTTCGTTCTCGGTGGCGCGTTCGTCGTCGAACTGATCTTCAATTGGCCGGGCGTGGGCCTTTTGGCACTACAGGCGATCGCTACGCGCGACTTTCCGGTCGTGCAGGGCGTCGTCATGCTCGTCGCGGTAGTGTTCGTGGTCGCCAATCTGCTTGTCGACATCGCCTATGCCTATCTCAATCCGCGCGTGCGGCTTGGAGTCGAGCAGTGATCCGCAATCGCCTGCTTCGGCCCGAAGTTCTCATCGGCCTTTCGCTGGTGGCGATACTGTTGGCTTGCGCAATGTTTGCCGACTGGATTGCACCACACAACCCGACGCGCATGGCGCCGACGGTAAAGTACCTGCCTCCGATGTGGCTAGAAGGTGGAGACCCGCGCTTTTTTCTAGGCACCGATCAGCTTGGGCGTGACGTCTTGAGCCGCCTCATTCACGGCGCGCGCACTTCGCTGACAATCGGAATCAGCGCTGTCGCCATCGCCGCGACATTTGGGGTCATAGTTGGGCTCGTTGCCGGCTATTTCCGGGGCTGGATCGACACCGTCATCATGCGCCTCGCCGATATTCAGCTCGCTTTCCCCTTCATCCTACTGGCCCTGTCGATTCTTTCGGTCACCTCGACCAAATCAGCACTGACGATCATTGTCGTTCTCGCGGTCGCCGATTGGGTGATCCACGCACGCGTCGTGAGAAGTCGCATCCTGGTCGAGCGCGAGAAGGAGTATGTGCGTAGCGCCAGGGCGCTCGGTGCCTCCGATCTGCGCATCATGTTCCTGTATGTGTTGCCCGCGGTACTGCCGACCGCGATCATCATCGCGCTGATCGAACTCGCGGTGTTGATGCTCGTCGAGTCGATCCTCTCGTTCATCGGGCTCGGCATCGACCCGCCGGCGGTGTCCTGGGGCACGGCGCTCGCGGATGGACGCCGTTCACTCGCCAATGCATGGTGGATGCTATTCTTTCCCGGCATGGCGATCTTCCTTGCGGTCTTGGCCATCAACCTCGTTGCCGACGGGCTTGCAGATGTGCTCGACCCGCGGCTCAAACTTTCCGGGATTGTTCGGCGGGTACTCAGGTCGAAATCCGCTCGCGAGACGGACACGGCGGTTGTCGAGCATCCACCTTTGCTGGCGGTCGACAATCTCAGCGTTGAGTTTCCGCTCGAAGCCGGCGGTACTGTGAACGCCGTCAAGAACGTCTCCTTCACGCTGAGAACCGGTGAACGTCTTGGCATTGTGGGGGAAAGCGGTTCCGGCAAAACCGTCACCGCGATGACAGTGATGGGGTTGCTTGACACCGCCGGCCGAATCTCCGGTGGCTCAGTTCGGCTCAAGGGCCGCGACCTCATTGGTCTCGAGGAAAGCAAACTCAACCGCCTGCGCGGCAGCGGCATGGCGATGATCTTTCAAGATGCCTCCACGGCACTCAACCCGGTTTTCCGAGTAGGCTGGCAGATCGAGGAGGCCATCCTGCTGCATCAACCGGTGAGCCGGACGGAAGCGCGGCGCATGGCCCTCGATCTGCTGCGCATGGTCAACATTGCTGAGCCGGAGCGTGTCGCAGGCAGCTATCCATTCGAGATTTCCGGCGGCATGCAGCAGCGCGCCATGATCGCCATCGCACTCAGCTGCCGGCCCGACCTGCTGCTGGCCGACGAGCCGACCACCGCTCTGGACGTGACGACGCAAGCTCAGATTCTGCGCGAACTCGATGCGCTGATCGCGCGGCTCGGCACCGGCGTCATTCTTATCAGCCACGACCTCGGGGTCATCGCCGAGTTCACCGATCGCGTTTTGGTCATGAAGGATGGCGAGGTGGTCGAAAGTGGAAAAACAGCGGATATCGTGACTGCGCCGCGCCATCCCTACACACAGCAACTGCTTGCAGCTGTGCGCAAACTCGAGGGCGAAGAGCCCGTGACGGAGAGGGCGCTTGTCCATTCTCCGGGTTGAGAACGTGGTCAAGGACTACCCTGCACGGCGAGGCGTGTTCGGCGGCGCCAGCGGAACCCTGCGGGCGGTCGACGACGTCTCATTCGAGATCGCAGAAGGGTCGACTTTCGGGCTTGTGGGTGAGAGCGGCAGCGGCAAATCGACCCTGTCGCGCATCGTGCTCGCGCTTGACCGGCCGACCAGTGGCAGGATCGAAGCGGCCGGTCGCGAGCCGCAGCGTCTCGACCGAGCGACGCTGAAAGCCTGGCGACGCGACGTGCAGATCATCGCTCAGGATCCTGTCGGCGCGCTGCCCGTGCGTATGCGCGCTGCAAGGGTCGTCGAAGAGCCTTGGCGCATCCACGGAATCACGCCGTCGGACGGGCGGGCTGCAGGCGCGCTCGAACTCTTGCGCCGCGTCGGCCTCGACGAGCGCCACGGCAGAGCCTTCCCGCATCAACTTTCCGGTGGCCAGCGGCAGCGGGTGGTGATTGCCCGCGCTATCGCGCTCGGACCGCGTCTCATCGTCTGCGACGAGCCCGTGTCGGCGCTGGATGTCTCTATCCAGGCTCAGGTCTTGGATTTGTTGCGGGAACTGCAGGTGCAGAATCGCCTGACCTATCTCTTCATCTCGCACGACCTGGGCGTTGTGCGCTCGATGGCTTCGGAAATCGGCGTCATGTTCGCGGGCCGGGTGGTCGAGCGCGGATCGGCCAAATCCTTGTACGCCAGGCCGGCCCATCCCTATACGCGCGAATTGCTCGATGCCATGCCTTCGATACGCGCCGCGGGCCGGCCACGCCGCGTTGCGTCCCTGCCGCCGGCGTCACTTGCCCTCGATGCGCGCTGGGTGGGTTGCGCCTATCGTGCGCGATGCCCCCTCGCTGTCGAACGCTGTGCCGTCGAACGGCCGCCACTGCGCGAGGTCGTCCCTGAGCGCTTCGCTGCTTGCCATCGCGCCGAGGACATGCTCGCGCGCCAACCGAAATCAACCTTGGAGAATTGACTATGGCTATTGCCGTTGCGGTGATTGGAGCCGGCTTCATGGGGCAGCTTTGGGCGCGCGCGCTGCATGAACACATCGGCGCAAAGGTCACGGTCATTGGAGACGTCGATGCCGGCCGCGGCAAAACGCTGGCCGACAAGGTCGGGGCCAGGTTCGTGCATGGCGCGGCCGAGGCCGCTTCCGCCCAAGGCGTCGATGCGGTCGTTGTCTGCACGCCGGAGCATCTGCATCTCGAGCCGACTGCCGCCGCTCTCGCCGCCCGCCGGCCCACGGCCGTCGAAAAGCCGACGGCACATACCGTCGAAATTGCCGACGAGATCACACGCCTCGCTGAAAAGGCTGGCGTGCCCTTCCTCGCCGGTCACGTCTTGAGACTTGAGCCGCGATACGCTGCAATGAAGGCAGCGATTGCACAGGGACGCATCGGCAAAGTCATCTCTGTTCGCAGCGAGCGGATCGGCCTGCAGGCGGATAAGGCTCGCCTTGGTCAGCGCACGACCGTTGCCCTCTACTACGCGGTGCACGAACTAGACATTGCGCGGTGGTACGCCGGCGACATCGAAATCATCCATGGCGAAGGCGACGACAACCTGCTGTCAGGCGCGCTGCGTTTCAAATCGGGGGCGAGCGGCACGATCCAGGTCGGCTGGTGTCTGCCCGATCGCACGCCCGGCTATGGCATGGCAGGTGTCACCGTCGTCGGCGAGAACGGCGTACTCAAAGTGACGCAGGGCGACAACGGCATCGCCATCGTCGATGCCAACGGATTGGTCGATGTCGACGTCATCTACGCCCCGGACATCAACGGCAAACTCGGCGGCAGTATTGCGCGCGAGGCCGACCATTTCGTCGAGGTCGCGATGGGCAAGGTGCCGTCGATCTGCTCGGCCGCCGATGGAGCCGCCGCAGTCCGCGCTTCTCTGGCGCTTGAAGCTTCCGCACGCGACCGCAAGTCGGTCAGAATCTGATGCGGAAGCGGGTCGGCATCGCCGGAATGTGGCAGGAGACCAATACCTATTCGCCGCGGGCCACAACTATCGCGGATTTCGAAGCCTTCGAACTGCTCGAAGGCGAGGCGCTGTTCGCACACAATCGCGGAACTGGTTCTGTCATCGGCGGATTCCTCGACGGCCTAGGGGACGAGGCCGAACCGGTGGCTCTCATTTCCGCCGGCGCCTGGCCTGCCGCTCCGCCGGACAAGGAAACCTCGCACCTTCTCATCGACCGGCTCGAATCTTCCCTGCGCCACGCACCCGATCTCGACGGACTACTAGTCAATTTGCATGGGGCGATGGTCACGGCGGGCTATTCGGACATGGAAGAGGAAACGCTTCGGCGCCTGCGTGCGCGTTACCCTTCGATACCGCTGGTGGCAGTGCTCGACCTGCACGCAAATTTTTCAGCTGAGGCCTGCGCGCATTGCGATGTCGCAATCGGGTATCGAACTTATCCGCATGTCGACATGGGCGATTGCGGCCACGAAGCCGCAAGCCTGATGCTGAGATCGCTCGCCGGCGAAAAGTTCGTGACTGCCTATGGCAAACTTGGCGTGCTGACCACGCCCTTGGCGCAGGGAAGCGCAACCGAGCCGATGCGCGGGCTCATTGAGCGCGCCGAGACGCGCGCCAAGTCGGCCGGGATTGAACGCGTTTCGCTTCTCCCCGGTTTTCCCTACAGCGATGTTGCGCGATGCGGCTTTTGCGTTCTCGCCGTGTCGGCGGCCGATAGAGGGCATGCGGCGCTTGCCGTTGTCGGCGACACGATGGCAGACGTCCAAGATTGCCTGCCGCAGTTCCTGCTCAAACGTCCCTTGCCTGCGCACGCGGTCGCTGAAGCGCTTGCGCGTTCGGGAAATCCGATTGTGCTCGCCGACGTCGCCGACAATGTTGGGGGCGGCAGCCCTGGAGACGGCACCGCGCTGCTGCATGAGCTGGTGCGGCAGAAGGCTGCGGGCTCAATTGTCATCATAACCGATGCCGAGGCGGTTGTCGCAGCGCAACAAGCGGGAACGGGCGGGCAACTCGCCGCTTCTCTGGGCGGAAAGAGCGATCACCTTCATGGATCGCCTCTGAAAACCGATGCCATCGTCAAGCACCTCTCCAACGGCGCCTATCGCACCCAAGGCAGCTGGATGACCGGTCAGGCATTTTCGATGGGGGCCACGGCGGTCCTCGAATTGCCGGAAGCCGTGACGGTGCTTGTAAATTCCCAGGCGACGCCGCCCTTCCACATCGAGCAGTTGACCAGCAACGGCATCGACCCCCATCGGGCGTCGATCATCGTTGCCAAAGGCGCGGTTGCTTGGCGCGCGGCCTATGAGCCGATTATGGCCTCTGCAATCGAAGTGGACACGCCCGGTTGTTGTCCGGTTGACCCGCTGATCTTGTCACGCCGCAATCCGCCGGCGGAAGTCCCGCCCGCGATCCATCGCTATAGCCAGAAGTAGCTGAAAGCGCCTGCCTTTCTGAGGCCTGGAGTCCGCGCTAGGTTTGAGGCTTGTCCGGCTCTGTGCCGGATCCGGGAGCAAGGTGCTGTCAGACTAAAGGGCATTGTGAGAGGAAAGTGGCGGGGCAACAACTCCCCGCCCTCTTCGGTGGTGAAGAGGCGCAAAAGTCTGATCTGTAAAGGAAATGGCCTCTGACAGCGCTGCAGATCAAAACAATCGAGCGGCGATCAGTCTAGCAGCCCGGTTTCCTCTGACAACGCCACAAGGAGTGCTTCTACGTCTTCGACTATTGCCAGAACCTCGAGTTCTTCGGGCAGAACCCGGCCGTGAAGGAAGCGCCGCCGGCGAAGGGATTGTCGGAGCGGGTCTTCGGGGCACGCCTCGATCTCGTGCGCGAGTTGAACGAGCGCGCGAAGCAGAAGCATCTCGCCGGGCTGGCCGAGGACGCCGAGGCATTCATCGGTGAGGACGAGGAGCCGGAAGGGCCGGCCGACGAGGGCGCGCTGAAGTCTCAGACCCTTGCGGTGCTCCGCGACTACGTCGCCGGCATGAACCTCGACAACTTCGTCGTGCGGCCACACCGGCGCGTCGTTGAGCGCTTCCAGGAGGAGGGCGCGTGGGCAGAGATGGGCGAGGATGCCCGCAGCGAACTGCTGGACGAGGTCGCGCCGCTGCCGTCCGAGCGCTCCCTCGG
>Ga0307505_10002284_pt1 | contig 13563 bp, 11 predicted proteins | sample 23_S_MG_FD_202183 | JGI IMG/M metagenome (GOLD analysis project Ga0307505, IMG submission 202183) | Soil microbial communities from Populus trichocarpa stands in riparian zone in the Pacific Northwest, United States - 23_S | ecosystem: Environmental > Terrestrial > Soil > Riparian zone > Trees...
GGAGTGCACGGAGCTGCGCCTGCGTGTGCCCGCCCTGGTCGCGCACGCGCAGCGAGTAGCCCTGCCGGAGGAGGTCGCCGGCGAGCGTGTCGAAGTAGACATCGCGCAAGCTGGCCTGCGCGAGGGGCTCCAGCAGGAAGCCCCCCAGCTCGGTGGCCTGCATCAGCGACGCGAATAGACCCGCGCGGCGTGCGATGTACTTGGTTGAGGGCATTGGTAGCTGCCAGCTGTCAGGGGCTGGCAGATGGCAGATGGCAGGGGCGGGGGGCGCTCTCGGCTATCAGATGTCAGCTTTCAGCTTTCGGCTTTCAGGGGCTGGCCGCTTGGAGCTGGCAGGTCGCCGGGCAGGGTGGCATGTAGGTCGAGACATAGCGACGGTATTGCTGCAAAGCGTTCTAGTCAAACACCCGACAGCCGACTCCCAACCTTCGTCACAACCTTTCTGCATTGGCGAGTACGTCACCGCGTGATCACCAGCGGGCGCGTGGCCGTGCGGCCGCCGGCGGTGAGGCGGACGACGTACACGCCGGCGGCAAGCGTCGATGGTGAGTTCCAGGTGGCGATGTGGCGGCCAGCGGCGCGCGGCGCGTCTACGACGAGCGCCACGCGCCGGCCGGCGGCGTCGAGCACCTCCACTCGCGTCGGCGCCGGACTGTCGAGGGTGTAGGCGAATAACACGCGAGCGCTCGCCGGGTTCGGCGCCGGCGCGTCGAGCGTCAGCCCCGGATGATCCGGACCGCCCTCCCCCGCTGTCGGCGAGACGACGACGCCGCTGCCCATCGTCACGTACACGTGGAGCGAATCTGTGGCCGTCCCCGCTTGATCGAACGCGCGGTAGGAAACGCGGTAGCACGCCGTCGCCGCCGTCGGCACGTCCGGTTGCAGGCCGGCGCGGATCGTAAGGGTCTGCGCCTCGCCGGCATGAGCGGCGCGAAAGGCTGCGCCTGCAGCGGCCTCCGCCGCGGCCATCGCAACGTCGCTGTCGACCCACGTCCCGAAGACCTGCGCCAGCGACTCCGGCGCGCCGGCGCGGGCGAACACGAGGGGGAGCAGCCCCGTCTGCACCACTGTGATCGTGGAGTCTGACGACGGCGAGTAGAACGCATACTGCCAGATGGGCGAGCGTCCGGTGGTGTCGGCGGGCGTTTCGAGGAGGTCGTAGAACAGTGCGTCCGGCGCGCGTGCCAGGGCCTGCGCGACGGCCTCGTCGAAGCGGGCGCGGGCGAGCAGGGGCGCGGGCTCGCTGATCGTGAGGTCGACGCCGAAGGGGATGATCACCGGGTTCGGCACCCCGTCGCCGTCGGGATCATAGATGCCATATGCGAAGGCGCGCGACGTCGGGGCGTAGGGCAGGCGCACGGCCGCGACGGAGTAGACGCCGAGCGGCACGGGGCCGAGGGTGTAGGCGCCGGAGGATCCGTCGATGACTACGGCGTCGGCCACGGTCACGCCGGCGCCGGCGAGGGCGGCGAGGACCACGAGCGTCGCGTCGACGCTGCCCGCTGTCGCGGTGACGGTACCGCTGACGCTGAAGCCCCCCGACGTCGGCGCTGTCGTGTAGGCCACCGCGTAGGGTCGTTCGAGCGCCGCTCCGTCGGCCGCCCGTGCATCGAGCAGCAGGTGGACGAACCGCGTGGTGGCCGTCCGCGTCGAGGGATAGGCAAGCGTCAGGCCGTCGCCGCTCAGCGCCGGCGCGCCGAAAGCGATCGAGTCAGCGGGAAACGTGACGATCGCCGGCGCGACGCCGGCGTCGACCGGCGCGTTGAACGTGAAGCTCAGCGGCACCGCGAGGCCCACGCCGGCCGCGCCGTCCGCGGGGCTCGACGACACAACTCGGAACTGTGCGCCCGCCGGCGACGCGACCGCGAGGGTCGCCAGCACGAGCGAGAGACGGAGACAGGCGGACGGGGACACGAGCACGGCCGTCGGTAGCGGTGCCGCGACAGTTGGGCACCGCATGGAATGTAGGCCCCGCTGGCGTCCCGGCTATGCCGCGCCGGCGGTCGACTCGGCGAGGCGTTCGGCGTCGTCCACCAGGGCTTCGATGGCATCGAGGCCCCGGTCCCAGAACGCCGGGTCGCGCAGATCGATTCCGAGGCGCCCGACGAGGACGTGGGGCCAGTCGGACCCGCCGGCCGCGAGCAGATCGCGGTACTTCCGTGCGAAGTCCGGCCCCTCCTCGAGGTAGCGCGCGTGCAGGGCCAGCACGAGCAGTTCGCCGAAGGCGTAGGCGTAGACGTAGCCCGGCGTGTGGACGAAGTGGGGGATGTAGCTCCACCAGTGCCGGTACCCGTCGCTGAGCGTCACGCTTTCGGCGTACATCGCCCGCTGCGTCTCCATCCAGTGCTGCGCGAAATCGTCCGGCGCGAGCTCGCCCTGCTTCCGGCGGTGGCCGTGGATGCGGTCCTCGAACCGATTCATCGTCACCTGCCGGAAGACCGTCGCCATGGTGTCGTCGACCTTCTCGACAAGCATCGCCAGCCGGTCGCGGTCGTCGTCGAGCGACTCCATCAGGCGCTGGAAGACCAACATCTCGCCGAAGACGCTGGCGGTCTCGGCTGTCGTGAGCGGCGTGTCGGAATGGAAGACCCCCTGGTCGCGCGAGAGATACTGGTGGATGCCGTGGCCCAGCTCGTGGGCGAGCGTCTGCACGTCCCGCACCTTGCCGGTGTAGTTCAGGAGGATGTACGGATGCGCGCTCGGGACGGCGCCGTGGCTGAAGGCGCCGCCGCGCTTGCCGGCGATCGGAGGCGCGTCGATCCAGCGCCCGTCGAAGAACTTCCCCGCGATGTCGCCCATCTCCGGCAGGAAGGCGGAGTAGGCATCCAGCACCGTCTCCCTCGCCTCGTCCCACGAGTACGCACGCGCCGCCTCGCCCAGCGGCGCGTAGCGGTCGTAGTCGAGCATCTCGTCCAGGCCCATGAGGCGGGTCTTAAGGCGGTAGAACCGGGCCACGACGTCGTACCGACCGACGACCGCCTCCACGAGCGCGCCGGCGCTGACGGGGTCGATCTCGTTGGCCTCGTGCCGGGAGTCGAGCCAGTGCTCGTACTTGCGGAGCTTGTCGGTCGAGGCCTTGTCGGCCAGGATCGTGTTGAAGACGAACGTCAGCGGCCGCTGCAGTTCCACCAGGCCGGCGCTGACGGAGCCGGCCGCGTCGGCGCGGGAGGCGCGGTCGGTGTCGTGCAGGCGCGCCATCACCTGAGTGAGGGGCATCCGCTCGCCGCGGAAGTCGAACCGCGCCGCGCCGAGCGTTTCGTCGAACAGGCGATTCCAGGCGCTCCAGCCGGTGACGGCCTTCTCCGCGAGAACGTGCTCCACCGGCTCCGACAACACGTGTCTCCGCGCCTCGCGCTTGAGCTCCAGGTGGTGTCGGAAGGGAGCCAGCGCCGGCGCGGCCAGCAGGACGTCGGCCGGCGCGTCGTCCAGCGCCGCCCACTCGACGTCGACGAAGAGCAGGTCCTGGCCGGCGCGGGTGTAGGCCTCCCGCACTTTCTGGAGGAGCGCGCCCCGCGCGGCGTCCTCGGTATTCGTCGACCAGTGGAGATACGCGTAGGTGTAGGCACGCCCGAGGCTGTCGGACAGGCCCTCGAGGGCGCGCAGCATCTCGGCGAACCTGTCCGCCTGTCCCCCGCCGGCGATCGACCCGATCGAACCGCGGTACCGCGCCGCGAAGGCCGCGGCAGAAGCCTCGTCCGCGTCCAGGGACGCTGATAGCGACGCCTCGTCCGAGTAGAGATCCGACAGATCCCAGCGAATTTCCTCGGCGCCGGTCTCGAGCGTTTCGGTGGACGCGGTTTCGGGCATGGCTTCGGTTCGTTGCGGGTGGTTATCCGACCGGATATCTTGAGGCACGCTACGGGCTACGAAAACTAGCGTGCACCCCCGGTGTGCTGCCGCCCGCGCCGTCGCCCGAATGACCCTGCGCTACGCTCTAACCACGTTCGTGCTCTCGATTGCTCTCTCCGCTTGCGCGGACGGAGACATTGATGCGTCGCGTGGATCCTCGTCGGCCTCCGAGGTAGCGGACGCGGCGCCGGAGGTCGAGGCGCCGGTGCAAGCCCCTGAGTTCACGCTTGAAGGGCCCGACGGCGCCTTCGCGCTGGCCGACCAGCGCGGACACGTGGTGCTCCTCACCTTCTGGGCTACGTGGAGCGAGCCCAGCATCGCTGCCCTCGACACAGTGGCCGCGGTGGCCGCCGAACTGGCAGCCGGCGACCTCGTCGCCGTCGGCGTGTCGCAGGACGAACACGGACTCGAGGCCCTGCGGGCCTGGGCCGACTCCTCGGTCGCCGGCGCGCGCGTCGCCGTCACCCTCGTGTCGGACTCCTCGCACGCGGTCGCGAGGAGCTACGGCGACGTCGAGATGTTGCCCACCACCGTCGTCATCGATCGCGACGGCCATCTCCGCACGCGGCATGTAGGCGTGCTGTCGACTGAGGGCCTGCTGGACCTCGTCGCGCCGGCGCTGATAGAGTCGGACGAGCCTCTGGAAGGCGGCGAGGCGATCGCCGCGCCGGCCGGAATCCGCTCTCTCGAGCCTGGCTCGGTGCCGGCGCTGGTGGCCGAGGGCGCCGCGCTGCTCGACGTGCGCGACGCGGGCGACCTCCTCGGGGGCACCCTGCAGTACGCTCGCCACCGTCCGCTCCCGGCGCTCGCGCGCGAGGACCTGCCCGCCAACGTAGCCGCTCCGATCATCTTCCTCGGCGCCACGCTGGCGGAGGCCGTCGCGGCGGCCGAGCGCGCCGCCGAGTGGGGCTACGACGTCGTTTACGCCGTCGGCGGCGGCCCAGGTGCCTGGCGCGACGCCGGCCTCGAGCTCGTGCCCGTCCAGCCCGCGCGCCGGCGCACCGGCGTCGTGGGCTAATCACCCACGCCCATGCGCATAGCCAACGTCTTCAGCTACGCGACGATCCTGCTGCTGGCCCTCGCCGCGGCCATCGTGATGGCCGGCGGGCCGGCGCAGCTCTGGGCCCGCGTCACCGGCGACGCCCCCGAGCCGGAACCCGCGCCCACCACGCGTGTCGGCCGCAGCTTCGGCGGCGAAGCCGGCGCCCAGGCAGACCGCATGATCCGCGACATCGAGGCGATGGACGAGGCGACCCGGTCGGTGGGTAGGTAGATGGTGGATGGTATATGGGTATATGGTAGATGGTATATGGTGGCTCGTGGCTCGTGGATGATGCGCTGACCAGCTGATGGCCGACAGCTCGTGGCTCGTGGCTCATGGATGATGCGCTGACCAGTTGATGGCCGATAGCTCGTGGCTCGTGTCTCGTGGATGATGTGCTGACAGCTGATAGCCGACAGCTGATAGCTGACAGCCGACAGCTGATAGCCCATAGCGATAGCTCGTGGCTCGTGGATGAGTTGCGCCGAATGTTCAATAAGCAACGGCAACCCATCAATGTCCAACCCATCGCATGCAACGTGCACCCCATCAACGAGCAACGAGCATCTATACACCATACACCATACCCCAACCCCATATCCCATACCCCATCCCCATACACCATCAGTATCCCATGTCGTGCCGGGAGCGGGGATCGAACCCGCACGGGCCGTTAGGCCCGCGGCATTTTAAGTGCCGTGTGTCTGCCAGTTCCACCATCCCGGCGGCGCGGCGAATGTAGCGTTCGGCCCCGCAGCCCCCGCCCGCCGTGCCCGATCCGACCGTCCTCGACGCCCTCCGCGAACGCGCCGGCGCGGCAGCGGCGCGGGCGCACGTCCCGTACTCGCGCCGGCCGGCCGGCGCGGTGTTGCTCCTGGCCGACGGTTCCTGGATCGCCGGCGCACGCGTGGAGAATGCGGCGTACCCGCTGACCATTCCCGCAGCCACCGCCGCCGTGTGCGCGGCACGCGTGGCCGGCCGCGCCGGCGACGTGCGAGCCGTCGTCCTCTCCGGCCCCTTCGCCGCCGGCGAGGCAGCCTCACTCGCCGCGCTCGTCGACGCCCCTCTCACGCCCGCCGGCGACGACGCGCTCGCGGTCGCAGACGACCTCCCCGCGCCGGCCGACGAGCTGCGACTCGCGCTCGACGCGCCGGCTTCGGCGGGCGACCGCGTGGGCGTCGGCCTGGCCGCGGCCGCGGCGCTGCACGCGCACGTCCCGGAATCGGACTTTCACGTCGGATGCGTGGTCCTCGCGGCCGACGGCCGGCTCTACGCCGGCGCGAACGTCGAGGCGGCGGACTGGACGCGCGGCCTCTGCGCCGAGCGCGTGGCCCTGGCCGCGGTCGTCGCCGCCGGCGCGGGCCCCGCGCGGCGCGTCTGGCTCGCGTGCCTCCGCGGCGGCGGATGCTCGCCCTGCGGCGCTTGCCGACAGGTGCTCGCGGAGCTCGCGCCGGACGCCGAGCTGGTAATCGGGCGCGGCGCCGGCGAGCCGTCCATCGTGGGGGTAGGCGACCTACTGCCGGGGGCCTTCGGCGCGGCGCAGCTGCGCGGGGGGCCCGCGTAGGCCGGCGGCGTCGCTGCGTACCATTGCGCCCCCGCCGACTCCGACGTTGCCGCGCACCCCGCTCCTCCTTCTCCTCGCAGCCTCGCAGCTGCTGGCGGCCGCGCCGGCGCCGGCGCAGGACGCCGGCGCGCGGCGCTACTGGGTCTTCTTCACCGACCGCGCCGGCCAGACGGCCACCCAGCCGGCGTCGCCCCGCGCGGAGGCGCGCCGTGCCCTCCGCGGGTCGCAGCCGGCGTGGGCCGACGCGCCCGTCGCCGCGCCCTACGTGCAGGCCCTGCGGCTCCTCGGCGCCGAGCCGCGCGTCGCCAGCCGCTGGCTCAATGCCGCAACCGTGGAGGCCGACGACGCGATGCGCGCATCGATCGCCGCCCTGCCCTTCGTGCGAGAAGTGCGACCGGTAGCGCGCGTCGAGAGGGCGGATGCGCCGGCGGGGATCGACCCCGGGCCCTCGATCGGTCAGCTTCACTTCGTGAATGCCGACCTGGCGCTGCAGGCGGGCCTCACCGGCGCCGGCGTGCGCCTCGGGTTCCTCGACACCCTGTTCGACTTCGGGCATCCCGCCCTCGCGCACGTCGCCGCCGAGGGCCGGCTGATCGGCGTCCAGGACTTCACCGGACAGGCGCAGTCCAACTACCACGGACTAATGGTCAGCTCCGTCGCCATGGGGGCAGCGGACGGGTCGCTGCTCGGTCCTGCCCACGGTGCCGAGGCGCTGGGGGCGACCACGGAGTTCGCACCGACGGAGACGCACATGGAGGAGGACTACTTCGTGGCCGGCCTCGAGTGGCTCGAGGCCAACGGCGCGGACGTGGTCAACGTGAGCCTGGGCTACCAGGACTTCGACCCCGCCGGTCCCGGTCCGGAGGACTACCAATACTCCGACATGGACGGCGACACCACGCCGTTCACTCGCGCCGTCGACCGCGCCGCATCGCTAGGCGTGCTGGTAGTGGTTGCTGCAGGCAACCAGGGCAACAGCTTTGGACACGTGGCAGCGCCGGCCGACGCGGACTCCGCGCTCACCGTCGCCGCGGCCAACTCGGACTCGACGCGCGCGTCGTTCTCGTCCTACGGGCCCACCTTCGACGGGCGCCTCAAGCCCGACGTGGCCGCGCTCGGAGTCGGCGTGGTCGTCGCGGCGCCGGGAGGAGGGTACATAGGCGCCGGCCAGGGCACGTCGTTCGCCGCGCCGATGGCCTCCGCCGTCGCCTGCCAGGTGCTCGAGGCGAATCCGGCGCTGACGCCGATGGAGGTGATCGAGCTTCTGCGGCAGACCGCCAGCCAGGCGACGGCTCCCGATACGCTCCTTGGCTGGGGGATCATCGACGCCGCCGCGGCCGTGGCGATCGCCTCCGGCGAACCCGGCCCGCCGCCCGGCGCGGACCTGGTTGTCGCACCCACCGTCGTCCGCCCCGGCCAGCAGGCGATCATGACGTTCCAGGCATCCGGTAGCGCGCTCGTCGCCGAGATGTTCGACCTCGTCGGCCGGCGCGTCGCGACCCTCGTCGACGCCACCATCCCCCGCGGCCCGGCGCGTATCGCCGTCGCCGTCCCCCGCGCGGCCGCCGGCGTCTACGTGGTGCGCCTCCGCGACGGCGATACGGCTAGCAGCTCACTGCTCGTTGTCCGACGTTAGGGGTGTGCTGGGGAGTGGAAGTGTGCCCGGTCGCCGAGGTGTGGACGCGAGGGGCTGAAGGTCAGGAGTCCAGTCGTTGAATCGCCTAGTCGCTGAATCACAATCGCCGGATTCCAGACCCCGATACCCCGACACCCCCACGCCTCCTGGACCTCTCCACCTCCGTCCACCCCATCATCCTCGTGCTGGCGGCGATCGCCGCCGGCGCCGGCGCGTGGTGGAGCTACGGCCGCGCCACGCCGGCGGTCGCGGGCTGGCGCCGGGCGCTGCTCGCCGCGCTCCGCGGCGCCGTGCTGCTGGCGGTCTTCCTGCTGCTGTTCGAACCCATCCTGCGGCGCGTCACGGGACGAGAGGACGAGGCCGTGGTGGCGGTGCTGCTCGACGACACCCGTAGCCTGACCGCCGCGACGCCGGGCCAGCCGGCGCCGGCCGCGCGCCTGGCCGACGCGCTGCCCGACCTCCCGCGCGGCGCCGGCGTGCGTTACTACGCCTTCGGCGCCGGCGTGGAGCGGCTCGACGGCCGGCCCGACTCGCTCGCGCTTGCCGGCGAGCGCACCGACATCGCCGGCGCACTGCAGCGCGTGGACCGCGACCTCGGCGGGCGCAACCTGCGAGCCGTGCTGCTGGTGTCCGACGGCCGCTTCACCGCCGGCCGCAGCCCCGCGCGCGTCGCGGCGCGGTACCCGGTGCCCATCTACACTTCCGTCGTGGGCGACTCGGTGTCCGTGCGCGACGTGCGCGTCGCCGACGTGCTCACGAACGACATCGCGTACGTGGGGTCCGAGCTGCCGGTGCGTATCGCGGTGCAGGCGACGGGCTACGCCGGCCGGCGCGCGACGGTGGTCCTGTCGGAGGGAGGACGGTCGCTGGCGCGCGGGGAGGTTGCGCTCCCGTCGGATGGCGGCGAGGCCGTCGTGGAGCTGGCCGTGACGCCGGCGGCTCCGGGGCTGCGGCAGTACACGGCCTCCGTAAGCGCCCTGCCCGGCGAGGCGACGACGCGCAACAATTCCGCGTCGGCGTCGGTGCGCGTGCTCGACCAGCGGCGCCGGCTGCTGGTGCTCGCTGCCGCGCCAGGACCCGACCTTGCGGCCCTTCGCGCCGTGCTCGACGCGGACGACCAGATGCAGCCCACCTACCGCACGCAGCGCGCGCCGGGCGCCTTCTACGAGGGTGCCTTGCCGGAGGCCCTGGAGCGTCCCGCTGCCGCCGGCGGGTTCGACGCGATTGTCCTCGTCGGCTACCCAGGCGCGGCCGCCGACGCCGGCCACGCGCGCCGGGTGGCCGCTGCCATTCGCGCCGGCCGCCCCGCCCTCTTCCTGCTCACTCGCCAGACCGACCTGGCGGCCCTCACGAGTGCCTTTACCGACGTCCTTCCGGTCGTCCCGGAGCTGTCACGCCCGGGTTGGGCGGAGGCCACGGCCGGGCCCACGCCGGCCGGCGCGGCGCACGCGCTACTCGACCTCCCCGGCGACGGCGCCGGCGTGCTCGGGCGCCTTCCAGCGCTGGAGGTCTCGGAGTCCCGCTGGGCGCCATCACCCGGCGCGCGCGTGCTCGCAACCGCCCGCCGGGGCGGCGTGGATACCGGCGCGCCGCTGCTGGTCGTCCGCGACCGGGTGACCGGCGAGGCCGGCGGTCGCACGGCCGCCCTACTCGGCGCCGGGACGTGGCGCTGGCGCACCCTGCCCGCCGACCTCGCCGGCCTCGCGCCTGTATACCCGCGGCTCATCGACAACCTGGTGCGGTGGACGACGACCCGCGAGGACCGCCGACGCGTCCGCGTGCGCCCCACGCGGCCGGCGTTCGCGGCGGGCGAGCGCGTGCAGTTCACCGGCCAGGTCTACGACGAAGCCCTGCAGCCCGTCTCAGATGCAGAGATCCGCGTCGTGCTCGCCGGCCCCGGAGGCCAGAGGCCGGCGCGCACGATGCGCGCGCTCGGCAACGGGCGGTACGGCCTCGACGCCGGCGCGCTTCCTCCGGGACGATGGACCTTCGACGCTCGCACGGCCCAGGGGTCGGACCGCGGGGTATTCGCCGTCGGCGCCGTGGCCGACGAGTTCCGCCAGCCCGGCGCCGACCCGGCGCTCATGCGCGAGGTCGCCCTCCGCAGCGGCGGGCGCGCGGTGCCACTCGACTCCGTGGCCGGCGTGATGGACCTGTTCCGGCGCGACGGGCGCCTCGAGCCCCGCGTCGTGGAGCGCACCGAGGAAACGCCGCTGCTCGATATGCCCCTGCTGCTGGGGCTGATCATCGCCTGCCTCACGGCCGAGTGGGTGGCGCGGAAACGGTGGGGAATGGTCTGAGAAGAGGGGCCCCTCAGAAGGCAGACGTCTCACGGCCGCATCGGCCGGCGCATCCGTCGGCGCACGTGGCGGCTAGTCGCCGCGTGACACCTCGCTCGGGAGAACTCCACCTCCCGGCCGGGCCGCACGAACCAGCGCCCGCGCTTCGGCCCAGATGACCGCGACCGGGACGGCGCTCAAACAAACGTCGCGATCTCCTCGAGCGGCTTCTTGCTGATGCTTGGCACGGCGGCCCCCTCCGCCGGATAGCCAATAACGAGGATCAGGAACGGGCGCTCGTTCGAAGGACGCCCGAGGATCTCGTTCAGGAATTTCATCGGGCTCGGTGTGTGCGTGAGCGACACCAGCCCCGCTCGGTGAATCGCGGTGATCAGGATGCCGGTGGCGATGCCGACCGATTCCTGGGTGTAGTAGTTCTTGACCCTCCGTCGGTCGGGGAGAACGCCGTAGGCCTCGCCGAAAATGACGATCAGGTACGGCGCTACTTCCAGGAACGGCTTGTGCTCGTTGGTGCCAAGCGGAGCGAGTGCGTCCAGCCACTCTTTCGGCGCCTTGTGGTGGTAGAAGTCCAACTCCTCCTTCTCGGCCTCTACCCGGATACGCAGTTTCGTCGCCGGGTCGGACACGACCACGAAATGCCAGGGTTGCATGTTCGCGCCGTTCGGGGCGGTGCCCGCCGCGCGAAGACAATCCTCGATGACCTCGCGTGGTACCGGCCGGGCGGAGAACTCCCGCACGGTGCGCCGGCGCCGGATCTCCTCGTAGAACTCGGCGGCACGCTGCCGCATCTCGTCGACGGGGTACTCCCTGTAGCCCGGGAGGGGGACGAATTCAGGTTGGGACATCGTAGCCGCGTTGTTCTTGTTCACAGCGTACAGGCTTCCGGTCGCACCCACCAGTCCCCTGGTACGAGCCTCAGGTCCGACGTGCTCGCACTGCCCAGGCGCGGGCGCCGAGCACGATCGACCCGTCCGTCCTGGCCGTGACCCGTTCCAGCATCAGTTCCCTCAGCCGCTGCCTCTCACCCTCCGTGATCGACGCGACATACGTCGGTGCGGGACCCTGGCCTGCGGTGAAGGGATCCCACAGGTCGTCGAAGCTGACGAACGGGGTCTCTATATCGATGGCGGTGGTCTCGATGGCCGCAAGGCCCGCGCCGGCGAACAGGTCGGTCAATGCCTCGGGCCGGCACAGCGGGAATCGAGCTCCTTCGTCCAGATCGGCGGCCGCGGGGTCGAGGTCCGCGGCGGCGCCCCAGAAGAGGCGGAGCATGTCCATTCGGCCCGCATAGTCCCAGACGTAGCTCGCGACGGTCCCGCCAGGCGCAACTGCGCGCACCATTTCGGCCAGCGCCGCCGGCTGGTCGGGCACGAAGTTGAGCACCAGACCGGACACCACCACCTCGACGCTGCGGTCCGCTAGAGGAATGGCCATCGCGTTGCCCTCTGCGATCGTTGCGCGACCGGCCAGAGTGCGCGTCGCCGCCCGGAGAAATCCGGGTGATGGCTCGATGCCGGTAACCTCGGCCGGCGCGCAGTGGTCAAGAATCGCCGCGCTGAGTGCTCCCGTGCCGCACCCGACATCCAGCCATCTGCGGCCGGCGGGAACGTTTAGCCAGAGGAGGAACGGAGGAGCAATCCGTCGGCTCCAACGCCCGATGTAGCGCTCGTAGGGATCTCCCGCCTCCCAGGTATCTACAAGGCGGTCGCGCTGCATAAGGAGGGTCTTGAGGTTCGGAGCGCGGCCCGTGCCCACCTTCCAGCACCCCCTGCCCTTCCCGGCCGGAGCACGAGGGCGTCGATCCGTGAGCGACAAGATCTGCACAAGGCCGCCGATTTGAGTTGTCTCGCCAATGCCGCCATGTGGCTAGGTATGCGGCCACGTGCGTCCCGAGCTCTCGACCGTTAGCCCTGGCGCTCCACGCGGCATTGCCCGCAAGCGGGCTTGCGAGGGCCCGCTAGGGGCAAGGGGTGTGCTCATCGCGTAGCAGGGTTCGCAGCGCGAGTCGTAATACCCGGGACTGCGCACGATCTATCGTGCTAGCCCAATGGTCCGATGAACGATTCAGTGCAACTCGACACCTACGTGATCCTCCGCCGCAACGGCTGGCGCACCGGGGAGGAACTGCAGGCGGCCGCGGCGAGATCGAGCGACGTCGGAGACAACGAGATGTCGGACGACATCCGGTGGATCCGCTCGTACGTACTCGCAGAGGCCGACGGCACGCTCGGGAGCGTCTGCGTCTATCAGGGGTCGAGCGCAGAGAAGGTCCGCGAGCACGCGGAGCGCGCCGGCCTCCCCGTCACCGAGATCATCAGGGTCGCGGACACCGTGCTCGTGCGACCGGACCCGGTGCCCGCGCCCGCCTGAGCCGTAGCGGACAGGCTCCCGGATAGGTAGTTCGCGCCGGCGTTTGGACGCCGGCGCGGCGGTAGTAGTGTTGTCCGACCGGCCCGGCGCTCAGCTCCCCCGCTCGGGCACGATGGTCTCGCCTCGCGCTAGCATCGCCACCAGCGACTCGATCTTTCGGGCCCGACCGGCGGCGGTCTTCATGTTGTTGGTGCGGAAGGCCAGAGCGAACAGGTTCTGGCGGCCTAGAGTTTTGAATGTGTCGAGCGCCCGCGGGTTCGCGTCGATCGCCGCGCGGAGGTCGTCGGGGATCGTGTCCACGCTGGCCGCGCGGATGGGCGCGTAGGCGGCGTCCCACCGACCGTCGGACTTCGCCGCGTCGACCTGCTCTTGGCCGTGCGGCGTCATCCGGCCGGCAGCCGTCAGCCGCGCGATGTTCTCGACGTTCACCTGGCTCCAGATGGACTTTGGCCTGCGCGGCGTGTAGCGCTGCAGGAAGGACTGCTCATCGAAGGACTTCCGGATGCCGTCGATCCAGCCCCAGCACAGCGCTATGTCGAGCGCCTCAGCGACCGTCACCGTGGGCAAGCCGGAACCCTTGTTATGGACCTTCAGCCACAGTTCGGTCTCCGTGGCATGGTTCGCGGCCATCCACCGCTCGAATGACTCCGCGGTCTCGAAGCTCCTGGTCTTCGCGGGATCCGGCACAACGGCGGCCATCAGGCAGGGGGTCGGTGGAGTTGGGCGGCCGGGCGACCGCCCTATGGCGTGGCGAGGGTGGTGACACCGCGCGGGTCGGACGACCCGCCCCTACGGCGCGGCC
>Ga0307505_10002285_pt1 | contig 13562 bp, 7 predicted proteins | sample 23_S_MG_FD_202183 | JGI IMG/M metagenome (GOLD analysis project Ga0307505, IMG submission 202183) | Soil microbial communities from Populus trichocarpa stands in riparian zone in the Pacific Northwest, United States - 23_S | ecosystem: Environmental > Terrestrial > Soil > Riparian zone > Trees...
GACGGGACCGTATCGAATGTCCAGGTGACGGACGGCGTGGCGACGTTCAGTAACGCGAACATCGACAAGACCGGCACGGGCTATACGCTCGAAGCGACCTCGAACCCGGCGTTTACGCTGGCGACCAGTGCAGCCTTCAATATCACGCCGGATATCGTGGATGCGGGACAGTCCACCGTGGTCCGCGCCGGAGCCGGCGACGTGCCAGCGGATGATGCGACGACAGAAACCATCACCGTCACACTGCGCGATCAGTTCGGGAACGTTGTTGCCGGCAAGACCGTTTCATTGGCCAGTGATGGTGGGCCCTCCGTAACAATCGCGCCCGTCGCGGGAACCACTTCGGATGCCCTCGGTCAGGTCCAGTTCACGGTCCGGAACTCAGAGATCGAATTGGTGGTGTTCAGTGCCTCTGCGACCGATGGCAGTCTGATCCTGATCACCCAAACCGTCGCCGTCAATTTCAATCCCTGATTGCTTTGTGACGCCTCTCACAGTCACACTGTCTACTATAGATAGGCTCCGGGACAGGCCCCGGACTCAGCTGTAACACCGACTCCTCCCGCCCATGTTCTGTCGCAACTGCGGATTCGGCCTCGAAGACGGCGCGGCGTTCTGCGCCAATTGCGGAGCCAACCAGAACGAAGCCTCCGCCCCAGCGGTCGCCACCGCTACTACTGGTTCCGAGCACATCAACCCCGGAACCGACGCGGGCGACGAGCTGCTCCTCATGGTCAAGCAGCACCTCGGTAACGACTACACCATCGAGAAGGAGCTCGGGCGCGGCGGCATGGCCGTCGTCTACAAGGGCGTCGAGAAGTCCCTGGAGCGCGTCGTCGCCATCAAGGTCGTTCCCCCCGAATCGGCCAACGCCGGCCAGGCGGCGGAGCGATTCCGTCGCGAAGCGCGACTCGCCGCCTCCCTCGACCACCCGAACATCATCCCCGTGTACCGAGTGGGCCAGGCCGGCCCACTGCACTACATGGCCATGAAGTTCGTGGAAGGCCGCGCGGTGGACGCCATCATCGAGCAGCAGGGCGCCCTGCCCATCCCCATCGCCGTCGCCATCCTCAAGTACTCCGCCGCCGGCCTGGCCTTCGCGCACGAAAAGAAGATCGTCCACCGCGACATCAAGGGCGCCAACATCCTGGTGGACAACGACGGCCGAGTCATGGTCGCCGACTTCGGCATCGCCCGCGCGCTCGAAGAAGTCTCGATGACCGCGTCCGGCATGATGATCGGCACGCCGTACTTCATGTCCCCCGAGCAGTGCGGCGGCCAGAAGGTGTCCCCGCAGTCCGACCAGTACTCCCTCGGCGTCCTCGGCTTCCAGCTCCTCACCGGCGAAGTCCCCTTCACGGCGGACTCGATGGTGGGCGTCATCCAGCACCACTACATGACGCCGGTGCCGGACATCACTGCCGTCCGGCAGGATGCCCCGAAGGAGCTGCTCGACGTCATCTACTGTGCCCTCAACAAGGATCCGCTCGACCGCTTCGCCACGACGAAGGACATGGCGGTCGCGCTCGAGAACGTCCCGATCACCGACGCCCAGCGCGAGGAAGCCGAGAAGGTCCTCAAGGGGCTGTCCATGGGCCAGGCCATCCCGAAAGTCCGCACGGGAACGCTGCCGCCGCTTGCCCTCACGATCTCCGGGCCCGGCCCGCGCGTCCAGCCGCGCCCGCAGACCACGCCGCGCCCGCGCACCGCTCAGGGGCCCGCCGCCGCGCCGGTCAGGCGCAAGCGGAAGAACAAGAAGGCGCTGTACCAGGGCATGGCCGTCATGGGCATCACCTTCGCCGTGGGCGGCACCCTGCTCTTCCAGCAGGTCCAGAAAGAGGCCGCCGCAGCCGCCGAAAGGCGCGCGCAGGACTCTGTCGCCGCCGTCCAGCAGGCCCAGGAACAGGAGGAGGCCCGCCGCGGTCAGGTGGTGTTCAGCGGCCTCCCCGCCGGCTTCACCATCGATGTGGGCGGGCGCGCGTTCAGTGATTCGATGATCCAGCTCGACACCGGCAGCTACGTCGCCAACATCACCGTCGCGGGTTACCAGCCCGTTTCGGGCCGCCAGTTCCGCGTCCGCTCCAGGTCGCTGGATACCGTGACGGTGGCCATGCAGCTCGCCTCGCTCGTGGCCCAGCTGCCGGCGGGCGGCGCGCGTCCCGTGGCCATTGCGTCCGGCCCGCGTGACTCGGGCACCGTCCGCTTCAGCATCACGCCGCTCCGCGCCGAGGTCTGGCTCGACGGCAGCCGGCTGGGCCAGGGACGGTTCCTCTCGCCGCGCATTCCCGCGGGGCGGCAGCGCTTCGAGCTCCGGGCGGCCACCTGCCCCACCGCGTCCATCCAGGTGGACGTCGTGCCGAACGAGAGTCGCGTCCACTTCGACAGCATCCCGGGTTGTAGATGATCCGACGGCTTCACCTTGCGCTGCTGCTCCTGCTGCCGGCCGCCGCCGGCGCGCAGGGCACCACCCGCGAGCAGATCGATCGCGCCATCGCGCAGTTCAACAACTTCCAGGTGGAGGCCGCGCAGCGCGTCCTCCAGGGGATCATCGCGCCGAGCTACCTCCAGCCGATCTCCCCCACCGAGCGCGTGGACGTGTACAAGTACCTCGGCGCCTCGTACGCGCTGCTCAACTTCCCCGATACGGCCCGCACCTACTTCACCGCCGCCCTCGACTTCGATCCCTTCACGGACCTGGACCAGGACATCTTCGGCCCGCAGGAGCTCACCGCGTTCAACCGCGCCAAGTCCACGATCTTCAAGGTGGGCGTTGCGCCCATCCGCGACCGTGTGGTCCGGCCGCGCGAGGATTCCACCTGGTACACCTTCCGGGTGATCACCACGAGCCGCGGCCAGATGAACGTCACCATCTGGAGCCAGCCGGACAGCAGCCGCCTGCGGGAGCTCCTGTTCCAGGATGACAACGACGGCCTGCGGCAGCTGCGCTGGAACGGCGTGCTCCGGAGCGGCCAGTTTGCCGACACCGGCATCTACATGATCCGGGTCACGGCCACCCGCGACGGCGGGCAGCCCAGCCAGGCGCAGCAGTTCTTCCGCCTGCAGCACCATTTCGCGCCGCTGGAGGACACGCTCCCTCCCTTCCGCCCGGAGCAGCTGCTCCAGGACCGCATCCCGGCGAGCGCGCCGTACATGGACCTGGCGAAGGGGCTGTTCGCGGGGGTGGCCTCCTACGGCCTGGCCTCGCTGACGCTCAACAGTGACGTGAGCGGCTGGCAGACGCACGCCGTGGGGGCCAGCCTCGTGGGGGTCGTGGCGGGCACCTGGTCGTTCCTGTATCGGCGAAACAACCGCACCATCGGCCCCAACGCCGAGGAGAATGCCCGCCGGCAGGCCGAGCGAGCGCGGTACAACGCCGCGGTCGAGGCGCGCAACAAGGCCAAGCTCGACGCGCGCTGGGTCATCATCACGCCCATGGCCGGGTTCTCGCGATGACGCTCGCGCTGAGGCCATTCGCCGCCCTCCTTCTGCTTTCGGCTTTCGGCTCTCGACTCTCGGCGCAGGACGGCCAGGTCGTGTTCGAGCGCACCGGGTATCGGCTCACGAGCATCGGCGGAAAGGTGTCGGTGTCGGCGCGGGTGCTCGACGCGCGCCGTCGCGCGGTGCCCAACGCGCCGATCGCATGGCGCATCGAGGATTCGGCGGTGGCGGTGGTCACGCCGCGCGGCGAGGTGCAGTCGAAGCGGGTGGGACGGACGCGCTTGTGGGCGGTGTCCGGTCGGGATTCCGCCTCGGCCCTCATCCTCGTGGACCAGTGGGCCGCCCGCTTCGCCTTCCAGCCCGCGGTGCTGCGCTTCGCCGCCATTCGCGAGACGCGCGCCGTGCAGATGCAGGCGCGCGACGCCTCCGGCAACGCCATCGCGGGCGTGCGCATCGCCACCGCCTGCCGCATCCTGAACCCGCGCGTCGCCTCCATGCAGGCGAACGGGCAGGTGACGGCCAACGCGAGCGGGGTGACCTGGCTGCGCTGCACCGACCGTGGCGTCGCCGACAGCCTCCGCATCGAGGTGCGCCAGCGGCCCGCCAGCGCGGTGATCGTGGACAAGCCCATCTACAGCACCCCGCGCGTGGTGGGCGACTCGTTCCAGATCCGCATGCGCGCGGTGGACAGCACCGGCCAGGCCATCGTGGAGGCGCGCCCCACCTGGGCGTCGCTCGAGCCGAGGGTGCTGAACGTGGATCCGCTCTCCGGCTGGGCGCGCGGCATCGGCGTGGGCACGTCGCGAGTGGTGGCGCAGCTCGGCGACATCACCGATACGGTGGACGTGACCGTGATCGCGGGCGCAGGAATGAACCTCGCCCCGATCGTCACCGCGGGGGAGACGGTCGAAACGGTCGCCACCGCGCCCGCGCAGGCGGACCTCGACATCTTCAGCAGCCCCACGTCCGTGGGCGACACCACCGTCCTGACGATCATCCCGCGCGAGGCCTCGGGCGCGCTCGCGGACCTGTCCACGGTGCGCCTGCGCCTTGCCGGCGACTCCACGGTCGCGCGGCTCACGCGCGACCGGCGGGTGGTGGGGCTCAAGGAAGGCCAGGTGTACATCGTCGGCACGTTCCGCGACATCACCGACTCGGTGGCAGTCACGATTCGCCCGCGCGGCTCCCTGGCCCGTGGCGGCGAGGAGAACACGACCTTCACGCGGCCGAGCTGGGGCGACACGGCCTCGGTGCTGCGCGCCAACCGCGCCCAGGCCGACTCGGCGATGCGGGTGATCCTGTCGGGCAGCTCGGTGCGCCCCTCCACGGGCCGCTCGATCACGACGCAGGCGCTGGTGGCGCTCAGCTCACACGCCGTCGCTCTCGGCGGGGGCGTCGTGGAGAGCCGCACCGGCCTGCTGTTCGGCGCGCGCGGGGTGATGACGCCGCTGCGCCGGCTGCGCTTCTCGGGGACATTCCGGACGGGCTCCCTCACCTCTGGTGAAACGTCTGCCGAGGACATGCAATTCACCGAGGTGGACGGGGCACTGGCGTTCGTGCCGGCGAACTGGTTCTCGGTGGAAGCCGGCGTCACGCGCCGGGCACTCAGCACGCCGATCGCGCTCCAGCGGTGGGACTTCGTGTCCGGGTCCATCCAGTTCCATCCGCAGCTCATCGGCGAGCGCTTCCGGACGATCGTGGGGCTCACCGTGATCCCGCTGGGGACGCTGGCAGAGACCGATTCCACCAGCCGCAAGTTCGACCCGGCGAGCATCGCGGGCGACGCAGGGGTGGAATGGCGCGCCGGCTTCTTCAACGCGGCCATCCTGTATCACACGGAGCGGATCCGCTTCCCCGCAGAGGAGGCCGTCGCCGAGCGCACGGACCGGTTCTCGATGCTGCGAATCAGGCTCGGCTTCCAGGTCGGTCGCTAGCTACCGAATCGGACGAATCCGTCCGGGCATCACGACCATCCGCCTCGCGCGGATTGGCGCCGGAGGATGCTGCAACAGCCGCGGATAGGGCTTGGGGTTGTTGATTCGGCGGCTGGACCTCTAACGCCAGTACCAGCAAACCCCAGTCTGTGCCGTGGTAGTCTCCGCGGCTGGTTTCGTCATTTCAGCGCTGTTCCGCGCGAGGCGAAGGTCGCGATGCCTGAGGCGAGGGTCGCGATGACTCCAGCTAGCGACGCGCGCCAATCTCCGGAGCGACGCTCGGGAATATCGGGAGGGTCAGCTCGGCGCGGGTGTCGGGGTGGAACACCCGCACCGGCTCGAGCCCAGGCTGCCGTGCCGCGCGCAGCGCAGCCCACGGACCGGTGACAACGACCTCCGGCTGCATCCCCGTGGAATCCGGCTCGGCGGCAAGGAGGCGGACCGGCTCGCCGTACGTCCACCGCTCGGAGCGCGCCAGGTCGCCTTCGCCCACGACCAGGAGGTACTCCGGCGGACGGCGCTCGGTGTCGGCCAGCATGGCAAAGACGCGGCGCACCTGTGCCAGCCGGTCGATGAACTCCACCGCCGGCCCGGCGCTGAGCTGCTGGCGCGGGTCGGCGCGCAATGCGAAGTCCCAGCCGGCGCCGAGGAAGGCGTCGTACTGCCGGAAGAGCTCGCGCAGCGCGGCCACGTCCACATCGGGCGCGTTGGTGCTCGCGGCGTCCGCGAAGGGATAGCGCCCCGCCACGCGGTTCGTGAACGTGACGCGCAGTCGCTGGTAGGCCTGCGCGGCAGCGGTGCCGGCGTCGGTGCAGCGGCCGGCCATGGCCATGCGGTACTGGCGGCGCCTGAGCTGGAACACGTCGGCCGGACGGCCGGTATCGGGCGCCGCGACCGCCGCCGCGCACGAGTTGACGTCCGTGTGGGCGAGCCCGTCGCGGATGTAGGTCTGGAGCTGCGCCAGGTTGTTGCTGGCGAGGTCGCCCCGCTCGATGCGCTCCACCGCCCCGTTGATCGCGTCCCAGTCCGCGAGGAGCTTGGTGGCGCGCACGGAATCGATGCCCGAGCGCTTGAGGAAGCGCACGGCCGGCGCGGCGTTCTTCGCCGCCCCCATCACGCCCTGGAGGTTCTGCGCGAGCGCCGCGACGAGCTTCAGGTTGTCGTTGTCGATGATCCCCATGGCGGAATGGCTGATGGGGATGACGCCATTCCAGCGCGCCATCTGCGCGCTGTTCGGCACGAACCAGCGGGCGGCATCGAAGATGGCCTGCGACATGACGAGCGCCTGCTCGGCCTGGCGGGTGGCGGACGCCACGAGCCGGCGCCCCTCGTCCTTCGCGCCAAGGGAGTCGAGCACGCGCGCGGCGCGCAGGATGCGCGGGGCCGCGAGGTCGAGGTTCGCCACCGACGCCTTGAGCTCCAGCGAATCCGCGGCCGGCATCGGCGAGAAGCGCTGCGCGGTGGCCGCGGCGTCCACGGCGCGGCTGCGCAGCTGCACCTCGAAGGCGCGGCGCAGGCGATCGGGCGGCTGGTTGGCGAACATCGTCGCGACGATGAACATCGCCTTGTCGAACTCGCCGCGCAGCGCGGTCACGAGCTCGAGACGGCCGACGTCCCACCGCAGCCGCTGCTGGGGCGCGATCTCGGCCGCGAGCTCGATGTCCACCGGGCGCTCCATGAGCCGCAGCTGGAACAGCTGTCCCACGAAGCTCCGCAGCCGCGCCTCGGCTTCCACCGGGGAGATCGAGTCGCGCCACATGCGCAGGCCGGCCAGGCGCAGCTCGGCGCCGATGGAATCCTCGATGATGCGCGCCAGCCGCATGCCGAAGATCGTGGAGTCGCTCACCGACTTCACGAGCCCGGTCTGGCGGTCGGACAGCTCCACGAGGGCCCGCAGCCCGCGCAGCGCCTCGATGTCCGCCGCGGGGTCCACGGCGCGCTCGGCGGCCGCGTTGTTGCGCGGCGCGAGCTGCTCCGCCGACGCGCGCGCGACGTTCCGCGTGAGCGCCACCGAGCGGTTCATGACCGAGCGCACCATCACCGGGGTGAGCGTGATGCGCGCCGCGCTCGACAGCTTCAGCGCCTCCCGGAAATCCTCGCTCGTGAACGTCGAGTCGCCCTCCAGCGGGCGCTCGCCATAGAGATAGTCCAGCAGCGTGGCGAGCTGCGGCACCGAGCCCGAGTCGCGCGTCGCGATGGTGTTGTACATCGCGATGTGCAGGCTCAGCGTCTTCACCTCGTTGAGGTAGTCGGTGAGCGCCCGCGGCTCCGCGACGGCGGCGGTGTCCCCCACCAGCCGGTCCACCCGCTCCTGGAGGCGCTGCCGTGACACCGGCAGCACGATGCTCTCGAACCCGGCGATCATGGACCGGCGGATGTCGTTCGGCAGCGGAGAGAACCAGGAGGCGGGGATGAACGCCGACTTCCGGATGGTCTCGACGTTCCGCATCTCGCTCACGAGCTCGATGACGGCGGCGTCGCGCACGCGGCGATCGAGCAACGAGTCCGCGCCCCCCGCGCCTCGCTTGACCTCGTCGATGTCGATCGCCATCCCCGCGAGCATTGCCGTCACCGCCTCGGCGTCGTGGCGCAACCCCGGATTCAGCATGCCGTTGGCGCGGTAGCCGTTGAGGGCCGTCCAGAGCCCGCCTCCGCCCACGACGAGGAACGCCAGCGCGGCCGCCTGCGCGATGACGACGCGGCGATCGCGCGAGAGGCGGAAGCGCGCCACCGGCTTCGCGAGTCCGGCTTCCCGGAAGATCTTCTCCTGGAAGAGCGACTTCAGGAACACGAGGTCGTGCCCCTTCGTCTTCCCGCCGAGAATGGCCTCCGACGAGATCTGGAGCGTGGCGCGCGCGCCGCTGGTCTTGAGATCCGCCTGGTCCTGCGGCGACACCTGATCGATGGCGTCGCCGGAGAAGTACATCCCGCGCAGGAACAGGTACGGGCGCTTGCTGTTCCCGTCGAACAGCCGGACGACGAAGTCCTTGAGGGGCTCGTGCAGCTCGCCGAACTCGTGGACGAACACGAACAGGCCGTCCGCGTCCACGATCTCGTCCGGGGCGGCGAGGAGCTCGTCGCGCAGCCCGTCGAGTTGCGACTTCATGGCCGCCACGCCGTGATCCACCCAGTCCGGGTTGAACGGCGCCTCGACCTTGCTGGGGTTCGCCCAGCCGAAGATGTCGCTGCGACGTCCCTCCGGCAGGTTGCGCGCGAAGCTCTTGAACCCCGGCAAGGTGTCGCACTTCGTGACGATCAGGTGCAGGGGGAGCCGCACGCCGAGGGTGTCGCGCGTGCGCTGGAGGAACACGCGGATCCGCTCCACCTGATCGCTCATCTTCTGCTGATCCACGCGCGCGGCCAGGAGATCCTGCGCCGAGACCGTGATGATGATCCCGTTCAGCGGGGAATCCGGGCGCTCGGTGCGCAGCATGTGGAGGAGGGTGTTCCACCCCTCGCTGGTGTTCACCGCCTGCGTCTGCTCCGGCACGAGCGTCGTGGACGACGACGTCGTCCCCGGGAGCGCGGCGGGCGCCTCCAGCACCACGGCATCCTCGTAGAGCCACCAGCGCCCCGCGTCCTTCTTGCGGGTGTCCACCTCGAATGCCGGCCCGTACGGGAGGGGCAGCCCCGTGTTGGCAAGCATGGTGGTCTTCCCGGACGCCTCCCCGCCAATGAGCAGGAACCACGGGAGGCTGAGGCGATCCTTCGCGGCCGCGTCCACGGCGCCGCCGCGCACTTCCAGCGACTTCTCCAGCGACTCCTTCAGCGCGATGACGCGGCTCTTCCGGGCGCCGCCCTCGGCCGCCGTGGTCATGAGCGTGTCCGACAGCGTCATCTCGCCATCGGGACCGAGCATCTGCGTGGTGCCGCCGCCGTCGAACCCGTCCTGCTGGTCGTCCTCCTCGTCCGACGTGTACCACTGCCAGAGGAACCAGCCGCCCATCAGGAGGCCGAACAGCAGCAGCAGCGCGAGCATCATCGTCGTGCTCATCGCGGATCCCCGGCGAGGCCGTCGGAGGTGGCGGAGCTGTTCGCCGCCTCGACGCGCGCGGTGACGTCCTTGAGGTCCGCGGAGACGCGGTTCCACGCCACCTGCGAGATCACCGCGTAGCCGATGAGGAGGATGACGAGCACCGCGGCCCACTGCTGGAGCATGGAGAAGCGCGACACCGCGCGCCCCACCACGACCCGGTCGGCGGCGTCAGGGAAGAGCTTGCGCTCCTCCGCGTAGATCATGAGCGGGTCCTTCGACGAGACGAACTCGTACAGGCGGCGCCGGTACTCGGCGAGCGGTCGGGTGAGGCCGAAGGGGCGGTACTTCCCCTGGAAGCCCGCCGCGAGCACCAGCAGGTACATGCGCGCCAGGTCCCGGGCCGCCGCGGACGGATGCTCCGCCTCGTTCTTGAGCAGCCGGTCAACGCGCTTGAAGAACTCGACGTCCTTCGCGTTGCTCCGGAACAGCTTCTGCTCCACCAGGTACCGCCCCCACGCGTCCCGCCCCGACCACTCGATGTGCGCGAACACCTCGTCGGCCAGCGCGGCCATGGCGTACTGGGCATCCGGATAGCGCGCTGCCGCTTCCCCACCCATCCATGTCGCTTCGGCCGCCTGGAGCTCGAGGATCTCGCTGAGGCGCTTCTGGAGCTGCTGCGCCGACGCGTCGGGCGACAGGTCGGCGGCGTAGTCCATGACCGCGGTGGCGAAGCCCGCGGTGAACTCGGCCTTCTGGGTCTTGTAGCTGACGATCTCGTTGTAGAACGCGCGAAACTTCGGGACGAAGAACGGGGGACGATCCGCCTCCTGCGCCGCGGTCACCTCCGGAGGCGTGGGAGGGACCATCTCGCCGGTAGTCACTTCGTCGGCAATCGGCGCCACCTGCACGGTGGACCGCGCCTCGTCGTGCTCCACCGGCTCCTGCAGCGTGGAATCGAGGTCCACCATGTTGCCGTCCCAGGTGGCGGCCGCGGGCTCGGGCTCGTCCACGGCTTCCATCTCGAGCGTGCTGCGACCTCCGTCGCTCGCTGGAGGGGGTTCGCTGGCATTCACTGGCGCGTCGAATCCGTCCGGCGGCGCGGGCGCGTCAAAGAAGAACGGATCCTCGGCGGGTGCCGACTCGGCCGCCGCTGCTTCGCGTGGGGCGAAGCGGGACCAGTCTTCCGCCAGCGTTTCGGACTGGAGCGGCTCATCCAGTGGCAGCGCATCCTCGACGGACGCGAATTCCCGGCCCGACCCGGTCGCCGGCGCGGCCTCGTCGAAGGCAGCGAAGACCTCGGCATCGTCGCGCTCCGCGACCGGCTCGAGCGCAGGCTCGTCGGTCGGGGCGTCCTCCGCCAGCTCCTGGTCCACCGGCTCCGGCGCCTTCTTCTTCCCGAACCCGAAGATGCGCGCGAGGAACCCCGGCTTCATCACCGGCTCGGGGACCGCCGCGATCCACGGCTCGGTTGGCACCTCGGTGTACGGGTTCAGCCCGCCGGCATCGAAGTCGCTTGCGGCTTCCGCGGGAGCGACCGCGTCCTCCTCGGCGCCCATGGGAAGCACTTCGTCCAGCGACGGCGTCGCGACGTCTGCATCCGCGGCGCGGTCCACCCGCATGAAGAACTCGATGCTCGGCCGATCGAGGCGCGGTGGAGGAACAGGCTTCGGCTCGGGCTCGGCATGAGACTGGATGTCGGCGACAGGCTCGGGCTCGGGCTCGGGCTCCGGCTCAGGCTCATCCCAGGACTCGGATGCCGCGACAGGTTCGAGCTCCGACTCGAGCGACTCCTCTGCCTCGACCGGCTCCGCCGGCGGCTCGTCCTGCTTCCTGCTCTTGCGGCCGAAGAGGCGCGCGAAGAATCCGGGCTTCTTCTCCTCCGGTTCGTCGTCGAGGAGCGAGCGCGCCGGGATGAACTGCGACTCGGGCGCGGACTCGTCGTCTCCGCCGCGCAGCTGGTACTCGCGGACCACCGGCAGGTCTCCGACCTCCTCGCCGCCGCGCAGCTGATAGTCGCGCACGGGATCGGCAGGCGGGCGCACAGCTTCCTCCTCCCACGGCCGCGCCACGGGCGCGTCATCGGGGACGAAGAAGGCGGGGTCCGAAAGCCGAGGAGGCTCGGAGAACGTCGCGGGCTCGGGGGCGGTGAACGCCACCGGTTCTGACTCGGCAATCGCGGGCCGCTCGATGGTGGAGCGCGGCGCGTTGAACGCCTCATCGAATGCCTCGTGATACTCCTCCGGGATCTCGTCGTCGGCCGGATCGGCGATCAGCTCATCCCGCGGCTCGGCGACAGCGTCGGCCGGGGCGGCGGCGGCGTACGTGTCGTCAGGTGTATCCTCGACCGCGTCGGCAAGGAACTCGGGCTCCTGCTCCGCTTCGACCGACCCCTCGGCGATGACCTCGAGCTCCGGCTCGGCGGTATCCGGGAGCTCGACGTCGGCAACGTCCTCCGGGTCTGGTTCCGGATCCGTGTCAGGGCCTGCCTGTTTCCGCGAGAAGAGGCTCCCGATCTTCGACCACAGCGAGGGCTCCGGCTGGTGCGCGGAGGCCCACCCGCGAAGCGGGCGATACAACGGCTCTCCCTCGCGGGAGGGGACGTCGGCTGGAACGGACGATTCGCCCGTATTACCGAGCTCGTTTTCGGAGTCGCCGGTCAAAGCAGCTCGAGGGGAGGCCTGGGGTGATCATCCGTTTCAGGGGGCCCTGAACTGGTGACGGACGGCACATTTCCCGGGGCTGCCAATAATGTGGCCAAGACACGGGGTCCGGCAAGGTCGAAAAGCGGCCTAGATGCTTGTGGCCCAAGCTTATAGGGCCCCTACCCCCACTTCCTGTCGACCGCCTCCCGGATCTCCGCCAGGGTCTTCCCCTGCTTCACCCATCTGGCGAGCGCTTCCGCCTGTTCCTGGCACCCCCAGCACCCCGTTGGCTGCTTCGACTCGAAGCAGGCGAGCAGGGAGCGGTGGCTCATCCCTTCGGCGCACTCGCAGACGCAATAGACGCCGTCGAAGACCTCGGGATTGGCGCGGGCGGCGTCGAATGCGGCGCGGACGCGCTTCCGGTCCGGAAGCTGCTCGGGGGGCAGGACGTTCGCTGCAGTGATCCCAGGGCGAGGGTCGGGGTGCGGGAAGGGCTCCCCCTGGAGCGACCACGCGCGCCGCGGCACGAGCGACCACGCGGCGAGTAAGGCGACCCTGGCGATGGCGTCGCGGCGGCTGATCTTCACCTGAGACCTCGATTCTCGGGGAGCTCCTTCGGCAACATACTTCTGCACATGAGAGAGACACCACTTCTGCTGATTGCGTTGCTCCTGGCCGGTTGCCGGATGAGCGACATGCAACCCGACGCATCGATCGGGGCCCTCATCGACACATCGATAGCCGGCGCGGAGGGGGGCCAGCCAGGTTGGACCTACCAGCAGAGGGTGTCGGTGGACTTCGACTCGGACGGGGAGCTGGAGACCGCGGTGCTCACCTCGGACGTCACGTTCAACGCGCGCGGGGTGCCGCTCTGGGAGGACGGGCACCGCTGGCAGGTGTACGTGGAGGAGCCGACCGGGGAGCGGACGTACGTATACCGGCAGTTCCTGCCGAACGGCTCACTCACGGCAGACGTCGTCCGGCGCGAGTCGGGGTCGCGGACGATGCTGCTGGAAGCTCGCACGCCGCACGCGGTGCGGATCTTCGAGGTGAGATATTCTGGGCCTGGGCGGCTCGTGCTGTTGAATGCGATCGAGCGGCCGATCGAGGGGGCGGGCACGTTCGTCGGGTCGCCGCGTCCTTGAGCGGCGCTCGGCTCTCGGCGCTCGGCGCTCGGCGCTCGGCGCTCGGCTCTCGGCTCTCGGCTCTCGGCTCTCGGCTCTCGGCTCTCGGCGGGTTGTCGCGGTGCATCGGTCCTGGGGCACGCGGTCCGGCGCTCTGCGCCTCCCGCTTCCTTCGCTCGCCGCCCACCTGCGGTGGGCACCCGGCTCGCTCAGAGAGCCCTGCGGACCGACACACCGCTCCTCCCGATCCAGGCGACTGCGAGGCCGATGAGCACTGCGGACCGACACACCACTCCTCCGATTCAGACAGTGACTCCAGCTGCCCCGGACATCCGCAACGCGTTGCTTCCCCCACCCCCCTCCTATTGTCGGGGGGCGGGGTGGGGGTGCGCGTATGGTATCAAGAGAATAACGCGACCAAGGACACGAAGGGGGGAGGGAAGGGACG
>Ga0307505_10002286_pt1 | contig 13559 bp, 12 predicted proteins | sample 23_S_MG_FD_202183 | JGI IMG/M metagenome (GOLD analysis project Ga0307505, IMG submission 202183) | Soil microbial communities from Populus trichocarpa stands in riparian zone in the Pacific Northwest, United States - 23_S | ecosystem: Environmental > Terrestrial > Soil > Riparian zone > Trees...
CCGCGTTCACGGACCTGGCCGTGCCAGGGGGTCGGATGACGCCGGACCAGATGCTCCCCAAGATCGCGTGGCTGCGGACCAACGAGCCCGAGGTCTTCCTGGCGGCGACGTGGTTCGTCACGCCCAACGACTTCCTGGTCCATCGGCTGACCGGCGAGGTCGTGACGGACCCCGCCAACGCCACCAAGTACCTCCATGACGTCGCCGCCGGCTACCCCGACGGGTTGCTCGACGTGCTCGGCATCCCGCTGCAGACGCTGCCTCCGGTGGCGACCGGGCCGGCCGCGATCATGGACGTGCGGCCCGCCCTGCGCGAGCGGTACGGCTTTCCGGACGGCGTGCGCGTGGTGCTCTCCACGTACGACGCCATCTGCGCGGTCTACGGCTCCGGCGTGGCGGAGCTCGGGGATGCGTGTGACGTGTCCGGCACCGTCACCAGCTTCCGGGCCGTCACCGACCTGGCGGAGCGGGACCCCGCTGGCCGTCTGTTCACGATCCCGCACGTCGGCCCGGGCCGGTACCTCGTGGGAGGCTCGAACAACCTGGGTGGCGGCGTCATCGAGTGGGCCAAACAGACGCTCTACCCGGACGACCCGACCCCCTACGACACGATGGTGGCCGAGGCCACGGAAGCCCCGCCTGGGGCCGCTGGCCTCACCTTCCTCCCCTACCTTCTGGGAGAGCGAGCACCGGTCTGGGACCCGACCGCGCGGGCCGTGTTCTTCGGCCTTGGCCGGAACCACGGCCGGCCCGACATGATCCGGGCGATCTTCGAAGGTGTGGGATTCAGCGTGCTCGACATCGCGGATCGCCTGGACGGGATGGGCATCCCCATCCGGCAGGTCTCGGCGTCGGGCGGTCTGGCACGGCTGGCGCCGATCAACCAGATCAAGGCGGACATGCTGGGCGTCCCGGTCATCCTGACCCGCGAACTCGAGACCAGCGCGCTCGGAGCGGCACTCGTGGCCGGGGTCACGGCCGGGGTGTGGGGCACGATCGAGGAGGCGACCCAGGCCTGTGTCCAGCCATCGACCATCTTCGAGCCCGCCCCGGACCGCCTCGCGATGTACCGCGACTTCTTCTCGCTCTACCGCGAGCTGTACGAGCGCCTCGCGCCGACGTTCGCGAGCCGAGAGACGCTGATCGCTCGCCACTCAGAGGTCCTGCGCACCGTCCTCGCCCGGAGCGAGAACCTGTGACCGATCTCGTCACGACATTCGGCATCGACCTGCCGACGCGCGTGCGGTTCGGACCGGGCAGCCGCAGGGACGTGGGGGCCGTGGCTGCCGCGTACGGGCCGCGCACGTTCCTCGTCACGGGGACCTCCTTCGACGCCAACCCCGCCGCCGCCGACATCCTGACGGCCCTGGCGGAGGCCGGCGTGGTGACCGCCGGCCACGTCACCGTCCACGGCGAACCCGATGACCCGGGCGTGCTGGCCCTGGTCCGCCGCCTGGATGCGGCCGCGCCGGACTCCATCGTGGCCGTGGGTGGCGGCAGCCCGCTGGACCTGGCCAAGGCCGCCGCGCTGCGACCGTCGCCGGAATGGCTTGCGGCGCTTCTCGTGGGCGAGCGGACGGATATCCCGGGCATCCCGGTCATCGCTCTTCCGACCACCGCTGGAAGCGGCGCGGAGGTGAGTCACGCGGCGATCATCCTGGACCGCGGTGCGGGTCGGAAGCGCGGCGTCCGTGGCCGGGGCGTGGCGGCGCGCGATGCACTCGTGGACCCGGAATCGATGGTCGGCGCGCCGCCTCGGGTCGTTGCGGCCACGGGGTTCGATGCCATCGCGCACGCCATCGAGACGTCGGCGTCCCGCGCTGCCAGCCCGTTCGCGCTCGCGCTGGCCGGCGCAGCGCTGCCCCGCCTGCTGGACGCGGTCCCGCGGCTCGTCGACGATCCGAGCGTGCCCGGGCCGTGGTCCGACGCGTCGTACGCCGCGATGCTGATGGGCATCAACCTTGCGAATTCGACGACGTGCCTGCCGCACCGCCTCCAGTACCCGGTCGGTGCCGCGACCGGGACCGCGCACGCGATGGGCGTCGCCGCGCTGTTCCCGGCCTGGCTGGCGCGGATCGCCCAGGTCGCCCCCGGCTCCCTGGCTCGACTGGCACGGGCGGCCGGGCTCGCGGCGGACAGCGACGACGACCCGGCCGCCGCCGAGGCCCTCGCGGAGCGGATCGCAGCACACCTGGAGGCCACCGGGTTGCGGCATGGTCTGGCCGATCTGGGCGTGCGCGCCGCCGACCTGGACGACCTCGTGGCGGCGGTCGAGGGCTCGGTCGCCAACGATCCCGGACCCAGCACGACAGCCGACCTGCGCGACCTCTACGCTGCCAGCCTGTGATTCGACCCCGAGGAGGACGATGGACGCCCTGATCATGGCCGCCGGTCGCGGCTCGCGCCTGGGGTCCCACACGGACGACCGGCCCAAGTCCCTGATCGACCTCGGCGGGATCAGCCCGCTCGAGCTCCAGATCGACGTCCTGGCCTCGCGCGGCGTCGAACGCGTCCTGATCGTGACGGGGTATCGACGCGAGGACGTCGCGGCGACCGCCATGGCTCGCGCAGCTGGTCGTCTGGAGGTCCGTCCCATCTGGAACCCGTTCTGGCCGGTGACGAACGTCATCGGCTCTGCCTGGATGGCCCGCGATCACCTCACGACCTCCTTCGTCTATCTCCATGCGGATACCGTCTTCGAGCCGGGCATCCTCGATGACTTGCTGGCCGCCGAGGGCGACGCCATCCTCCCGATCGACTTCCGGCCGTGCGAGCCGGAGCAGATGAAGGCCAGCGTCGTCGGCGATCGGGTGGCGCACCTGTCCAAGGAGCTCGAGCCCGCGGAGACCGCCGGCGAGTTCATCGGCATCGGCCTCTTCCGGGACGCGGCCCTTGCGCCCATCCGGGCCGGCATGGATGCCGTCCTGGACGCCGGTACGCTGACCGCGTACTTCGAGGCGGCGCTCAACCACGCCATCGACGCCGGGCTGGAGGTCCGCACGGTGGCGACCGCCGGACGGGCCTGGACCGAGATCGACTTCGAGGCTGACCTGGAGCTGGCTCGCTCGCTGCTGCCACGGCTGCGCGGGGCGACCGGCTGACCCCCGGACGGGATCCATGCAGCCCCTGAGGGACCGTGACGCCCTGGTCGCCTTCGGGCCTGCGTGGTGCCTGGTCTGGACCCACCACGTCCGCCCCGGGCAGTTCGCGATCTGGGCGCCGTACCTGCGCCGGTCACGGCACCGCATCGTGGTCATGGCCAGTGCCGACCGAATCGCCGACGAAGTCAGGGCCGCGATCGCAGAGATGCCACGGGTCGCCGTGGCCGAGCCGTACGAGGGGGCGGTCCAGTGGCTGCACGACGTCCCGGGCTTCCAGGGGTTCCTGTACGTCGGGTCCTTCCCGACCGTGGCGGCCCTGATGGACGACTTCCCGCTGTCCACGCATGTCTGGATCGGCCACGGCGAGAGCGCGAAGAAGGCGAACCGGCACCGGACGGCGTCGGCTTTCGACTCGGTCTTCGTGGCCGACTACCGGGCCGTGGGCCGCTACCCGCGAGCCATCCGTGGCTGGCTGATGGACGGGGCCTGCGCCATCGGGGTCCCGGTCGTGGAGGGCCTCCAGGCGGACCCATGGTCGTCGCCCCGGCGCATCCGCCGGATCGTGTATGCCCCCACGTTCGAAGGTCGGACCGAGCGCGCCGACTACACCTCGATCGACGTCGTCGCTCCGGCGCTGCGTGACGCCCTGCCGTTCCTCACCGAACGCGGCGTGTCGGTCGTCGTCCGTCCCCACCCATCCACGGGCGTCCGGCGGCCGGTCCTGCGGGAGCAGCTCGCCGACCTGCTCGCCGCCGGCGCCGCACCGGGCGGCGACAAGGGCCGCGACCTGACCGCGGCGGACGTCCTGATCGGCGACGTGTCCGGCGCCACCAGCGAGTTCCTGTTCACCCGCAAGCCAGTCCTCATGCCCGTCTCGCGGGCACTCCTCGAGCTGGTCAAGGGCCCTTCCCGGCTGCGCGCTGAGTACGGTTGGACGTACCCGTGGGACGTAGAGCGCGAATCGATCCTCGACCGCCTGGTGGCGCTGGAGCGCGCGGATCCGCTGGCGACGGTCCGGGAGCGCGCCGCCAGGCGCCTCTTCCGTGACCACCGCACGGTGGACGACGCGGTGCGGACCTTCGACCTGGCGCTCGATGCCGCCACGCGCCGCTCATCCCGGATCCCCGTGCGGATCAGGTTCGACGTGCGCCGCTGGATGGATCGCCGACGCGTATCATCCGCATCGAGGGATGCGTCGGGCGGCGGAACGGATGCGACCGCCCGGGACGCAGGAGGTGCCGATGGACGCAGCCGCGACGACGGGGGCCAGCGCGGTGGCGGATGACCTCGTCGGCTTCGACCCGAACTGGTGCCTGTTCTGGGGTCGTGGCGTCACGGGCTTCCACCTCGACATCTGGATGCCGTACCTGCGGCGGAGCCGACACCGGTACCTGATCATGTCCGGGGAGGACCGGTTCTCCGACGCCGTCCGGGAGCAGATCGCGTCGCTCCCCAACTGCCGGATCCTTGAGCCGTATGCCGGCGCCAAGGAGCGGCTCAGGTCGTGCACCGACTTCCGCGGCTTCCTGTATATCGGGACGAAGGAGCAGAACTTCCGGGTCGTCAACGGCTTCGGCGGCAAGTCGCACGTCTGGCTCGGCCACGGTGAGAGCGACAAGGTCTACAACGCGTTCCGGACCGCCTCGCTCTACGACTCGCTGTTCGTGGCCCGCTACAGTGTCGTGCAGCGCTATCCGCGGGCCATCCGCCGCTGGGTCGCGGCCGGTGCGTGCGCGATCGGAACCCCCATCCTTGACGGCGCGGTCAAGGATCCGTGGGTGCGCCCGAAGCCGATCCGGACCATCCTCTACGCACCGACCTGGGAAGGCCACAGTGCGCGGGCGGACTACGCGTCCCTGCCGACCGTGGGCCCGGCGCTCATCGGGGCGCTGCCCGCGCTCTCCGCTCGCGGCGTGACGGTCGTCATGCGGCCCCATCCCACGACCGGCAGCCGGCGCCCGGAGCTCAAGGACATGCGCGATCGCATCTTCGCCGCGGGCGCCAGACCGGGGGGCGACAAAGTCGCGGATTTCTCGGCAGCCGACGTCATCATCAGCGACATCTCCGGCGTCACCGCGGAGTTCCTGTTCACGGAGAAGCCCGTCATCATGCCGGTCACCAGCGCCATGGCGGACCTGGGCAAGGACGACGGCCGGCTCGCCGCCGAGTACCCATGGGCCTATCGCTGGCATGTCGAGCAGGAGAGCCTGGGCGAGGTCCTCGCGCGGCTGGAGGCCCAGGACCCCCTGCGTGCGGCACGGGCCGATGCGGCCAGGGACATGTTCCGGGGCCACCGCACCATCGACGCGGCCGTGGCGTCGTTCGACCTCGCCCTTGACTGCGTCCGTTGGCGCAAGACTCGCATCCCCGTCCGTTGGGTGTACGAGGCGAAGCGTCGCTTCCCGGTCCTACACGACCGGCGCATCGGTCGGGTGGCCGCTCGCCTGGTCCGTCGGGTCCGGACGCTGGTCCGCTCCTGACGCGGTCGACCGCAACCGGTCGCGCCCGATGACGAGCCCGATGACGAGCGTCGTGGCCATCACCGCGCTGAACAGGTAGAACGGGTACAGGATGTTCTGCGCGGCCAACACCCCGGCCACCAGGGACGCCGCGATGAACCCGAGCGTGCCCGCCGCGCCGTAGATGCCCTGCGCCGTGGATGACCGACCGGGTGGGGAGTTGGCGGCGACGACGGTGTACAGCGCTGGGTTGAGCAGCGCGAACCCGGTCGCCTCGACGAGGATGAGCGGCACGGCCAGGACCGGATCCACGAGGAACGTGTACAGGATGCCGGTGACCGCGGGCAGGACCATGCCGAGGACGATGAACGGCAGGGGCCCGCGCTTGTCCACCATCCGGCCGGCGATCGGCGACAGCAGCAGCACGGGCAGTCCGAACATCGCAAAGGTCAGCCCGATGAGCGCGAGGTCCGCCCCGAGACCCTCAAGGAACAGGCTCCAGATGACCTCGTACGTCCCGCTCCCGAAGAAGCCGCCGACATTGAGGATGAGCACGGCGATGAGCCCTCGATTGAGCAGCCGCAGTGGGGCGCCCGCTGGACGCTCCGAACGGACCTCGTCGGCCGCCAGGCCCCTGGCCCAGCGCTCCTCCACGAGCGGGTTGTCGTTGGGGAACTCCGTGCGATCCGGCGGCGGAGTGGCATGCGCCCGTCGCTCATGGCCCTCCTCCCGGACCCGGACCGCGATCCCGACCGCCGCGACGACCGACGTGATGGCACTGAACACGAAGACGAAGCCGATGCCGCCGAACTGCGAGGCGCCGAACGCGCCGATCGACGGGCCGAGGAGCAGGCCGCCCATCTGCGCGGCCCCATACAGGCCGAACGCCTCGCCCCGGCGCTCCGGCGGGGTGGCATCGGTCAGGAAGCCACGGGCGGCCGGGTCGTAGACCGCGGCGCCGAGGCCGGACGTCGCGCGCAGGATGAGGAACGCCACGGGCCCGGTGAAGACCAGCGGCAGGGCGCCCGCGAGGCCGGTCACGATGAGCCCGACGACCATCAGCGGCACGCGCCGGGTGCGATCCGCGAGCCAGCCGAAGATGGGTTCAGTCACGAGCCTGGCCGCGGGCCAGGCCGCGATGACGAGGCCGAGCGTCGCGAGATCGATGCCCTGCTCCACGAAATACAGCGGCAGGACCGGGAGCAGGCCGCCGAACCCCAGCCACACGACGAACTCCGCCACGAGCAACGGCAGGACGCCGCCCCAGCGATCCAGCCAGGCGGTCAGTCGGTCGCGCGGATCCCGGGTGGGCGTGGGCATCGTCGGGCTCGGGTCACGGGTGGTGGACGGCACGCAGGGTACCGGCACGACGACCGTCGCCGCCATTCGCGGCGCACCGGGCAGGACACGCTATCATCCCGATTCGTGCCAGACGCCGAGGGGAGGTTCCGTGCCCGCGATCGCTGCTGAGGGACTCGTCAAGATCTACCGGAGCCGCCGGACGGAGGTCCGCGCCCTGGACGGCGTCGACCTGTCCGTGGAGGAAGGGACCGTGCTCGGTCTGCTGGGGCCCAACGGCGCCGGCAAGACCACGACCGTCCGGATCCTGGCCACCCTGCTGAAGCCGGACGCGGGACACGCGACGGTCGCCGGCTTCGACGTCGTCCGCCAGGCCCAGGAGCTGCGCCGCGTCATCGGCCTGTCCGGCCAGTACGCGGCCGTGGACGAGAACCTGACCGGCCGTGAGAACCTCTGGATGTTCGGCCGGCTCTACCAGCTGTCGTCCGCGGAGTCGCGACGTCGTGCCGGCGAGCTGCTGGAGCAGTTCGACCTCATCGACGCGGCGGACCGCACGGTCAAGACCTACTCGGGCGGCATGCGCCGCCGGCTGGACCTGGGGAGTGCGCTCATCGGCCGTCCGTCCCTGCTGTTCCTCGACGAGCCCACCACGGGTCTCGATCCACGCAGCCGGCTGGGCATGTGGGACGTGATCCGCTCCCTCGTACGGGAGGGGACGACGCTGCTGCTGACCACCCAGTACCTGGAAGAGGCCGACGAACTGGCCGATACGATCGCCGTCGTGGACCACGGCCGGATCATCGCCCGCGGCACGGCCGACCAGCTCAAGGACACCGTCGGGGGCGAGCGCATCGAGGTCGTCGTCCACGGGCCGGACGCGATCGCCCAGGCGCGCGAGATCCTGGCCCGCGACGGCATCGGTGAGGTCACGGTCGATGAGCACACCCGCCGCCTGACCGTCCCGTCGACCGGGGGCGCCCGCCATCTCGTGCAGGTGGTCCGCGACCTGGATGAGGCCGGCATCGGCATCGATGACATCGCCCTTCGGCGCCCCACCCTGGATGACGTCTTCCTGTCGTTGACCGGACATGCCGCCGAAGAGCGCCCGGACGAGGGGGCCGCCGCATGAACGCGATCAGCGACGGCCTGGTCGTCACCTGGCGGAACCTGAAGCGGATCCCGCGCATCCCGGAGCTTGCGATCTTCGCGATCCTGCAGTCGATCATGTTCGTGCTGCTGTTCGCGTTCGTGTTCGGCGGGGCCATCCCGCTGCCGGACGGCGGCAGCTACCGCGAGTACCTGATGCCGGGCATCTTCGCCCAGACCATCGTGTTCGCGGCGGCGACCACGGCGATCGGCATGGCGGACGATGTCCACAAGGGCATCATCGACCGCTTCCGCTCGCTGCCCATGGCCCGCTCGGCCGTGCTGAGCGGCCGGACCGTGTCTGACGTCGTGTACAACGGTGGCATCCTGATCGTGCTCATGCTGTCCGGCCTGGCCGTCGGGTGGACCGTGCACACGGGGCTGCCGGAGCTGCTCGCCGGCTACGGGCTGTTGCTGATCTTCGCGTTCGCCATGGCCTGGCTCGGCGTGTGGCTGGGCCTGTCCGTGCCATCCGTGGAGGTGGGCCAGCAGGTCGTGTTCACGACCCTCTTCCCGATCACGTTCATCTCCAACGTGTTCGTGCCGCCGCAGTCCCTGCCCACATGGCTGCAGCCGATCGCCGAGTGGAATCCGACGAGCACATTGACGGCCGCGCTGCGCGACCTGTGGGGCAATCCGAATCCGTTCGTGGCCGGGGACAGCCTGGCCGTGACGAACCCCGCCCTCGTCACGATCCTCTGGGCGATCGTGTTCGTCGTCGTCTTCGGGACGCTCGGCGTGCGTCGCTACCGGAGCATGAGCCGCTAGCGGCCCGCCGAGATCGTGGCCCTATGATCGGGACATGACGCTCGCTCCGTGGCTCGTTGCCCTGGCCCTCGTCGTCGGACTCCTGGTCCTGATCCCCGCCCGGCGGCTACGGCTGGCCGACGTCTCCGCGCGTACGGTGGGCCTGTACGCCCTGGGGCTCTGGATCCTGGCGATGGCGCTCGCCATCCGCCCGTCCGGCGCGCGCGTCCTCGTGCCGTTCCTGCTGGTCGCCTACCTCGCCCCGTTCGTCGCGGCGCCCGACACAGTCCGCCGGGTGCTGCGCCGCGGCGGCGACGATCCCCGGGACCCGCTACCCATGAAGGACGTGACGCCCCCCGATGACGGTGCGTCGGGATGAGGGAGTTCTCATCCCGAACTCAGCCAAGGCCCATCGTGTGACGCCACCATCGGGCGGATGACCGCCGCGCCCCCGGCCCACGCGCGCCTGAAGCGTCGCATCCGCGAGACGCTCGCCAGCGTCCGGCTGCGGATGGTCTGGTGGTTCGTCGTCGTCCTGGCGGTCGCGACCGTCGCCTCCGTGCTGGTCGCCCGGCAGGTCACCCTGCAACGCCTCGACGAGCGCATCGACCAGGAACTCATCCAGGAGGTCCGCGAGGTGGAGCTCCTGGCCACCGGCAACGACCCGGACACGGGTCAGCCGTTCTTCGGGGACGTGGCGCGGATCTTCGAGGTCTCGCTGGAGCGAAATGTCCCGGCCAGGTCGGAATCCATCCTGACCTTCGTGGATGGTCGACTGACCGGCGTCGCGTCAGGAGACCGGGCGCCTCGGCCGGAGAGCCTGCCGATCGCGGACTGGGCCATCCTCGATGAACCGGTCCGTTCACGCCTGGTGACAGAGGCGGGTGCGGAGATCGAGTACCAGGCCGTGCCATTCCGCGTGGACGGATCGCCAGCCGGGGTCTTCGTCGTCGCCATCGACCGCGAGGTGGAGGGCGCCGACACCGACGCCGCGTCCATCGCCGCGGTCCTCGTCGGCCTGCTCATGCTCGTGGTCGGCTCTCTGCTGGCCTTCCGCCTGGCCGATCGGATCCTCACGCCGGTGCGGGCCGTGCGCGACACCGCCCAGGCGATCTCCGAGTCGGACCTCAGCCAGCGGATCCCGCTGACCGGCGACGACGAGATCTCCGACCTGGCGGCGACCTTCAACGAGATGCTGGACCGGCTGGATGACGCGTTCGCCGCCCAGCGGCGGTTCATCGATGACGCGGGCCACGAGCTGCGCACCCCGATCACCATCATCCAGGGTCATCTCGACACGCTCGGTGACGACGCGGAGGACCGGGCCCGCACGCTGGAGCTCCTGGACGAGGAGCTGGATCGCGTACGGCGGATGGTGGACGACCTGATCACCCTGGCACGCTCCGAGCGCCCGGACTTCCTGCGCGCGGGGCCGGTCGACCTGGGCGACCTGACCCGGTCCATCGTGGACAAGGCGCGCGGTCTGGGTGATCGGGTGTGGACGCTCGAGGAAGCGGCCGATGAGCCGATCTGGGCGGACGAGCAGCGCCTCACCCAGGCCATCCTGCAGCTGGCGGAGAACGCGGTCCGGCACACGGCGGCCGGGGGCCGCATCGGCCTCGGGTCCGCGATCGAGGACGGCGATGTCCGCCTCTGGGTGACGGATGATGGTGCGGGCGTCCCGCCCGCCGAACGGGAGCGGATCTTCGAGCGGTTCTTCCGGGGCCGAGACGGCCGGCGACGCTCCGAGGGCTCCGGGCTGGGCCTGTCCATCGTGGCGGCCATCGCCGACGCGCACGGCGGTCAGGCCATGCTCGCTCCGTCGGCCGGAGCAGGCGCCACCTTCAGCATCACCTTCCCGTTGCGACGAGGAGTCGACCGATGAACCGCATCCTGGTTGCCGAGGATGAACCTCGGATCGCCTCGTTCCTGGACAAGGGTCTGCGCGCCAACGGCTTCGCGGTGACGGTCGTTGAGGACGGCGGCGACGCGCTCCACCTGGCCGACTCGGATGACTTCGATCTGCTCATCCTGGACGTGGGGCTACCCGGCATGGATGGATTCGCCGTGCTGCGCGAGCTGCGCTCGCGCGGTCGTCGTCTGCCGGTCATCATCCTGACCGCGCGGGACAGCGTCGAGGACACCGTCGCCGGGCTGGAGGGCGGGGCGGACGACTACGTCCCCAAGCCGTTCCGGTTCGACGAACTGCTCGCCCGGGTCCGGGTCCGGCTGCGCCGGGAGCGTGCCCCAGAGGCGACGGTCCTGACCGCCGGCGGCGCGTCGCTCGACCTGCGGACGCGGCGGCTCGCGGTCGACGGGCGAACGGTGGAACTGACCGCGCGCGAGTTCGCCCTGGCCGAGATGTTCTTCCGCCACCCGGGCCAGGTGCTGTCCCGTGAACAGCTCCTCAGCAACGTCTGGGGCTACGACTACGACCCGGGCTCCAATGTCGTGGAGGTCTACGTCCGCTATCTCCGCCAGAAGCTGGGTGAGGACCGGATCACCACGATCCGCGGGATGGGCTACCGGCTGGAGTCGCCGGAGGCATCAGAGGCGTAAGAGGAAGGCCACCGCCGGAGCGGTGGCCTTCCAGGGCCCCGGCGGAAGGGGGCCGCCGAGGGGTGGATGCGGGGGAGACGTCCTCAGTCGTCGGAGGAGACGGAGTCACTGTCGGCGCTCGGGGCGCTGGCGGCACTCACGCTGGCGCTGACGCTCGGTGCCGGTGCCTTGGTCGCGGCCGGCTTGGTCGTGGCCGCAGGCTTGGCCTGGACCGCCGAGACGCTGTCGGCGCTGTCGGCACTCACCGAGCCCTGGGCAGAGACGCTGGCTGATACGGAGTCGGTCGCGGCGCTGTCCGAGGCGCCATCGTTCGAGTCGTCGCCATCGTCGTCGACCGTCTCGATGCCGTCCTGGGCGGCGTCGTCACGCCGGAGGATCGCCGGATCCAGCTCGTCAGCCACGGGCGGCCCATCGCGCTGGCTGGACAGCTCGACGGCGTCGACCGACTGGGGCGCGTGGTTGGCGATGAGGATGGAGCCGATACCGCTCAGCGCGACGATCGCGGCGAGGGTCGAGGCGAAGACCTTGCTTCGGTTCATCGTGGATCTCCTTGTGCGGGGTGAGGTTCGAGGTCGTTGACGTCATCGTCGGGGGCAACGGTTGGACCTTCGTGAGGTGGGGCTGAGAGTCCTCTCATCGTCAGCGCAGGCGCCGAGCGGACCTGGACGCCCAGTCGACCAGCGGCTCAAGGCGATCGTCGAAGTCGGCGGCGGTCGGTCGATCCGCGGGATCGAGGGCGGTGCAGGCATCGACGAGCCCGGCCATCGCCGGCGGTACCTTGGCTGGGAGCGGCGCCCTGGCCGAGGTCAGCTGCGGGTGCCTCGGTCCGTCCGCCGCGCGTGGGAAGGCGGGCGAGCCGGTGACGGCCTCGTACAGCGTCACTCCCAGGCCCCACACATCCGCGGCCGGGCCGATCTCGTCGGCTCGCTCGGGATCCGCCTGTTCCGGGGCCATGTAGATGTCCGTGCCGATCCCGGGCCGACCCCGGGCCGCCTCTACCGGGCGGGCGAGCGACAGGTCGATCAGTCGAGGCGTGGCCGTCACGACGATGTTCTTGGGCTTGACGTCCAGGTGGACCCAACCCTCCGTCGCCATGTAGGCGAGCGCGGAGGCCATCCGACGGGCGAGCAGGACGACCTGCTCGGGGGACAACGGTCCGAAGCGCCGGATGAGGGTCGACAGTCTGGGGCCGTCCAGGTACTCCAGGACGAGATGGGGCATGGGCCCGTCCAGGACCGCCCCGAAGGCGCGCACCAGGTCCGGGTGCTGGAGCCGGGCCAGGGCATCCGCCTCGCGCGCCAGCGCCGCCTGGGCCCGCGGCTCCCCGACGAGGTGGGGTCGGAGGACCTTGGCCACGACCGGGGCGTGGAGTCGATCGTCCCAGGCGACATAGGCCTCGAACCGCTCGCCGCCACCAAGATGCTTCAGGACGTGGCGCGACGGGGTGAGCGCATCACCATCCCTGAGATGTCGGGCCACGGGGGCAGACCGGGTCAGCATGGGTCCATCGTCCGCCTGCCGGCTGAGGGCAACGTTGGAGTCCGATGAGAGATCTCTCATGTCCGGGCAGGGCCGTGGCCGCGGCGAGCGCTCACCCGTGTCGCGTCACCACCAGTGACGATGTCGCCACCAGTGGACACAAGCGCGATGGATGAGCGTGGCCACGCGCTTCGTTCACGCTTGGGGCTGCACACGACGTCCATGGCCACGCTGACTCGTCCGGATCATGTCCACTGACACTGACTTCGTCAGCAGCAGTGACATCACCGGCGGCCGGGAGGGGGGCGAGAGGCCGGGGAGCCAGGGCGCGTGCTCATGGGGTCAGCCCGTGTTCTGCAGCCCCGCGGCCACGCCGTTGACCGTGAGCTGGACCAGGCGCAGCACACGACCCCGCTCCGGATCGTCGGGGGGCATGGACCGGAGTCGGGTCAGGAGCCGCACCTGCAGCTCTGACAGCGAGTCCACGTAGGGATTCCGCAGTCCGATGGACCGCTGCAGGGCCGGCGCGCCGTCGAGGAGCGCGTCGCGTCCGGTCACCCGCAGCAACAGGTCCACCGTCCGGTGATACTCCGCCTCGATGGTCGTCCAGCGCTGCACGGTGTCGTCGCCGCGGACCAGCGAGACGTATCGCCGGGCGACGCCCATGTCCGCCTTGGCCAGGATCATCTCCGCGTTGTCCAGCACGGACCGCAGGAACGGCCAGGCGCGATACAGCCGGCCGATCTCGTCCAGCCCGCGGTCGCCATGC
>Ga0307505_10002287_pt1 | contig 13559 bp, 10 predicted proteins | sample 23_S_MG_FD_202183 | JGI IMG/M metagenome (GOLD analysis project Ga0307505, IMG submission 202183) | Soil microbial communities from Populus trichocarpa stands in riparian zone in the Pacific Northwest, United States - 23_S | ecosystem: Environmental > Terrestrial > Soil > Riparian zone > Trees...
CCGAAAGCTTGTTCGAGCGCGTCTGAACCGCGAGATACTCGACGATCCGTTCTTTGACCTTCTCAAGACCGTAGTGGTCCTCGTCGAGCACGTTCTGCGCGAAGTCGAGGTCCTTTTTGATTTTGCTCTTGTTGCTCCAGGGGATCGACAACAGCCAATCGAGATAGTTGCGCACGACCGTCGCCTCAGCAGACATCGGAGACATCTGCCGCAGCTTCTTCAGTTCGTGCGTCGCCTTCTCGCGCGCTTCCTTGGAGAGCTTGGTACGCTTGATCTTCTCCTCGAGCTCGGCCAGTTCGTCCTTGCCGTCCTCGTCGCCCAGCTCCTTCTGGATCGCCTTCATTTGCTCGTTGAGGTAGTACTCGCGCTGGGTCTTCTCCATCTGACGCTTCACACGCGTGCGGATGCGCTTCTCGACCTGCAAGACCGAGATTTCGCTTTCCATCAGCGACAGAACCTTCTCCAGCCGCGCGGCCGGACTGGTCTGCTCAAGCACCGCCTGCTTGTCTTGAATTTTCACGGCTAGGTGCGAAGCAACGGTGTCCGCAAGCTTCGAGTGATCGTCGATCTGCGAGACGACACTCACAACCTCGGGCGAAACCTTCTTGTTGAGCTTTACGTAACCCTCAAACTCGTTCACGACGGAGCGAGCGAGCGCTTCGACCTCGACCGGATCGCCAGCCTCAACAGACAAAACCGTGGCTTCGGCTTCATAAAATTCGGTGCGATCGGAATACGAACCGATCTCCGCACGCTCGACGCCCTCTACCAGCACCTTCACGGTGCCGTCAGGCAACTTGAGCAGCTGAAGAACGGACGCAAGGGTTCCGATTTTGTAGATCGCGTCGGTCGACGGATCATCGTCTCCCGCGTTCATCTGCGTAACGAGCAGGATGTACGTATCGCTCTTCATTACCTCTTCGAGGGCGCGGATCGACTTCTCTCGGCCGACGAAGAGCGGCACGATCATGTGGGGGAAAACCACGATATCGCGCAGCGGCAGAACCGGGAATGCCTGGCTCTTGCCGGGTGTGAGCGGGGGTCGCGGCTTTTGAGCGGCCATGGCCTGCTCGTCCTTTCCGTTGGCGCCGCCGCCGTCGGAATTGCCGGGATTAAGGCTGGAAATCCGGCTGCGGCGCGATTCGAGTCCTAAGGCTACGGCTTCACTCGAATTCCGTCCGCAGCACTTTCGTCGCACCGTAAGTGGCGACGGGGGTTACTGAAGTCAAGGATCGGTGGGCCTTAACGCTTACAAGGCCCTTCCCCGATTTACGCAACCCTAGCTACATCAGGCGCTGACGCCGGCTCCGGCATCGCCGGCACGGTCGGTATAGATGTACAGCGGCCGGGCACCGCCCTCGACCACTTCTCGGCTGATCACGACCTCCTCCACGCCTTCGAGGCTGGGGAGATCGAACATGGTATCCAGCAGGATGCCCTCCATGATGGAGCGCAGGCCGCGAGCGCCCGTCTTGCGCTCGATCGCCTTGCGGGCGATCGCGCCAAGCGCTTCCTCGTGGATGGAGAGTTCGACGTTCTCCATCTCGAACAGGCGCTGGAACTGCTTCACGAGCGCATTCTTCGGCTCCTCGAGAATCTTCTTCAGTGCGTCTTCATCGAGATCTTCCAGCGTCGCCACCACCGGCAAACGGCCGACGAATTCCGGAATCAAACCGTACTTGAGGAGATCTTCGGGTTCGACGTGACGGAAGACTTCGCCGGGCTTGCGGTCTTCCGGCGCACGCACCGTTGCACCGAAACCAATCGATGTGCCGCGACCGCGCGCGGAAATGATCTTGTCGAGACCTGCGAAAGCGCCGCCGCAAACGAACAGGATATTGGTTGTGTCGACTTGCAGAAATTCCTGCTGCGGATGCTTGCGGCCACCCTGCGGCGGTACCGAAGCAACCGTGCCTTCCATGATCTTCAGCAACGCCTGCTGCACGCCCTCGCCCGACACGTCGCGCGTGATCGAAGGATTGTCGGACTTCCGGCTGATCTTGTCGATTTCGTCGATGTAGACGATGCCGCGCTGCGCGCGCTCGACATTGTAGTCGGCCGCCTGCAACAGCTTCAAAATGATATTCTCGACATCCTCGCCGACGTAACCCGCTTCGGTTAGCGTCGTCGCATCGGCCATCGTGAACGGCACGTCGAGGATGCGTGCAAGCGTCTGCGCCAGCAAGGTCTTGCCCGAGCCGGTCGGACCGATCAGAAGGATGTTCGACTTTGCGAGTTCGACGTCGTTGTGCTTCGTCGCGTGATTAAGCCGCTTGTAGTGATTGTGGACCGCGACTGACAGCACCTTCTTCGCGTAGTCCTGACCAATCACATAGTCGTCAAGAACTTTGCGTATCTCTTTCGGTGTCGGAATGCCGTCGCGCGACTTCACAAGCGAGGATTTGTTTTCCTCGCGAATGATATCCATGCAGAGCTCGACGCATTCATCGCAGATGAACACGGTCGGTCCGGCAATAAGCTTGCGGACCTCGTGCTGGCTCTTGCCGCAGAACGAGCAGTACAGAGTGTTCTTGGAGTCGCTACCGGCCTTGCTCATTCCGTCTCTCCGTCCCTTCGCGGGGCGGGGCGGCGAAGGCCCCGAAACAGCGAAGTCTGCTACGTTTCAAGCACGCTCCAAGCGAAGCATGCTAGCCCTAGGGGGATCAAGAATCCATTAATGCTACGGCCCGTGGCCCGAATCCCACTCTCGGTCCATCAATATAGGGAAGCAAGAGCGAGGCCGCCCGTTTCGGGACCGCAGCCGCTGTGGACCAAGTACCGCAGCCTCAGGTTTTGCCTGCCGGTTCCTCGACCGGCCGCTTCTCGATTACCGAATCGATTAGCCCGTATTTCCTTGCCTCTTCGGAGGTCATGAAATAGTCGCGGTCCAGCGTCCGTTCGATCGCCTCACGGGTCTGCCCGGTGTGGCGCATGTAAACCTCTTCAAGCCGGCGCTTCATCTTGATGATGTCCTCGGCATGGCGCTCGATATCCGAGGCCTGACCTTGGAACCCGCCCGACGGCTGGTGAAGCATGATGCGGGCGTTGGGCAGGGCAAAGCGCTGCCCCTTTTCCCCAGCGGTCAGCAGAAGGGAACCCATCGACGCCGCCTGCCCCACGCATAGTGTCGCAACCGGCGGGCGAATGAACTGCATGGTGTCGTAGATCGCCATGCCCGATGTCACCACCCCGCCCGGCGAGTTGATGTACATCGAAATTTCCTTCTTCGGGTTCTCAGCCTCCAAGAAAAGTAGTTGCGCGACGACGAGTGTCGACATGCCGTCCTCGATCGGACCGGTAATGAAGACGATGCGCTCTTTCAGAAGCCGCGAGAAAATATCGTACGCGCGCTCGCCGCGGTTGGTCTGCTCGACCACCATCGGCACGAGGTTCATGTAGGTTTCGACCGGATCACGCATTCTCTTCCCTCCGCGCCGCGCGGCGCGATTCGCATGTCGGTAGCATAGCCGATCGGCGCAAGGGCAAGCCTTCAGTCCTTCTTGCCCTTCGCAGGCTTCTTCGCACCCTTCTTGGCCGGCTCGCCGTGATCGTGGTGATGATCATCCCCATGGTCGTGGTCGTGATCATGGCCGTGATGGTCGTGATCGTGACCATGATCGTGATCGTGCCCGTGATGGTGATCGTGACCATGATGGTCATGGTCGTGCTCTTCATCAGACTTGAAGAGCTCTTCACGGCTCACCGTCTTGTCCTTTACGTCGGCCAGCTCGAGCAGGAAGTCGACGACCTTCTCTTCGAAGATTGGTGCCCGGAGTGCGGCGAGTGTATTCGCGTCCTTGCGCATATGCTCGTACGCCTGCTGCTCCTGACCCTGGAACTGGCGCGCGCGCTCGATCAGCGCGCGGTTCAACTCTTCTTCCGTTACCGTGATCTTGTTCTTCTCGCCCACCTCGGCGAGGACAAGACCGAGCCGCACACGGCGATCGGCAATACCCCGATATTCCTCGCGTGCCTTCTCCTCGGTCGTATCCTCGTCTGCGAAACTGCCGCCCGACGTCTCCATGTCGCGCGTCACAGATGCCCAAATCCCCGCGAATTCCTGCTCGACCAAGGACGGCGGTGCTTCGAACTTGTGTGCTTCATCGAGTGCGTCGAGCAGCACGCGCTTTACCTTGGCGCGCGAAGCGGCCGTGTGTTCCTGCTGTACGCGTTCGCGCACGAGTCCCTTCAGCTTCTCCAGGGACTCGAGGCCAAGCTTCTTTGCAAACTCGTCGTCGATCGTCGGTTCTCCCGGCGCAGCCAAGCCGGTAACCGTGACCTCGAACTCGGCATCTTTGCCGGCGAGGTGCTCTGCCGTGTAATTTTTCGGAAACGTGACCTTGAGGATGCGGGTCTCCCCTTTGCCCATTCCGATCAACTGTTCTTCGAAGCCGGGAATGAATTGGCCCAGACCGATCACAAGCGGAACCTCTTCCGCGGAGCCGCCCTCGAATGGGGTGCCGTCGATCGTGCCCTTGAAAGTCAGTACCAGGCGATCGCCCTTCTCAGCGGTGCCTTCCTTGTCGGCGAACGGACGGTTCGCATCGGCGATCCGGCCAATCGCTTCATCGACATTGGCCTCGGTCACTTCACTGGTAGGACGCTCAAGCTTGATCTTGCGGAAGTCGGCCAGTTCGATTTTCGGCAGAAGCTCGATCGCAACCGTATAAGAAAGGTCGGCGCGTCCCTCGATCACTTCCTTGACTGCTTCCTGTCCTTCCGAGGCGAGCTTGATGCGCGGCTCGACCGCGAGCTTGAAACCGCCATCGGTCACGATCTTGCTGTTCACCTCGGTCATCGCCTGCTCGATGACCTCGCCCATGACCGCCTTGCCGTAGACGCGCTTGAGATGCGGCAGCGGGACCTTCCCCGGCCGAAAGCCGTCGAGCTTGACCCGATCCTTCAGCGCGGAAAGACGCTCCGTCGCCCGCTCGTCGAGCTCCGCAATCGGGAGCACCACCTGATATTCGCGCTTCAGCCCTTCGGAGAGGGTTTCGGTAACTTGCATTGCTCGGAATCCAGAACCTTGTTGCCTTATGAATCGATGACCATCGGTGGTGCGGGCGGAGGGACTCGAACCCCCACGACTTTCGTCACGGGAACCTAAATCCCGCGCGTCTACCAGTTCCGCCACGCCCGCTGGAGGCGCGGGACCGCACGTCCGGCACCGGCCGCGGGGTCTATAGCATGGTGGTTCGAGGGGGCAAAAATGAGAGGAGCGCGCCGAAACTCAAGTGCTTCTTTCCAGGAGCCGGCCCAGAACGTCGTGCAGGGCCAAGTCTAAGTCTTCGGATATCATACCCGGTCCGGCCACGTTTCCGGCTTCACCATGGATCCAGACCGCCGCGGATGCGGCTTCGAAGGCCGGCATTCCCTGCGCCATCAGACCCGCAACAACCCCGGCGAGTACATCGCCGGACCCGGCCGTCGCGAGCCACGGTGGCGCATTCTTGCCAAGCGATGCTCGTCCGTCGGGCGACGCCACCACCGTGTCCGGGCCCTTCAGCAGCACCACCGCTCCGAGTGCCTTCGCCGCAGCACGCGCCCGCTCGATTTTGGACGCGGCCTGAGTGACTTTCGACTTCGCGCCGAACAGCCGCGCGAACTCGCCTTCGTGCGGAGTGATCACTGCGGCACTGGCTGGTCGTATCGCTTTCATCAGTGCGTCGGGCGAGCCTGCAAAACTCGAAATCGCATCGGCATCGACCACGACCATGCGCTTCAATTTTGCAGCGGCAACCACTGTTTCGCGTGTGGGCTTTCCAACGCCCTGCCCTGGCCCAAGCACAATAACATTCAGCCGCTGATCCGCGAGCAGCTTTGCAAGACCCTTCGCCCCATTCGCTTCGCAAACCATCACGGCCGTAACGCTTGCCGCGAGCACGGGCAGCGACGCCTTGGGCGCGGCGATCGTCACGAGACCCGCACCGCTACGAAGAGCCGCGCGCGCAGCAAGCCGTGCCGCACCCGTCGCGTGCATCGGCCCGCTCATCACCACGGCATGTCCGCGGTCGTACTTATGCCCCTGCCGCGCCGGACGCGGAAACTTGTCGCGCCACAATTCCGGTTCGTTGGCGAAGTTTGAAGGTTTGATCGACTCGATCGTCGCGTTGGAAATACCAATTTCGGCCACGGTCACACTTCCACAATGGTTACGCCCCGGCAGCAGCAGATGCGCCGGCTTGAGGCGGCAGAATGTTACGGTTGCCGTAGCCTGTACGGCAGCGCCGCGAACCTTTCCAGTGTTGCCGTCAATTCCGCTCGGCAAATCCACTGCAATCGTCGGGATTCCGCTCGCCGCAATCGTTTCGACGGCCACTTTCGCGCCGCCTTCCAGATCGCGGCCCAAACCTGCCCCAAACAAGGCGTCGACAAGAACATCTGCGTCCACGAGAACGCTCGGGGAAAATGGCGCGATCGTCCCGGACCAGCGTTCGGCTGCCGTTGCGGCATCGCCCTTCAACGCATCGCGCGATCCGAGCAGCGCGAGCCGAACGTCGTAGCCTCGTACGCGCAGCACCTCAGCCGCAATGAACCCGTCGCCGCCATTGTTGCCCGGACCACAAATCACAACGACCTTCGCACCGAGCGGAAATCGGGCCGCAACGCCATCGGCGACGGCGCGGCCGGCGCGCTCCATCAGGTTTATGCCGGGGGTGCCTGCCGCAATGGTGAGCCGGTCCGCCTCGAACATTTCAGCAATAGTGAGCACTTCGAGCATTCGGCCACGCTAACCTGAACTTGCGCTCCAATAATTCCCTTGCACTCGTAGGTCCTCGGTCGCCAGTCGCGCGAATGGTCTGATGAAGCAGACTGAAGCCTGTCCCGTGCTAGCGGTGCTATCCGCCTGTGCTCCGCCCATCCGGGTGCACGCCCCTTGCACATTGCATAGGCAAATTGCACAAAGCATAAGCAGCGCGGAGACCCTGTGGCGACCGCAACCGCCTAATTTGAGAGCAAGAGCTTGATTCCAAAGGAGTTTTTCCCGGCCGGAAAAATGGCACGGACTCTGCAATCAGCTAGGCGGGCTTTCGGTGCTGCAGCGGGACCGGAGGCTTAAATTTTGGGGAGAAGCGATGAAGAAGATCGAGGCCATCATCAAGCCGTTTAAGCTCGACGAGGTGAAGGAAGCGCTGCAAGAGGCTGGCTTGCAGGGCATCACCGTTACGGAAGCCAAGGGCTTCGGCCGGCAAAAGGGGCACACCGAGCTTTATCGCGGCGCCGAGTACGTCGTCGACTTCCTTCCCAAGGTGAAGATCGAAGTCGTTCTGGGGGACGACATGGTCGAGAAAGCGATCGACGCGATCCGTCGCGCCGCGCAAACGGGACGTATTGGCGACGGCAAGATTTTCGTTTCCAACGTCGAGGAGGCGATCCGCATCCGCACCGGCGAATCCGGGACGGACGCGATCTGAGACAGAAGATTTTTGACACAATCAAACCCTCGGGCCCGAGGGATTGATCAAGAGGGGAAGGTTCAATGACGACCGCTAAAGACGTCCTGAAGCAAATCAAGGACAACGACGTAAAGTACGTGGATTTCCGTTTCACCGACCCGCGGGGCAAGTGGCAGCACGTCACGTTCGACGTCGGCATGATCGAAGACGAAACTTTTGCCGAAGGGGTGATGTTCGACGGATCCTCGATCGCCGGCTGGAAGGCGATCAACGAGTCGGACATGAACCTCATGCCCGATCCGGCGACCGCCTGTATCGATCCGTTCTTTGCGGAAACGACGATGTCGATCGTGTGCGACGTGCTCGAACCGACCACCGGTGAGCCGTACAATCGCGATCCGCGCGGCATGGCCAAGAAGGCCGTCGCCTACATGAAGTCGACCGGAGTCGGCGACAACGTCTATTTCGGACCTGAAGCGGAATTTTTCGTGTTCGACGACGTGAAATTCTCGGCGACCCCGTACAACACCGGTTTCAAACTCGACAGCGTCGAGTTGCCGACCAACAGCGACACCGACTACGAGAGCGGCAATCTCGGCCACCGCATCCGTACCAAGGGCGGTTACTTCCCCGTCCCTCCGCAGGATTCATTGCAGGACATGCGCTCCGAAATGCTCGGTGCAATGGCCAAGATGGGCGCGAAGGTCGAAAAGCATCACCACGAAGTGGCCTCCGCACAGCACGAGCTCGGTCTGAAGTTCGGTCCGCTCGTCACCATGGCCGACCATATGCAGATCTATAAATACTGCATCCACCAGGTCGCCAATATCTACGGCAAGACAGCCACCTTCATGCCGAAGCCGATCTATGGCGACAATGGATCGGGCATGCATTGCCATCAGTCGATCTGGAAAGGTTCGACACCGGTATTCGCCGGCAACAAATACGCCGACCTTTCGGAGACCTGCCTCTCGTACATCGCCGGCATCATCAAGCACGCGAAGGCGATCAACGCCTTCACCAATCCGTCGACAAACTCATACAAGCGTCTTGTGCCAGGCTTCGAAGCGCCCGTGCTCCTCGCCTACTCCGCACGCAACCGCTCAGCGTCCTGCCGCATTCCCTTCACTTCGAATCCGAAGGCGAAGCGCGTCGAAGTTCGCTTCCCCGATCCGATGGCGAATCCGTATCTCGCCTTCGCGGCCATGCTCATGGCCGGCGTCGACGGGATCCAGAAGAAGCTCGACCCCGGTGCGGCGATGGACAAGGACCTCTACGATCTTCCGCCGAAGGAACTGAAGAAGATCCCGACTGTTTGCGGATCATTGCGCGAAGCACTCGGCCACCTAGAAAAGGACCACGAGTTCCTGACGGCGGGCGGCGTCTTTGATGAAGACTTCATCGAAAGCTACATCGATCTCAAGATGCAGGATGTGATCCGCTTCGAGCACACGCCGCATCCGGTCGAGTTCGACATGTACTACTCGTACTGATCTTCCTCCCGAGCCGCGGGCAACCACGGCCGAACTCTAACGGAGCGCCAAAAGCGCTCCGTTTCTTTTTAGATCGAAAGTTTCAGAGGAAAATCAGAAAGGCCGCGAACGCAAGAACGCACGCGGCAAGCCCGAGCGGTCGCCTTCGCGGATGCAGCGCAAAATAGCGCCGGATCATGTCGCGGTGGAGCTCGTCGGAGGATTGATGCGTGCAGGCAAGCGCGCATCCGGCCCGCTCTGCCTCCTCGTTTAGCCTGGCGAGGTCGGCGATCATATTGCCTGTTGCTTGCGCTGCCATGGCGGAATTCTATGATCCGAATGGTTAACGGAATCTCACCGGTTCACGTGCCCGAGGGCACGGCTGGCTTTCCCTGCAACACGTCAATCAAAGTCACATCGCACGGTACGATGCTGGGACCGGCAACGAACGCTGCAGCGGCGGTTGCCACCGCAGCCTCTTGCGAACGCTCCCGCCCCCGCCCCAGGTAACCGTCCGCGACCTCCACCCGATTGCGGCCGCGGGCCTTCGCCACATAGAGCGCCTCATCGGCGCGCGTCAGCAGTGTTTCGATCTCCGCTGATTCATCTACCGAGATAGTAGCGACACCGACGCTCACACTAATTCCGTCATGGCCGCTGCCGTTCGGCTGACTCGCAGCAAACGCGTTGCGGATACGCTCGGCGGTGGCGATGGCACTGCTCGCTTCCGCTCCAAACAGGACCGCACCGAACTCTTCGCCGCCGAGCCGACCCAGGAGATCCGTCGCGCGCAGTTCAACGACCGCGATATCCGCAAATACACGCAGCACGCGGTCCCCGACCGCATGACCATAGCGGTCATTAATCGATTTGAAGCGATCGAGATCGAAAAGCAGTGCCGAAACGGGCTGTGGATGGCGCTCGCGCTGCTTCAGGCTGCGGACCGCGGACTCGAGAAAGGCTCGCCTGTTGGCGATGCCGGTGAGTGGATCGACGCTTGCCGCGACCTTGTGCTCGAGCTCCGCCCGCTCCTTGGCGAGCGCAAGCAGGATGAACGCCGTCGCGATCATGTACAGCAGCGACTCTAGTCCGATAACCCCGAACCAAGCCGTCGAAAACAATGGTTCACTCTTTGCACCCGGCACGAATATCGCGAGCGGCACCCGAAACAGGTAAAGCGCTCCGTGCATTGAAAGCATGACTACGACCGGCAACCTTGAAACGAGATTTTCGTGCCGGCCACGCCAAAACTCGGCGGCGGTCGCGAAAGCATAACTGGCGATAATCATTGAACTGAAGATGATCGGCTCGTGTATGCCGGATGTGAATTGCGTAAGCCGCGCGGCCAAAAGCCATGCCACCGCGCCTCCGAAAATTCCGACCGGCGAGCTTCTATTCCCGTCGAACACCCGTGCGCCGTTCCAGGTCATGCCGGCCGAAATGAACAGAAGCGCGTTCGCGATCTCGACGGACCAGAAGGTCGAAAGATTTCCCCGTTCGCCGATCAGCACGACGGCGACACAGGCGACAAGATGCGCTCCGCCCCACCATGCGAGCGACAAAATTTTCCGCTGCTGATTCCACGAATACAGCAACAAGAGGCCGAGGATCGCGGCGACGGCAACCGTCACCACAAACATCGTTCTTACGTCGAGCTCCATCAGCCCCCCGGGACGAACAATCAACGCCTAAGCGTACTGCCGTTCCTATCGCGCCAGCAGTTCGCATTCCTCTTAAGGGCTTGATAAAATTCGACGAATTAAGGTTTCGAAACCTTGAGGATCGTGCCGCCGCTTTCACTGAGCAGAAAAACTCGCACAGTCCGCTTACGGAAGCGCCTTGCAGACCAATTAATTGGTCATTGCTAGCTGTTGGATCGCTCACGCCGGCTTTAACGCGGCACGCGCCGCTGCGATGGCGTGCGCAAGGTCGTTTGGCGCTACACCCGCTCTCCCGCGTCGATCCTCGAGTGGCGCTGAAAAGTCGCGCTCGGGATGAGCCTGAACCGGCGCCGATCGTTCTTCCTCCGAGCCGGAGAGCACGATCCGGTTGCGCCCGGTCGCCTTGGCCGCGTACAGCGCCTTATCGGCAAGCGCGAGCAGATTGTCGATGCTCGCGTCGGGATCTTCGGTCGCGGCAGCGCCGATACTTACCGTGCCGCCGATCGGGAGCCCATCGATCTCGGCCGCGGTGAGCTCGAAAGCCGAGCGAACGCGCTCCGCGGCGACCGCGGCGGAAAGCAAGCTTGTCCCCGGCAACACCGCCGCAAATTCCTCACCGCCGAGTCGGCCGATGATATCGGTCGCACGCAAACGTGCCTGAGCGGTCTGGGCGAATGTCTGCAGTGCACGATCGCCGACTGCGTGACCGAAGCGATCATTGATCTTCTTGAAGTGGTCGAGATCGAACATCAACACCGACACGGGTTGCTTGTCCCAAGCCATGCGGCCGAGAATTCTCCGCCCGGCGTCCATGAGCGCCCGCCGGTTGAAGATTTCCGTCAGCGGATCGATTGTCGCAGCCGTGCGGTGAATCCGTTCGCTGCGCTCCTTCGCCATGGTGAGAATGATGAAAGCCGTCGCGATCGCGTACAGCAGCGTCTCGAGTGCGAAGATCGCGAACCAGCTTCCCATGAAGTCGGAGAAATTATTGTCTGCGTGCGCGAACAACGCGATAGGGATCGGCAGCAAGAAGACGACACCGTGCAAGGCGAGGACCGCCATCGCCGGCCAGCGCGAAAGCAGTCGCTCCTTGCGCCCGCCCCACAGTTCCCAAGCCGTCAGCAGCGTGTAGGTGGAAATCGCGATCGACGACAATGCGATGCGCCCCAAATCCGACATCGCAAAGCCCGGGATCGTCAAGGCGGTTAGCCAGGCAATCGCGCCCGCAAACATCCATACCGGCCGTACTTCGCGGCCGTGAAATAGCCGGGCGCCGCTCCAGATGACGCCGCAGGCCACGAACAGGAGTGCGTTACCAATCGCCATTGAGAGCGCGTTGGAAAGCGAATCCTGCATGGTGTAGGCGGCCACCGACACGCCGCCGATTAGGTAAGCAACGCCCCACCAGGCGAGCGCACGAATGCTGCGATCCTGCGCCCATGCAAACAGCAGGAACAGGCCGAGCAGCGTCGTCACGAAGATGGAGACGATAAAGAGGGTCGGAACGTCGAGCGGCATTCCCGTACCTGCTGCGAGCAACGCGCCAACCTCGCTCAACCGCCTTGCAAACGTCTTTCCGCAATCGTTGCAAACTTAACGAATGACGCGCACTGGCGCGCATTCTTGCGTCAGCCGACAGCCAAGCTCCGCGCAAGATTTAAAGGTTGTTTCCAGTTCTCTGCGGATTTTCCGCGAAAATCGCATCAAACTGCCGCAAACTGCACAAAGAAAAAGAGCGCGGCAAACACCGCGCTCTTCCGAAACTTGGGTGATAAATCGGTCTCAGCGTTTCGAGAACTGGAAGCTACGACGCGCCTTCTTGCGACCGTACTTCTTGCGCTCGACGACACGCGAGTCGCGAGTCATGAAGCCGCCCTTCTTGAGTACGCCGCGCAGATCCGGCTCAAAAAACGTAAGCGCCTTTGAGATGCCGTGTCGCAGCGCCCCTGCTTGTCCAGACAAGCCGCCACCAGAAACCGTGCACACCACGTCATACTGACCCGCACGGTTCGCGATCTGGAATGGCTGTTGGATCAGCATCCGCAGCACCGGCCGAGCGAAATAGACTTCGATCGAGCGCGTATTGATCTCGATCTTCCCCGAACCAGGCTTGATCCAGACCCGTGCCACCGCATTCTTGCGCTTTCCTGTAGCGTAGGCCCGACCCTGCTTATCTAGCTTTTGAACATGCCGCGGCGCCTCGGGTGCTGCCGGCTTTAGCGCGGAAAGGCCTTCGAGCGATTGGACCGTATCGGCCATTACGCGCTCCTCACATTCTTGCGGTTCATGGAAGCGACATCGAGCGTCACGGGCTGCTGCGCTTCGTGCGGATGGTTCGCGCCCTTGTAGACGCGGAGATTGGCGAACTGCTTGCGGGCGAGCGGGCCTTCATCGAGCATACGCTCTACTGCCTTTTCGAGAATGCGCTCGGGGAATTTCCCTTCCAGGATGAACTTCGCCTTGCGTTCTTTGATGCCACCCGGATAGCCGGTGTGGTGGTGATAGACTTTCTGCTCGAGCTTGCGGCCCGTCAGCACCACCTTCTCGGCATTGATGACGATGACGTTGTCGCCGCAATCGACATGCGGCGTGTAGGTTGCACGATGCTTTCCGCGCAGGCGCATCGCAATGATCGAGGCGAGCCGGCCCACGACGAGACCGGAAGCATCGATCAGCACCCATTTCTTTTGAATTTCGGCGGGCTTCGCCGTCAGAGTCTTCATGGCGCTTCCGATCGGTTCGGGAAGGCGCGGTTCTAGACGCGAGCGGGAAACGCGTCAATCAGACCCATCGAAATAACTACAAGCAATAACAATATCTTAGAATATCGGTATTTTGATACCTTCTTCTAAGTCATCGATCAGGAGGAATTGAATACGTGGCCACGCAATGCGCAACGAGTTCACCATCCGCCGCCGACGAGACGCTGACCTCGCCGACTGCCAGGCGTTTTCCAAGTTTCAACAACCGGCACTCCGCAATCAGGTCGCCCGGCTCGGGCTTCCTGAGGAAGTTGATTGACAGATTGG
>Ga0307505_10002288_pt1 | contig 13556 bp, 11 predicted proteins | sample 23_S_MG_FD_202183 | JGI IMG/M metagenome (GOLD analysis project Ga0307505, IMG submission 202183) | Soil microbial communities from Populus trichocarpa stands in riparian zone in the Pacific Northwest, United States - 23_S | ecosystem: Environmental > Terrestrial > Soil > Riparian zone > Trees...
ACTGGTGATAACCGTATATTCGGCTCCTGTTTTGCGCTCTATCTGGCGGATGCGACTGATTAAGAGGGAGTCGGCGGTGCGGCCTACGGAGGCAAAAATGACGGTAACGCGGCCGCCGGACCACCGTTTCTCTTCGCCGCCAGCCAGCCCGGTATCAAAAAAGAGGGTCACCTGGCGGCGACGATCCCGACCCGCCCACTGTTTGATAAGCCTGACCAGCTTGGCTTCGTCGTGTTCATCTTCCAGGGTTAAGCCGGGTGTTTTACCAATGAGGTTATGACCGTCAATCCAATATTGCATAGAGCGTGTAACTTCGTCAAAAACAGCTATCTGACATCTTTAGATAAGGCTGATTAAAGCAGAAAAAGGGCTGATCAGCCAATGGCAACCGCTGAGTGTTTGTCGCTGTCGCCCAATTTTTACGGAGATGTCTCTCTATCCCCTCGCGTTTTTGTTTTCTTTCGTAGGTAAATCAGTGCACTTTCGTCTGAACATTCCGCTGTGCTCCCTGGTTATACTTGTCCTCATATCGTAACAGCCCAGGCTGGATTGTTGCCCTGGCCGGTTTATTGTCAGCCAAACCAGGTTACGACCAATCCCCTATGGCCTGAATGTCTACGTTTGTTTGCCCACAAAAAACGCTGACCACCTTTCTGGCCCATTGAGTAACACCTAACGCTACCGAGGGCTGAGCTTGTCGAAGCCTGCGTGTTGCCTTCGACAAGCTCAGACAACAGGCTTAGTAGCTACCCCATTGAGGTTATACACATGCGAAAGTTGTCGCGATCGGCCCTCTTCAGTGGTTTGTTCCTCCTGGCCCTCACCATTGCCGCTGTTTTTCTCCTGCGGCGCAGCCTCATCACTGCACAACCCACCGATGATAGAGTGACGATTCCCGCCGGAGAGTTCCAGATGGGTTTAACCGATGAGCAATATGTGTTGCTCTCCAGTATGGAAACGCCTGATGTCTACACCCCGGCGGGACTGGCTCTGGCTTACCCCGGACTGATGGTACATCTGGATGAATACGCCATTGACCGCTACGAGGTGAGCAACGCCGATTATCGTGCCTGTGTGGCCGATGGCGTCTGTCCTGCACCGGGTGCTGGCATGGTTTGTGAAGTCCATACCAGTTGCCAGATCAACGAAAATGGGGAAAAGGTCTGCACCCCCGATATGGTGTGTGAGACCACCCGCCCAGCCCGCGCCAGCGATCACCCTTACCTGTTCCGCAGTGCCTATGCCGATTACCCGGTGGTGGATGTGGCCTGGGATGCGGCCCAACTTTACTGCCAGTAGCGCGGCGGCCGTTTACCCACCGCCGCCGAATGGGAAAAAGCCGCTCGTGGCACCGATGGCCGTCTCTACCCCTGGGGCAACGAATGGAGTGAAGAAGCGGACAGTACCTTTGTTGTTCTGACAAACTTTTTGCATAAATTGCCTCCTACCTTTGAGGAGATGGCTCCAGAGATTGGCAGCAGTCCCTATGGAGTACGCAACATGATTGGCGGCTTACGTGAATGGGTGTGGGATGAGTATCAGCAATATGAGAACCTGTCCGCACCGATACCCGAACGTTTCGTGGGGTTACATGAAGTGCGCGGTGGTTCGAGAGGTTTTCTGGCTGGCCGGACGATGACCGGCCCCACCTCGGCGACCGTGATTGACCGGCAATTTCTGAGTTATCCCAACTCAGTCGTCGGGTTTCGCTGTGTCAAGGGTGGCCCACCGCAGCGATTGATTGATATAGTCCAACCCATCCCCCCGCGTCCCCAACCCGAACCCCAACCATTGCCGTTGACCGAAGATCGAGTCATTTTTGTTGAGGCAGGTGAATTTTTGTTTGGTTTGGCGTTGCCGTCGGAAAAACAAGCCCAAGAATCAGTTTCGGTTTGGGTGGATGCCTTTTATATGGATAGATACGAAGTCTTACCCACTGAGTATGCTGACTTTCTTCAGGCATTGGGAGCTAATAAGCACGCTTGTTATTACCACGATTGTATAGATGGGCCAGGTGGAGCGACATTTACCGAATTGCTTTCCTACTTACGTAGTCATGCTTTGCCTACCTGGTATGGTGCTCATGCTCATTGCGAATGGCGTGGGGGCCGTCTGCCTACAGAAGTTGAATGGGAAAAGGTCAACCCACCTTATCGGCCAGATGTTAATTACCGCACCACGATTGAATGGGTTTCAAGTGCAGAAGATTTTACTTATCCGCAACCAACCTCTATTAACTATGGTGAAAATTTACCTGACTCAGAAAAATTGATAGTCATACGAAATATTGGTCATGCGTCTTTACGAATGCGTGGCAATCCAGAAAGAGACGCCCTATTTCGGTGTGTATATAGCCCGTAGATAATAACATGTCTAAAGAAAATTAAACGACCACACCCCTTTAATCAATTACGGCTGACTTCCTGACGCCTTGTATCACCCGCTCCAACGCATCCAGCCCTAGCACCAGCTTCTCCATCTCTGGGCCGAAGCTGATGCGGCAGTAGTTGCGGTAACGAGCATAACTGCGTCGCTTGTCGGGGTTCACATCGAAGAACACCCCCGGCACGGTGATCACCTTCTCCGCCAGACCAGCCTCAAAAAAGGCTAACCCATCGTTGAGCGGCGCAGGCAAATCGGCCAGGTTGGCCCAGAGATAAAACGTGCCCATGGGCTCTGACTCAACCCGAATACCCAACTGCCGCACCCGATCCAACACATAATCCCGTTTGGCCCGGAAATGTTTTTGGGTGGCGATGGTTTCCTGGATGGTATGAACCGGGTCAAGCAGAGTCAGCACCTCTTTTTGCATGGGGTTGTTGGCCCCGCCGTCCAGAAAGGAGCCGGCGCTGGCGATGGCGTTGATCACCTCTTTGGGGCCGAGTGTCCAACTCATGCGCCAGCCGGGGTAACGCCAATTTTTGGTCAGGCCATCCACAATAATGACGGGATCACTCTCGATATCTTCGACATACGCGGCCGCGGACACCATCTTCGGTCGCCCCGGTTCCCCTTCACTGTAAATATAGTGGGAGTAAAACTCGTCCAAAATCAGGCTACAGCGGTAATTGCGGGCCAATTGCACCCAGCGGCGCAAATTTTCCCCCTCAATGAGTTGGCCGGTGGGATTGCACGGGTTGCTCAGGAGAATGGCTTGCAGGCCACGTCCCTGCACCTCTTTTTTGACTATCTCTAGAGGAATCTGATACCCCAGATCGGGGTCCAGCAGGATGGGGATGGGAATAAACGCTTTGAAGACGCTGAGAAGTTCTTCGTAGGCCGTGTAATCGGGCAGGAAGTGGCCCATGTTGATGTTGCCCAACGCGGCCGCGATGCGTGTTAGCGCCACCCGTCCCCCACCGGAAATACTGACATTCTCTGCCGTATACTGGCTCCGTTTGCCTTGCCGGTAAAGAAAGTTATACAGATCAGCTACTTTTTGCCGTAGCGTGGTCTGCCCGGCAATGGGGCCGTACTCCTGGTGACTGGGATTGATAGTCAACTGCTCAATGCGGGGTGGCGCACCGGGCAATGGCCCCGTCTCTGGCGCACCCTGCCCCAGATTAGACCATTCAGGATTCTCGTAGCTGAAGCCACATTGGCTGGCCCGGTGCATCACATAAATCACGCCTGTTCGTGGCACCTCACGAAAGCCGGGAATTGTTCGTGTTTGTCCCATTTTGAACCACAAAAGTAATCAGTAATCAGTGAGCAGTAAGCAGTGAGCCGTGCAGTTGAAACTGCTAACTGATGACTGCTAACTGCTTACTGAACTATGGCAATGCTTCGCACACCACCCCATCGCCGCCGCCATCCAGACTGTGAACATCATAGTTCACTTCCGTCAGGCAATACTCAAAACAGCTTTGGGCCTCGGCCTGGGTGTCGAAATCGTTGCAGTTGTAGCTGTTTTTACTACAGGTGCAGAGAGCACCATCCGCCCATAAGCCGCGTCCGGCTTCACGGGCTTCTTGCTCTAACTCACCAAAATAATCGGCGTAGGCGACATCCGGGGGGAAGGTCACTCGCCGGGCGTAGCCCTGGCTGACCAGTTCGGCGTTGACAAATGTGCCGTCCATCAGGTAGACATAACGTAACAAGCGACCAAACTGATCGGTTTGGGATACGTCTTGGACCAGAATGACTTCCTGGTTGAGGACGAGCGCTTCGTTCGCGGCCGCGGCCTCGGCATAATAAAAGTCATCTCGTTCTGGGGTGTCCACGCCGATGTAACGGACCCGGTACACTTCACCGTTAATGTCTACATCAACGGTGTCGCCGTCAATGACCTCAACAATGACACCTTGTTCACCATCGGGCAGGTTCGCGGCCGCGTTCCCACCCCCATTTTCTACCGATTGGGCACAGGCCAGGGGCAGTAAAAAAAGCAGACAGAGCCAGAGATAGGATCGTAACATGACCCAACTTTAACGCAGTGCGGCATTTTCGTAAAGTGGAGAATTGGCGAGGAGAAAAGGTTGCTCAGATGAGGAATTGGGAAGGGAGACGATTAGACGGGTTGCAACGTTGAGGGAATAACCCAACTGTGCGGTTCACGACGCAAGCCAGCTTTTTGCCATCTGTTTAGCTGGTTCTTCCACTGATCAAATAATTTTTTCCCATGTAAAGGGTAGCCCCAATAAATAGCTTCCAATGGCGTTAAATGCCAGTCATGGAGCATTTGTTCCCATTCTGAGCGGGTATAACCCACAACTTCAATCGGCGCTGTACCATCGCGCAGGCGATTCAGTTCATAAAGGCGGTCAAAAAAATTCTCTGGTAGCGCGCCGCCAATAATAATGATGTCAATATCGCTGGTTGATGTCGCTTTGCCTTGCGCGACAGAACCATGCAGAACGATGCAATCCGGCTGGAACTGCTCTATAACGCGTTGACAAAAGAGGTCTATTTCTTTTTGGTAGAGAAAACTGATCGGTTTCATGGTTGATGAGTTTTGATGAATACAAGGAGCTTTTGTGCGTCTTCCAAAGCTTGCCCTGCTATTTCTTTATTGTAATGCTCGGCGGGGGTGCCTTTGGGAAAAGCGTCAGGATAACGTGCCGGAATGTAATGGCTATCTAATCGGCGAGACGCTTCAAGTAATTCTCCAGGAGCAGGATTTGGTAATAGGGTATTGAGTTGGGTTAGTAAATCCAAACAACTATGACCCCATGACACACGTCCCCAAAGTCGTACAGTATACACTACACAAAGGCAAAAATGCTTACTTAGTTTGAGGATGGCTCCTCTACTGTATCTTGATTTTTTCTGCGCAGGCGTATGATGGTGACGATGGCGATACCCGCCCAGACCAGGTTGAGAAAAGAGGATGGGTAGGCTTTGTAGAAAAGGGTGTTGATAATGAGCAACAAACCACCAAACAGATTCAACAGTTGAAAGGGCAAGGAGTGGCCGGAGAGCCGTTTGGTGGAGACCAGGGCATAGGCGATGATGAGCGCGGCCGCGCCCATCCACCCCATAATGTCAATGACAAGACTCGTACTCATGCCGCGGCCGCCTTGCGTTTCTTGCGTTTGGGTTTTTCCACCACCGACGCATGATTGTTTTCGAGTAGCGGCCGCAAAAATTGCCCTGTGTACGACTCCGGCACACAAATAATTTCTTCCGGTGTCCCTTCGGCTACAATGCGGCCGCCGCGATTACCCCCATCCGGCCCCATGTCAATTAAATGATCGGCCACCTTGATAATATCCAGGTTATGCTCAATGATAACCACCGTGTTGCCCTTATCCACCAGCCGGTTCAACGCCTCAATCAATTTCGCCACGTCATGTGTGTGCAACCCCACCGACGGCTCATCCAGAATGTAAATGGTGCGTCCAGTGGCAATTTTCGATAACTCCCGGCTCAGTTTGACTCGTTGGGCTTCACCCCCGCTCAGCGTCGGCGCGGGCTGACCCAGATGGATATACCCCAGCCCCACATCCACCAACGTTTCTAACTTTCGTTTGATCGGCAGATGGTTGCCAAAAAATTCCAGGGCTTCATCAATCGTTTGATCCAGCACTTGGGAGATGTTCAGCCCCCGGTACGTCACCTGGAGCGTCTCTTTGTTGTAACGCGCCCCCCCACAAACTTCACAAGGCACATAGATATCGGGCAAAAATTGCATCTCGATCCGGTTTTGCCCTTGACCCTCACACGCTTCACAGCGACCGCCCTTGACATTAAAACTGAATCGCCCCGGCTCATACCCCCGGATTTTGCTCTCCGGCAGGCTGGAAAACAAATCCCGGATGGGGTTGAATAGATTGGTGTAAGTCGCCGGATTAGAGCGGGGAGTGCGGCCGATGGGACTCTGATCAATTTCAATGACTTTATCCAGATGTTCCAACCCTTCGATGCGCTCATGTTTGCCCGGCACGGTTTTGGCCTGATAAAAATGTTGCAAGAGCCGCTTGCCTAGAATCTCAACCAGAAAGGAGCTTTTGCCACTGCCGCTGACCCCGGTAATACAGACGAATTTGCCCAATGGGATACAGATGTCCAGGTTTTGCAAGTTGTTTTCGCGTGCCCCGCGCACAATGAGCTTTTCCCCGGAACCGGACCGTCGCTCGCTTGGAATGGGAATAGATAGACGACCACTCAAATACCCACCGGTCAGCGACCCCTCATGAGCCATGACCTGTTCTGGTGTACCCGACACCACAATTTCGCCGCCATGAATACCCGCCCCTGGCCCCAGGTCAATAATCCAGTCCGATTCCCGCATCGTGTCTTCATCATGTTCAACCACGAGAACCGTATTGCCCAGATCGCGCATACCCTTCAAGGTGCGAATAAGGCGGGCGTTGTCCCGCTGGTGCAAGCCAATGCTGGGTTCGTCCAGCACATACAGCACCCCCATCAATCGGCTACCGATCTGTGTGGCCAGACGGATCCGTTGGGCCTCGCCCCCGCTGAGTGAACCAGCCGCCCGGTTCAAGGTCAAGTAGTCCAGCCCCACGTTGATCAAAAACTCCAGCCGATCATGGATCTCTTTGAGAATGGGCGCGGCGATCATCTGTTGGCGCATTGTCAGGGGGGTTGTTTCTGCTGGCTGCAGATGGTTCACCCATTCCAGCGTCTGGAGCACCGGCTGGGCTGTGAGGGTGTGAATGTGCATGTCGTGGATTTCGACGGCGCGGGCGGTAGGGTTCAGGCGGGTTCCCTCGCAGGTGCTACAGGGCTGATCCATCATAAACTCTTCTAGTTTCTGCCGCACATAATCTGAGGTAGATTCCACATAACGCCGCTGTAAGTTGGGGATGACCCCTTCGTACTGGGTGCGGTACTCGCGTCGGGCATGGTCGCGATTGACATAAAGGACACTAATGGTTTCTTTGCCACTGCCATAGAGTAACACGTGCATTTGCGCTTCGGTGAGGCGATGAACGGGCAAGTTGAGGGGAATGCCAAAATGGGTGGCCGTGGCTTTGAGCAGTTGCCAGTAATACCCTTGTTTGTCGTCGGTGGGCCAGCCAATGATGGCGCCATCTTCCAGGCTCAGATTTTTGTTGGGCACAATCAGGTCAGGATCAAACTCTTTGCGTGTGCCCAGCCCCTGGCAGTCGGAGCAGGCTCCGTGCGGGCTGTTGAAGCTGAAACTGCGCGGCTCGATGGCGGGCATACTGTGGCCATCATAGGCGCAAGAAAGATGCTCGGAGTAGAAATGGTCGCGGCTGTGTTGGCTGTTCGTGACATCGTTGACGATGACCACGCCTTCACCCAGGCGCAGGGCCGTTTCGATGGAGTCGGTAAGCCGGGTGCGAGCGGCGCGGGCTTCTTCGCTGGTGTCCAGAGGTTCATGCTGGATGACCAGACGGTCTACGACAGCTTCGATGCTGTGGTTTTTGTACCGGTCTAGCTCGATAGTTTCGTCTACCTGGTGGAGTTCGCCATTAACGCGCACCCGCACAAAACCGGCTTTGCGAATATCCTCGAACACATTGAGGTGCTGGCCCTTGCGGTCTTTGACCAGGGGGGCCAGGATTTGGATGCGACTGTTGCGGGGCATACGTTGGACACTTTCGACAATTTGCTCGGCGGACTGGGGCATGACGGCGCGGCCGCAGACCGGGCAATGAGGTGTTCCGGCTCGCGCAAACAAGAGCCGCAGGTAATCATATATCTCCGTCACCGTGCCCACTGTCGAACGAGGGTTGTGGCTGACCCCTTTTTGGTCAATGGAAACAGCCGGGCTGAGTCCCTCAATCTGGTCTACGTCCGGTTTTTCCATCTGTCCCAGGAATTGCCGGGCATACGCCGAGAGCGATTCAACGTACCGCCGCTGTCCTTCAGCAAAAATCGTGTCAAAAGCCAGCGATGATTTACCCGAACCGGAGAGGCCAGTCAGAACGACCAGTTTGTCACGGGGGATTTCCACATCAATATTCTTGAGGTTATGTTCGCGTGCGCCGCGCACGACAATTTTGTCTAGGGCCATAATCAGGATGGAGCGTATTGCGTCTGGTATTGCCCGTGTGAAGCATACCAGACGGAACTCGCTTGACAGGTGGCAAGGGATGCCATTGTGCGTATTTTCTCGCACAAATATTCTATAGACCGACCGATAATTTTAGCACGGGTTGGGCGGGTAGACTATGAAAATGATGACCGAATTTCCAGAAAGGGGTTTGTTGACTCAGGGCATATTTTTGAAGGTGAAGGGAATAGCCACAAACACCAGGAAGAACAGCACCAGGGTGAAAAGGGCGACGGAGCGGCGAGTGGAATCGAGGGGGGTGACATCATCGAGGGGTTCGGCATGAACACGGCCAAAAAAGAAGAGCAGGAGAATCCAAAATCCCCAGGTAGCGCCTTCACTGAGAAACATGAGGACGATCAGGGTGATGAGAATAGGCCAATAGAACGTTTTGGCTTGTTTGCCAAAGAGGGCATAAGCGATATGGCCGCCATCGAGTTGGCCCAAGGGCAACAGATTTAAGCCAGTGATGAGCAACCCCACCCAACCGGCCCAGGCCACATTGTTGAGCGTGACATCTAGTCCTTCTGGTGAAGGCAGGATTTGTCCAAAAACCAGCAGTTTCGCCAGAAGGTAGAGGATGGAGTTGCCTTCCAGCATGTAGGGTTCATTGACCGGTAGCTGGGTGACATCGGATGTGTAGAGGCCATACAGTAGGATAGGAATGGCAAAAACCAGTCCGGTGAGTGGCCCAGCCGCGCCAATGTCCAGGAGGGCACGTTTGTTTTTGATGGGGGCTTTGAGCCGGATCATGGCCCCCATGGTGCCGATGAAAGAAAAGGGCATGGGGATGAAGTAGGGCAGAGTGACGGGAACCTTGTGGTAACGGGCAGCAAAGTAGTGACCCAATTCGTGCGAGCCGAGAATCAGGAGCAGGCTTAAAGAAAAAGGCCAGCCAGTAAGTAATTGGGCGAAGGTGGGTAGGCTGGCTCCGTCCCAGGCCGGTTCCATACCCACCAGTAAGGTGGTGAAAATGGTGGCGATGAAGAGGAGCAGATTGATCCACCATTGGGTGGGGGTGGCTTTGAAGAGGACCGGGATAGCGATGAGGTAGGTTTGCTCTTCTTCTTCGCGGATGAGGGGGGTGAAGCCGTGGTTTTCGACGCGGCCGCGAATCTCATCATAACATTTGGCCAGATCACAATGGAATTGCCCTTTCAAGCGAATTGCGCCAGGCTGGGGGCTATTGATCTGCACTTGGCTACAGGCGAAAAACTCGGCCAGATCATCACGAATGCCGGTAGCAATGGTGGTCAGAGCATCGTCGGGGTTGGTGGGAGGGGCGGTGAAGAGGGTCATGGCTGGTTGTTTGCGGCCGCGTCATCTTCCTCAGCCTCATCATCATCCCCCCAACTAATAATCCAGACACAGGCCCCAGCGACCAGGGTAGTGATCAGCAACAGCCAAAACCATTGCCGCCCTTCCAGCCCGACATCTCGTGCCGAGAAGAGCAAAATAATATCCATGCCCACCGCCAAAATGATCCAGGCAAACAGGCGGGGGTAGGTGTTGATCCACGTTTTTAATTGTTCCATAGGTTATTTTTTAGATGAGTTCAATCTTTATGATTGAACTCATCTTGAGTAGGTTCCTCTCATATCAGGTCTAAATGGGTGCGGTGATGCGATCATCACGCAAAATTTTGATCATAGCCAGGGTATTGTCCGGTTGCGACTCCTGGAGTGCCTGTTTCCAGACACGGGGTAGGCTATCGGCACTCAGAATCTGGTATTCATTAAAGGCCAGATATCCACCCAATCGGTCTACCTGATCATTGGGTAAAAAGACGACAACGATCTCGCAAAAATGTTGAATGGCTGATTTTTCGATGTCTTTGAGCACCGGATCAAAGGCAAAAGAGACCGATTCAGGTGGGTTGATATACAGTTGGTCTACTCGGGCGATCAAATTTTCGATATGCCAGCCGACAATGATGTAAATAGTTGTGCCACTTTGGGCGATGAAGTAGCTCCTATCTCCCAGGGCCATGAGTAATTCGGAGCGGGACATTTTTACCTGACCACCGGTAGCTTTGTTGACGTGCAATAAGATGGCGGGCACATCGGATGGGCGGGCGCGGCGGACGTTAATTTCTTCTGCGGCCGCGGCGGTGGGTGCCGTGGGTGGAATGGTCGCCACGGGTTGGGGGCGACTGGCAGGGCCTGAGCGTTCGGCTGGTTTTTCGGCCGGGCGCGGGGCCGGGGGTTGGGGCGCGGGTGAAGCCATGGGGGTGGCTGTAGGCTGGATAGGGGCAACGGGTGTAGATGATGCGGCCGCGACCAGGCCTTCCGCTATTTTCGGTTTCATCATCGGGTCCGTGCCAAATATCCGCCGCCAGGCCAACATAAACTGTTTGTGGGTGTTTTCCAGCGTGCCGTGTGTATCAAACACCACATCGGCCTGGGCGATTTTGGTTTCTTGGGATGATTGCATCTCTACGCGTTGCTTCGCGGCCGCGGGGTCAATCCCCCGGCAAATCACCAACCGCTCAATCTGGCGCTGAACCGGGCAACGCGTTACCCACACATGATCACAAAGCCCTTTCAAATCCCCGTCGAGCAATTTAATGGCTTCAATCAGAACCACTAATTTTTCGCTTTGATCAATTCGGGCCATAACTTCACGGCGGACGGCTGGGTGAACCATCTGTTCCAGGTCTTTCAGGGCTGAAGCATCCTTGAATACCAACTCCCCCAGAGCCACCCGGTTGATCCGACCATCAGGCAGGCGTACCTGGGGGCCAAAAGCGACGGCAATCGCCGCTTGCATACTGCTATCGTGATCCATAATGCTATGCACGACGGCATCGGCATCAATGGTCAAAGTGCCTGCTTCTTCAGCCAGTTTCATAACGGCTGATTTACCGGTGGCGATATTACCCGTCAACCCGATGATCGTCTTCTTCGGCCATTGTTTGCTCACGATTAACTCCTACGAAAATAAGTTTCGAGTTTCAGGTTTCAAGTTCTGAGTTCCCACTCGCTACTCGCTACTCGCAAACTCGCTGTTTTCATCCACCTTGGTGCGCTGTAGGCCCATGGGGAACTCCTACGAAAATAATGAACCGCAGAGACGCAGAGAACGCAAAGAAAAGAAAAATCTGCGTTAATCCCCAAAATCTGCGGATAATTTTCATTCATGTGGGTAAAACCCTTTCATGGGGTCTCCTCTGAGAATTAGTACACCGATTGACACGGATGGCACCGATTAAGACCAAAGTTCCCCAGAGTTCCCCTGAGTTCATCCTAGGCTTAATTCATGGGCCTTTTCCCAGGCAGCTACCAACGCTTCGAGCGTGGCCTGAGCCTGTTCATATTCTATGCTCAGGGTTTGTATCTTGTCAAAAGCGGACTCAGCGGTAGCGTTTTGTAGCTGTTCGGTGACGGTTTGCACGTGCGTTTCTGCCTCGTGAATCTGTTTCTCCAGGCTGGAAATGGTGGCCGCTCGTTTGCGTTGCTCATTTTTGCTGAGACTGGAACCATTACTGGAAGAGGTTGTTTCCGCGGCCGCGGCCTTTATCTGCCGTGTTTTCTCTGTCTGTTCTGACCGGGCCAGCAAATATTCCTGATAATTACCGGCAAACAGATGAATCCGCCCATCCCTCAGTTCCCAAATTTGCGTCGCCAACCGGTTCACCAGATATCGATCATGGGTCACCATGAGAATCGTACCCGCAAAATGCTCCAATACCGACTGCAAAATTTCCTGAGACATAATATCCAGGTGGTTGGTGGGTTCGTCCAGGAGCAGGAAATTAGCTTTTTCCCGTGCCAGAATAGCCAAAGATACGCGGCCGCGTTCCCCGCCACTGAGGCTACTGATCACCTTATGCACATCATCGCCGCGAAACAAAAATTGGGCCAGATAATTACGGGCCTGGCTGATGGGCATATTCTCAAAACGGAGTAACTCATCCAGAATTGTGTTATCCGGGTTTAGCCCTTCATGTGCCTGGGCAAAATACCCCACATCCAGGCTGACCCCCAACTCCACTTCCCCGCGCAGAGGTGGCATTTGCCCTCGAATCGTCTTCAGAAATGTCGTTTTGCCCGTGCCATTTTGGCCGATGAGGGCGGCGCACTCCAGCCGGTGCAACTCTAAATCATCGGTGGTAAACAGGGGGTTGCCAGGGTAGCCAATTTGCAGATTTTGGGTACGTAACACAATTTTGCCACTGCGTTGGCGCGTCACTAAATTCAAGCGCAAATCCGGTGGCCGAATGACGGGATTACGCAGACCTTTGATGCGGTTCTCTGCTTCTTCTACGCTCAGATCAAACCGGGAAATATCTAGCTCTGAGGTTATCTGGGACCAGTTTTTGCCCTGCATAATATCCAAGCCACCCTGTTCAATGGCCATCAGCTCTCGGCTGATCCGGCTTAGTTTACCCTTCGCCATCTGGGTGCGCTGTCCGGCAATGTTGCGCTTGATGAAATCCAGCTCTTTTTCCAAACGCTCTTTGAGGGTGTGAAACTCTTCTTCGCGCCGCTCCCATCGCTCCTGGCGTTGATCCACATAGGCGGTGTAATTGCCCCGGTACACTTCCAACCCGCCGGGACTCATTTCCCAAATGGTGTTAACAACCCGGTCCAGGAAATAGCGGTCATGGCTGACGATGAGAACCGCCCCAGCCCAGCTATTAAGCACACTTTCCAACCATTCAATGGCTTCGACATCTAAATGATTGGTTGGTTCGTCCAGAATGAGTAAGTCAGGCCGCTCCAACAGAAGACGCCCTAACCGCACGCGGGTTTTTTGGCCGCCACTCAGTTGGTTCAGGGGCAGATTCCAGTTGTGCCGATTGAAGCCTAATCCTTCCAGCACCTGTTTAATCCGCACCGGATAATCGTAACCACCTGCGTGTTCAAAGGCGATTTGTAGTTGGCTGTAGCGATCAAAAAGGGTGTCGGAGATGGTGCTTTCCATCGCCTGTTCCATCTGGCGTAGTTCAGCTTCCATCGCTAACAAGGGAGCAAAGACAGTGAGGGCTTCTTCGTAGACGGTGTGATCGGGGCGGGCAAAGGTCGCGGCCGCTTCCTGTGACAAATAACCCAGCCGCTTTTCTTTAGTG
>Ga0307505_10002289_pt1 | contig 13556 bp, 8 predicted proteins | sample 23_S_MG_FD_202183 | JGI IMG/M metagenome (GOLD analysis project Ga0307505, IMG submission 202183) | Soil microbial communities from Populus trichocarpa stands in riparian zone in the Pacific Northwest, United States - 23_S | ecosystem: Environmental > Terrestrial > Soil > Riparian zone > Trees...
GCCGGACGATCAGACCATCGTCTTCAGTGCGGCCTTGTCCGGCAATGCCTCGGCATTGTTCGAGTTGCGTGAAGGCAGCCGCACCCCGAGGCCGGTCGGTCCGCCGCGCACCCATCTGCTGTCGATCTCGACCAAGGGCGAGCTGGCGGTCCTGACCGGCGCCAAATATTTGGGCCACCGGCTCATGTCGGGAACGCTGTCGACGATGACTCTCGAGGGCGCGCCGCGACCGATCGCCGAGGATGTGCGGGAGGCGGATTGGCTTCCCGACGGGTCGGCCCTGGTGGTGATTCGCGACGTACCCGGCGGCGACCACCTGGAGTTCCCGATCGGGCACGTCGTGCATCGCACGACCGGGTACTTGAGCGACCCGCGCGTGTCGCCGGATGGCACGCGCGTGGCCTTCATGGAGCACCCGCTCAAGTTCGACAACCGCGGCTGGGTCAAAGTGGTCGATCGATCGGGCGTCGTCACCGCGCTCGCCGGCGAATACGGCGGAGAAGAAGGCGTTGCCTGGTCCACCGACGGCTCGTCGGTACTCTTTGCCACGGCGAGCAACGGACCCATTTACTCCGTTCCGGCGGCCGGCAACGAGCCGGCGACGGTGATCGTGCGCTCCGCCGGTGGACTGATCATCCACGACACCGCGGCCGACGGGCGACTCTTGATCACTCGTCAGGACAACCGCACCGGCGTCGTGGCGCGTGGCGCCGGACAGGACGCCGAACGTGACTTGACGACGATCGGATCGGAGTGGGAGCCATCGCTGTCGAACGACGGCCGGCTCGTCGTGTTCACGCAGTCCGGTGGCCGCGATTACCTCGCGATCATGCGCGGCACGGACGGCTCCCCGCCGGCCGAGCTGGGCCCGGGAAACGTCGGCGCCTTCTCGCCCAACGACAAGTGGGTCACCGCCAATCTGTTTTCCAACGGCCAGTGCATCGTGTATCCGACCGGTCCGGGCAAGCCGGTCCCGGTACCGATGGGACCGCTCGAATCGTGTACTGGCGCGGGCTGGTTTCCGGATGGCCAGACGCTTCTCCTTCGAGGCAAGGAGCCGGGCAAGCCGACCCGTACGTACCGCGCGGCCTTCCCGGGTGGCACGCCGCAGTTGTTGCTGGAATCCGACCTCACGCCGCAGGGCTTCCGCGGGAGCCGCGGCGGTTCACGGAGCGGCAACTGTCTACTCGCGACGGACGCCAACGGCGCGTGGCGGCGCTTCAACATCAACGGACCCACGTCGACGGTCGCACACCTGCAGGCAGAGGACACGCTGCTCCGATGCGATGGCGAAGGCCGGTGGGCGATCGTGTCGGACGACACGGTGATTCCGGCGTTGGTGTATCAGGTCGATCTCGCCACGGGTACGCGCAAGAGGATCGGTGAAATAGCACCTGCCGACCGCGTCGGGCTGCTGCGCGTGTTCGTGAACGATTATCGCGCCGATGGCCAGTACGCGTACTGGTATTCCCGCGGTCTCTCGACGCTCTACGTGGCCGCGCTTGCGAAGTGAGAGAGGCGCGGGAACCGCATCGGTCTGGGGCGTGTGCCCAGATTAGTCCTCGGGCGGTTCGCCGCTCGGGGCCATCTTGACGAGCCGCGGATCGAAGCGCGCCAGTGTCTCCACCAGATCCTGCTGCGCGGCCATGACCTGATCGATGTCCTTGTAGGCCATCGGGACCTCATCGAGTCCGGCGGACATCAACGTGACCCCGCGCTCGCGAAGGAACTGCTGCGCCTGATCCCACGTGAACAACTGCTTCGCTTTCGTGCGGCTCATGCGGCGTCCCGCGCCGTGTGCCGCCGAGTTGAGCGACGCGGCTGAACCCTTGCCGCGCACCACGTACCCGGGCGTCCCCATCGAACCGGGGATGATGCCCAGCACGCCCTCGCCTGCCGGCGTCGCGCCCTTGCGGTGCACGATGACGTCGGCGGCGGTGCCGTCCGGCAGCGTGTGCCGCTCGCGCCACGCGTAGTTGTGATGATTCTCGACGTCCAGCCGGACGTCCACACCCAGATTGCGCGCAATCGCGCGATGAATCAACGCGTGGTTGGCGGCGGCATACCCGCCCATCAACTCCATCGCCGCCCAGTACTCCTGCCCCGCTTCCGACGACAGATCCAGCCACGCGAGGTTCGCCAATTCCGGCGGCAGTTCAGGATGAAGGTGCCTGGCGAGCTTGCTGTAATGCGCGGCAATCGTGGCTCCCGTGCCGCGGCTGCCCGAGTGACTGAGCAGCGCGAGATACACGCCAGGTGGCAGCCCCACGACTTCGTTCGTGACGGTGAGTTCGCCGAACTCGACGAAGTGATTCCCGCTGCCGCTGGTTCCCAGCTGCGACCAGGCGCGGTCCTTCAGTTGGGCCGTGAGCGCGGTCACGCGCCAATCCGCGTCCATGACGGCGTGATCGCGCCGCTCCTTGAAGGAACCGCCGACGCCGAACCGCGTTTCGCGATCGATCGCGCTCCTGAGACGCGGCTGATCGCGGTCGAGCGTCTCGATCGGCAGATCGAGCACGGTCAGCTTCATCCGGCAGGCGATGTCCACGCCGACGGCGTACGGAATCACCGCGTTGTGTGTCGCCAGCACGCCGCCGATCGGCAGGCCGTATCCCACATGGGCGTCGGGCATCAGCGCGCCGGCCGCGGCCACCGGGAGTTTGCAGGCGTTCGCCATCTGCCGGAGCGCGTCCGGTTCGAGGCCGTCGCCCCAGATGCGATACGGCGCATCGGCGGGACGAGGCACGTAGGTCGCGCCGGCCGCCTTCGCGTCGATCACGGCTTGCGCCAGTTCGCCGTACGCGGCGTGCGACAGGAACGCGTCGGGCGCATCCGCCAGACGGCGAAGGTCCTCCAGCACCGCGGCGGTGCTGCCCTTGGCCGCCCGAGTCATCTGCAGAATCCGCTGCGCGGCCTCGGTCGCCGGGCCCGCGGGGAATCCCATGTTCACAAAATCCCGTGTCTTCATGGGCCCATCTCCCCAGCCGCCGCACCAACCTGCACGCGACAGACTCCAGCAGCGTCATCCTCGAGAGCGATCGGCGTGGTGAGGAACTGCCGAATCACCTGAGCATTGGTCGTCGTGTGGCGCGTCGGTGACAGCGTGCGAAACACACCGGACCCGGCGAGGGCCATCGGCACCAGGAGTTGGTCAGCCAGATAGCGTCCGACCGGCGCGCCCGAACCGAGATAGCTCTCGACTTCATGGCACACACCTTCGGCGACTTGTTCGGCGCTGACGCCTTTCACACCGAATCCCACGATCACTTCCGTTATCTCCGCGCTTTCAGCCTCGACGATCAGCACATTGCCTGGGCCGGGGGAGGTTTCCGGGGACTCGATCCGGCATCGTGCGCGCTCCAGGCCGAAGCGCTTCATCACGACACCGAGCTCGCGCCGTGCGATCGATTCCGGCAGCGACGCGACCAGCGCCCGCGCGCGCAGCACGACGTCGCCCCGATCGATCAGCGTCAGCGGACCCAGGCCCTTGCACGGCTCCACGTCAATCACGATCCGCCCGCCGCCGGCCGGATAGAAGCCGTACGCGCCCAATGTAGCCTGCACCCGCGCGCCCATCCTTCGCAGCAGCGGCAGCAGCGTGAGCGCCAGAAAATCAAACGGCGGTGCGGATGGATTGTGCGTGCCGCCCTCCAGCGTCAACCGCGACGGCTCACGAGCCGTCAGCAGCGCCGGCAGCACGGCCTGGAGCACGAGCGTCGCACTGCCTGCGGTGCCGATCGCCAGACGATACTCGCCGCCCTTCACTTCGGACGGATCAAAATCGACCGCCGAGGATCCGAGCACCGCGCCAGACTCGCGGCCGTTGCTGATCGCGACCGCGGCCTTCACCGCCGTGAGGTGCTGACGCAACAGGCCGGGCCTCTCGCGGCCGGCGCGGATCCGCTCCATCCGAAACGGCCGGCCGGTCGCGAGCGACAACGCGAGCGCCGTGCGGAGCACCTGCCCGCCGCCTTCACCCTGCGCTCCGTCGATTGTGACGCGGTCCGTCATGGCCCACTCCAACTCAGTGCGGTGACAAGAGTATGCGAGAGTTCCTGCAGGCCTCACGACCTGCGGCCGGGGATCGAACCCGGATTCACCATGTACTCCACGCACGCATTCACCGCATTCCCTCACATCGGCTGACCTCACGGACCGGTCGGACAAGGAATCGGCAAGACAGCACATGACAGATGTAGTCCCACCTGCATTCCGGCCTGGTCCATGACGTCAGCTATATTTGCTCCGCCTCGATTGCCCGCACCCAGTGGTCCGCGTGCAGGCGACCGGCCGAAAAATCAGCGATCACACGGAAGACCTGATCGGAGAACCCGCCGATGTTCAGGACGTCCTCACGGTCCACGACCTGTGTCGTGGTGTGCGGCTGCAGATCCAGCAGCACCAACCGCGCCTGAGGGCTTCGCTCCCGAAACCGGTTCCATTCACGCATCGTCGCAGTCCCGCGCCCACCCGACCCATCAACCCATGACTGGTTGTCCGACACGATGACCATCAAGTCACCGCGTGCGTGTCCACGATTCAGACCGGCCAACGGAGCACTGACGCAGGTCCCGCCGCCAACGATTGAGCCCAGGTGTGCGGCGTTCGTCATCACACTGTCACGCGGCGAGAGCCGGTGAGATACCACGCTGTCACTGAACGGCAGCACAACGGCGCCTGGATTCTGCCGCAGGAACGCCGCAGCCACGAGCGCCGCGACATCGACGCATCGAACCGTCGTGGTGGCGCCCTTCCGGTATCCGGTCACCGGCGACTGCATCGACCCGGACACATCCGGGCAGATGTAGATCTGGCCGTCGATCGCGGGTACATTCGAGATCGCCAGCTCCATCGCGTCCTCGACAGCCGCTCGCACCGAGGCAGGGACATTCGGACCCGCCGATCGCGCGGCGGCAAGCAACTGATACGGCAGTACTCGCGACCGCGCGATCTCCGACGCATCACGCATGCGCGCCGCCACAAGGGCCGTAACATCCGGATCCTGAAACACGCCATGTCGGGCGAACGTGTTCAGGTTCATGCGCGTCATTTGCCAGGACCCGCGACGGGCGATCTCCGTCCAGCCACGCCGATCGAGATCAAGCGCCGTCAGCATCTGGAACGGCACCTCCGGAACCGTGGCGCGGTCTCCCGTCTTGTACGCCTCGAACTGGCGGACCACCTCCGGCAGCAGTTCGTGCGCGACGGCTCGGCCGATCAGGTAGCCATAGAGTGCTTCGCGCTCGCGGGTCGCCGGCTTCGGCCGGACCAGACGGACGATGTCGGCGATCGACGGCGAGGCTCCGACCGACGCCGCAAACAAGGCCGCGCCGGTGCGCTGGTCCAGCCAGCGGCGCACACATCGCTTCGGCGCTGACCCGAGCGACTTGCGACCGGTCATCCCCGACCGGACGATCTGCACGAAGGTGCGGACCATACGCGGCGAGTCGACGACGCGATCGAAGACGCGATCCATGAGCCGCGGATCCCGGCGCGAGAGCACTGCAAGCAGGAGCGCCGGCATGTCTTTCATCAGCCCGCGTTCGCGGCAGTACACGGCCGTCTTTGCCACGAATTCCGGTGCGGCCGCCTCGGCCAGGCCGAGGACCCCTTCAAGCTGGTCCTCGGCTGTCGCGTAGAAGGTGGAGTTGAGGCATCCGGTCGCTGCCATCTGCGCAAGCGCCTGCCGCGGCGTGCGCGTGTATGCCGGTGCGCCTTCCTCATTGCGCGCGGTCGCGCGCGGAATGAGCGCACCCATGAGTGACTGGAACAGCTGGGTATTGGCCATCGCGCCTCTCCTCTTGACATGAACAGAGTGCACGGCCGATGCCACGCGGCGGGAGTCCGACGACGCTGCCTGTAACTATCTGTCAATCATTGGCTTAGGCTGCAATTCAAGCCAGGACTTGCCCAATTGCAATCCGCACTGGAGTATCTCAATGTCAAGACGTTGCGTTGTCATTGGTCTGCTCGGTACAACCTTGGACCGGGGCGTCGGCCCTCGCCGATGGGACAACTGGCGGCCGACCGTGGCGGCCTGTCAACACGCTGACCTGCTGATACACCGATTCGAACTGCTGCATCCTCCGCAGTTCAGCCAGCTCGCTTCCCTGGTGCGCGAGGACATCCTGCTCGTCTCGCCGGAAACTGATGTCCGGCTCGTGCCAGACGCCACGACGGACCCTTGGGATTTCGAGGACGTCTACGCGAATCTCCACGACTTCGCCCGGGCCTACCCGTTCAATGCGGACGACGAGGACTATCTCGTGCACATCACGACGGGATCGCACGTCGCGCAGATCTGTCTGTTCCTGCTGACGGAATCGCGGCACATCCCCGGTCGTCTGTTTCAGACGAATCCGCCATCCGGAAAACGGGGAGCCGACCCGGGATCGTTCCGGACCATCGACCTCGACCTGTCGAAGTACGACCGCATCGCCACGCGGTTCACCCGGGATGAGCTGGACGAGCGGACTCTCCTCAAGTCCGGCATCGAGACCCGCAGCGCGTCGTTCAACGCGATCGTGGAACGTCTCGATCGCGTGACCGTCCGATCGTCGTCACCGATTCTCCTGTTGGGTCCGACGGGCGCGGGGAAATCCCTACTCGCTCGGCGAATCTATGAATTGAAGAAAACGCGGCGACTGGTCAAGGGCGCGTTTGTGGAGGTCAATTGTGCGACGGTGCGCGGCGATGCCGCCATGTCGGCCTTGTTCGGCCACGTTAAGGGCGCATTTACCGGCGCAGTGCGGGACAGGCCGGGCCTGTTGCTGAGCGCGGATTCCGGCGTGCTGTTTCTGGACGAGGTCGGCGAACTTGGCCTGGACGAGCAGGCCATGCTACTGAGAGCCCTCGAAGAGAAGCGGTTCTTCCCGCTGGGCGGCGATCGAGAGACGTCGAGCGACTTTCAACTCATTGCTGGCACGAACCGGGACCTGGGAAATGCTGTCGCCGAGGGCCGATTTCGCGAGGACCTGCTCGCGCGCATCAACCTCTGGACGTTCGAGTTGCCGGGGTTGGCTGATCGCCGCGAGGACATCGAGCCCAACCTCGACTACGAACTCGACCAGTATCGTCGCCGTGCAGGCACTGCTGTCTCGTTCAGTCGCGAGGCACGCGCGGCGTTCCTCGCGTTTGCGACGAGCGCCGCCGCCCGATGGCCCGGCAACTTCAGAGATCTGAACGCCGTCGTGACCAGGCTGGCGACACTCGCGCCGTCGGGCCGAATCACGGTGGACCAGGTAAGCGCCGAAGTCCGCGCGCTGGCCTCGCGCTGGCGTGCGGTAGAAGCCGTATCGACGTCCGGCCTCATTGAGCGCGTGGTGCCGCCGCTTGCCGCGGCGAGACTCGACCGCTTCGACCGCGCACAATTGGACGATGTGTTGAGGGTGTGCCAGGAGAGCCCCACCCTGTCGGCTGCCGGCCGCGCGCTGTTCGATCGGTCACGCGATCTGAAGAAGGTCGCCAACGACGCCGACCGGTTGCGGAAATACCTGGCCCGGTTCGGTCTGGAGTGGCCTGCGCTCAAAGAGCGCCTGCGAGAGGCACGACCCCGGGTCTAAAAGACCCGGGGCTCCATCCGAACGCGGCGACCCGGGGCTCGGGATCCTACTCGTAGTGCAGGGCGGAGACCGGGTTCAGGCGCGCGGCGCGGACGGCCGGGTAGAGACCGAACACGATGCCGACCGTTACGGACACGGCGGTGGCGATTACAACAGACGACACCGTCACGATCGTCGACCAGCCCGCGAAATAGGCGACGCCGCGCGACAGCAGGACGCCGACGACCGTCCCGGCGAATCCGCCGCTCACCGTGATGATCGTCGTTTCGATCAGAAACTGCCGCACCACATCCACCTTGCGCGCGCCGACCGCTCGCCGTACGCCGATCTCGCGCGTGCGCTCCATCACGCTGGCCAGCATGATGTTCATGATCCCAATGCCGCCCACGAGCAGGGAAATCGAGGCGATCGCCACCATGACGAACTCGAAGAGCCGCTTGGTGCGCTGCTGCTGAGCGAGCAATTCCGCCGGCACGACGATCGTAAAATCGCCCGCGCCATTGTGCGTGGCGTCCAGCAGTCCGCGAATCAGCATGCCAGCCGGCGCCACGCGTTCGTCGCTGGCCATGCCGATGTAGAGGCCGTCGATCTCGTCCTTGTAGTACGAGCGGTTATCCTCGATCCGCATGATGGCCGACAGGATCGGCACGTAGATCAGATTGTTCTGATCCTGCGCGGGAAGCCCGCCTGTATCGCCCTGCACGGCGATCTGCGGCCGGACCACGCCGATGATGCGGTACCACGTGTCGTTGACCTTGATGAACCGGCCGACCGGATTCTCGGATCCAAAAAACCCGGCGGCCGCCGCCTGCCCGAGCACCGCGACGGATTGCGCCGCCGAGGCCTCCGCCTCCGTGAAGAATCGGCCGCCGGACAGCGACAGCCCCGCAATGCCCTGGTACGCCGGCGAGACGCCGTACACGACCGGCACGTCCCCGTAGGGCTTGGGCAGCAACTTCGCGGGCGTGACGCGCTTGCGCGCGCTGACGGCGGAAATGCCCTCGAGATTCGACTGGATCATCCGAAGATCCCGGAACGACAGGCCCGCAGACAGCTTGCGCGTCTTCGCCAGCGCGGTGTCGTCGGTCGATTCCCGGGCTTCGACGATGACGTTGCGCACACCCAACTGCTGGATGAACGCAATCATCTGTTGCTGGGCGCCCGCGCCAATGGACAGCATGGCGATGACGGCCGCCACGCCGAAGATCATGCCGAGCATCGTCAACGCGGAGCGAAGCTTGTGGGCGCGCAGATTGTCGAAGCCCTGGGCGAGTTCAGGCCCGAGGGCCAGGTGCCGGCGGCCCTGACGCGGCGGCGCTTCCGTCACTTCCTGACACCCATGGGGCTCGTTTCTGGCGCCGCGGCGCCGCTGAGCTTCATGGCCGCGACTGGATCAACCAGCGCGACCTCGACGCCCTCGTCCACTCCCTCGATGGCGACCTGACCTTCGGTCCGATGCAGCACTTTGACCTGGCGGGAAATGAACGCGTCGCCGCTGCGAATGTACACGGCCGCCTTGCCGTCGATTTCAAAGAGCGCCTGCCGCGGCATGAGGAGCACCTTGTCGACCGTGCCGCCCTGCACCACCACGCGTACGGTCGTGCCCGGCTTGAGTCGCGGATCGGGGTCCGGCAGTTCCAGCGTGACATCGAACTGGCGCAGGGGGCCCTGGCGGTTGTCGGCACGGCCCAGACCCGCGACCGCCAGGACGCGCGCCTTCGGTGTCAGCCCCGGGATCGCGTCGGCCTCGATGCGGGCCGTCTGTCCCGCCGCGACATTCGCGCGCTCCTGCTCGTTCACACTGGCTCGAATTTCCATGCCGCTGAGGTCCAGCACGTCCAGGACGGGCCGGCCCGACGACACCGTGTCGCCGACGCGGTACGCCGGCATTGACATGCCCGGGTAGAAGCCGCCTCCCATCATGGCGGCATCCATGTTTTCGCGAACGGACAACACGCCGTCGGTCGGCGCGCGCAAGACGAGATTGTCCATGCTCTGGCGCGCGCGCATGGCCGACATGTTGGCCCGGTTCTTCTTCTCCTCGAGCACGGCCAGACCAGCCTGGCTGGTCTGCGAACGCGACGCGACGTCCCGCTTGAGGCGCTCGAGATTCCGCGTGGCTTCCTGCACTTCGGCCTGGCGGACTTTGTGGTCGTTCGATGAAATCAGATCCACATCCACCGCGGCATCGAGCGCGGCTCGGCGCACATCGAATTCCGCCGTCAACAACCCGACTTTGTCCGCGGCCTCCTGAACTTTGATTTCCGCCCGGCGCTTGATGATCTCCTGCTCCGCCTCGAGGAGTTCCGACTCGGCCTGCTCGAGCGCGAACTGCTGGTCCGCGGGATCGAACTCCATGATGGGATCGTCCTTCGCAACCCGCGTGCCGGTCTCGACGAGACTGAGAATGCGCAGGGCACCGCCAACCGCGGGCGCCGTCACGTTGGTCTGCCTGGTCGCACGCAGTTCGCCCTTCAAATGTACCGTGAGCGTGATCGAGCCGCGCGTCACGATCGCAGTCGGCACCACCGGAGCCGCGGACGTCGCGATCGCCGACGACTGGTCCCACGCGCGATACGCGGCAAACCCGGCGACGCCGACGATGCCCGTGACGATGACGATCCCGAGTATCCGCCCGCGCGTCACGCCCCCCCGCCCTTCTGCTGAGCCACCGGCGAGACAAGCGCCACACGGTCGCCCGGAGTGACGCCGCCTTTGATCGCAGTCTGATCGCGGGCTCGTCGAATAATCTCGATCGGCACGGGCGTGAAATCCCGGCCGCGGAAGACGTACACCACCGGCCGGCCCCCATCGGCAAAGATTGCCTTGCTGGGCACGATCAGCACGTCCGGAATTTCGCCGACGCCGATGCGCGCGACCGCGCTCATGCCGGGGCGCAGCCGCTCGTCCGGATTGTTGAAGGTGATCTTCAGATCGAATTGCTTGGTCGGCGGCCAGCCACCGGAAAAATCCACGCGCGCCAGCAGCGAGATATCCGAAATGGTCGCCTGGTAGTCGCGATCCGCGACCGCGTCCGCGCGAATCAGCGCGGTCTGTCCGGTCTTGAGCAGGCCGCGATCCGTCTCGTCGAGGCGCGCGACCAGGAAGACCGCGGACAAGTCAGGCAGTTCCAGGATCGCGGCGCCGGCGTACGTCTTGTCGCCGGGCCGGAACTCGGCCGGCATCCCCATCATGCTGGCCGACCGGTAGTTGGGAAGAATGTTGATGGTCCCGTCAATGGGCGCCGTCGCCACGAGCGCGGACACCGCGAGTTCCGCGGTCGCCAGATCCGCCTTGATCTTGTCCATGCGGCGGTTCTGGGCCGCAAAATCCGCATCCGCCGCCAGCTTGGCGGCCGCTTCCGCCGACTCCAGTTCCTGCAGCCGCTGTTTGGCGTCGGCCAGCGCGAGCTTGCCGCGCTCGTTCTCGATCGAACCGACCATGTCGACCGTGCTCACGGACAGCTCGGCCTTGACGACCTCGAACTGGGCTCGTCGCACGGCGGCGTTCTTTTCTTCGAGCGCGATCTTCGACTGCGCCCGCATCTGATTGAACGTCGCCTGCGCGCTGCGCAGATCCGACTGCTTCTCCTGAATCGTCCGCCGCATCGTCATCGCATCGAACTCGCCGACGGTGTCCCCGGCCTTGACGGGTGCGCCGTTCTTCGCGATCTTCAGGATGGTCAATTCGCCCGCGTTCGCGGGCGCGAGCACCAGCGTTGAACGCACGGGCCGCACTTCGCCGCGGATCTCGACCACGTCGGCGAATGCGCCCCGCGTGACTTCCGCGGTGGGGAGCGCCGGTTCGACACGCCGGCCGTAGCGGGCCCACGCGGCCGCTGAAAGTGCCACGACGACCACCGCGGCGACCACCACTCGTCCGCGAGTGTTCACTTGCCCCCTCCGGCCGCCGTGACGGGCGCGCCAGCCGGGGCCGGCGCGACTTCCACCGACGCGGTCAGATCCGGCAACAACTGTGGGTGCGACCCCTCGACGGACACGACCGCGACGAACATGCGGACCGAGGAGGACAAGCCGGTGGTCGCAATCGGCGTCACCTGTTCAATGCGCCCCTTGAAACTGAGGTCCGGAAACCCATCGAGGCGAACCGTCGCCGGCATGCCGGCCTTCACGAGCTCGGCGTCGGCCTGATTGACTCGAGCCCGGACCTGCATCGCGGACGTGTCGACGAGATCGATAATCGGCAGCCCGGGCCGAACGCTATCGCCTTCCAGGATCTCAACCTGACCCTGCGTACCGGGTCGATAGGTGGTCTTGACGACGACGAGGCCCGCGAACGGCGCGCGAACCTGCATCTTCGTCGAGTTCTCTTCCGCATAGCGAAGGGCGCGCGCGGCCCGGTCGCGACGGATCTCGAGAATCCGGAGATCGGCGGCGGCGACCGCGCGGCGCAGCGCAAACGTCGCCTGTAACTGTTCGAGCTTGGCCGCGGCCTGCTGGAGCGTCAAGGTGTTCTTCTCGGCGGCCACGCGCGCGACCAGTGGGTTGGTGGACACGGCCAGCCTGGCTCGTGCGATGTCGTTTTCTGCCGCCACCAGGCCGGTTCGATCCTTCTGCTCCTCGGCAGCCTGGTCAGCGTTCTTGCGTTGAAGCTGACTGTCCAGATCGCCGAGTTCCGCTCGTCTATCGAAGGCCAGACGCTGCTGTTCCTGCGGATCGAACTCCAGGATGAGATCGCCGGCCTGGGCCCGGGTGCCAGGCTTGGCCAGGGTCATGACGACCATCGTGGCGAGCGCGCCGGCCAGACGCGGGGCCGGAATGGTGCGCGATCGGACCGCTTCGAGGGTTCCTGAAAACCTGATGGCGCCAGGGTCGACCGCCCCTGTTCCTGCCTGTGGCGGCAGCGCCGATCCGCCGGCGGCGCGGCACCCGGTAATGAGAGCCGCGAGGACAAACCCACAGAATGGTCGAAAAGCGTGTGGCATGGAGTCGCGGGCCCTCTGGACTGGTGATAGGACGTCAGCGAGGCAGTGGTGGTTTACATCCATCTGACACTGGGTCGGCGGATTTCGTTCCGGGTCGAGAAAATAAACAACCAGTTCAGGCTGCCGGCCGTCTTAGCCGCGGGGTGAAATGTCTCAGGCCGCCCGGCGTAAGTGACGAGGAGCCGGCCAGGCTTTGGGGGAGAACTCACATGGACACTCGACTGAGCGCCACGACGATCGCGATGATGGTAATGCTGTCCGGACTGATTGCCGGACCCGGATCGACGGTCCTGGCCGCGGGCCAGCAGGCGGCAGCACCAGCGGCGCCGATCGGGCCGAGCCTGCCGTTGACCATGGATCAGGCCGTGTCCATGGCGCTCGCGGCCAACCTGGGCCTCCAAGCCGAACGGCTGAATGTCGACATCGCGAGCCAGGCGGTCGCGCTCGCCAACGCGGCATTTCTGCCGCAGGTGCAGTCGACGATTGGCCGGAACACTTCGAAGTCCGTCCCGTCGGACTTCACGCAGGGATCGCTGGATATTTCGAGTTCGAGCTCGAATGTCAGCGGCAGCGTCAATCAACGGTTGCGGTGGACGGGCAGCACCTATTCGCTGACGTGGACCGGCAGCCGGTCCTCGCAAACCGGCGGCCGATCCAGTTTCAATCCGCATCTGAGTTCCGGGATGCGCGTGAACTTCTCGCAACCGCTGTTGCGCGGGTTCAGGACGGACGCCTCGCGGGTCTCGCTCGTCACCAGCGCTCGCCAGCGCGAGACCGCGGACATCGTGCTGCAGCAACGGATCGTCGCGACCGAAGCGTCGGTTCGGCTCGCCTACCTCAGCCTCGTGGGTGCGATCGAAGGCAGAAAAGTCGCCGAGCAAAACATGCGCATCGCCGAGCAGTCGCTGACGCTGGCCAGGGCGCGCGTCAACATCGGCCAGGCGCCGCCCATCGAAATCATCCAGGCAGACGCACAGGTCGCGAGCAACCGTGTGTCACTGCTCCAGGCCGAGGTGCAGATTTCGACGGCGGAGGACTCGCTCCGGTCA
>Ga0307505_10002290_pt1 | contig 13554 bp, 18 predicted proteins | sample 23_S_MG_FD_202183 | JGI IMG/M metagenome (GOLD analysis project Ga0307505, IMG submission 202183) | Soil microbial communities from Populus trichocarpa stands in riparian zone in the Pacific Northwest, United States - 23_S | ecosystem: Environmental > Terrestrial > Soil > Riparian zone > Trees...
CGCTCGCCGACCTGATCGCACGAGCTGAACCGCAGCCGCTGCCGTCCATGGACGGTTGACCGGCCTAGGGTCAACCCTAGAGACTCGGCTACTGACTTTTTCTTCTATCGATCCTTGTATTTCTCATGAAAAGGGAGAGCTTCCATGGCTGACGTCCAGCCCACCCAACTCGCGCTCAGCGACAACGCCGCACGCCAGCTGGCCAATGCCACCAAGACCGCGCCCACGCTGTCGACCATCAGCCCGCGCTGGCTGACGCACCTGCTGCAATGGGCGCCGGTGGAAGCCGGCATCTACCGGCTGAACAAGGTCAGGAACCCGCAGGACGTGCAGGTGCTGTGCGCCAAGCGCGACGAGGCCGAGCTGCCCACCACCTACGTCGACTACGAAGAGGCGCCGCGCGAGTACTTCCTGAACGCGGTGTCGACGGTGCTGGACGTGCACACGCGCGTGTCCGACCTGTACAGCAGCCCGCACGACCAGATCAAGGAACAGCTGCGCCTGACGATCGAGACGATCAAGGAGAAGCAGGAAAACGAACTGATCAACAACGCCGAGTACGGCCTGCTGGCCAGCGTGCATCCGGACCAGATCGTCTACCCGCTGACCGGCGCGCCGACGCCGGACGACCTGGACGAACTGCTGACCAAGGTCTGGAAGGAGCCGGCCTTCTTCCTGACGCACCCGCTGGCCATCGCCGCCTTCGGCCGCGAGTGCACGCGCCGCGGCGTGCCGCCGCCGACCGTCAGCCTGTACGGCAGCCAGTTCCTGACCTGGCGCGGCATCCCGCTGGTGCCCAGCGACAAGGTGCCGGTGGCCGACGGCAAGACCAAGGTGCTGCTGCTGCGCGTCGGCGAGAAGCGCCAGGGCGTGGTCGGCCTGTACCAGCCGGGGCTGCCCGGCGAGCAGAGCCCGGGGCTGTCCGTGCGCTTCATGGGCATCAGCCGCAATGCCATCGCCTCCTACCTGATCAGCCTGTACTGCTCGCTGGCGGTGCACACCGACGACGCGCTGGCGGTGCTGGAGGACGTCGAGGTCGGCAAGTACCACGACTATCCGGACACCTACCGCTGAGCCCGTGGCGATGAATGCAAGCCTGCCCACGGCTGGCGGTACGCCGCCCGGCCTGCCCGACGCGGCCACGCTGGCGCGTCTGGCGAACGAGTTCTTCAGCGCGCTGCCCGGCACCGCCGGCGTGCCGGCGGCCGGTGGCGTGCCGATCCCGCCCAACCCGCAGCCGCCGGGCCTGAGCCCGCCGCCCGGCATCGCCGGCCCCTCGACGCCCGCGGTCGTGCCCTTCGGCCTCTATCCGCCGGGTGCCGGGCTGCTGCCGTCCTCGCCCGCGTCGCCGGCCCATGGCGCCGCCTCGGCGCCGGCGCTGCTGCCGCATGCCCAAGCCCCGAACGGCGTGCCCGACCACGTGCTGCAGGCCGCGCCCGGCTACGACGGCCGCGTCGGCAGCGCCGTGCTCGGCGTGCCCGAGGCACATGCGGCCGCGGCCGAGGCTTCCGGCCCCGCCGGTCCGGCCTCGGGGGCTGCGTTGCCCGACAGCCCGTACTACTTCGTCGCCGACGCTTCGCGCCTGGCGGCGGGCGACGTCTCCGGGCTCGAGCGCCTGGCGGCCGAGCCCTTCGCCTGGCCGTCGGTGGAGGTGCCGCGCGCAGCTCCGCCGAGTCCGGCGCAGCCCGCTGCGCCGAGCGTGCCGTTCTACTTCGCCGAGCCCGGCTTCGCCGGCGTGCACGCGCCGGCGGCCAGCGTGCCGCAGGTGCCGGCGGCGGCGCATCCGCCCTTCGACGTGCACGCGATCCGGCGCGACTTCCCGATCCTGCAGGAGCGGGTCAACGGCCGCCAGCTCGTCTGGTTCGACAACGCCGCCACCACGCACAAGCCGCAGGCGGTGATCGACCGGCTGGCGTACTTCTACGCGCACGAGAACAGTAACATCCACCGCGCCGCGCACGAGCTGGCGGCGCGTGCCACCGACGCCTACGAGAACGCGCGCGAGATCGTGCGCCGCTTCATCGGCGCTGCTTCAGTGGAGGAGATCGTCTTCGTGCGCGGCACCACCGAGGCCATCAACCTGGTGGCCAAGAGCTGGGGCGCGAAGAACATCGGGCCCGGCGACGAGATCATCGTCAGCCATCTCGAGCACCACGCCAACATCGTGCCCTGGCAGCAGCTGGCGTCGGAGAAGGGCGCGAAGATCCGCGTCATCCCGGTGGACGACTCGGGCCAGGTGATCCTCGAGGAATACCAGCGCCTGCTGAGCGACAAGACGAAGATCGTCGCGGTGACGCAGGTCAGCAACGCGCTGGGCACGGTGGTGCCTGTGGCGGAGATCGTCGAGACCGCGCGCCGCGCTGGCGTGTGCACGCTGGTCGATGGTGCGCAAAGTGTGTCGCACATGCGCGTCGACGTGCGCCAGCTCGACGCCGATTTCTTCGTCTTCAGCGGCCACAAGATCTTCGGCCCCACCGGCATCGGCGTGGTCTACGGCAAGCGCGAAGTGCTGCAGGACATGCCGCCGTGGCAGGGCGGCGGCAACATGATCCAGGACGTCACCTTCGAGCGCACCGTCTACCACGCGCCGCCGACGCGCTTCGAGGCCGGCACCGGCAACATCGCCGACGCGGTGGGCCTGGGCGCGGCGCTGGAATACGTGGAGCGCATCGGCATCGAGAACATCGGCCGCTACGAGCACGCGTTGCTGGACTACGCCACGCAGCACATGAAGCCGATCCCCGGCCTGCGCCTGGTCGGCACCGCGAAGGACAAGGCCAGCGTGCTGAGCTTCGTGCTCGACGGCACCAGCACCGACGAGGTCGGCCAGGCGCTCAACGACGAAGGCGTCGCCGTGCGCACCGGCCACCACTGCGCACAGCCGATCCTGCGCCGCTTCGGCCTGGAGACCACGGTGCGGCCCTCGCTGGCCTTCTACAACACCTGCGAAGAGGTCGACCGCATGGTGGCCGTGGTGCGGCGGCTGTCGGGACAGCGCCGCAAGTAGTCGCTCGGCGCATAAGCATCGGCGGAAATCTTGGTTGGCCGGCCGCGTGCCGGCCGCCAACATCCAGGGTTGCTTCCACTCGTGCAACCGAACGCCCGATGCCCCGACTTCCGATACTGATGAGCACTGCGCTGGCCGCCGGCCTGAGCCTGGCCGCCATCGCGCAGACCGCCGAACGCCCGGGCCGCACCTGGGCCGCCACCTGTGCCGCCTGCCATGGCAGCGACGGCAAGGCGCAGGGCGCGATCCCGAGCATCTCGGGGCGCGACACCGAGCAGCTCTATCGCACGCTGCTCGAATTCAAGAACGGCCAGCGCCCGACGGCCACGGTGATGCACCAGCATGCCAAGGGCTACACCGACGACGAGCTGCGGCGCATCGCCCAGGCCTTTGCCGCCCAGGCGGCACGATGAGACAGGCGCACCCCATGTCCCTGAGCAGACGACATTTCCTCGGCGCCGGTGCCTCGCTGGCGTTGGCGGGCTGTGCCGCCGTCGGCGGCGGCAAGCCGATCGCCCGTGTGGTGGTGGTCGGCGGCGGCTACGGCGGCGCCACCGCCGCCAAGTACATCCGCAGCTGGGACCCGCGCATCGAAGTCACGCTGGTCGAGCGCAACGAATTCTTCGTCTCCTGTCCGATCAGCAACCTGGTGCTGGCCGGCACCAAGCGCATCGAGGACGTGACGCTGCCTTACACCGGCCTGGCGCGCTACGGCGTGAAGGTGGTGCGCGACGAGGTCACCGCACTCGACTTCGACAGCAAGCAGGTGCGTCTGGCGCGCGGCGATCCGCTGCCCTACGACCGGCTGATCGTCGCGCCGGGCATCGACTTCCAGTTCGACAAGGTGCCGGGCCTGGCCGCGGCCGACGCCGGCGGACGCGTGCATCACGCCTGGAAGGCCGGGCCGCAGACGGTGGCGCTGCGCCGCCAGCTGGAAGCGCTGCCCGACGGCGGCGTGTTCGCGATCGCCATCCCGAAGGCGCCGTACCGCTGCCCGCCGGGGCCCTACGAGCGCGCCAGCGTGATCGCGCACTACTTCAAGCAGTCCAAGCCGCGCAGCAAGCTGGTGATCCTGGACGCCAACCCCGACGTGGTGTCGAAGAAGGGCCTGTTCGTCAAGGCCTGGAGCGAGCTGTACCCCGGCATCATCGAATACAGGCCGAACAGCGAGCTGGTCGAGTTCGACGCGCAGCGCAACGTCGCCAGGCTGCAGTTCGAGGACTTCAGGGCCGAGCTGTTCAACATCATCCCGCCGCAGCAGGCCGGCCGCATCGCGCAGCCGCTGGTCAGCGTCAACAACCAGTGGGTCGGCGTCGACTTCCAGACCTTCGAGACGGCCAGGGTGCCGGGCGTGCATGTGATCGGCGACGCCACCGCGTCGGCGCCGGGCATGCCCAAGAGCGGCTTCATGGCCAACAACCATGCCAAGGTGGCGGCCGACTCGGTGATCGCGCTGCTCACCGGCGCGCCGGTCAACCGCGAGACCATCCTCACCAACACCTGCTACAGCTTCGTCTCCGACACCGAGGCGATGCACGTGGCCAGCGTGCACAAGTGGGACGCCGCGCAGAAGACGGTGGTGCCGGTGGCCGGCGCCGGCGGCGTGTCGGCGGCACGCAGCGCGCTCGAAGGCGAGTATGCGTTGAGCTGGGCGCGCAACATCTGGGCCGACACGCTGGGCTGAGCGTCGATGCTCGCAGCGCGAGCATCGACATGCCGAATCCTTCCTTCACCCGGCACGTGCGCGGCCGAAGAATGGGCCATGTGCCAGCTGTTCGCCCTGGAAAGCAACGCGCCGACGGCGGCCACCTTCTCGCTCGCCGGCTTTGCCGCACGCGGCGGCGACACGGCGGCGCATGTCGACGGCTGGGGCGTGGCCTTCCACGAAGCCAGCGGCTGCCGCGTCTTTGTCGACGCCGGCCGCGCCAGCGATTCGCCGCTGGCCGAATTCCTGTGCCGGCATCCGATCCGCGCACGGCGCATCGTCGCGCACATCCGCAAGGCGACGCAGGGGCCGGTGGGCCTGACCAACTGCCACCCGTTCCGCCGCGATGGGTGGGGCCGCAGCTGGACCTTCTGCCACAACGGCGACCTCAAGGGCTTCCAGCCCCGTCTGACCGGCCCCTTCGTGCCGATGGGCCAGACCGACAGCGAACGCGCCTTCTGCTGGCTGATGCAGGAGTTGCATGCGGCACTCGGCAGCGGCGCGATACCGGACTGGGGCGTGGTGGCGCCGCTGCTGGCCGAGCGGGCCGGCTACATCGCGCGCCACGGCGAATTCAACTTCCTGCTGTGCGACGGCGAGGCGCTGTACGCGCATGCCAGCACGCGGCTGCACTGGCTGCAGCGGCACCACCCCTTCGGCCGTGTGCGCCTGGTCGACCGCGACATGGAGATCGACCTGGCGCTGGCCAACGGCGCCGACGACCGCATGGTGCTGGTCGCCACCGAGCCGTTGACGCACGGCGAGGCCTGGACTGCCTTCGAACCCGGCGAGCTGCGCGTCTTTTCCGAAGGCCGCGTGCGCTGGAAGTCGGACAGCCTGGTGGCGGCCTGAAGCCGGGCGCGGCCGGCTACGATCGCGGCGCCAAGCCGCGACTGCCAGGCGCCCCATGCCCGCCGACCGACTGCTCGATGTCGCCATCGTCGGCGCCGGTATCGTCTGCGTCATTCACCTGCACTACGCGCGCCAGGCCGGGCTGGACGCGCTGGTGCTCGAAGCGCGCTCCGGCATCGGTGGGCTGTGGCGCGAGCTGCCGGCCTGGCAGGACATCCAGATCAGCGCCGCCGACTGGGCCATTGGCGACCTGCCGCTGGCCGGGCCGCTGGCGCCGCAGATCCTGGACAACATCCAGGCCTGGGTCGAGCGCCTTGCGCTGGCCGACGGCATCCGCCTGCACAGCCCCGTGCGCCGCGCCCGACACGACGGGCAGGCGTGGACACTCGACACGCCGCAGGGCTTGGTGTGCGCGCCATCTGGTGGCGGCCAGCGGCGGCCACAACACGCCGCTGATCCCCGATGTGCGGCGCATCGACAGCCGCGTGCGCGAATGGCACGCCAAGCGCGCTGCACGAGCCGCAGGCGCTGGCCGGCCGCGACGTGCTGGTGGTGGGCGGTGGGGCTTCGGCCTTCGACCTGATCGACCAGTGCCTGGAGCACGGCGCGCGGCGCCTGATGTGGGCCTACCGCGGCGTGCGCTGGTTCACGCCGACGACGCGGCCCAAGGCCATTGCCGGCAGCGTGCGGCCCTTCGCCAAGATGCAGGCCAGTGGCCTGAGCGCCGCGCAGCAGAACGCCGCGATCGCTGCGGACATGGCGGCGCGCTACCAGAAGTTCGGCATTCAGGCGATCCAGCCCGAGCGTGCGCCGGACGTGCTGCAGGACCAGCTGATTCCGGGGCGGCCGCGAATGATCGAGAACTTCGGCCGCATCGAGCGCTTCGTCGGCACGGTCGCAGCCATCGATGGCACGCGTGTCGCGCTGTCGGACGGCACCCGGCTCGACGTGGACATCATCCTCTGGGGCACCGGCTACGCCACCGATCTGCGCTGGTTCGACGCCCCGCGTATCGCGGCGATCCGTAGCGTCAACGAGCTGTGCACACGCTGCGGCTGCATCTTCCGCAGCATCGATGCGCCGGACCTGTATTTTCCCGGCGTGGGGCTGGACGGCATCGGCGCTGCGCCCTGGGCCTACATGCTGATCGCGCGATCGATCATGTCGCACATCCGCGGCACCGCGCGGCTGGACATGGCGACGTTGGGCCACAAGGTCAACCACTTCGAGATCGTGCGCCACTTGGCCGCGCGCGACCCCGGCAGCTACCCTGAAGGCCGCGGCTGGGACTTCTACCGCGCTGAACACGCCCGATGCCCAGGCTTATCCGCCGCTGTAGCGCGAGGCGCTCCACGCGGTTTGGAAATGCCGGTGGTCTGCAGGGCACGCCTGAAGGCGCGCTGGAAGGTCTGGTCGAAGACGTGATGTCGCCGCACCACGCCGCTGCGCGGATGGGTGGAGTGCGTGGCCTGCGGAAACACCCGGAACCATGGCCACGATGCGCCGGCGCGCACGACCACCGCGTGGTGCTCGAAGTCGATATCCTTGACGCGCAGTTGCAGGCTTTCCGACAGGCGCTGCCGGTGCCGTAGAGCAACTGTGCCTGTGCCATGGCCTGTGTCCCTGTCCGGTTAGCCCTGCAGAAACGGCCCCGAACACCCCGCGCGGCCGTCCTTGCAGGACTTGCGCTGCACGAGTTGCAGATCGCGCCTTCAGACTGGTTAGGTGTCGTTGAATCTGCAAGCTGCACAATCGCCGCCATGAACAAATCTCAGATCCAGTCGTACGTCAACAACTTCCGAAGGCGGCTCGCCCACTTTCTGCGGCCGGGGATCGGTGTTCAGTGTTCGATCTACCCTGCAGAACCTGGCGGGGCCGTCTTGGTCTTCCAGTTGGGACCAGCAGTTGAAAATGACGATGTTTACAAGCCTACGAGTAGTAGCCTCGGAAAGGCACTGTCGCAAATCGAGCAGCGCGCATTCGGCGGGAACATCGAGAATTTCCACTTCGGCGGGACGAATACGATTCTGGAGGGTGACAAGCTCATCTTCATAAAGGATGGGAACTCCGCTGAGTGGTCAGATCAGGCCGCCGCAAAGGACGTCAAGGCCGTCGTGCCGTCTGAGCGCGGAGGCCAAAAGTGAAGTTAGCCAACCTTGAAGGTACGCCCGAGGAAATCAAGAACTTCTTCCAAGACAACGGTCTGAAGGCGGAGAACTTCTTTGAACCCGCCGAATCGCCGATCCGGACTCGATGGTTGGTTACGCCAGGCGTATTGACTTTCATTGCACTGGCGGTATTGACGCTTCTGCAAAGTGCAACGCCGCCGCAGCGCACTTTCCTATTTGTGGCCGTGTGCTTCTTCGGCATCTGGTGGTCGGTAGTCCTGCAACTGCGATTCAAGAACGCCTGGGCAACTGGAATCGTTGCCGGCGGCTGCCTTCTTCTCGCATTAGTCGCGCTTGGCGTCGTCACCCCAATCCAAATGCTCGAAGAGGTTAAGGGCCTCAAGAAATGACGCCCCTTCAGTAGTGGTATCGAAGCTGCGCGATGAGAAGTGCATCCTTGTCCGCCTTGTAGACCATCCGATGCTCTTCGGTGATTCGCCGGGACCAGAAGCCAGCCAACGCGTATTTCAGCGGCTCGGGCTTTCCAATACCTACAAATGGCTCTCGCCTACAGGCAGCAATGAGTTCATTGATGCGCTTCACGACCGCCTTGTCTTGCTTCTGCCAGAAAAGGTAGTCCTCCCACGCTTCGTCGGAGAAGATGAGCTTCACTATGCAAGTTGCCGCTCTTTGCCCTTTCCCTTGGCGAGAGCAGTCACCGCCGATAGGAGCCTCTTCGCATTCTCGGGGCTACGCAACAGGTACGCAGTCTCCTCCAGCGACTTGAAGTCCTCCAACGAGAGCATCACCACCGACTGTTGGCCGCTGCGTGTGATGATGAGGGGCTCGTGGTCTTGGCAAACCTTGTCCATCGTGGTGGCTAAACTCGCACGGGCAGCCGAGTACGTGATCGTGTCCATTCTTGTCCCATCCAGGTTGTACGTGTTATTGTACGTCCATGTTCGCCTGGCCGCCAGCGCCGCCTAACGAGGCGAGGTCCAACGGCATCGAGGGCAAGGCCGGGCTGGTCGGCGACTTCGATGTCGAGACCTGCCCGACGATCGTGATCGGCGATGCGCAGTCCATGTGCTTCGCCGGCCCGCTGCGCCGCCTGCTGCGTGCGCGGCCGAGGGCTTCGTCGATGCCATGAACGCAGCACAAGATTCCATGCATGCCGGCATGCTCTGGCCGCTGCGCCTGCTGCCCGGCGACGACCTGCGCGCGGCGCTGCAGGCCGCGGTCGCGGCGCGGGGTGCGCGCGCGGCCTTCGTGCTGGCCGGCATCGGCAGCCTGCGGCCGGCCTGCGTGCGCCTGGCCGGTGCCGATGCGCCGCTGCGCCTGGACGGCGATCTGGAACTGCTCAGCCTTTCGGGCACGATCGCCGCCAACGGCGTGCACCTGCACCTGAGCGTGGCCGATGCCGACGGTCGTGTGATCGGCGGCCATGCGGCCGCCGGCTGCATCGTGCGCACCACCGCCGAAGTGCTGTTGGCGCCGCTGCCCGGCTGGGACTTCGCGCGCGAGCCCGACCCGCGTACCGGCTGGCAGGAACTGGTGATCCGGCCGCGACCGGGCTGAGGCTGCCGGCGCCACATGCGCTTTGCGCATGTGCAGCGCCGGATTGATTCGTTCCCTTCGCGCGCGTGCCGCGCCAGCATGGCCGCTTCGAAGCAGCAGGGGCGATCCATGAGCATCTCCGCCATCAACGTGCGCAACCAGTTCCGCGGCACGGTCAAGGAAGTCATCGAGGGTCCGGTCGTCAGCGAGGTCGATGTCGAGACCGCCGGCGGGCTGATCGTCACCTCGGTCATCACCACGCGTTCGGTCAAGGAGCTGGGCCTGGCGCCCGGCAAGGCGGTGGTGGCGCTGGTCAAGTCCACCGAGGTCTCGATCGCCACGCTATGAGTGCGCGTGCGCCGCGGCTGCTGATCGTGCCCGGGCTGAACGACAGCCCGCCCGGCCACTGGCAGAGCTGGCTGCAGGCCAGCCATCGCGATGCCGTGCGCGTGGTGCAGCGCGACTGGCAATCGCCGCAGCTCGAGCGCTGGTCGGCGCGCATCGGCTCGACCTTGTCGCGCGCCGGCGGCGGCCCCTGGATCGCGGTGGCGCACAGCTTCGGTGTGCTGGCGCTGGCGCATCACCTGGCGCAGCAGCCCGAAGCGCCGCTCGCCGCGGCGCTGCTGGTGGCGCCGGCCGACCCCGACAAGTTCGGCCTCGGCGCCGCGCTGCCGCAGCAGCGGCTACCCACCGCCGCGACCATGGTGCTCAGCCGCAGCGACCCCTGGCTCAGCCCGGCCGCCGGCCGGCGCTGGGCCGCACGCTGGGGCTGCCACGTGGTCGACCTGGGCGACGCCGGCCACATCAATCTCGCGTCGGGCTTCCGCAGCCTGCCCTTTGCCGCGCGCTGGGTGACGCAGGCACAGCAGCGGCTGGCTCGTGAATCGCGGCCCGTGCGGGCGTCCTTCGCCGAGTGGAGCTTCGCCGTATAGGCGATCCACGCATAAGCAACGGCGCTTTCATTCGTTCTCTTGCCGGGTGCGGCTTCCTAGCATGCCGGCATATCAACCGTTTCAGCAGAGGAACCTCCATGACCCGCTTCTCACTCGTGCGCCGCCTGGCTGTGCTGGGCTCCATTGCGCTGGCGGCCGGTGCCGTGCAGGCCAAGGACATCGGTCTGCTCAACGTCAGCTATGACCCGACGCGTGAGCTCTATGCCGACTTCAACAAGGCCTTCGTCACGCATTGGAAGGCCAAGACGGGCGATACGGTCACCGTCAAGCAGTCGCACGGCGGCTCGGGCAGTCAGGCGCGCTCGGTCATCGACGGGCTCGAAGCCGATGTCGTGACCCTGGCGTTGGCTTATGACGTCGACGTGCTCCAGACCCGCGCCAGCCTGATCCCCGCCGACTGGCAGAAACGCTTGCCGCACAACGCCAGCCCCTACACCAGCACCATCGTGTTCCTGGTGCGCAAGGGCAACCCCAAGGGCATCAAGGACTGGGACGACCTGGTCAAACCCGGGGTGTCGGTGATCACGCCCAACCCGAAGACCAGCGGCGGTGCGCGCTGGAACTATCTGGCAGCCTGGGGTTATGCGCTGAAGACGAACGGCGGCGACCAGGCCAAGGCCCAGGAGTTCACGAAGAAGCTGTATGACAACGTGCCCATCCTCGACCGGGCGGCGCGCGGCGCGCTCACCACCTTCACCGAGCGCGGCATCGGCGACGTGTTCCTGTCGTGGGAGAACGAAGCCTTCCTGGCCACCAGCACGCTGGGTGAAGGCAAGTTCGAGGTGGTCGTGCCGCCGCTGAGCATCCTGGCCGAGCCGCCGGTGTCGGTGGTGGACAAGGTGGTCGACAAGCGCGGCACGCGCGAAGTGGCCACCGCCTACCTGCAGTACCTGTATACCCCCGAAGGGCAGGAGATTGCCGCCAAGCACGGATACCGCCCGACCGACCCTGCCACGCAGGCCAAGTACGCCAGCAAATTCCCCAAGCTCAACCTGTTCACCATCGACGAGGTGTTCGGCGGCTGGACCAAGGCGCAGGCCGCGCACTTCAACGACGGCGGGTTCTTCGACAAGATCTACACGAAGAACTGAGCGCGAGCGTGACCCTGATCTTTCGGGGTCACGCAGATGGCAAAGCCCCTGGGCCTCGGCGGGCCGGGTGGGGCTTTGGGTGCCTGTCTAGATTGTTTTGCGCATAAGCAAGCTCGAATTCATTCGTTTCCCGTTGCTGGCGCGCTGCCTAGCATGCGCGCCAGTTTCCATTTCCTGGATCGCCATGCCTTTCTTTACTCATTCACGCGGCCGCCGCGCGCTGCTGCTCGCCACGCTGGCCCTCGGTGCCGGTCTTCCCGCCCTGGCCGCCGGCCCGACGCTGCTGAACGTCAGCTACGACGTGTCGCGCGAGTTCTACAAGGACTACAACACCGTCTTCGCCGCGCACTGGAAAAAGACCACCGGCGAGGACATCACGCTGAACCAGAGCCACGGTGGTTCCAGCCGGCAGGCGCGCAGCGTGGTCGATGGGCTGGAGGCCGATGTCATCACCATGAACCAGCACAACGACATCGACATCCTCTACGAGCGCGGCAAGCTGGTGCCGCAGGACTGGGCCAAGCGGCTGCCCTTCAACAGCGCGCCCACCACTTCGGTGTCGGTGATCCTGGTGCGCAAGGGCAACCCGAAAAAGATCGCCGACTGGAGCGACCTGGGCCGTCCCGGCATCGGCGTCATCATCCCCAACCCCAAGACCAGCGGCAACGGCCGCTACACCTATCTGGCGGCCTGGGGCGCGGGCATCAAGTCGGGCCTCAGCCCCGACGCCGCCAAGGCGCTGGTGACGCGCATCTTCGCCAACGTGCCGGTGCTCGACGGCGGCGGCCGCGGCGCCACCACCACCTTCGCGCAGCGCAACCTGGGCGACGCGCTGGTCACCTTCGAGAGCGAGGTGCCGCTGATCATCAAGGAATTCGGCGACAACTTCGAAGTGATCTACCCCAGCCGCACGATCCTGGCCGAGAACCCGGTGAGCGTGGTCGACAAGGTGGTGGACAAGAAGGGCACGCGCAAGCCGGCCGAGGCCTACCTGCAGTTCCTGTACACCGACGCCGGCCAGGAGGCCGCGGCGCGGCACAACATCCGCCCGCGCAGCGAGAAGGTGCTGGCCAAGTATGCGAAGGCTTTCCCCAAGCTGAACACCTTCACCGTGGACGAGGTCTTCGGCGGCTGGACCCAGGCGCAGAAGGACCACTTCAACGACGGCGGGCTGTACGACCAGGTGATCGCCGCGGCCAAGTCGCGCTGACATGCTGCTCTCGCGAACCCTGCTTAAGCGCCACAGCGTGCTGCCCGGCTTCGACCTGGCGCTGGGCTTCGCGCTGCTGTACATCAGCCTGATCGTGCTGATCCCGCTGTCGGCGGCCTTCCTGAAGACCTTCACGATGACCTGGGCCGCGTTCTGGGACGCGGTCAGTTCGCCGCGGGTCGTGGCTTCGTACCGGCTGACCTTCGGCGCCTCCTTCGCGGCGGCGCTGCTCAATGCCTTCTTCGGCATGATCGTCGCCTGGGTGCTGGTGCGCTACGAGTTCCCGTTCAAGCGCTTGATCGACGCGCTGGTCGACCTGCCTTTCGCGCTGCCCACCGCGGTGGCCGGTATCGCGCTGACGGCCATCTATGCCGAGAACGGCTGGATCGGCCAGTTCCTGCCTTTCAAGGTGAGCTTCACGCCGCTGGGCGTGTTCGTGGCGCTGGTGTTCATCGGCGTGCCCTTCGTCGTGCGCACGGTGCAGCCGGTGCTGGAGGACGTGAACCGCGAACTGGAAGAGGCCGCGGCCACGCTGGGCGCGAGCCGCTGGCAGACCTTTGCCAAGGTGATCCTGCCGATCGTGCTGCCCGCGCTGCTGACCGGCTTTGCGCTGGCCTTCGCGCGTGCCTTGGGCGAGTACGGCAGCGTCATCTTCATCGCCGGCAACATGCCGATGGTCAGCGAAATCACGCCGCTGCTGATCATCACCAAGCTGGAGCAGTACGACTATGCCGGCGCCACCGCCATCGCGGTGGTGATGCTGGTGACCTCGTTTGCGCTGCTGCTGGTCATCAACAGCCTGCAGACCTGGGCACGCAAGCGGCAGGGCGGCGTATGAACACGCTGGCCGCTCCCGCCGCCGAAGCGCCCATCGGCGTGGCACCGCGCGCGATCCGCTCGGCCACCGCCGAGTCGCCCTGGGTGCGCCGCGTGCTCATCGGCGCGGCGCTGCTGTTCCTGACGCTGTTCCTGTTCGTGCCGCTGGTCACGGTGTTCTACGAGGCCTTCAAGAAGGGCTGGGACGTGTATCTGGCGGCCATCCTCGAGCCCGATGCGCGTTCGGCCATCGCG
>Ga0307505_10002291_pt1 | contig 13552 bp, 15 predicted proteins | sample 23_S_MG_FD_202183 | JGI IMG/M metagenome (GOLD analysis project Ga0307505, IMG submission 202183) | Soil microbial communities from Populus trichocarpa stands in riparian zone in the Pacific Northwest, United States - 23_S | ecosystem: Environmental > Terrestrial > Soil > Riparian zone > Trees...
CAGAAACGTCGATGCAGCGCCGCGATCTCCTCTTCCACCTCCACCACCGGTCCCCATACCTGCAGCGCCTTCTGCCCGCGCGCGAAGACCTCGCGGCAGGGCAGGTCGAGCGTGGGGTTCTCGGCGTGGTTGCCGGTCAGCTGCAGCAGGCGCTGCTCGCTCATGCCGTACACCAGCTTGCCGATGTGCGCCCAGTACTGCGTGCCGGCGCACATGGCGCAGGGCTCGGCGGTGGTCACCAGCGTGCAGCCCCACAGGTAGTCGCTCGCGTAGCGCTTGGCCGCCTCGCGCGCCAGCACCGCCTCGGCATGGTTGACGCTGTCGACGTTGGCCTGTTCCAGCAGCACCGTCTCGCCGTCGGGCGCCACCAGCAGCGCGCCAAAGGGGTGGTGCCCGGCTTCCATGGCCCTGCGCGCCACCTCGTTGGCGCGGCGCAGGTGGCGCAGTTGCTGTTCGGGCGTGGGGGCGGTGCGGGTTTCGTCGGGCATGGTGCGTGGCTCGTGGTGACGCTGACAGCGCTCGGCTTTCAGTCGCCCTTCAGCTTCTTGATCAGGGCGGCACTGGCCAGCAACTCCAGTTGGGCTTCGAGGCGGATGACCCGGCCCGTGAGTTCTTCGATCTTCATCTGCTGGGCCTTCATGGCCTCGACCTGGCGGTTCACCTTGTCTTCCAGCTTGATCATCGACGTCAGCGCACCCCAGACCTTGTCGGTGACGCCCATCAGGCAGGCTTTCGGGTCGACGCCTTTGCGGCCTTGGCTTCCATCGCTTCGATGCGCCGGGTGCTGCTTTCGATGAAGCTCAAGGCGTCGTCGATGGCGATGCCGGCACGGTCAGCTGCTCCCTTCGCCGCGTCGGCCAGCGCGCCCAGCTCGGCGTCGGGTTCGGCGGTTTCGTAGGCGAAGGCACCCCGCCGCATCAGTTCAGAGATCGGAAGGTTCAGCCTTTTCGCCTTGGCGGCGATCGACTTCTTGTCCTTGGAGGTCGCTTGCACGACGATCCGTTCTACCGCGGCTGCCATGGGTGGGTCTCCAGAAGGTGGCGGGTGTCATGTACAGTCTATGTACATACATGGCCGGTGTCAATTTGCACCGTCACCAGGTTCCGCGGGCAGGGCGTGCGGGCGGTGGAATCGATCATGGAGTAGCTCTGTTCTTGCCTGTGGGGTGCTTCGTGGTGCCGGCAGTGCGCCGGGGGGCTGCCGCCAGCAGCCATTCGCCTGCCGGCAGCTGCGGATAGGCCTTGTTCAGCGCCTGCACGCCTTGCGCGAAGCGTGCCACCCAGCCCTTGCCTCGTGACATCAGGTCTTGCAGCGCTTCTTGCAGGGGTTCGCGGCGGTGCTCCCACAGGTACGCAAGCAAATGGGCTGCCTGCGCCAGGTCCTTGCTCGATTTGGCGCGGAAGGTGCCGCTGCGCTCGCCAAAGACCAGCAGCTTGTGCAGCGCATAGCGCTCGGGGGCGGGCACGTTCACCAGCACGGCGCCTTCGCTGCAGAACACGACGGCCTGTTCCAGGTGTTCCAGCGACAGCTCCATGAACGGCAGCGGTTGCAGCGTCACGTTCAGTTGGGGGTGCAGGTAGGGGGTGTCGCCGCCGCGGTGCAGCGGCGTCAGGAAGTCGAGCCGGAAATCCGGTTCGGCAGGGATCAGGTAGCTGCCGGCGGCTTTGCCGGTCAGGCCCGACAGCGGCAGGAAGCCCATGTCCAGCGACGCAATGGCTTCGTCGGTCCTGACCACCAGGTTGCTGGGCAGCACCAGGGCCACCGCCTTGCCGGCGTGTGCCAGGTCGATGTCCTGGGTGCGGTCTTGCGCGCCCCAGCGCAAGCCCAGCATGTTGCCGTAGGCCAGGAAGGCGTGCGTGCCGATGAGCACGCCGCCGGCATGGAAGAAGCCGTAGTCCGCCAAGCGGCGCACGACACGGTAGTGCCGCGGCAGCACCGCCGTGCAACCCAGCGCCAGCGCAGACCTGGCCAGCGGCCCCAGCGCGGCCGACGCCGCCTGGTCGCCCTTGCGCGCCATGAGCCGGTGCACCGGCTCGGTGTCGGGGCCCACGTAGATCTGGCGCAGCTTGCCCGAAGGCTCGGTGTACTGGAAGTACCAGTACTTGCGGCCCTTGACCAGCTTGGCGTTGAACGACCCTTGCAGGTCGGCCACGGAGCGCAGCAACTCGGCGCTGAGCGCGGCGTCCAGCAACTGGGCATAGGCCGTTTGCGTGGTCAGCGACAATTCGGTGTAGAACTCCGGCATGCCGGCAACTATACTAGTTCAGGTATATTTTTAGTATAACTTTCTGGTTATACTAGAAAATACTAACGACTAGTATAACGAGTCCATAGGCCAAGGGTGCGGCCACGGGGCCACGGCCGAGAGCTCAGCCCTGCAGCCGCCGGATGCGCGCCCACAGCACGGCGGCCGGTACCGCGCCCATGCGCAGGGCCTGTCGGCAGGCGTCCAGCCGTCCGGGCCTTTCGCGCAGGCGGCCGATGGCCTTGGCCAGGTCGGTCTGGATGCTCTGGCCATAGGCGCCGGCAGCCTTGTCGATGGCCCGCCGCAGCAGCGCGCGGCCGGGCTGCATCATGGCCAGGTCGATCAGGTCGCGGCTGTACACCGCGTCGTCGGCTGAAGCGTCGGAATTGGCCAGCAGCTTGCTCGCGGCCATGTCCAGGGACGTCAGCGTGGGCACGCCGCACAGCGCGTCGCCGGCGGCCGGTGCGTCCAGCGTGATGCGCGCCTCGTGCACGATCTCCAGCTTTGTGGCCACGCCGTCCGTTTGCACCAGGGTGCGCAGGCCGTACTGGTCGGTGCGCAGCTCGCGCGCCAGTTCCAGTGGCTGCCCCGGCCGCGTGATGGGGTTCAGGTTCTGCGCGCCGGTCAGCATCTCCCGCAGCGCGCGATAGCCCGGCAGGTACGACACCAGAAAGTCCATGTCCACCGATTCGCGGTACTCGCCGTGGCGCAGGGCGATGGCGGTGCCGCCGCCGAACAGGCAGCCGTGGCTGGAAAGCAGCGGCCCGTCCAGCGCCTGCAGCACGCGGGCGATGCGGCGGTGGTGTTCCCGTTCAAACAAGCAGGCGCCCCCCGCCCACGCTGTGCACCAGGCTGTCGAGCAGGGCGCGCTCGCGGGGCGTCATGGCGGCAGTGTCCAGGTGGCGCCAGTTGCGTTCGTACAGGTCCAGCGCCTGCCGGGGCGTCAGCTCGGTGGCCGGGTCCAGCTGCCAGGCCAGGCGGCGCAGTTCGGGCAGGTCGGCCAGGCGCAGCTGCGCCGGCGGTGCGTGGGCACGGGTGCGCGGCGCAGGCAGCTCGTCGGCCAGTTGCAGCTTCAGCCCCAGTGCCGCCGTGGCGCGCTGGTACAGGCCCATGGCCACCGAAGGCTCACCGCGCTCGATGCGGTGCAGCGTCACACGCGACAGGCCGGCGGCCTCGGCCGCAGCCGTGGCGCTGACGCGCAACTGCTTGCGCCGCTGACGGATGCCGGCACCCAACTCGGCCAGCGTGCCGGCGGGCGCTTCGGCGGTGTGGGTTGCTTCGGCCTGCATGGTGTTTCCCATTCTATGCAATCCGGGAAGATTGCATAGAATGGGAAACATTTTCTCTGGCTTAGTGCCCCTGGCTGCCGCGGTGCGCCCAGGCGGTGGTGCGCTTCTCGATCACCGAGAACAGCTCGTACATCGCCATCGCCATGATGCCGACGACCACCAGGCCGCTGAATGCCAGGCCCATCTGCATGCTGCTGCCGGCGCTGATGAGCAGGTAGCCGATGCCTTCGTTGGCGGCGGTCATCTCCGACACCGTGGTGCCGACGAAGGCCAGCGTGATGGCGACCTTCAGCGAGCCGTAGAAGTAGGGCATCGAGCGCGGCAGGCCCACCTTGGTGAGCACGTCCCAGCGCTTGGCGCCGAGCACGCGCAGCACGTCCTCCAGCTCCGGCTCCAGCGTCGCCAGCCCGGTGGCGATGTTCACCATGATCGGAAAGAAGGAGATCAGGAAGGCGGTGAGGATGGCCGGGCCGGCGCCGATGCCGAACCACACCACCAGGATCGGCACGAAGGCCGCCTTGGGCAGCGCGTTGAAGCCGGTCATCAGCGGGTACATGGCGTTGTAGGCCAGCCGGCTGCTGCCCATCAGGAAGCCCAGTAGCACGCCCACCACGATGGCGATACCGAAGCCTACCATCGTCACCCAGAAGGTGCGCCAGGCATGGCCCAGGATGGTCCAGCGGTGCTCCCAGGTCTGCTCGACGATGCGCCACGGGCTGGGGAAGATGAACTCGCTGACGTTGAAGACCATGCAGATCAGCTGCCACAGCGCCAGCGTGGCCGCCAGCAGGATCAGCGGCGCGAAGCGTTCCAGGTTCTTGTTCATTGCCCGACTCCGGCCGAGGAGATGGAGCCCACTGGCTTGCGCATTGCCCCGATGTGGCCGCGCAGCTCGTGCACGATGTCGGTGAAAGCGGGCGTGTAGGTGATCTCCAGGTCGCGCGGGCGCGGCAGGTCGATCTCGCGCTTGACGACGATGCGCCCCGGGCTCTTGCTCATCACGTACACCGTGTCGGCCAGGAACACGCTTTCGCGCAGGTCGTGCGTGACCAGGATGACGTTGAACTTCTGCGCCGCCTGCAGGTCGCGCATGGCGCACCACAGCTCTTCGCGCGTGAAGGCGTCCAGCGCACCGAAGGGCTCGTCCAGCAGCAGCATCTTCGGCTCGTGCACCAGCGCGCGGCAGATGCTCGCGCGCTGCTGCATGCCGCCGGACAGCTGCCACGGGAACTTGTCCTCGTAGCCGCCCAGGCCCACGCTTTGCAGCAGCTTGCGCGCCTTCTCGACGTATTCACCGCGCTTGGCGCGAAAGCTGGAGCGGTAGGGCTCGACGATCTCCAGCGGCAGCAGCACGTTGTCCAGCGTGCTGCGCCAAGGCAGCAGGCTCGGCGCCTGGAAGGCCATGCCGCTGATCTTCAGCGGCCCGGTCACCGGCTGGCCGTCGATGCGGATCGTGCCCTTGCTGGGCATGTTGAGCCCGGTGGTCAGCTTCATGAAGGTGCTCTTGCCGCAGCCCGAGGGGCCGACGATGGCGATGAACTCGCCCTGGTCCATCTGCAGCGTGATGTCCTCCACCGCGAAGGTGCCCTCGGCCAACAACTGTTTGTTGTAGGCCAGCCAGACATTCTGGAAATCGACGAAGTGGGTCATACGCAAATGCGCGCCGCAGCGCGTTGGAGTGCAGGACACAAAGCAACTGCTGCGCCAGTGCGGCCCATGCCGCGGCAGGGATAATGCGCCGGCCATTCCGCCCGCCGCACCCGGTTCCACCGTCTTCCATGCGCCCTATCCACGCCTCGGCCCTCCTGATTCCGCTGATGCTGGCTGCCGCACCGCTGGCGGCCAGTGCCCAGACCGACAAGCCCGAAAGCAGCAGCACCGGTGAAGCGGCCGACAGCGGCGACTACTGGCGGTTGATGGCTTCGCCCTACACCATCCACTACGGCTCGGACCCCGAACACGAGCCGGTCTACATGATCGGCCTGGAGCGCCAGCGCAGCGACGGCTGGGTCTGGGGCGGCACCTATTTCAGCAACTCCTTCGGGCAGCCCAGCGGCTATGTGTACGTGGGCGAGAAGGTCATCGGCTTCAGCCGCTGGGACAAGCTGTTCTTCCAGTGGACCGCGGGCGTGATGTACGGCTACAAATACCCCTACGAGGACAAGGTGCCCTTCAACGTCAACGGCTTCTCGCCCGGCGTGACGGCCAGCCTGGGCTGGCAGTTCACGCGTCAGTTCTCGGTGCAGGCCATCGCGCTGGGCACCGCCGGCCTGATGTTCCAGCTGGCGATCGACCTGCGCTGACGGCGGCACGCCGGCGGCCTACTTCTTGACGGCCGCGAAGATGTTGCGCTCGGCCTCGGTCGGCAGGAAGTCGCCGTTCCACACCGCGGCGGGGTCGATGCGCTCCTTGGTGCCGAAGGCGTCGGACACCTGGCTGGCCATCAGGCTCAGGCGTGGCGCCAGCGCGTTGCCAAAGCCTTCGGCCTTGGCGTCGGGTGTCAGCACGGTGGCGTCCAACGCCAGTTGCAGGCGGCGCAGTTCCAGCGCCTCGTTGATGATGCCGTCGCGCGCCTTGACGGTGGCGATGCCCGCCTTCGGGTCGGCCACCACGTCCTTCACGCCCTTGCTGAAGGCCTTGAGGAAGCGCTTCACGGCCTCGGGGTTCTTCTTCAGGAAGTCCTCGCCGGCGATGATGACGTTGCCGTAGAGCTTGACGCCGTACTGCGGGTAGGGCATCACGACGATGTCCTCGGCCTTCACGCCGCGCGCCTCGAGGTTGAGGATCGAGGTGAAGCCGAAGCCGGTGATGGCGTCGATGTCGCCGCGCACCAGCATGGTTTCGCGCAGCGGCGGATCCATCGAGGTCCAGGCCACGCTGCCGATGTTGTTGGCCTTGGCGAAGATCGGCCATGACTTGCGCCCGGAGTCGAACACCGGCGCCCCCATCTTCTTGCCTTCCAGGTCCTTCGGCGTCTTGATGCCGCTCTTCTTCAGCGCCATCACCGCGGCCGGCGTGTTGTTGTAGACCATCATCACCGCCACCGGCTTGTTCGGCGCGGTCGGGTTGTTGGCATGGAACTCCATCAGCGCCGCCAGGTCGGCGAAGCCCATGTCGTAGGCGCCCGAAGCAACGCGCGTCACGGTGCCGCCCGAGCCGTTGCCGGCATCGACCACGACGTTCAGCCCTTCGGCCTTGAAGTAGCCCTTGGCCACCGGCACCAGGAACAGCGCCGCCGGGCCTTCGAAGCGCCAGTCGAGTTGGAACTTGATGGTGGTTTCCTGCGCGTGCGCCGCCGGCAGTGCGGCGGTGGTCAGCGCGGCAGCCAGGGCCGCCAGGCCGCGGCGTCGGGTGAAGGACAGGAATTGCATCGTGACTCCAAGGGTGAGGTGTGGGTGGTCCGGAACTGCAAATTCTGTGCGCGGCACCTGCACCACGGGAATCGGGTCAAGCACTCATGTGGTGCAGGATCTATTGAAGGAGGTCGAACAAGGTGCGCGCCACCACCTTCGTGGCGCGCCGCAGGTCTTCCAGCTCGATGTGTTCGTCCGAGCGCTTGGCATTGCTTTCCAGCACCGTGCGCGGTCCGCAGCCATACAGGGCGGCCGGGATGCCCTGCTCGCAGTACAGCCGCGCGTCGGTGTACAGCGGCGTGCCCGAGGCGGTGATGGGCTCGCCGAAGACTTCGCTGGCATGGCGGCACAGCGCGTCGACCAGCGGCTTGTTGCCCGGCAGCGGCTTCAGGCTGTTGGCCAGCAGGATGCGCTTGATGTCGACGCTCACCCCGGGGCTGCCGGCCACCGCGTCGGCGATCACCTGGCGGATGGTGGCTTCCACCTCGGCCGGGTTCTCCTCGGGGATCATGCGCCGGTCCAGCCTGATCAGCACCTTGCCGGGCACGACGTTGGTGTTGGTGCCGCCTTCGATGGTGCCCACGTTCAGGTACGGGTGGGTGATGCCCGGCACGCTGCTCGTCACCTGCTTGTACAGGGTGTTCTGGTGGTACAGCGCGTTGAGGATCTTCGTCGCCGCCTGCAGCGCGTCCACCGCGGTGTCGGGTACCGCCGCATGGCCCATCTTGCCGTGTACCGCGACCTCCATCTGCAGGCAGCCGTTGTGCGCGGTCACCACCTGGTAGCTGAAGGCCGCGGCCAGCAGCAGATCCGGCTTGGTGAGCTTGTTCTTCAGCAGCCAGCCCGGGCCGAGCTCGCCGCCGAATTCCTCGTCGTAGGTGAAGTGCAGTTCCACGCCGCCCTTCAGCGGTGCTTTCAGCGATTCGAGTGCGCGCACCGCGAAGGTGTAGGTGGAGAAGTCGCACTTGCTCACCGCGGCGGCGCGGCCGTAGAGCTTGCCGTCGACCACCTCGCCGCCATAGGGGTCGTGTGTCCAGCCTTCGCCGGGCGGCACCACGTCGCCGTGGGCGTTGAGCGCGACGACCCGTCCCTGGACGGGTCCCTCCCCGTCCTTGCGGCCGGCGCCGTAGGGCCGGCGCACGATCAGGTTGGTGATGGACTGCAGGCCATAGTCCTTGACCTGCTGCGCGGGCACCGGGTGCTTTTCGGCCTGGAAGCCGAAGCCTTGCAGCAGCTCGGCCGTGCGTTCGGCATGGGCTGCGTTGTTGCCCGGCGGCGTGTCGGTGGGCACGCGCACCAGCGCCTGCAGGAACTTGAGCTGCTCGTCGAAATGCGCGTCGACCCAGGCGTCCAGGGCTTGATAGGGGGCTTGGGTCATGGCTTTTCCGTGGCAAGTTGGTCGAGCAGGTTCTGGAAGGCGCGCACGCACAGTTCGGTGTCGTGATTGGTGATGCTTTCCAGCGGGTTGTGGCTGATGCCGGCGTTCAGCCCGCGCTGGAACAGCATGGCCTGCGGCATGAGCTCGTGCAGCTTCATCGCGTCGTGACCGGCGCCGCTGGGCATGTGGAACAGCGGCAAGCCCAGGGCCTGCACCGCGGTTTCCCAGCGCTGCATCCAGACCGGGTCGCTGGGCGCGGCCGCGGCGCGGATGGTTTCTTCCAGCTTGAAGTGCAGGCCGCGCCGTTCGCAGATGCGCGCCAACTCGGCGCGCACGTCGGCGATGCAGGCGTCGCGCACCTCGTTGGTGGTGGCGCGGATGTCCAGGCTGAACTTGCAGCGCCCGGGCACCACGTTGATGGAGCCGTTGGGCACTTCGAGCATGCCCATCGTGGCCACCAGGTGCGGCACCGATGCGCCGCGCTTCTCGAGGTACAGCGCCAGCTCGGCGGTGGCGGTGGCGGCGTCGCGGCGCCGGCCCATCGGCGTGGTGCCGGCATGGCTGGCCATGCCGATCATCTCGCCCAGGAAGCGCGCGTTGCCGTTGATCGAGGTCACCACGCCCAGCGGCAGGTCCATCTCGTTGAGCACCGGGCCCTGCTCGATGTGCACCTCGACGAAGCCCAGGTACCGGGCGGGGTCGCGCTGCAGCTTGGGGATGTCGGCGATGCACAGCCCGGCATGTTCCATCGCTTCGCGCATGCTCACGCCATCGGCGTCCTTCTGCTCCAGCCACTTCATGTCGAAATGTCCGGTCAGCGCGCCGGAGCCCAGGAACACCGCCTTGTAGCGCTGGCCTTCCTCTTCGGCGAAGCCCACCACCTCGATGCCGAAGGGCAGCCGCCTGCCGGCGCGGTGCAGCTCGCGCACGCAGGCCATCGGCACGAAGATGCCCAGCCGCCCGTCGTACTTGCCGCCGTTGCGCACCGTGTCGTAGTGGCTGCCGGTGAGCAGCCGCTTCGCGTTGCGGTCCGTGCCGTTGTAGACGCCGACGACGTTGCCGACGGCGTCGATCTCCACCTCGTCGAAGCCGCAGTCGGCGCGCATCCAGTGCGCCAGGCGCTGCGCGCAGGCGCGGTGCGCATCGGTCAGGTAGGTGACGGTGAGTTCGCCGCGTTCGGCGTATCCCGGGTCGCTGTGCTGGGCCAGGCGTTCGGCCCAGTCCCACACCAGGTTGCCGAGTTCGGGCACGTGGCCGAACTTGTCGTCCAGCCGGATCTCGGCGATGCGGTGGATGCAACGCAGGCTCTCGGCGCGTTCGTAGTCGGGGTGGTTGTCCAGCCGGCGCTCGAAGGTGGCGATGATCTCCGCCTTGTTCAGCCCGGTGCCGCGCGGCCCGCGCACCGCCAGGATGAAGGGGAAGCCGAACTTGGCGTTGTAGTCGGCGTTGAGCTGCTGGATCTTGGCGAACTCTTCCGGCGTGCAATCTGTCAGCCCGGCCTTGCCCTGTTCGTTCGTCGATTCGGCGGTGAGCGTCTTGCTCACCATCGCCTTGCCCGCTAACTCAGGGTGGGCGCGGATCAGCGTCAGCTGCGCTGCGGTGTCGGCCTCACGCAGCACTTGCACCAGCGCCAGCTTCAATGCGCTGAGGCTGCTGAAGGGGCGCTTCGGCCACGCGGCTTCGGCCACCCAGGGCGAGTGTTCGTAGGTGCCGTCGAGCAGCGCCGTGAATTCGGCCTGCGACGCGGCATTGAGCTGCTGCAAGGTGAGGGTCATGTCATTTCCAGATGAAGGCGGTGGCCGGGTCGAAGGGATGCGTGGCTTTCCAATGGCGCGCGATGTCGATGCGCCGGCAGACCCACACCCGCTCGTGCGACTGCACATGGTCCAGAAAGCGGCGCAGCGAGCCGATGCGCCCCGGTCGGCCCAGCAGCCGGCAGTGCATGCCGATGGACATCATCTTCGGTGCCTCGTCGCCTTCGGCATAGAGCGCATCGAAGCTGTCGCGCAGGTAGTTGAAGAAATGCTCGCCGGTGTTGAAGCCCTGCGCCTGAACGAAGCGCATGTCGTTGGTGTCCAGCGAATAGGGCACCACCAGGTGCGGTGCCAGGCTGCCGTCGCTGCGCTGTACCTGCAGCCAGAAGGGCAGGTCGTCGCCGTAGTAGTCGCTGTCGTATTCGTAGCCGCCTTGGTCGGCCACCAGGCGGCGCGTGTTGGGGCTGTCGCGGCCGGTGTACCAGCCGGCCGGCCAAGTGCCGCCGGTCAGTTCCTTCAGCAGGTGGGTGGCCACGCCGACATGGCGGCGCTCGGTGGCCTCGGGCAGGTTCTGGTAGTGGATCCAGCGCAACCCGTGGTTGGCGATCTCGTGGCCCGCGTCCATGAAGGTCTTCAGCAGCTCGGGGTAGCGTTCCAGCGCCGAGACCACGCCGAACACGGTGAGCGGCAGTCTGCGCTGCTCGAACTCGCGCAGGATGCGCCACACGCCGGCGCGCGAGCCGTACTCGTACATCGACTCCATCGTCATGTGGCGGTTCTCGTAGGCCTGCGCGGTGACCAGCTCCGACAGGAAGGTCTCCGACGTGGGGTCGCCGTGCAGCACGTTGTTCTCGCCGCCCTCTTCGTAGTTGAGCACGAACTGCACGGCGATCTTTGCGTCGCCGGGCCAGCGTGCATGCGGCGCCTGGCGGCCGTAGCCGCGCAGGTCGCGCGCATAGGGCAGGGCGGGGGAGGGAGCCTCGGTGGCCATGGGAACTTCCTTGTCTCTAGGCGGGTTGCAGCACCGTGGCCAGGTCGGCCACGCGCGGGCTGAAGCGCAGGTTGCGCTCGACGTTGCCCAGGTGCGATTCGAGCAGCCGCACCGCGGCGCGCGCATCGCGCCTTTCCAGCGCGTCGACGATGGCCACGTGCTCTTCCTGCGAATGTTCGGCCGAATGCGAGGACTGGTACATCAGCGCGATCAGCGAACTGCGCGTCAGCAGGTCTTCCAGCAGTTCGGCCAGCACCTGGTTGCCCAGCATGCGCGCCAGCACCACGTGGAAGTCGGCCAGCAGCCGCGTGCGGCCCGACACGTCGGTGCGCGCCACCGCGGCGCCTTCGGCCTTGACGTGCTGGCGCAGCTCGGCGATCTGCGCGTCGGTGATCACTGCGCACAGCTGCCTGACCATCGCCGCCTCGAGCATGGCGCGCACCTCGAAGACCTGACGCGCCTCCTGCACGCTGGGCTTGGCGACGAAGGCGCCGCGCGCCGGCTCCAAGGTCACCAGCCGGTCGCGGCTGAGCTGGTTGAGCGCCTGGCGCACGAGGGTGCGCGATACGCCGAAGATGTCGGCGATCTGCTGCTCCACCAGCTTGGTGCCCGGCATCAGCCGGCGTTCGACGATGGCGGTGGTGATGGCGTCGACGATGCGCTGCGTGGGCCCGGCGACGTTGTCGGCTGCCGTCGGCGCGCCGGCGCGCACTTTCTTGCGCAGGGCGGCGGCGGGGGGTGTCGTTCGGGCCATGGTGGGGCTTGCACTGTATCCTGAAGTGTATACACTTTGCGGTCTCGTGCAAGCGAATTTCAAGGATGCTTCGATGGGAAAACTCACCACCCACGTACTCGACACCATGAACGGCTGCCCGGCCGCCGGCATGGCGGTGAGCCTGTACCGCATGGACGGTGCGGCGCCGCAGCTGCTGAAGCAGCTGCAGCTGAACGACGATGGCCGCGCCGACCAGCCGCTGCTGGCCGATGCCGCGCTGCTGCCCGGGCGCTACCGGCTGGTGTTCGCGGTGCTGCCCTACTTCCGCGGCCGCGGCGTGGTGCTGCCCGAACCGGCCTTCCTGGACGAGGTGCCGCTGGACTTCGGCATCGCCGATGCCTCGCTGCACTACCACGTGCCGCTGCTGGTGTCGCCCTGGAGCTATTCCACCTACCGAGGCAGCTGAGCGGGTGCTCTGGCATGGGCATTGCGTCAATGCCCGCCACCTACCACCCAGGAGAGTCTCATGCGTCTGAACACCCCGCTTCGCAAGTCGTTGGCCGCCGCCACGCTGCTGGCGGCTGCCGCACCGGCCGCGCTGGCCGCCTATCCCGACAAGCCGATCCGCATCGTCGTCACCTTCGCCGCCGGCGGCGCCAGCGACATCGTCGCCCGCGTCATCTCCGAGCCTCTGGGCAAGGCGTTGGGCACGACGGTCATCGTCGACAACAAGCCCGGCGCCGGCGGCACGCTGGGCGGGCTGGACGTGGTGCGCGCGCCGGCCGACGGCTACACGCTGATGCTGTCGAACAGCACGCCGCTGTCGATCGGCCCCTTTACCGTGCCCAGGCAGCCCTACGACCCGATCAAGCAGTTCACGCACGTGGCGCTGCTGGGCGTGGCGCCGGTGCTGATCATGGCCAACCCGAAGACCGGCCCGGCCACGCTGAAAGACCTGCCCAAAGCCACCGCGGCCGACCCCGGCTACAGCTTCGGCAGCGGCGGCCCCGGCTCGATCGGCCACATTGTCGGCGAGATGGTCAAGGGCGCGATGAAGGTGCAGATGACGCACATCCCGTACAAGGGCGGTGCGCCGATGACCACCGACCTGATCGCCGGCACCATCCCGGTGGGCATCGACGTCATCACTGCCTACGTGCCGATGATGAAGAGCGGCCAGATCAAGGGCCTGGCCGTCACCTCGAAAACACGCTCGCCGCTGGCGCCGGACGTGCCCACCGTCGTCGAACTGGGCCTGCCGACGCTGGTGGCCGAGAACTACTTCGGCGTCTCCGGCCCGGCCGGCCTGCCAGCGGAAGTGAGCGACAAGCTGCATGCGGCGCTGGACAAGATCATCGCCGACCCGGCCATCGTCAAGCGCTTCGAGGAGCTGGGCCTCACGCCGGTGCAGGCCACGTCGGCCGAATTCGGCGACCTGGTGGCGCAGCAGGCCACGGCCTGGGCGCCGATCATCAAGGCCGCCGACCTGAAATGAAGGCTGCCGGCCACGCCGACGAACTGCTGCGCCGCTTGGCGGGCGCGCCGGCGGTGCGCATCGTCGTCAGCCGCGTGCAGGGCTCGGGCCCGCGCGAGGCCGGCGCCTGGATGGCGGTGTTCGACGACGCGCTGGTCGGCACCATCGGTGGCGGCCGGCTGGAGTTCGACGCCATCGCCGACGCGCGCGCGCTGCTCGCCGGCCAGCCGCTGGCGGCGGAACGCCGCTTCGCACTCGGGCCGTCGCTGGGCCAATGCTGCGGCGGCGTGGTCTGGCTGCGCTACGAAAGGCTGCAGCCGGCCGACCTGCCCGGGCTGCGCGCGCAGCTGCTG
>Ga0307505_10002292_pt1 | contig 13548 bp, 9 predicted proteins | sample 23_S_MG_FD_202183 | JGI IMG/M metagenome (GOLD analysis project Ga0307505, IMG submission 202183) | Soil microbial communities from Populus trichocarpa stands in riparian zone in the Pacific Northwest, United States - 23_S | ecosystem: Environmental > Terrestrial > Soil > Riparian zone > Trees...
GAGAAATGAGGGAAGCGGCACGATAAAGAGGAGAAAGAGTAGGCCAAACGAAACCTTACGGAAGAGCGTGACCCCGAAGCAGGACACAAAGATACCCCAACACATCACAACCAACGCCAATATCGTCATCGGCAACTGGTCAGGAACAAAGATCTCGGCGTCGGCATACCAGTAACCCAAGGTCCCCAGCCCAATCAACATGCAGCCAAGCCCGGGGCTCCATTCCCTTGAGGAGAAGATTGCCTTTCTGTCTAGATAGAGAACATATAAGCTCAGGCATGGAATCAGCACAATGTGGGAATAGTGTTCTTCCTGTTGCGTGAGGGAAAATAGTGACGCCAGCGGCTGCCAAAACCATGCGACAGCAGCAAGAAACAAGAAAATGGACAGGCCATTGCGGGTCTTCATGCTGAACGGCAGGGGCCGGCTCAATGCCTGAAAGGGTCCCCCTTCAAGACGGTTGGCCCTGTCGCCAGCATGTTTCTCGCCTTCGAGCGTCGCCGCTATGCTCGAGTGGTCGCGTGGAGGAGACATACCATCTGGTGGATTTGGTGGATTTGGTTCATCTGGTTTGTCTTGTTTATCTAGTTGGTCCGGTCTGTCTGGTTTTTTTGTAGAACGAAATTAACCAGATCAACCAAATAAACAAGACAAACCAAACATTAGCATGCACCTTTACCCTTGATGACGGCCGCGGGAGTCGCAAGGAGAATCTTGATGTCACCCCAGAGTGATTGCCCCCTGGCATAGCGAAGATCCAGCCGGACCATCTCGTCGAACGTAGTCCGGCTTCGGCCAGTCACCTGCCACAGCCCCGTAATGCCTGGTTTGGCCTCCAAAACTCGGTGACGATGCCATGGCTTATACTGTTGCACCTCATACCACAGTGGAGGCCGCGGACCGACCAGCGACATTTCGCCTCGAAGCACATTCCACAGTTGTGGAAGTTCATCAAGGCTCGTCTTTCTCAAAAAATGCCCTATCGGGGTAATCCGTGGATCGTTGGTCAACTTGAAGATCTTATTCTTATCCTGCTCTTGGCTCTTGCCGCTTGAAGTAATGAACCAGCTCACATAATTGTGATGAATACCATGATCTGCATTGGTGTACATGGTTCTAAACTTACACATCATGAACGGTTTTAACATCTGGCCGATGCGCACCTGGCGAAACAACACCGGCCCACGGGATGATAATTTGACAAGCCCCGCGATGGCCAACAACAGCGGCGAGAGGATGGTGAGGAGCGCAAGACTACCGAGAATATCTATGCCCCGCTTCAATATCTGAAACTTACCGACTCTATCTTGATGTGCATGGAATTCCGGGTACAGAAACGGATCCACTCCCTGGGGTTCTTCCTCTCCGAGTTGCTGTGGCTCAGGATAGACGCGCAGCCTGATCGACAATCGCTCGGTAAGATCCCCTTCAAACCGACTTGTGATCTCATCTCGAAATCTGGATTCGAGCAGCTCGCAGGTGCTTGCCAAGTTCGCCGTCTCGATCTCGGGAACGATCAGACCCATGATAGACGGTTGTTCAAACCACCCGACAATATCAATGTCCGACTTGATCGCCGATAATGTGTTGGCAATCCCGTCACACAATGCCAGCGTGCTTTCGTGCTGGTTATCCTGCACGCCGATCAACAGCATCACCATCGCCAGCCCGGATCGGTCTGTGCGTTTGCGCTCTCTTGTGACGGTATCCCTAAAAAGGTCTTCGTCGAAAATCGGGTGAAGGATCCCGACTCTTTCCCTTTCCGCGCACGACGGCATCATCCTTTTTCCTCTCGGCCAAGCCTGACCATATAATCGTATTACCGTGGTCGAATAACGACACCACGCACTGCTCAATTCCCTCATCGAAACTAGGCGTAAGCAACTTCTTTATGTTGCCTGAGCGACTGTTCCGCCGCTTCTAGAATCCGTACGACGCGCAGACCAGCTTGCCCATTGTTAAAGGGGGCTGTGCCGTCCTTGACACAATCCAAGAAATATCGCGTTTCAAGCTGAAGCGCTTCCAGCTCTTCCACCTTCGGCGCCCACATATCGCCGGTACGATAACTGACCAGTGCTTGATGAACACCCTGCTCCGTCTTTACATCGGCGCCCTTATCGTACACACGCACTTTTTCAGCTGGATCCAGATCATTCCATAACAGCATCTTCTTCTGACCACCTATCAACGTCGTCCGCACCTTGACTGGCGAGAGCCAATTGACATTGATGTGAGCGAGTACATTATTGGGGAAATAGATCGTCAGATGCGCGACATCCTCCAGGCAGTTCACATGCGCGCTGCCCGTCGCCACCACCAAGTCCGGTTCCAACCCAACGAGATAATCCATGATGGCCAGATCATGCGGTGCGAGATCCCACAATACATTGACGTCATGCTGGAAAAGCCCCAAGTTGACACGCGTCGAGTCATAGTAATAGAGCGGCCCCAGGGTCCCATTTTCGACAAGTTGCTTGATCTTTCGAACCGCGCCAGTGAAGAGAAACGTATGGTCCACCATGATCTGCAGATTCTTGCGTTCGGCCAGTTCGACGAGCTCCTCCGCTTGTGCCGAGGTCGCCGTAAAGGGCTTTTCGACAAACACGTGCTTGCCATTCTCAAGCGCTTTCTTGGCCAGCTCGTAGTGGTACGAGACCGGTGTGACGATGGCCACCGCATCAATCTCCGAAGAGGTGACAATATCATCTACATCTGTCGTCACTCGAACACCTGGATGACGGCCTAACACCCGAGCCAACGCCACAGAGTTCTTATCGCACACGGCCACAACCTTGCAGTCCTGATGTCCCGAGAAGTTTCGGACAATGTTCGGACCCCAGTACCCGTACCCGATTACTCCGAGCTTAATCATGGTTTTGCTCCCGTAAAGATGTTACGCCCATTGTTAAACGACGGCTTCCAGAACCTATGGCACCGGACACGGAAACGAACGCACCCTAAAGACCTAGCTCACCGCGAATATTCCCTCTCCGAATTCGATACCCTCCAACTCATGAAGTTGACAGACTCGGATCTGCAGGCGATTGGCCTCCTTGAAACCGAGCTCGGCCTGGAGAATCTCCATCAGACGTGCTTGAAGATGGGTGGACACTTGCGCCATACCTTCTTGTGCCAGAACCGTTAAGACAGCTCCGACAATGTGCCCATCTCGATACCAGCCAACGTAATCCGTTTCCCGCAGGCTACGAGATGACGCCGCGATCACAGCTTTGGCAACATGGGAATCCATCTGTACGATCCTTCCTTGCGCATCGGTCGAATACATGAGAAGGATTTGGCAGAAATAGCCGGAGCGCTCGGAACGCTTTGATTCGCTTTCCAGGAGGTATCGAAAGGCTGCTTGGCTGTACCCGCCACTCTCGGAGATGCTCGGCATGCCTTTTATCGCCTCCCTCAACCTGCCCGCTGAGAACATATTTCTTGACGAAAATATTGCTCATCTGGACGCACGGCCCATCCCCAACTCCGTGCACATAGGGTGCAACTATCGCCCGACTGCTCGATTTCAACAATACCAATGAGGTAGGGACGACCCCCTACCTAAGTACTATAGGAAAAGGTTTTAAGTACTTGAGGAATGCTCTAGCAGGCCGCGGAAACACTCAGGACGCACTCATAACTCACTTTCGATCTTCCAAAGGGTGACGGCGCAAAACGGCTCGCAGGATGCTCAAAACGGTTGTCCGTCTCGATCGCAGCGAGCGAAGAGACTCACCGTACTCTGTGCCATACGTTGAGCCTCTGAGCAAGACCGTCAACGATCGTGATGAATGGTGCAGGAAGTTAAAGATGGAAGTAATCTGGCGGGTGACTGATGATAACTATGGTAATTGTGCTAGTAGGGAATACGGGAAGGAGTGGCGAGGGAACGGGAAGGCGAAACACGCATGCTAGGCTTAGCGGGCATCCTCGATCAAGTGAGGATCATATCGTTCGCGATTGTAAAAATTTGATCGTATAAATGACCAGAAATAATGGGAGCTAAAATCCAAGTGCGTTCTTTTTGGGAGAAAAAGTTGCGGGGGCCATCGCCTAGATAGCCATCAATTCGCCATCGAGAAAAAAGTGTCGGCCGGAATGGTCACACTGAACGCGCCCCCGACGACCGCAATATCCGCCGCGCGCTGCAAGTTCAACAACGCGTTGGTTTGGTAGAGGGAAAACGAACTGACGATCGGAAGATTCTGCAGCAGCCCGTTGAGGGTGACCGGCGAAGCGCCCCTGTTATGTCCGACGATCGACACTTGCCCGCTGAGTGGATGAGAGAACGCCACCACGGTCACCCCAGGGATGGAATGATTCACGCCAATCCGCACAGCCCCGGGACGGATGAACCGGTTGAGCTGCGCGTTGGCATAGAATCGCGTACGGGGGGTGTAGATTCCGGTGGTCTGATTGAAAGCCAGAAGACCCCAGAAGCCGAAATTATTGTGGTGGTAATAAAAGCTGTCGTAGGCGTCATAGACGAGAATGCCGGAGTAGCCGTTTGCCACGTCACCGAGAAAGTAATCCGTGGTGGCCCGGGCAAAGTTCCACTCGCCTCCGGTTACCGTGCCACCCGTGTCGCAACTTGCACACCATGCCGCCGATTCCGTCAGCCAATAGGTCTTGGACGGGAACGGTGTGCCTGGGTCGGCTGAACTGTCATAAATATGCTCGCCGAAATGATCGACTCGTCCGGCCACGAGGCTATCCGCCATCATCAGGGAGATATAGCCCCTGCCGGCGCTGATGCCCGCCGTATCCGGCCCGACAAGACGCACGTCGCTGAGTCCCATCGTATCCAGTTCCGCAATCAGCGCTCTCAGGATCGTGACATATTGGCTGGCACCGACACAGGGGCCCTCCCGACAGTCGTGGTCGGACTCATTCAAGGGAGTCAGCAACAGGAAGTCGAGGTTCCTGACCTTGCGGCCGTAGTACACCAGCGAGGCGATCATGGTGGCGAATTGTTGTTCTTTGCCGACGGTAATATGACTCGAGACTCCAAAAACGCCGCTCCCGCCCAACCAGGGCGGCGTCCAACCCATGAAATTGAGAATGATCTGATTCCCGCGAACGCCGATCAGGTTCAGAGCGTCAATCGTGTTCCAAATATCTTGCATCTGGGGTGTTTCGTACACCTGCTGTAACGTGGCTGGATCCAGACTGTGCAGGGCCGGAATCAGGGACTCGCTCGTGACCCAATCCATCGGGTCGCGGATGACCCGTATTAACGAAGCGCCATTCGTGGTGACCAACAGATTGAGGGCGAGAGCGAGTTGCCCTCCATTCCAGCTATTGACATTGATGTTGACGCCCATCCCATCCATGGCCTGGAACCTCTGGGCACCATTGATCGTGAGGTTCGCGGTGATCGCGGCGTCCGTCGGGATCGGGGTTTCGGCTTTCGGGAGCGAGTTTTGCTGACCCGACCCGCTGCACCCCAGAAACAGCGACAGGATTAAGGCCGATATAATCAAGGGACGCCTAGCATCCCCTCTATTCCTTGTCATGCATAACCCCGCTAGCTAAGGCTACATACCACAACCTGCCCCCCGAATGTGCGCAAGTAGCACCGCTCCCTCAAAAGACTATCCTATCGTATGTAGGGGGGGTAGGATGAGCGCTGTCTCAATTAGGGTAGCGAAGTGGTCTGCTTTGAAGTAGCTCACACGCCATCGATCACCGATGTCGGTGCCGCCATTCCCATGGCGGCATCGCTGCGGATCAGCCCACAACCATTTCTGTTCCTCTCTTACTGCCTTCTCCAGCCATTCGAACACCTAATGCTCAATAGGCATCCGCATTCATAGGACCATGGACACACCAGACGTGGATTGTCGTGAAGCCGGACTTATCCTTGATGCACGCGCTGCCCTCATTTCTAGAGTATTCGACCCACGCACCCGAGGAAAACTCGGCACTCGTCGTCGCTGACCGATAAGGGAACCCGGGGGACAATATTGGTGAACGGATGGCCTGTGGGCAAGGATGGGCCTAAGTTGACGGTGTCTATCAGGCTGGTCTCATGCACCGCGGGCAGCCGCCAGCCTTTCCGCCACTGATGGGCTTAATAGCGCAGGGGAATACACCGTCCTTAACAGACGCGCTCAACTTTGATATTCAAGGGATTGCTCTACTGGCGTGACCATGCCCGGTAGAATGCCCCAATCCGACAGATGCCCAAGGAGGGACGGTATCGACCCATCTAGACGCTGTTCTCTCACGAGAGGCACGGGAAGGGGTTGTGTGCCGATCGAAGCAAAATGGGCCAAACACTTCCTCAGGGTCCTATCACGGTGAGATCGTTCTTCAACGATTTCACGCCGGAACTAGTCTGACAGCAGGACAACCCCCGATCACTCGACTCGAGTGCTGCGCCCTGTGATCACATGGATCGCGACCAACACGACTCCGATCACGAACAGAATCCATGAAATCTGGACCGAGACCGCTGACACCCCGGCGAGATGCAGGCCACCGGCAATCAAGTCGACTACCAGAAACATGACTGCAAAGGAGGCATAGCCTATTTCTTCTCTATGGAATTCGGGCATATGCCGGACAGTCCACCTTTGGATAAATCCTATATTGCGGGGGCTGTTCGGCCACTGGGAATCTCCCTGGTATCAGTCGATTCATGTTGTTGTGCGCGGGTTAATTTGTGGAGAGGTAGCTTGATCAGGTGTATGCCGTGGCAGAACAGGGAGTGATTCGGTCAATGCAAAACGTTTTGAGGATTCCCAAAACTGCACGCACCCGCATACAGTCATCTACGAATGCCGCACAGAAAAGCAGTATCGATTCGCTCCGTCTCGCCGTGACTGTCGCACCTGTAGGCAAACAACTGCAATGCCTATCTTCCGAGAAATACGTCGTTTGATGTAACAATTTGCCACAAGCTCCTACAGTTTTCTTACACGTCATCATCAATCGTCTTCTCTTCCTCCAACGGCACGCAGCTTGCGTAGTGGCGATGAATAGTTTCCTCATCGGCCCTTTCTGGAATCACGAGTCAGCCGATAATTCGGTCCAAGCTTATGCCTATGAGAATTTACTTCTCCGAGATCAGTGTGCCTGCTGTCGCGGAGAATGCAAGAGGAGAGTTTGTATGAATTGGATAAGACCAATCGTGGGTATTCTTATGTTGTGGTCGAGTACTGCGTGGAGTGCCACGTTGACCTGGAATGCCAATAGTGAACCGGATCTGGCGGGCTATCGCATCTATCAATGCAGTATCCTCCCGTGCACCAAATCGTCTGGCACTCTTCTTACCACCTTGGGACAGACGGCAAGCTTCAATATCGGAACACCGGCGACCATCCAGTACTATTTCATTACGGCACATGATCAAGCCAATAACGAATCGAGCATCAGTAGTGTTGCGACGTTCAGACCTGCCGGGTCTCCGGCCCCACCGCCCCCGATGGGTACAGTGCGCTTGACGATGGTGGGGAATCCGGCAACTAGCGCGTGGGGTGTGATGGGCACCGTGACCGATACGCGCGACGTGATGGCGGACATCCAGCTGGACGGGGCGCTCCACCATACCGAGAATTCGGCCCCCTATGGATTCCCTTCTGATAATGGCACGTCTGTGGTGCCAGGCACGTTCGGTCCTGGCCAGCACGTCGTGACTTTCATCTTCAAGCTGCAAGGCACTACAACCGAGATCGGGCGAGCCAGCATGACCGTGCAGGAAGGGAATTCATCTCCGCCTCCGCCTCCACCTCCACCTGCAGGACCGGTGAGTCTGACAATTGTGGGGAATCCTGCTACTAGCGCGTGGGGCGTGATGGGCACCGTGGCCGATACGCGCGACGTGATGGCCGACATCTACCACGATGGCAGGCTTATCCGTACAGAGCACAGCCCGCCATATTGCAACTTTGCGGAAACGTCTGGCGCGTGCGGCAGAGGATCCCTCGGTGCCGGCCCGCACACGGTGCGGTTCGTCTTCAAGCGGGAGGGTAGCTCAACCGAGATCGGGCGAGCGAGCGTGATCGTGCAGGAAGGGAATTCGTCTCCACCACCTCCTTCATCACCACCCGTCGGACCGGTGAGTCTGACAATCGTGGGGAATCCGGCTACCAGTAGATGGGGTGTGGCAGGCACCATTATGGACTCACGAAACGTGATGGCTGACATCTATCACGATGGCAAGCTCATCGACACAGAGCATAGCGCGCCATATTGCAACTTTGCGGAAAGGTCTGGCGCATGCGGCAGGGGATCTCTCGGTGCCGGCCCGCACACGGTGCAGTTCATCTTCAAGCTGGAAGGCACCGCGACTGAGATCGGGCGAGCTAGCGTGACCGTGCAGGAAGAGTAATGTGGCGATTGTTCATTTACCTTCCATAGGGGACGAGACTTGCCATCGGCTAGATCATATAATACCTAGGTGTTTACATATTTGGTGGCGAGCAAGATCAACCAAAGAGGCGCGCCTGACCGGTCCATAGCTATTGGAGAGGCTTATAAGCCTTTATGGCACTGGGCCGAGATGGTCGGACCATTTCCGGGCAAGGAGCGCACCATCGTGGTGTAGGCGTCTCGTCTCCGCGACAGACAATGGCGAAAACGTTCTGGCACGGCGAAGGTTCTCTTCGAGTTCCTGGTGTGTTGCCATACCAATCACGGCACAGCTCACCTGGGGCTGGCTCAATGCATAGCGGAATGCGACGTCGTGATATTCGGCGGGCATTTGAGAATGACTCACCCTTGAGGGTGGAGGATCTTGGGCACCGCCGAACACTTTCATCGCGATTAATCCAATGTTGGCTCGCGCAGCAGCGGGCCAGACGGACTCCTCAAAGTTGTATGTATGGCGATCGGCAAAATTCACGGTGTTCAGCAACACGTCGATATCGAATTGCTGGATAGCGGAAAGAAATCTAGCCGGTCGACTATGGCCAGACAACCCCACGAATTGTGTCAGACCGAGCGCTTTGGCCTTCATCAACGCGGCATAGGTGCCCGACTTGCTAAAGACCGTCCGTGGATCCATTTTGTCAGCGCCGACACTATGCACAAACACCAAATCGGCATGATCCGTTCCAAGTTCCCTCAAACTACGGTCGAGCAATTGTAAGGCTCGTTCTCCGTCTGGCTCAAAACATTTGGTCACCAGAAAAATATGACGGCGAACATGTTTGAGAAGATGACGTAACTGGCTTTGCGCCTGTCCATACCCCGCGAATTCAGGTGCGGTATCGAAATAGGTAATCCCTTCAAGATAAGCCGCCTCGTAGAGTTTAACGGCCTGTTTCAAGTTCAGACGTTGGCCGCTAGCGGCCGTCCCGAATCCGAGAATTGGCAATTCTACACCCGTTTTGCCCAGCACGCGCTTGGGCATCAATGCCGTAGGATTCGGCATACCCTTTCCCCTTCGTGCGTCTAACTTTTTCCCCCATTCCCCTCGTTGGTCTATCATGGCGTTACGCGTGTTCTAATTGCAAGATGACCTCAGAGATTCTTGGAGAGTGAAAAGATTTGAGGAAAGATCCGAGACGGTATACGTCGAACTTCGGTGCACCATCCCAAGACACAAGGGATCGAGTGCGAGCCGAACCTCTCGATTTTTCGCCTCGGCAAGGGGTGCTTGTACTTGGCGAGGCCACGGGCATTGACTGTGACGCCTTTGTCATAGCGAGGGGGTGGTAGGCGTTGCACTGGGTTCATTAAGAGGCTAGCGGGGTCGCCTCACCTGCCCCCAACCCACGGCGGGATCAATGTCAAACAAACTACCGCGTCAATGTTTTATTGCGGTCAGCGGAAGCAACAGAGTTGCTTTCTCGAAGCAACTAGAAGTACCCCGAGACTGGAACCGAGGAGAAGGATCATCGAAGGTTCGGGCACGTTCACAGATACCCAAAACCCATGGATGTGTCCACCTGAAAAATTACCACCTACGGGATTAGGAGATCCATATTCCCCCACCGGAATAAAAGCCGCATGTAGGGGGTGAGCGCTGCCAAAGCTGGGATTTGCACCAATATGAATATCCTATGCCATCCCAGAGGGGAGTGACAATGGGGGGGATCACTACTAAAACTAATCAAAGTGCTGCCGGCACCAATGTAATTTGTACGTTCGTGCCGGCCTCATGCCGAATCTGCAAGACACGTAGCACGGGATCAAATGTCCAACCCGCTTGGGTCAAGTCTGCTCGTTGACTGAGGGGCAGTCCCTCAACCACCACACTCGCGGGCGTAAAATTGGTTCGCACGATTTCCGTCGACGCCCCGTCGGTAGTGCTGTAGGTGATCCCCAACGAGGAGTACGTGATATTGTTCACGATCGAGGTCGACCTGACCAAATGGTTCTGCTGATCGGGCGCCCAGGTGGGCACCGCCCCCACACTGGTCATGAAGTGGCGAATATAATCACCGTACCCGTCCGTGAACCATTGGTTGTTGACCTCCGGGCCATCGATCACGACGCCGTTTGGCCGGGCCATATAGGTCGCCCAGTTGAGCGCCCGGTAGGCTTTTTCTTTGGCACCCGCATCGCCTGTTTTTTCGTACAGGAGCGCATTCACGGACGCATACCGTGCGGTATGACTCCCCATCGGAAACCAAAACTCTCTCTGCTCACGGATGGTATTGGCCCCGTAGGCGGACACCGCAAAGTTCACTTCAACCCAGCTGATCAACCCACGAACATGTCGTTCCCAGTCCGCATCAAGTGCCGAATGTTCCAACAGATACCGTGCCATCATCATGGCGTTATACTGATTGACGTTGCTCGTGTTCGGCTGAATCGGAACGTCTTCGAAGTAATTGGCCCAGATGTTATTCTGCATGGGATACGCCATCAACCAGTTCCAGGCGGTCTGTCGAGCCGTTTGATAGGCGCCCGTATTGCCCAACCCCAGGCGAATCAGCCCGTCAAACAACTTGATCGCACCAATCACATTCGCACAGTACTCTTCGCGCACCACACCGGTAGCGGCATACACCCGAAACGGCCAGGGGGACTGACTCGCATTGCCCGTCCGGACGTGACTCGCCAGGGCATCTGCCGCCGCAATTGCGGCGTCGCGGAAGGCGGTATTCCCATTAAATCGGTATAACTGTAGCCAGGCGTCACCCATTTCACCCACTTTATCTGGCTCAATGACCCCCGTACCATCGCCTGCTCCATCGGAGTTCCCATACGCCGCGCCACGATACGTCAACGACCCGGTATCCCCACTGGCATAGGGAACCTTGGCCCAATTTCCGCCAGCCGGCGTCATCCCATTACTGATCATGGCGGTCGCCACATTTTCCGCGAGCCGCACCGGCAAGACATTGCCGGAATAGCCATAGTATTTCAGGGCCGACTCGATCAGCATACCGTACAAACCCGCGGGATTATGAGGCCAGCCCGCTAGCTCCTGTGTGTCCGGCTTCATATAGCTGTGGCTGTAGTAGGCGGGTTTCCCGTTTTGGCTGTCACTGGGCACGCTATTGAGCAAGTAATTCCAGGAGAGGGTCATCACGTGGTCGTAGCCTTGGGTCGGGTCAGGCGTCCAAGGAATGATCTGACCGCTGCCATCCAGCACGACATTGTGGCCATTCAGGATTTCCAGAGATTGCACAGGGAAAGAGGCCATGACGCTGGTGCTCGCATTCAGCCTAATTGGACAGGCGCCGGTCCCAGAGCACCCACCGCCGCTCCAGCCGGCGAACCCAGCGCCGCTTGCCGTCAAGGTGATGGTCGTGCCCTTGTCGAAGGACGCCGTACAATTTGTCGCACAATTGGTAATGCCGGTTGGGCTCGAGTTCACCCTCCCAGCTCCAGTCCCACCCAGAACGACATTGAGCGTCGGCCGATTGAAGTTCGCCGTGATGCTGGTATTGGCGGTAATGGTGAAGGTGCAGAGGCCCGTGGTGGTGTTGCACGCACTCGGGCTCCCATTGCCACTCCCGCTGCCATTCCCCCAGCCGGAGAAATTTGAGGCGGAGTTGGGCACGGCCTGCAGCGTTAGTGTGGTGCCCGCATTGTAGGATGGGGCACAGGCTCCAAATGGCACCCCTCCCGTCGTGCTGCACGCGATGGTGCCTCCGCCACCATTGGAAGAAGACGTATTAGCCGTGAGGGAGAAGGTCACCGTACTCAAAACGAAATTCCCCCGTACCGCTGAATCCGCGGTCAGAATCATGGAACAATTCCCCGTGAACCCATTGCAGACGGTCGCGTTCCCGACTCCATCGATCCATCCACTGAAGGTCGAGCCGTCGTTTGCTGTCGCCTGAAGCACAAGCGCTGTCCCGTTGAGATACGATGCAGAACATGCGCCGGAGGCATCTCCATTCGTGCTGCAGGCAACCGATCCTGTTCCCGTTCCCTGATTCGGAAATATGGTTAGCGTGGCAGGAGGTGGTGCGACAGGGAACGAGCCCGTCACCGCAGTATCCGCATTCATCGGCACCACGCACGTCCCGGTTCCGGAACATCCCCCCCCAGTCCACCCAGTAAACCCGGTGCCCAGCGCAGTCAAGGTGACGTTCGTACTCGTGACAAAGTCATAGGAACAGGTCCAGGAGGTGGCAGTGCACCCATTGATTCCCGCCGGGGTCGATGTCACTATGCCGCTGTTGACGACGGTCACGGCCAATGTCTTGAATGACGATTGCAGATGTGTGGTCGCCTGGGCTTGAGTCACAATGATGGTGCCTGGAAGGGCATTCTGCAGCATGGTGGTGAAGTTCGGATCAGAGAAATCCAGAGGGTTTTGCAGACCCGCTGGAATGGTAAGGGGAAGTTGAATGGGATTCTGACCGGTCGGCACACCTCCAAACGTCAACAACAATTGCGCCAAGTTGACCACGCGAACGTCGGTCATGCTCGTGGCGCCGAAAACCGAAAGTGCGGTTACTTCCGGTGCCGCTGGCACGGTGCCGACGATCCGTCTGCCAATGTCAAAGGTCACCATATCGCCGGGTAGGTACTGATAATGTCCGGTCGCGTCCGTTGTGCCAGCGAATCCGGATGGGAGCGCCTTGTACCCGAGGCCCTGTACCGGACTATCGACAAAAACACCAGAGGATGGCGCGGCGGCGGGCGGATTGCTTCCGCCCCCCCCACTACTACTGCCCCCACACGCCGCGAGTAACACAGAGAAGCCAAAAGCACAGACAAGAGTCCATTTATTGGCAACCTCATTCGACATGATGGCCATGAGTGATTTGGGGTTAGAACGTGAAACGCTGGCTGAATGGTCGTTCGACCAACGAGATATGCACAAGAACTTGACTTTAGCAATCCCCTCTTAAGGGTTAATCGTGTATGTATTCTTAGCCAGATGCTGAGTACAGCGGACCTCTCCGTCAAGATCCACTCCCGGTTCTGGTCCCGATTCAGCATTTGCCCCAGTAGCAGTTGTTACAAGAAGAGTGGTCTAAGCTCCTGAGTCCATTGCTCTTTACCTATTGACGTCTCCCCGGAAAACGACGGCAGGTTAGACCTAGAGTACACTGACGGCTTCGGCGGTCCTCTACGAAAGGAGTGGATCGATGAAGCGGTCAAAATTCTCGGAGGAACAGATCGTCTATGCCA
>Ga0307505_10002293_pt1 | contig 13542 bp, 10 predicted proteins | sample 23_S_MG_FD_202183 | JGI IMG/M metagenome (GOLD analysis project Ga0307505, IMG submission 202183) | Soil microbial communities from Populus trichocarpa stands in riparian zone in the Pacific Northwest, United States - 23_S | ecosystem: Environmental > Terrestrial > Soil > Riparian zone > Trees...
AAATTTCCGGTCAGCGCGGTGAACGTCGCGGCAAAATAGGCGCCGAGCATGTACAGCGAACCGTGCGCCAGATTGACGAGGTCCATGATGCCGAACACGAGCGTCAGCCCCGCCGCCAACAAAAACAGCAGGAGGCCGAGCTGGATTCCGTTCAGGCATTGCTCAATGAATAGAAGCACCGTAGCCCCCGTCGCGCTTCTGTCCGGCGCATGAAATCATTTGCGCGGACGAGCGAATGACCGCCGGAACGGGTCTTCCCCGTCCCGGCGGTGCAAGGCTTAAAACATCGTCGTTGTGCCGATGAAGTAAAAAATCACTTCATCTGGCACTTCGCGCCGTGAACGTTTGCAACGTTCTCCACCGCAGTTGCGACCGTCTTCAATGTGAAGCCATCCCCGTCCTTCACCACTTCCTGCATGTAGAAGTTCTGGATCGGGTAGTGGTTCCTGTCGAACTTGAAGCCGCCGCGAACCGACTTGAAGTTCGCTTTTTCGAGAGCGGCGCGGACCGCGTCCTTGTTCGACACATTGCCTTTGAGCTCATTGACCGCCGAGGCGATCAGGTTAGCTGCGTCGTAGCTCTGCGCGCCGTAGAACGACGGCTCGGCCTTATGCTTGGCCTTGAAGTCCGCGACGAACTTCTTGTTGGCGTCGTTCGGAAGGTCCGCGCCCCACTGCAACGCGCCGATGACGCCGAGCGCGGCGTCCTTCAGCAGCGGCAGGCTGAGCGAGTCGACGACAAAGGTGGTGTAGAGCGGAATTTTGCCCTGCAGACCGGCTGCCTTGTACTGGTTCAGGAACTGCACGCCGGCAGCGCCCGGATAGAACGTGTAAACGGCATCGGGATTGGCGGCGCGGATCTTGGAAAGCTCGGCCGAGAAGTCGAGCTGGTCCGGCCACTTCGTGTAGTCCTCGCCGACGATCTTGCCCTTAAAGGTTTCCTTCATACCGCCGAGATTCTGGCGGCCGGCCGCATAGTTCGGTCCGATCAGATAGACCGACTTGATATCTTTCTTGTTCATGTAGTCGCCGACCGCGCGCGGGTTCTGGTCGTTGGTCCACGACGTCGAGAAGACGAAGGGCGAGCACTGTTCGCCGGCGAGCTGTTCCGCACCTGCGTTCGCGACGATGAGGAAGGTCTTCGAGTCGACGACCGGCTTCGCCGAAGCGAGCAGGACGTTCGACCAGATGTAGCCGGAGATGAAGTCGACCTTGTCGGACTCGATCAGCTTCTGCGTCTTTTGCAGGCCTACGTCGGGCTTCTGCGAGTCATCCTCGTAGATGACCTCGACCGCCTGGCCGCCCATCTTGCGGCCCATGTGGTCGAGCGCGAGCTCGAACGAGTTGCGCATGTCGTTGCCGATCACGGCGGTGGGGCCGCTGAACGTGCTGACAAAGCCGATCTTGATCGGCTTGTTCTGCGTGACGGCCGGAGCGGCCGACAGCGCGAGCGCGGCGCCGGCCGCGAAGACCGCCGTTGCAGCGAGCAAGCGGCGGCGGGTTGATTGATGCATTTCTTTCCTCCCTGAGACCGCCGGGGCGGCCAATGACTGAACTCGACCGGGCAGCTGATCTGCCGACGTTATTGTTGTCCGAACGCTTTGACCACCACGGCACGGCGACCGCGGTGAGCGCTGGAATTGCTGCAATGAAGTATATTACAGGTCCCTTGCCGCGCAAGCGACTTGCAATCCGTCTAAGGAGGAAGTTGTTGCGGTTGCTCACGCATTCGGCAATGGGACTGAATCCGGAAACGGCGGTCGGCTTCCCGGCTCGGAAATATATTTCCGCGCGGGTCTCGCTGGTTCGAATTGCGCGGCAAGGTCACTAGAGTGCGGGCCATGAAAGAACCTCAGACAGAAACTATCGCGCTCGTCGGCTTCGGCGAGGCGGGACAGCACATCGGCGGCGGTTTGGCGGCGAAGGGATTGCGTATCCGCGCCTACGATATCCGCCATAACGAGCCGGCGTTGGTCGAGTCCGCGAAGCGAAGCGGGGTCGAGTTCATGGGCTCGCCATCCGCAGTCGAAGGCGCGGCACTGGTTTTCTCATTGGTTACGGCGTCGTCGGCGATCGACGCCGCGCGTGCCGCCGCGCAACATTTGAAGGCGGGGCAGATCTATATCGACTTCAATTCGGTCTCGCCCGCCACCAAGCGCGCCGTTGCCGACGCCATCGCGTCGTCGGGCGCGCGGTTCGTCGAGGCCGCGATCATGGCGCCGGTACCGGGACCGAACGAGAAGGTGCCGCTCCTGCTTTCCGCGCCAGGTGCGGAAGAGATCGCCATCCACCTGAACAAGATTGGCATGAAGGCCGAGATCGCGGGCCACCGGATCGGCGATGCGTCGCTCTCCAAGATGCTGCGCTCGATCTTCATCAAGGGCATCGAGGCGCTGATGCTGGAAAGCCTCGTCGCCGCGCGCCACGTCGGCATCGAGGAACGCATCCTCGACTCCGTGCAGAAGACGTTACCCGGCATTAATTGGCGCGAGCTCTCGGCCTACAATCTCGAGCGCACCGCCACCCACGGCAAGCGCCGCACGGCGGAGATGTTCGAGTCCGCCGCGACCGTGCGCGAGCTGGGGCTCGATCCGTTCGTGACCGAAGGGATCGCGCGCCGGATCGAGTGGTCCTACGCGAAGCTCAAGGACGCCAAATGGGCCAAGGGCAGGCCCGAGACTTATGAAGAAGTGCTCGACGTCCTTGAAGCGGCGTTGCGCGCGGAGAAGAAGAAGCAGGACGCCGCCGAATGAATGCCGTCGATCTGAAATTGCACGCGCGGCGCAAGCCGCGCTTCAAGCTGCCCGCCGGCGCCTGCGATGCGCATTGCCACGTCTTCGGGCCGGGCGACGTGTTCCCGTATGCGCCGAACCGCCGCTACACGCCGGCCGACGCGCCGAAAGAAACGCTTGCCGCGCTGCATGACTTTCTCGGCGTCTCGCGCGCCGTGATTGTGCAGGCAAGCTGTCACGGTGCGGACAACCGCGCGATGCTCGACGCGCTCGCGCATTCGCCGAAGACGCTGCGCGGCGTGGCGATCGCCGACGCGAACACGCCGGACGATGAATACAAGACGCAGCACGCCGCCGGTGTGCGCGGCGTGCGCTTCAATTTCGTGAAGCATCTCGGCGGCGCGCCGGACATGGACGTGTTCTGGTCGGTGCTGCGCAAGGTCGAACCGCTCGGCTGGCACGTCGTGCTGCACATGGACGCGAAGGATATCGAGTCACTCACTCCGCTGATCCGGCAACTGCCGATGCCCTTCGTGATCGACCACATGGGCCGCGTGGAGTCCGCCAAAGGCACGGAGCAGCCCGCCTTCCGTGCGCTGCTCGACCTCGTCGCGATGCCGCAATGCTGGATCAAGGTCAGCGGCTCGGAGCGCATCTCCTTTCCGCCGTATGATGCCGCGTTGCCGTTTGCCCGCGCGCTGGTCGAGGCGGCACCCGACCGCTGCCTGTGGGGAACAGACTTTCCGCATCCCAATCCGACCCACGAGGCGGACGAAGCCGACCTTGTCGACCTTGTTCCGAAGTTCGCGCCGGACCCCGCGCTTCAGAAGAAGCTGCTCGTGGACAATCCCGCGCGCCTGTACGGCTTCTGATCTATACTCGCGGGCATGGTTTTGCCCGCGTTTCGCGCCCCCTACACGGAAGACGACGCGGCAGTCGCACACCGCATCTGGGACGCAGGCTCCTTCGACACGGCGGCCGAGGCACGCATTAGCGAGCGCGCGGACGACCTCGTGCGCGCCATGCGCGAAGGCCGCGGCGGCTTCAGCGGCGTCGAAGAACTGCTGCGCGAATATTCGCTCACCACAAAGGAAGGCCTTGCCCTGATGGTGCTCGCGGAGGCGCTGTTGCGCGTGCCGGACGCCGCGACCGCCGACCGCCTGATCGAAGACAAGCTCGCCCACGGCGATTTCATCCATCACGAGCCGAAGTCGGACGCATTCGCGGTCAACGCGTCTGCCTGGGCGCTCGGCATTGCCGCGCGTGTCGTCGATGCCGACGAAAAGCTCGAAGGCGTATTTGGCCAGATGGCCAAGCGCATCGGCGGGCCGGCGGTACGGCTCGCGACCCGGCAGGCCATGCGCGTGCTCGGCAACCACTTCGTGCTCGGCCAGACGATTGACGAAGCGCTCGCACGGGCCGCACACGCGGAGCCACGCTCTCGCTTTTCGTTCGATATGCTGGGCGAGGGCGCACGCACGGCGGAAGATGCGAAGCGATATTTCGACTCTTACGCCGACGCCATCGAGCGCATCGGCGCGAGTGCCGGTAAAAATTCGCTGCCCGATCGTCCCGGCATTTCCGTCAAGCTCTCCGCACTTCATCCGCGTTATGAAGCGCTGAGCCGCGACCGCGTGATGCGCGAACTGGTTGCGCGCGCGATTGATCTCGCCCGCAAGGCCAGGTCATTCGATCTCAATTTTACGGTGGACGCCGAAGAAGCCGACCGGCTCGAATTGTCCCTTGACGTAATCGGCGCAGTCGCTGCCGATGCCGCGCTTAAGGATTGGGATGGGTTCGGGCTCGCGATCCAGGCCTATCAGAAGCGCGCCGAGGCAGTGATCGGCTGGGCCGATGAATTGTCGCGCACGCTGAATCGCCGGATGATGGTGCGTCTCGTGAAAGGCGCCTACTGGGACACGGAGATCAAGCGCGCGCAGGAGCGGGGACTGGCCGGTTACCCCGTCTTCACCCGCAAGGCGATGACGGATCTGAACTACATCGCCTGCGCGAAAAAACTGCTTTCGCAGCGTGGCCGGATTTTTCCGCAGTTCGCCACGCATAATGCGTTGACCGTCGCCGAGATCGTCGAGTGTGCCGGCGGTGTCGACGGCTACGAATTCCAGCGCCTGCACGGCATGGGCGAAGCGCTCTATCACCGGCTTCTCGAGACCGAGCCCGCGGCCGCCTGCCGGGTGTACGCGCCGGTCGGGGGACACAAGAATCTGCTCGCCTATCTCGTGCGGCGACTGCTCGAAAACGGCGCCAACTCCTCTTTCATCTCCGAAGCTGCCGATCCCGAAGTCCCCATCGAGCGCGTGCTCCAACAACCGCGCGCGATCATTGACCGGGCGGAGGCGGCGGCGCATCCCAAACTGCCGTTGCCGCGCAATCTCTTTGGCGCCTCGCGTTTGAACTCGCTTGGCGTCGAATTCGGCGACCGCTCCGCATTGGAAGGTTCGCTGGCCGAAATCCGCGCGGCCAGCGCGGCGCCGCTGACCGCGAAGCCGATGGTTGGTGGAATATCGCTGGACGGGATTGCGCGCGACATTGCAAGCCCGATGGGCCACAAGGCCGGCGCGTGGTCCGTGCTCGACGCGTCGCCGGAGATCGCGCACCGCGCCGTCGACGCGGCGCTGGCAGGATTTACCGCGCGGAGTTCACGCCCCGCTGTCGAACGCGCCGCAATCCTCGATCGCGCCGCCGAACTGCTTGAAGCGAGACGGGGACGTTTCATTCATCTGCTGCAACTCGAAGGCGGCAAGACCATCGACGACGCTGTCGCAGAGCTGCGCGAGGCGGTCGACTTCTGTCGCTACTACGCCACCGAAGCACGGCGGTTGATGAGCGAGCCGGGCGCGTTGCCCGGTCCGACGGGCGAGAGCAACCGCCTTGCATTACGCGGACGCGGTGTGTTCGTGGCGATCTCGCCATGGAATTTCCCGCTCGCGATATTCCTCGGTCAGGTGACTGCCGCGCTCGCCGCCGGGAACGCCGTTGTAGCCAAGCCCGCCGAGCAGACGCCGGTGATCGCATACGAGGCCGTTCGCCTCTTGCTCGAGGCGGGCGTACCGGCGGCGGCCCTGCAATTCCTGCCCGGCGACGGCCAGATCGGCGCCGCGCTCGTCGCGCATCCAAAAATCAACGGGGTCGTCTTCACAGGCTCGACAGAAGTGGCGCAGGCAATCAATCGCAGCCTCGCCGCCAAAAATGGACCCATCGTCCCGCTGATTGCCGAGACCGGCGGCATCAACGCGATGATTGTCGATGCGACCGCCTTGCCGGAACAGGTTTCGGACGACGTCGTGACCTCCGCTTTCCGTTCCGCCGGTCAGCGCTGCTCCGCGCTTCGTCTTCTGTGCATTCAGGACGACGTCGCCGATGAGATGATCCGGATGATCATCGGAGCCGCGCGCGAATTGAAGATCGGCGATCCCCGCGATGTCTCTGTTCACGTCGGACCGGTCATTGATGCGGACGCCAAGCAAAAGCTGTCCGCGCATGTCGCCAAAATGAAACGCGATGCGCATGTGCTGTACGCGGGCGAAGACCTGCCGGGAAATCTCCTCGCGCCTCATATGTTCGAGATCGGTAACGCGTCGTCACTTCGCGAAGAAGTGTTTGGCCCGGTACTGCATGTCGTCCGCTATCAGGAGGACGAGCTGGACGAGTTGCTCTCAGCCATCGACGACAACGGCTATGGCCTCACTCTTGGGATTCATTCGCGGATCGAGGAGACGGTCGAGCGCATCGTCGCACGCATGCCTGTCGGCAACGTCTATATCAACCGGAACATGATTGGTGCCGTCGTCGGCGTGCAGCCCTTCGGAGGCCGTGGCCTCTCCGGCACAGGCCCAAAGGCGGGCGGTCCGCACTACCTGCCGCGGTTTACGACCGAACAGACCGTCACCAACAACACCGCGGCGGCAGGCGGCAATGCCGCCTTGTTCGCGCTGGACGAGGACTGAATTGTTATGTTCCGCAACATTCGAGCAGCGCAGAATGTCGCGGCTCGGCCTATTCCATCAATGTTGACGCTTTGGTCTGGACGGGCACTGCCGATCCGGCTGACAATAGCGGAAGCAGAGGGTGGCGTATGACCGGTGAAGTGATCCTCGAAACCGAGGATCTGACCAAGGAGTTTGCGGGCTTCGTCGCCGTTAGTGGCGTTTCGCTACGCATCGAACGCGGCACGACGCACGCGTTGATCGGACCGAACGGCGCCGGCAAGACCACTTGCTTCAATCTACTCACCAAGTTCCTCTCGCCGACGCGCGGGCGCATCCTGTTCAAGGGACAGGACATCACGCCGTTGGCGCCCGCCGACATCGCGCGCCTCGGCCTCGCGCGTTCATTCCAGATTTCGGCGGTCTTCCCGCATCTGACCGTGCTGGAAAACGTACGCATTGCGCTTCAGCGCAAGCGCGGCGGCTCATTCGATTTCTGGCGCTCCAAGCGCGTGCTTGATGAGTTCAACGACCGTGCAATGAAGCTGGTTGCCGACGTCGGCCTGACGGATTTCGCGGAGTGGACCGCGGTTGAGTTACCGTATGGCCGCAAGCGTGCGCTCGAACTGGCAACGACCATCGCGCTCGATCCCGAAATGCTGCTGCTGGACGAACCGACCGCCGGTATGGGCCACGAGGACATTGATCGCATCGCCGACCTGATCAAATCGGTCGCCGCCGACCGCACCGTACTCATGGTGGAACACAATCTCAGCGTGGTCGCGAAATTATGCCATCGGATCACCGTGCTCACGCGCGGCCGCATCCTCGCCGAGGGTGACTACGAAACAGTCTCGAACAATCCGGAAGTGCGCGAAGCCTATATGGGTGTCGGTCATGCTTGATCGCACCGGGCCGCTGCTCGCGGTCGACAAACTCGAATCTTGGTATGGCGAGTCGCATATTTTGCACGGCGCGACATTCGATGTGAGTGAAGGCGAGGTTGTCACGCTGCTTGGCCGCAACGGTGCGGGAAAGACCACGACGCTCAAGTCGGTGATGGGGATTGTCGGCAAGCGCAGCGGTTCGGTGACGTTCGCCGGTCACGAATTGATCCGCATGGCGTCGAATGATATCGCGCGACTTGGCGTGGCTTTCTGCCCCGAGGAGCGCGGCATCTTCGCGAGTCTCAACGTCGAGGAGAACCTGCTGCTGCCGCCGGTCGTGCGTGCGGGGGGCCTGCCGCTCGACCGCATCTTCGAATTGTTTCCCAATCTCAAGGAACGTCTCGGTTCGAGCCAGGGCACGAAGCTCTCGGGCGGCGAGCAACAGATGCTTGCCATCGCCCGCATTCTGCGCACGGGTGCTCGCCTTCTGCTGCTCGATGAGCCGACCGAAGGGCTTGCGCCCGTCATCATTCAGCAGATCGGCAAGACCATTCGCGCGCTGAAAGAGCAGGGTTTCACGATCCTGCTCGTGGAACAGAATTTCCGCTTCGCATCGACGGTTGCGGATCGCTACTACGTCATGGAGCATGGCCGGATCATCGATCGGTTTGCCAACAGCGAACTGGACGCCAACCTCGACAAGCTGCACGACTATCTCGGGGTGTAAACGAAACTACGCCGTAACGACTTTGACTAGAAGGAGGACAAGGATGAAAAGATTGACCGCGATCGCGTTCGTGGCCGCGCTTGCCGCCGGCCCCGCATACGCACAGTTCAGCGACGGCGTCATCAAGATCGGCGTCATGAACGACATGGCCGGCACCTACGCGGACCTTGCCGGTCCCGGCTCCGTCATCGCTGCCCGCATGGCGGTCGAGGACTTCGGCGCCGAGAAGAAAGGCATGAAGGTCGAGATCGTCAGCGCCGATCACCAGAACAAGCCCGACGTCGGATCGAACGTCGTGCGCACCTGGTTCGACGTGGACAAGGTCGACGTGGTGGTCGACGTACCGACCTCTTCAGTGGCGCTCGCCGTCAATCAGGTCACCAAGGAAAAGAACAAGGTGTTCCTGGTGTCTGGCGCCGCGGCGTCCGACCTCACCGGCCCGCAGTGCTCGCCGAACACCGTGCATTGGACCTACGACACCTGGGCGCTCGCGAACGGTACCGGCAATGCGATCGTGAAGACCGGCGGCGACAGCTGGTTCTTCCTCACCGCCGACTACGCCTTCGGCCATGCGCTCGAGCGCGACACGGCCGCGGTCGTCGAGAAGAACGGCGGCAAGGTCGTCGGCCGCGTGCGCCATCCGTTCCCGGGCACCGACTTCTCGTCGTTCCTCCTGCAGGCGCAGACCTCGAAAGCGAAGATCATCGGTCTTGCGAACGCGGGCGCCGACACCACGAACGCGATCAAGCAGGCCGCCGAGTTCGGCATCGTCACAGGCGGCCAAAACCTCGCGGGGCTTCTGGTGTTCCTCACCGACGTGCACGGCCTCGGCCTCAAGACCGCGCAGGGCCTGATCTTCACCGAAGCCTGGTACTGGGACATGAACGACGCCAATCGCGCTTTCGCGAAGAAGTTCGCAGCGGCGAACCGCGGCGTGCATCCGAGCATGGTCCATGCCGGCGTCTATTCGGCGGTGACGCATTATCTGAAGGCGTTGGAAGCGCTGAAGAGCGATGCCGACGGCGCCAAGGTTGTGGCGAAGATGAAGGAGCTGCCCACCGAGGACGCGCTGTTCGGTAAAGGCTCCATCCGTCAGGACGGCCGCAAGATTCACCCGATGTATCTCTTCGAGGTGAAGAAGCCGGAAGAGTCGAAGTATCCGTGGGACTACTACAAGGTCCGCGCGACCATCCCGGCCGACCAGGCCTTCCGTCCGATGGCCGACGGCAAGTGCCCGCTGGTGAAGGGCTGAGCCACCAAGAATGCCTCACCCTGAGGAGCGCGCGTCTCGAAGGGTGAGGCGAGAAACCTGCATCGTCCTCATCCCTCGAGACGGCGGCCAGACAAGTCGGCTTGTCCGACTTGTCCTTTAAGGGCCGCCTCCTCAGGATGAGGACGATGAAATTGTGAAGCGAAGTCCGCGATCATGTTCGAACTTCTCGGCATTCCCCCTCAGGCTTTGTTCGGCCAGCTTTTGCTCGGGCTGATCAATGGCTCGTTCTATGCGCTGTTGAGCCTCGGCCTCGCCGTCATCTTCGGCATGCTGAACATCATCAACTTTGCGCACGGCGCGCAGTACATGATGGGCGCCTTCGTGGCGTTCTTTCTGTTGCAGTTCGGCATCGGCTACTGGCCGGCCTTGATCATCGCGCCGATCATGGTCGGCATTACCGGCATCATCATCGAGCGGCTGTTTCTTCAGCGCCTTTACCAGCTCGATCACCTGTACGGCTTGCTGCTCACCTTCGGCCTCGCGCTCATCATTCAAGGGCTGTTCCGTCACCAGTACGGGTCTTCGGGCCTGCCGTACTCGATGCCGTCGCAACTGACCGGTGGACACAATCTCGGCTTCATGTTCCTGCCGAACTACCGCGCCTGGGTCGTGGTCCTGTCGCTCATCGTCTGTTTCGGCACCTGGTTCGTGATCGAGAAGACGAGGCTCGGCGCTTATTTGCGCGCCGCCACCGAAAACCCAACGCTCGTGCGCGCCATGGGCATCAACGTGCCGCGCATGATCACGCTGACCTACGGCTTCGGCGTGGGGCTCGCCGCGCTCGCGGGCGTCATGGCCGCGCCGATCTACAGCGTCAATCCGCTGATGGGTGCTGACCTGATCATCGTCGTGTTCGCCGTTGTCGTGATCGGCGGCATGGGCTCGATCATGGGCGCGATCGTCACCGGCTTCGGCCTCGGCGTCATTGAAGGGCTGACAAAAGTCTTCTTCCCCGAGGCGTCGAACACCGTGATCTTCGTCATCATGGTGATCGTGCTCCTGATCCGTCCGGCGGGTCTGTTCGGGAGGGCTGCGTGATGGCGCAGATCACCGAGCAGGCCGACATCCGCCCCGCGCGCGGCCTGGGCCAATGGAGCGAGCATATCGCCTTCGTGGCGCTCGTCGTCTTCCTGATTGTCGCGCCGTCCTTCATCTATCCGGTGCTGCTGATGAAGGCGCTTTGCTTCGCGCTCTTCGCTTGTGCCTTCAATCTGCTGATCGGTTACGTCGGGCTGCTCTCCTTCGGCCACGCGCTCTTCTTCGGCTGGTCGGCTTACGTCTGCGCTTATGCCGCGAAGGCCTGGGGCTTCCCGCCCGAGCTTGCCATCCTGACCGGCACGGCCACGGCCGCGTTCCTCGGCTTGGTCACGGGCAGCCTCGCGATCCGCCGTCAGGGCATTTACTTCGCGATGATCACGCTCGCGCTCGCGCAGATGATGTTCTTCTTTGCGTTGCAGGCGCCGTTCACCGGCGGCGAAGACGGCATCCAGGCCGTGCCGCGCGGGCGGCTGTTCGGCGTGTTCAACCTTGCCGACCAGATGACAATGTACGCCTTTGTCGTCGTCATTTTCCTTGCCTGCTTCCTGCTGATCTACCGGATCATCTACTCGCCGTTCGGCGAAGTGTTAAAAGCCATTCGCGAGAACGAGCAGCGCGCGATCTCGCTCGGCTACAAGACCGACCGCTACAAACTCATGGCCTTTGTGCTCTCCGCGACGCTTGCGGGTGTGGCGGGCTCCACCAAGGCGCTGGTCTTCCAGCTCGCCTCGCTCACCGACGTGCACTGGACCATGTCGGGCGAGGTGGTGCTGATGACGCTCCTGGGCGGTCTCGGCACCGTGTTCGGTCCCGCAGTGGGCGCATTCATCATCGTGGCAATGCAAAACTATCTCGCCGGCTTCGGTCAGTGGGTGACCATCATTCAGGGCGCGATCTTCGTGATCTGCGTGCTTCTGTTCCGGCGTGGGATTGTGGGCGTGATTGCCCACGCCCTGCGTATCCGGCTGTAACGGCGGCCTCGCGGAATATTTGCGGAAGCGATAGGTTCCTCCACCTGTCGGCGGCTCGCGCCGCCAAGAACAAAAACGGGAGGAGTCGATGAAGCTCTACATGCACCCGGTCTCGATGACGAGCCGGCCGGTCCGCCTGTTCATTGCCGAGAACGGCATCAAGGCGGAGGAAGTGGTTGTCGACCTGATGAAGGGTGAGCACCTTCAACCCGACTTCACCGCCATCAACCCGAGCCAGCTCGTCCCCGTGCTTGAGGACGGCGACCTGACGCTGACGGAGAGCGCGTCGATCCTGAAATACCTCGCCGACAAGATCGGCTCGCCGGCCTATCCGAAGGACCTGAAGAAGCGCGCCAAGGTCAACGAGGTCATGGACTGGCTCAATACGCAGTTCTATCGCGACTGGGCTTATAACCTTTGCTATCCGCAGATTTTTCCGCATCACAAGCGGCGCAGCGACGAAGCGCATTCCGGCGCGATCGAATGGGGCAAGAAGAATTCTCAGAAGTGGCTGCAGATCCTGAACGACCACTGGATCGGCCCGCGGAACAATTACCTCACGGGCAACGACATCACCGTGGCCGACTATTTCGGTTCCGGCCTCGTGACCCTCGGCGAAGTCCTGCACACCGACTTCAGCAAGTATCCGAACGTCGCGCGCTGGCTCGGCAACATGAAGAAGCTGCCGCACTGGAATGAGGTCAATGAGGTCTTCCACGGCTTCGTGGCGTCGACCAAGGGCAAGGACTTCGAGCGGGTCTGAACCCGTTCATCGTTGCGAAAAACGAAGGCGCGGCCGGCCGGCCGCGCCTTTCTCATGTGGGCTGCCGCCCGTACAGGAGTCATGCAGGGCTGCATTTACCCGTATTCGAAAAGGGATGTTGCCAAGGACGGTCAATCTGGCGATCATTTTTGCGGGATGGCGCCAACCGTCCCGAACTATGCGGCGATCAACGATAAGAAAGTACGGGGAGACGCCATGAACGTTCAGCCGGCCAATATCGAACGCATCAGCGACTATCAGGCTGATGAAATTCCGGTGGTGATTGCCGGCGGCGGCCTGATCGGCCTTTCGCTCTCCATGTTTCTTGCCCAGCACGGCATTCCGTCGCTCGCGATCGAGAAGTTGCGGGGCGGTTCGCCGCTGCCGCGCGCCGCGATGTTCCACCAGCGTACCATCGAGATGTATCGCAGTGCCGGTCTCGAGCCGGACATCATCGAGCAGTCGAACCGGGAATTCATTCCCGAGGGCGCGCTCGTGATCATGGACACGATCAACGGCAAGATCGTCGCAAACCTGATCCCCGTGCTCAATGCAGGCGTCGATCAGATCAGCCCTAGCCGCCGCCTGTTCATTTCGCAGCCGGGCCTCGAGCCCATCCTGCGCAAGCGCGCGCGCGAAGTCGGCGCGAAACTGTTGGAAGGGTGGGAGGTCGCGCGCTTCGAACAGGATGCCGACGGCGTCACCGTTTACGCGCGCGAGATCGACACCGGCAAGGAGCGCCGGTTCCGAACCAAGTATCTTGTCGGCGCCGATGGGGCGCACAGTAAGATACGCGAGCAGCTCGGCATCGAGTTCGACGGTCGTGGGGTGTTCTCGAACAGCATCACCATCTACTTCACCGCCGACCTGTCGCCATGGATCGGCGGCAAGCCGCTCAGCGTCATTTACGTCAAGAACGACAAGCTCTCCGGTTTCTTCCGCATGGATCGGGCGAGCAAGCAAGGCTTCTTCGTCGTCAACACGGTCGGCGACCCGACACGCGATCCCGAAGCGGCGGCGAACGCCGCCGCCGACATCAGCGAGAAGCGTTTGATTGAATTGCTGCGCATCGGCATCGGCGACCCCGCGATCCCGGTGAAGATCGACGGCATTGCGCGCTGGCGCGCGACCTCCGATATCGCACGGCGCTATCAGGAGGACCGCGTGTTCCTCGCGGGCGACGCCGCGCATCTCATGCCGCCGAC
>Ga0307505_10002294_pt1 | contig 13537 bp, 13 predicted proteins | sample 23_S_MG_FD_202183 | JGI IMG/M metagenome (GOLD analysis project Ga0307505, IMG submission 202183) | Soil microbial communities from Populus trichocarpa stands in riparian zone in the Pacific Northwest, United States - 23_S | ecosystem: Environmental > Terrestrial > Soil > Riparian zone > Trees...
CTGCGTCATGCGCGTCGTTTTGGTCGACAGTAATCAGCAACTGTCTGTTATTCAAGCACTCTTTGTGGGGAAACCTCAGCCTGAAGGCCCTCCCACAGGATTCCCCGCCGATACCTGCCTCTGCACCTGCCTGCTGTCGTGGGAGGCCATTCAGGGCCGATGCTTGCCTTCTTCTGGCCCGAATCGTCGAGCCTGAAGGGCCTCCCACAGGATTCCCCGCCGATACCTGCCTCTGCACCTGCCTGCTGTTGTGGGAGACCCTTCAGGGCCGATGCTTTTTTCCGTCAACTTCCAAGGGCATCGGGCATGAAGTCCTCCCAAAGGAACATGGAGCCCGGGGAATAACCACGAAGCGAGAAGCCGGGAGCGAGCACGCGGGGCGCGTTGCACCACACGACACCACCTACGCGGCGCGCGCGCCCTTGGCGGGGAGTGCCAGGCGGTCGCGCCAGTGCGGTGGTGGTGGCCAGTCTGCACTTGCCGCACCCTGCACGACGCGGGCGACATCACGGCGGTCGATCTGTGGAGCGAGCGCGGCGATCAGTTCCAGGGCGTAGTCGCGCAGGACGCGGTCGCCGCGCAGTACGACCCAGGCCGTGCAGGTCGGCAGCAGGCCGGTCGCCGGAAGCACGCGCAAGTCGGCGCTGTCGGCATCGGTCATGGCCATCTCGGCGAACACGCCGACCCCGAGCCCGGCACGCACATAGGTCTTGATGAGGTCCGCGTCGCGCGCCGTGACCGCCAGCTTCAGCTCCACGCCCGCGTTGACGAACGCGCGCCGCAACGACGAATCGGGGGCCAGCGAGGATTCGTAGCTGACCAGCGGATAGGCCGCGATCTCCTCGATGCGCGGTGCGCGCCCGAGCGCGGCCAGCGCGTGCGCACTTGGCACGACGATGACACGGTCCCAGCGATACAACGGAATCACCACGTCGGCTACCGGCGGTTGTCCGGCGGTGCTGACGATGGCCAGATCCGCCTCGCCCTTGCCGAGCAGGTCCATGAGCTCGGCGTCGCCATGCGGCTCCAGGCGGATGCCGACATCGGGAAAACGCCGCTTGACGCCTGCGACCGCGGGCGGCAACACGAAGCGCGCCTGGGTATGGGTCGTGACAATGACCAGTTCGCCCTGGGCGTCGTTGCGCAGGTTGGCCGCGAGCGCGCGGATGTTGGCCGCTTCGCCAAGAATCGTGCGCGCACGCGCGATCACCTGCTGACCCGCCGTCGTGACCGCATCCAGGCTCTTGCCCTTGCGCAGGAACAACTGGAACCCGAGTTCGCCTTCGAGCTGCTTGAGCTGCTTGGACAGCCCAGGCTGGGTTGCGTGCACGCGCTCGGCCGCCAGGGTGATGTTCAGGCCGGCGTCGGCGATCGCAACGATGTAGCGCAACTGGGTCAGGGTCATGCGGATCGGCCCCATGGCCAACGCAACGCCCAGTGGCTCGCGAAACACACACATGCGCCTGGGTACGAGGCTGGCAAGGCAAGGTCCGGCTGCATGAGGAACCCTCTGATCACGCGCAATGGCCGTTCCGGCCGATATTGCCGTGCAGCATATCCGCGCCCCGACCGCACGTCCACAGCGGACGTATAGACGTCCATTCCGCTGACATCACCGAAAGGCATATGCCCGGTACGGCTGGCTATTTCCCTGACTCCCGCCCCGTCCATAGCCTGCGTGAATCTCATGAACCTCTATCCGGTCTTTGTCAGCCTTAAGGATCGCCGCGTACTCGTCGTCGGCGGCGGCAGCGTGGGCGAACGCAAGATCGCTGCCTTGCTTCGCACCGGCGCGCATATCGAACTCGGCGCGCCGCGGATCACTCCGCGCTTGCGGACCTGGGTCGCGGAGGGACGGATCACCCACCGCGACGGACTTTTCCACGAGCGCTGGATCGATCCGGCGTGGCTGGTGATCGCGGCCACCGGCGAACGCGAGTTGAATCGGCGCATTGCCGCTGCGGCGGAAGCGCGGCGGGTCTTTGTCAATGTCGTCGACGACGCCGGCTTGTCGACCTTCCAGGTCCCTGCCGTCATCGATCGCAGCCCGCTCATCATCGCCGTTTCCAGCGCGGGCACCGCACCGATGCTGGCGCGCATCGTTCGCGAACGCATCGAGTCGTTGCTCGACGCCTCGCTCGGGCCGCTTGCCGCGCTGGTGGCGCGCTACCGTGAACGCATTCGCGCGCGTTTTGCCGATCTGGGCCAGCGCAGGCGCTTTCTCGAAATCCTGTTCAGCGGAACGATTGCCGATCTGGTTCGCCGCCGCCGCAGCGACGACGCGGCGCGCGCGATCGAAGCCGCCCTGCTCGAACCTGCCCCGCTCCCGCGCGGATCGGTGACCCTGGTTGGCGCAGGACCGGGCGATCCGGGCCTGCTGACCCTCAATGCGCTGCGTGCGCTCAACCAGGCCGACGTGATCCTGCATGACAGTCTCGTCAGCGACGACGTTCTTGCGCTCGCGCGCCGCGACGCGACGTGCATTGCGGTCGGCAAGCGCGCCGGCGGCACGCACACCGCACAGGAGCGCATCCACGCGATCATGCTCGAGCACGCACGCGGCGGACGCCGCGTCGTGCGCCTCAAGGGCGGCGATCCATTCGTGTTCGGTCGTGGCGGCGAGGAACTGGAGTTCCTGCGCGCCCACGATGTCGACTACAGCGTCGTGCCCGGCATCACTGCTGCAGTTGCCTGCGCCGCTTACGCGGGAATCCCGCTGACCCATCGCGATCTCGCCCAGTCGGTGCGCCTGGTGACCGCGCACTGCCGCGACTCGCTGGATACCCTGGACTGGCGCGCACTCGCGCAGGAGCGCCAGACGCTGGCGGTGTACATGGGGATCAACGGACTCGCCGACTTGCGCGAACGCCTGCTTCGCCACGGGCGTGCTCCGCAGACGCCGTTCGCACTGATCGAGAACGGATCGAGGACCGATCAGCGCATCGTCACCGGCAGCCTGGAAACCCTGGTCGAGCGCGCCCGGCTGCATGCGATCGGATCGCCGGCGCTGCTCATTCTCGGCGAGGTGGCGGGTCTGGCCGATCGCTTACACTGGTTCGGCGCAGCCCCTCTGGGTGCCCTTGCATCCGCCAGCCCGGACCGGCGCGCAGCCTGAAAATCAACGGAGATCCGCCCCATGGCTTTCGACAGCATTCTCGACACGATCGGCAATACCCCGATCGTGAAACTGCAGCGCATCGCGCCCCGGCACGTTCATCTGCACGTCAAGGTGGAATCGTTCAACCCGGGTGGGTCGGTCAAGGATCGACTCGCCCTGGCCGTCGTCCTGGATGCCGAAAAGAGCGGTGCGCTCAAGCCCGGACAGACCATCGTCGAGGCGACCTCGGGCAATACCGGTGTCGCGCTGGCGATGGTTGCCGCTGCGCGCGGCTATCCGTTCGTCGCGGTGATGACCGAGACGTTCTCGATCGAACGCCGCAAGCTGATCCGCGCCTACGGCGGCAAGGTCATCCTGACGCCGGCTGCCGAACGCGGCTCGGGCATGGTCCGCAAGGCGGCCGAACTTGCCGGAAAGCACGGCTGGTTCCTCGCTCGCCAGTTCGAGAATGCAGCCAATCCGGCCTGGCATCGCAACACGACCGGCCCGGAGGTCCTGCGCGACTTCGCCGGCAAGCGCCTGGATTATTTCGTCACGGGCTGGGGCACGGGCGGAACCTTGACCGGAGCCGGCGAAATCCTCCGCCTCGCGCGCCCGGACGTCCAGATCATTGCCAGCGAACCGGCTGGTGCGGCACTGCTTTCGGGTCAGGAGTGGAAGCCGCACAAGATCCAGGGCTGGACTCCGGACTTCATCCCGGGCGTGCTCAACCGCGACGTTGCGCATCGCATCCTGCCGGTCGACGACGTCGTCGCGCGTGACACCGCGCGCCTGCTCGCGAGCCAGGAAGGCATCTTCGCAGGGCTGTCCTCGGGCGCCACGCTCGCTGCGGCCCTTCAGGTGGCCAACGAAGCGGCGCCGGGCTCGGTGATCCTGGCCATGCTGCCCGATACCGGCGAGCGCTATTTCTCGACGATCCTGTTCGAGGGCGTCAACGAGGGTTCCGATGACGACTGGCTGGCCTCGCTGGGGTGAAGCGCCGGGCCCTGCTTCAGGGGCCGGCGCCTCGGCACCGTTCTGCGGATCGCGGGCTGATCAGAACCCGTTGCGACGGACACCACCGAATCGCAGGCGCAGATCGCCACACGACACGGTGCGCAGTTTCATCGTGCCGCCCAGAGTGACACCGCCAAGCTCGATGTCCGCACTCTCGAAGACACCCGCGAGGCCGCCCGTGCAGGTGTATTCGCCGTCGATGCGCGTGAGCGAACCGAGCGCCGCCTGTTTCCCGTTGAAGTGACAGACCTGCGCGGTCGAGGCAAAGCGCAGCGTCACCCGCGTGGCGTCCTCGTCATCCGGATAGAACACCTGCCAGTTGCCCGCGCGCTCGCGCGCCGGCCCTGAAAACTGCGGACACGGGGCGCCGCCGTGGCTGTAGCCGCCGAGCCAGCTTCCGCCAAGATCGAGCACGGCGGAATCCGCACGCGCGAACTGGAACGCGCGTGGCATCGGGATCCCTTCGATCTCCACGACGATGCCGCCCGTTGCGGTGGACTGGACGCTGACGAATCCGCTGCCATCGGCGAGCGCGCCGGCGAAAACCGGATGGCCCGATGCGTCCAGGCCGATCCGCTTCAGCGCCGGCGCGTGATGGAGACTGACACCGTCGATCGACATCTGCTGATGCAGGTCGATCGACAAGGAATCGCCGCGTTGGACCAGCACGGCGCGCACGCCGGGAGCGTGCGGATCGGTCCAGATATCGGTCAGGCTGGCCGCCTGCGCCGCCGATGCGCAACACACGACGAGCGCACCGAGGAACTTGATCGAGTTCATGTTGTTCACCTCTTGATTTCCATTGCAGGGATGCGCGGGCCGGCAAACACGGCCGCCCGCTGCATTCAGGACGGAATCAGGAAGGGAAAGCTGTCAGGCGCGTCGCGTCGCGCCGGCGAACGATCGAGCAAGCCGGTGCAGTACCTCTGGACGCGACGCGGACCTCAACTGCGCAATTGCATGTGCATTCCGGCGGTCATTTCGCGTCGACCGCAAGCAAGGCTTCGATCCGGGCCACGAGTTCCGCATCGTCGGGCTTGACCCGGCTCGGATAATTGGCCACGACGTTGCCATGGCGGTCGACGAGGTACTTGTGGAAGTTCCAGCCCGGGTAGGTTCCGTCGGAGGCGGCGGCGAGCCTGGCGTAGAACGGATGCGCACTGCCCTGCTTGACGCTGACCTTTTCGAACATCGGAAACTTGACGCCATAGGTCAACGTGCAGAACTCGCGGATTTCCTCCTCGGTGCCCGGCTCCTGGCCCATGAAGTCGTTTGACGGAAAACCGAGCACGGCGAAGCCCTGATCGGCGTAGGTCGCGTTGAGCTTCTCGAGCGCTTCGTATTGTTTGGTGAATCCGCACTTGCTCGCGGTGTTGACGACCAGGAGCACCTTGCCGCCGTATGCCGCGCACAGATCGACCTGGTCCTTGCCGGCCAGCGGACGGAATTCGGACTTGAGGAGGTCGCCGCAGGCCTGCACCGGGACGCTGGCGCTAAGCAGGAACAGAAGAAGCAGAAACTTGCGCATGGGGAAACCTCGTTTGACAGGGGACATCAGCCGGCGGAAGCCGGCGGATGCGCCACCTTGCGCCGCCCGAAGGACTCTCTGCAAGCCAACGCTTGACAGGGTGAGTTTAGGTGTTATAGTTAGCTACAACACTAGCTCATCAACTGACCTCTGGGAGGTTGCCGTGAACCGCTCTATCCGTTTCCGCCTGTTCGCCACGCTGGGTACTGTCCTCGGGTTCCTCGTCGCCAGTGCGAACCTCATCGCCGCCCAGGATGGCAGCGCATCGATTCCCGTGCTCCCGACCGTGGTCGTCAGCGCCAAGGCCGAGATCCCGGTCCTCGCGACCGTGGTGGTCACACCCAGCCCCGAGGAGCGCGATGCCGCGCTCGGCGCACTGGCCGCACAGCGCGCGCTCAACGCGGGCAACGGGCCGAATCTCATGGACGAAATCCTGCCGAGGGCACGCCTGGACATGCCCTACTATTCCTTTGGCCGGATGATGCCGAGAACCGCTAAGGACTGACCATGAGCATGGCCTGGAACGACAACACGCCGATCTACCGCCAGCTGCGCGACCGCGTGGTGGCGATGATCCTCGATGGCGTGCTCAAACAGGGGGACGCGCTGCCGTCGGTTCGACAGGTGGCCGCGGACTTCCAGATCAACCCGATCACGGTCTCCAAGGCCTATCAGGAGCTGGTCGACGAGAATCTGGTCGAGAAACGACGGGGACTTGGCATGTACGTTACCGAAGGCGCGCGCTCGGCGCTGCTCAAATCCGAACGCGAACACTTCCTGCACAACGAATGGCCGGCGCTTTTCGCCCGCCTCGAGCGCATGGGGCTGGACCTGGAATCGCTGCTCTCCGCAGCACAGAAAGAAGGAGGCAAGCGATGAACGCGATCGTCCAGGCCCGTGGGCTCAGCAAGCGCTATGGCACGAACATCGCGCTGGATTCGGTCGACTTCTCGATCGAGTCCGGACGCATCGTCGGACTGATCGGGCCGAATGGTGCCGGCAAGACCACCGCACTCAAGGCGCTGCTCGGGCTCACCGAGTTCGAAGGCGACCTCAAGGTCCTCGGCTACGATCCACGAACACAGCGCACCCAGCTCATGGAGCAGGTCTGCTTCATCGCCGATGTCGCCGTGCTGCCGCGCTGGATCCGGGTGCGCGAGGCGGTCGATTTCGTCGCCGGCGTGCATCCGCGCTTCTCGCGCGAGAAATGCGAGGCGTTTCTGGCCAATACCAAGATCCGCCCGACGATGCGCGTGCGTGAACTGTCCAAGGGCATGATCGTGCAACTGCATCTGGCCCTCGTCATGGCCATCGACGCACGCATCCTGGTCCTCGACGAACCGACCCTGGGTCTGGACATCCTCTACCGCAAGACGTTCTACGAGGCCCTGCTGTCGGACTACTTCGACGAGAACAAGACGATCATCGTCACCACCCACCAGGTCGAGGAGATCGAGCACATCCTCACCGACCTGATGTTCATTCGCGAGGGACGCATCGTGCTGCACGCGACGATGGAGGAGATTGCCGATCGCTACGCCGAGGTCATGGTCAACCCCGACAAGGTCGAAGCGGCACGCGCGCTCAAGCCGCTCAATGAACGAGCGATCTTCGGCAAGACCATTTTTCTGTTCGACGGCGCGGACCGCGTTCGTCTGGCCGAACTCGGCGAGCTCCACAAGCCGAGCATCGCCGACCTGTTCGTCGCCACCATGAAGGGGACCTACGCATGAATACGCTGGGCTGGCTGGTCAAGCGCGAATACTGGGAACACCGCGGCGGCTTTCTGTGGACGCCGATCTGGGTCAGCGGAATCATGTTGCTGTTGACCGTTCTGGGCATCTTCTCGGCCGAGATCGCGGGATCGCACTTGCGCGTCGATGGAATGGTCGTGCCCTGGGATCGCATTGCCGAGCGCCTCGGTGCCGGCGACATCGCCCAGGCAGGTGTCGGTCTGGATGCTGCGTACGTCGTGGTCGCTGGTCTGCTGTGCATTCCGCTGTTCTTCGTTCTCTTCTTCTACCTGCTCGGCGCGCTCTACGACGACCGCCGCGACCGCAGCGTGCTGTTCTGGAAATCGCTGCCGGTCAATGACACTTCGACCGTGTTGTCGAAGGTCGCCGCTGCGGTCCTGCTCGCGCCGCTGATCGCGTTCGTGGTCGCGACGGTCGCGTATGTGGCCCTGCTCGTCGTGTTCTGCCTGTGGGCCGTGATGCACGGCGTGAACCCGCTGCCTGCGATCGGATCGTCACACATGATCGGATTGTTCTGGCGCCTGCTGATTACGATTCCGGTCGACGCACTGTGGGCGTTGCCGACGGTCGGCTGGTTGTTGTTCTGGTCGGCGTTCGCGCGCAGCAAGCCGTTCCTGTGGGCGGTACTGGTGCCGATTCTCGCGTTCGTTGCCAATGCATGGATCGGCGCACTCGGCGGGCCGAGTTTCAGCCGCAGCTTCATGCTCCAGGACGTGGTCGGCCGCCTGTTGTTCAGCATCATGCCCGGTGCATGGCTAGGCAACGAGGGACTGTTCGGCGGACGCGTGCGCTTCAATGCAGGCGTGAGCAATACCAGCGTGGTCGACCGCTTCGATCCGGCCGTCGTGTACGGCCTGCTCGCAACGCCGGGAATGTGGATCGGCGCAGCTGTCGGCATTGCGCTGATCGCGGCTTCGATCTGGCTGCGCCGCTCGCGCATCGAAACCTCGACCTAGGAGCCTGCGCGGCAGAAGCCATCCGGGCTGCAACGGCGCCCTCGCCATCGAGAGTGCCTCTCGTCGAGCTTACATAGCCCCACTATGCGCGCTCTCCGATAGACCCACTCAATGGCGATGGCATCCGTTTCGCCTCGAACGTTTCTGCCGCGCAGGTTCCTAGGAAATCCGACCGCGACGCACCCGTGCGTCGCGGTCCGGAAACCCGGGCGGCTCAGCGCACCGACTGCCTTTGCAGCCGGTACTTGTTCCGGCCTTCGGTGCTGATGCCGGTCTGACGCAGATCGATCTCGCCGACGAGCCAGTAGCGGAGCAGGTTCGTGCGATCGCGACGCACGACCACGGCAGCGCCCTGGCCGGTGTAGATCACGTCGCCGATTTCGAGTTCCTTCGGCTGGATGGTCGCGGTGATGCGCTTGCCGCCGTTGTACTGCTTCTCGAGGAAAACACGGTCCGGCGCGACATCGCCAGGCTCGGTTGCCAGAAACGGACCGCTCGCGGCTTCGGCTTGCGCATCCGCGCTGGTGTCCGCAGCCGGCTCGGCTTCGGGCTCCGGCTCGGACGGAACCTCGACGATCGGAGGAGGCGACGGCGGCGGCGGCGCAACTGGCTCGCGGACGGGTTGCGGCGCAGGTTCTGGCGTGCGCGGCGGCGGCTCGCTGGGAACCACGGCCGGTGCAGTGGCTACCGGGCGAACCGGAGCGGCCCGTGCAGGCGCTGGTGCCGGCGGCGGCGGCGGCCGCGACACCGGCGCTGCGGGACGCTCGACAGCCGGCGGAGTACGCACGACCGGAGCCGGTTCGGGCTTCGGCGGTTCAACCGGCTTGTCCTCGATGCGCACGAGCACGCTCTCGTAGAAGCCATCGCGAAGCACGATGTCGGCGCTTCCGCCTGCGCGGATCGCCGATGCGATGCGTCCATGCCAGTGTTGTGGCGCCGTTATGACCAGACGCTTGCCTGACGCCTGCGCCTGGCGACCCAGGCCGGCCAGACGCGCGTCGGCGGCGCCACTGTTCAGATCCGTACCGCTGATATCGGTGTTTTGCTGCGCCAATGCGCTGCCTGCGAACACCATCGCCAACAGAAACACTCCCCGCTTCATCGCTGTACTCCGAAAACCAATGCCAGTCATCTTCGACGAATTGTCATGCCGAACGCGCCCGCGACATGTGCCAGACGGCACTCGGCAGACAAACGTTGCGACGCACCTCGCAAATTCTGCTTCAACTTCACCCACCTGCCGACCCACCGTGGATGCCCCCTTTGGTCAACGTGGTCGGATCAAGCAGGGTTTCGAGCTGCTTGCGCGACAGGCCGGTCGTCTCCAGCGCCACGTCGATGATCGGCCGCCCCTCCTTGTACGCCTGCTTGGCCGTGGCCGCACCCTTGTCGTAGCCGATCACCGCATTGAGCGCGGTGACCAGGATCGGATTGCGCGCCAGGGCATCCTTGATGTTGTCCTCGCGCACCTTGAATCCGGCAATCGCCTTGTCCGCGAGCGCGATCACCGCATTGGCGAGAATCTCGATGGATTGCAACAGGTTGTAGGCAATGACCGGCAGTTGCACGTTGAGCTGGAAGTTGCCGCTCTGGGCGCCGATCGTGATCGTCAAGTCGTTGCCGATCACCTGCGCGGCGACCATCGCGACCGCTTCGGGAATCACCGGATTGACCTTGCCCGGCATGATCGATGACCCCGGCTGGAGCGCCGGCAGTTCGATCTCGCCCAGTCCGGCCAGCGGACCGGAGTTCATCCAGCGCAGGTCGTTGGCGATCTTCGTAAGCGCCACGGCCAGGGTCTTTAGCTGTCCGGAAAGCTCGACGGCGGCATCCTGCGAACCGATCCCCTCGAAGTAGTTGTCGGCCGACTCGAATTTCACGCGGGTCAACCGGGTCAGTTCAGCGGCGACACGCGGACCGAGTTCGGCGTCGGCATTGATGCCGGTGCCGACCGCGGTGCCGCCCTGCGGCAGGCGTCGCACGCGCTTGAGCGTGTCGCCGATGCGCTCGATGCTCGAGCGGATCTGCGCCGACCAGGCGCCGAGCTCCTGACCGAACGTGACCGGCATCGCGTCCATCAGATGCGTGCGACCGGTCTTGGCGACCTTCTTCAGTTCCTTCGCGCGCTTGTCGAGCACAGCTTTCAGATGCGCGAGCGCAGGCAGCAGCTTCTCGCTCGTCGTGAGCACGGCGCTGACCTGGATCGCGGTCGGGATGACGTCATTGGACGACTGCCCGTTGTTGACGTCGTCATTCGGATGCACCGGCGTGCCGGCCAGTGCGGCGACACGCGCGATGACTTCGTTGGCATTCATGTTGCTCGATGTGCCGGAACCGGTCTGGAACACATCGATCGGGAAATGCGCGTCGAACTCGCCGCTGGCCACGCGTTCGGCCGCCTTGCGGATCGCACGTGCGCGGACTTTCTTCAGATGACCAAGATCGGCATTCGCCTGTGCAGCGGCGGACTTGATCAGACCGAGCGCGCGAATGAACTCGCGCGGCATGGTCAGCCCGGAGATCGGGAAGTTCTGCACGGCGCGTTGGGTCTGGGCGCCATACAGCGCATCGGCGGGCACCTTGAGTTCGCCCATGCTGTCGCGTTCGACGCGAAAATCGCTCATCGGGGGTTCCTGGACAGGGAGAAAATCAGGGGGCCCGGATTATACCGGCTCACTGCGATGACGCCGAATCGGCGCGTTGGCGCAGGCATCAGCTGCGGTCCAGCGTGTAGAGTTGCGCCCACGCTGCCGACACGATACAGGGTTCCGCCATGCTCGAAGTTATCAAGCACGACACCATTCACGAATTGCGCCTGGCCCATCCCCCGGTCAACGCCTTCGACGGCGGACTGATCCGCGCGCTGCGACGCGCGGTTGAGTCGGCCCCTGCCCAGGGCGCGCACGCCGTGGTGATCTCGGGTCGCTCGGGCATGTTCTCGGGCGGGCTCGACGTTCCGGCGCTGATGTCGCTGGATCGCAGCGGCATGGCGGCGCTGTGGGCGGATTTTCTCGGTCTGTGGCGCGCGGTGGCCGCATCACCGGTTCCGACGGTCGCGGCGATCACCGGGCACAGTCCGGCAGGCGGAATGGTCGTGTCGCTGTTCTGCGACTACCGGATCATGGCCCGCGGCGCATTCCGCATCGGCCTGAACGAGGTCCAGGTCGGTCTCGTGGTTCCGCCCGTGATTCAGGCCGCCCTGCGGCGTCTCGTCGGCAGCCATCGTGCCGAACGCCTCATGGTGGCCGGCGCGCTGCTCGAATCCGAGCAGGCGCTTGCCGTGGGCATCGTCGACGAACTCATCGATACCGAACTCGTGGTGGGCCGCGCGATCGCCTGGCTCCAGGAACTGCTCAAGCTGCCCGCCCAGGCGATGCGCGAGACGCGCCGCATCGCGCGGGCCGATCTGGTCGCGCTGTTCGATGACGATTCCGACGCGACCGGAAGCGACTTCGTCGACCACTGGTTTTCGACCGAGGCACAGTCGGTGCTGGGTGCGCTGGTCGCAAGACTCAGGTCGAAATCCGGCTGAGTGATCAGCACGGCGTCAACACGCGATCCGCCCGCGGGCGCATTGCCGCACGAACTCCCAGTCCCTTGCCCATGCTTCAACCAGCGAATGGTCACGGCGTCCAAGGATCAGGTCTTCCAACACCGCCAAGCTCGCTTCGCTTCTGCAGCAACCCCGCTCCGCAGGAATCCAGCGAACTTGCGCCCTCGCCCCTCGCCCCTCACCTCTCGCCCCTAGCGACGGTAGGGGGCGAGCAGTCCGGCATCGGCGAGCACGGCATCGCTCACGAGATAGCGCGGCTCGATCCCCGCCGCCAGTTCCGCGCGGATGCGCGTGGCCGACACTTCCAGTGCCGAGACCGCGAGGTCGATCACCCATCCTGCCGGTGATGTGCGAAGCCGCGCGGGATCCGTGACCCGGCGCGCGCATGATTCCTCCTGCAGCAGCACCGACTCGACGATCGCACTGCCGGCACGCGTGAGCACGCCGATGTGGGCGAATGCGAACAGCTCGCGCCAGCGATGCCATGTCGGCAAGCCGGTCCAGGCGTCGGCACCGACCAGCAGGACCAGCGGGCGCGATTCGCCGATTTCCGAACGCAAGCCGATCAAGGTGTCGATGGTCCACGAGGGGCCTTCTCTATGCAGTTCGCGCTCGTCGATGACAAGCCGGTCCTGCCCGCGAAGGGCGGCACGCAGGATCGCCACGCGTTGCTCGGGCGAGGCCACCGGCTGGTCGCGGTGAGGTGGCACCCTGGCCGGCACCATACGCACGTCGGCATCGAGCAGCAGTGACGCCTCCCAGGCCACGCGCAGATGGCCGATGTGAACCGGATCGAACGTGCCACCGAGGATCGCGAGCGGGCGCGTCATGCGCCGATCAGGTCACTGGCGCGGCGCGGCATCGCGATCGCCGCGACGAGGCGCTCGATCTCGCGCCAGACATCGCCGTCACCGCGTCCCTTGGCGATGCGGTCGATGCGCCCGACATGCACGATGCAGCGTTCCCAGTGCGCCGCATCGCCGCTCCTGAGTGCACGCTTGAAGATCGCCTGGCGCGAATCCCAGACGCGTTCCGTGCGAAACGCCTGGGCCAGATCGCTGCCCGAAGTCGCCAGGCGTTGCATGAGGCGCAACTGGTTGAGCATCCAGCCCAGCAGGGGAATGGCTTCCTCGCCTTCGGCGCGCAGCCCTTCGACGATGCGCAACGCGCGCGCAACATCGCCGCCGATCGCGGCGTCGGTCAACCGGAATGCATCGAATCGTGCATCGTCGGCGACGCTGGCCTCGAGGGTCTCGACATCCAGCGTTGTCGCGCCGACAAGCAGCGCGAGCTTGTCGATTTCCTGGGCGGCAGCCAGCAGATTGCCTTCGACGCGCTCGGCCAGCAGCTCGATCGCGGCGCGGGTTGCCTTGAGGCCGCGCGAGGCCATTCGCGCACCGATCCAGGCCGGCATTTCCTCGCGCTTCTGCGCGGGCACCGACATCATCACGCCGACCCGATCGATCGCGCTCGCCCACGCTGCCTCGTGCTGCTTGCCCCAGTCCTGGGTGGTGATCAGCAAGAGTGTGTCGGGTGGTGGCGAGGCACACCACGCACTGATCGCGGCGCCGCCGTCCTTGCCCGCCTTGCCGGTCGGCAGGCGCACATCGAGCACGCGACGGGTCGCGAACA
>Ga0307505_10002295_pt1 | contig 13533 bp, 10 predicted proteins | sample 23_S_MG_FD_202183 | JGI IMG/M metagenome (GOLD analysis project Ga0307505, IMG submission 202183) | Soil microbial communities from Populus trichocarpa stands in riparian zone in the Pacific Northwest, United States - 23_S | ecosystem: Environmental > Terrestrial > Soil > Riparian zone > Trees...
CGGCGCTGTCGATCTCTGCACCCACCACACGTCTCGGTGAGGATCGCTTTCCTAGTTTGCGCCGACCGATCGAGGACTGCGCAAGGGAGATCGGTGCCCTCCTCAAGAGCGGGTGAGACGAATGATTTCGATCGATGGAACCGGGGCCTTGGAGACTTGACACCCCTACCAACCGAGGTTTAACGTTCCTCATAGCGGACCTGGGGTCCAATATATGGGACAGAACTAGTGCACATACCGATATCGCCGTACCGGAGGACAGGACGAGAGGGGTCACAGATGAACCCTGCGTCGCACTCAGACACCGCTTCGAGCCATCAGGTCGCACGATGACTGACCGGGCGAATGTGGGTGCCCACCAGGGATCACCGACGGGACAAGCGCACAAAGCCAACGCTTGGCCGACTGCCATCACCGCGACGAATGACGAGCATGTCTTCGTTCGCGGCATGGCGCTCGATGAGGCCATCGGACGAGAGTCGTTTCCAGCCATGCTCCTCATGCTCTGGCGTGGCGATTCGGCCACGAAGGAAGAGGCCGATTTGTTGGGGGCGTGTCTGGTCGCATCGATCGATCACGGACCACTATCGCCCTCGGCTCTGGTCACTCGCACCATCGCGTCGACCAGGGCGGCCCCGATGAGCGGACTGGCCGGTGGCATCCTCGCATTCAGTGACCTACACGGCGCGGTGGTCAGTCGGGCGATGCGGATCCTGGGCAGCGCCCCACTCGATGGAGATCTGGAGTCGTGGGCAGACGAAGTCTTCGAGACGGAACGTGCTGCCGGCAGACGCCTCCCGGGAATTGGTCATCGGTGGCACCTCCTGGACCTCCGGGCAGAGCGATTGTTGGAAGTTGCTGCGCCGTTGTCCGACGAGAGGCTCGATGCCGCGGTGCGGGCGTTGGCCGCCAGGGTGAGCAAACACTCGGGCAATCCGGTGCCGGTGAACATCGACGGCGCGCTCGCGGTGGCGCTCACCGCCCTGCGCCTCGACCCTTCCTACGGAGATTTTCTGTTCGCCATCGCTCGGAGCTTTGGGTTGGCGGCTCACTACGTCGAGGAACGGGAGCGCGAACGCCCGATGCGCACCATCGACCCGACCGCCGCCGAGTACGACGGGATCGAGGTCCCGGCCATCGAATCGAACGATCAGGAGAAGGTGGAGGAGGACGGCCACCTGACCAAGGAGGATTGAAATGCGGACCGTTGCCGAGCACCTGGTGGACTATCTCGAGGACCGAGGTGTCAATCACATCTTCGGGCTGTGCGGACATACCAACATCGCCGTCCTCGCCGCTCTGGAGCCCAGCTCGATCGAGTTCGTGAACGTCCGCCACGAGCAGGTGGCCAGCCATGCTGCAGATGCGTACGCGCGGGTCACGGGCAAGGCCAGCGTCCTGCTCAGCCATCTCAGCCCCGGCCTCACGAACGCTGCCACCGGGGTGGCCAATGCAGCCCTCGACTGCATCCCGATGGTGGTGATTTCGGGCGACGTTCCCTCTTTCTACTTTGGCAAGCACCCTCATCAGGAAGTCAATCTGCACTCTGATGGAGCCCAATACGAGATCTACAAACCGTTCGTGAAACGGGCCTGGAGAGTCGAGACTCCAGCGCTGTTCCCGGAGACGATCGAGAAGGCCTTTGCACTCGCCGAGTCGGGCCAGCAAGGACCGGTTCTGGTCGACGTCCCAATGAACGTCTTCTCCGAGAGAATCGACCCCGCTCTCTTCGAGAGGCTGAAGGGCAACAACCGCGACATCCGGCGTCCGGCCCTGGACCGGGACACAGCCGCCGAGATCGTCCGGGCCCTCGCCGAAGCCGACCAGCCGGTGCTCTACGTCGGTGGCGGAATACTCCTGTCCCGGGCGAGCAGAGAGCTAGAGACGTTCGTCGACCACATGGGCATCCCCGTGGCTCATAGCCTCATGGGCAAGGGAGCCCTTTCGGATGACCACCCCCTCGTGCTCGGGATGACCGGCTTCTGGGGAACCTCGCTGGTCAACCAGAAGACTCTCGGCGCCGACGTGATCCTGGCCATCGGAACCCGTTTCAAGGAAGCCGACAGCAGCTCGTGGTATCGCGGCTACACCTTCGACATTCCGCCGACCCGGCTGCTGCACATCGACATCGAACCGAGCGAGATCGGGCGCAACTTCCCGACCGAAGTGGGAGCCGTGGCCGACGCCAGGGCCGCCCTCCGGGTCTTGCTGGAGGTTGCCCAGGAGCTGTATCCGGACGGTGTCGACTCGTCGCAGCTCGCCGGCGAGATCGCCGAGTTCAGGTCCGGGTTCATCGAGGCGAACCAGCCGATGGCCACGAGTGACGCATGGCCGATGATGCCGGAGCGCATTCTCGCCGACTGCCGAACCGCACTCCCCGACGACGCCTACCTGGTCACCGATGTCGGCTGGAACAAGAACGGCGTTGGCCAGCAGTTCCCGATTCGGGAGCCGGGCACCTTCCTCACGCCAGGTGGGTTCGCCACGATGGGGTTCGGCCCGCCCGGCGCCATCGGAGCCAAGCTGGCCGCCCCGGACAGGACCGTGGTCTGCCTCGTGGGCGACGGTGGGTTCGGGCAGAACCCGGCGATGTTGGCAACCGCTGTGGAACTGGAGCTCGACATCGTCTGGGTGGTGATGAACAACAACGCCTACGGCACCATCGCCGGGTTGGAGAAGGCTCACTTCGACACCGTCTACGGAACCACCTTCCCGGGCAAGCCAGGGGAGTCACTTCCTGATTACGCGGCGATCGCCCGGGCGTACGGCGCCGACGGCTTCCAGGTGGAATCGGCGGATCAGTTCTTGCCGATCCTGCAGAAGGCGTTGGAGACAGATGGCCCGGTGGTGATCGACGTCCCGATGAAGAACAACCCGACACCGACCACCGGCCACTGGAACATCCTCGACATCTACTCCCCCGACTCCGACGCCTCACACGAGGCGACTGACTGAGGGTGCGACCATGGCGCGCGAGATAACGGCTCAGGAAAAGGAGCTCGCCCGGGAGTTGTTGGAGCGCGCCCGTGCCGCGATGGCGGAGGTCGCCGACTACGACCAGGCTCGCGTCGACCGACTTGCCCAGGCAGTCGGGTGGGCCCTGGGCAACGAGGCCACATTCACTCGCCTCGCCCACATGGGCGTCGATGAGAGTGGCGCAGGTGACCGCGAGGGACGGCCGAACAAGCGGTTCAAGATCCATGGGATCTTGCGGGATGCATTGCGTCAGCCCAGCGTCGGGATAATCGAAGAGGACCGTGAGCGCGGGCTCGTCAAATACGCCAAGCCGGCCGGTGTGATCGCATCACTTGTTCCCATGACGAACCCCGTCCTGACACCACCGGGCACGGCCATCAACGCGATCAAGGCACGAGACGCCGTCATATTCGCCCCCCACCCGCGTACCAAGAAGACGTCGAACGAAGTCGTCCAGATCATGAGGGACGTGCTCGAGCGCGAAGGTGCCCCGCCCGACCTCTTGCAGTGTGTGCCTGAGCCATCCATCCCACTCGCTCAGGAGCTGATGGCGATCTGCGACATGACCCTCGCAACCGGCGGCCCGGCCATGGTGAAGGCGGCCTACAGCTCCGGCAAGCCTGCATTGGGAGTCGGGGCGGGCAACTCCACGATCGTCATCGACGAGACGGCCGACATCGAGGAAGCCGCAAAGAACACGATGATCTCGAAGACCTCCGACTTTGGATCGGGGTGCTCGTCCGATGGGAACGTGCTGATAGACGATCGCATCTACGACGAATTCCTGGATCGTCTGCAAGTCGAAGGCGGATACCTCGCGAGCGAAGACGAGAAGGCGATGCTCGAGAGGGTGATGTGGGACGAGCACGGCGCTCGTACCATCACCACTATCGCCCAACCCGCTCCGAGGCTCGCGGAGCTCGCCGGGTTCGAGGTCCCTGGAGACACGAAGTTCTTGATCGTGGAACAGCAGGACATCGGCAAGGAGCACAAGTTCTCGAGTGAGAAGCTGACCACACTGCTCGCGGTCTACCGCTATCACGGTTTCGACGACGCGCTCGCGAAGATCGAGGAGATCTACACGGTCGGCGGGGCCGGGCACTCCTGTGGCATCTACTCGTTCGACGACGACCACATCGATGCCCTTGCCCGGGTCGCGCCTGTGAGCCGGATGATGGTCAGACAACCCCAGTCCAAAGCCAACGCGGGGTCATTCACCAATGGCATGCCGATGACGTCGAGCCTCGGGTGTGGCATCTGGGGTGGCAACATCACCAACGAGAACATCGGCCTCAAGCACTATCTCAACGTCACCTGGGTCAGCAGGCCAATTCCCGAAGACCGCCCTACAGAGCAGGAGCTCTTTGGCGAGTTCTACGGGACCTCGACGCCGTGACCCGCCGGGGCTCACACCAGTTCTCCTTGGCATACCTGGCGGTGTTCGGGACCCCGCCGCTACAGATGATCCAGATCGCTTCCGAGACCGGATACGACTTCGTCAGCCTGCGTCTCACTCCCGTGACCGATGACGAGCCCAAGTTTCCCTTCACCACAGATCCATCGCTGGTCAACGACGTGACCAAGGCGCTCGACCACTATGGCGTCTCGGTGCTCGACGTCGAGCTGATCAGGACTGACCCGGGCACCACGGTCGCCGACTGGCGGCAATTCGTCGAGGTCGCAGCCGAGCTCGGTGCTCGCCACGTGATCACCCAGGTCCCCGAGCCAGACACCGTCAAGGCCGTGGAGATCTTCCAGGAGATCTGCGAGCTGGGCGCACGGAGCGGTATGACCATCGACCTCGAGTTCATCCCGTGGACCGCCACCAACGACCTGGCGAGAGCAGTGGAGATCGTGACGAAATCCCAGGCGAGCAACGGTGCAGTCCTGGTCGACACGCTTCATTTCGCTCGATCGAGATCGTCCCTCACGCAACTTGCGAGTCTCCCCGATCGTCTCTTCAACTTCATCCAGCTGTGCGACGCTCACGACCCGTGGTCCGTCGTCGACGAGGAATTCATCCGGATCGCCCGCGCTGACCGGGAGGCACCGGGCGACGGTGCCATCGACCTCGGGCCGATCGTCGAAGCGATGCCTCCGGTGCCTTATGCTCTGGAGGTGCCCAACGACGAGAAACGCCAGGAGCTAGGGGTGGAGAATTTCGCCAGGATGATTCGCGAAGCCGCCGAGAGCTTCCTGGCGGGTGTCGAACCCGGCAAGACGACGACAGGTCGCTGAGATGACCAAGATCCTCGTGATGAACGGCCCCAACCTCAATCTCCTCGGACTGCGGGAGCCTGAGGTCTACGGGCACGAGACCCTCGACGACATCGTCAATGAGCTGCGCTCCTTTGCTTCTGAGCGCGACGTGGAGCTGAGCGACTTCCAGTCCAACTCCGAGGGCGCCCTGGTGACCGCGATCCACGACGCCAGAACGACGGTCGACGGGATCGTGCTCAATCCCGGGGCCTACACCCACTACAGCATCGCCATCAGGGATGCCATCGCCGGTGTCTCACTTCCGGTGGTGGAGACCCACCTGTCGAACGTGCATGCCCGAGAGGCTTTCAGGAAAGAGTCGGTCATAACCCCGGTCTGCGTTGGTGTGGTCGCCGGATTCGGCCGGCACAGCTACTTCGTCGCCCTCGAGGCCCTACTGCGCCACCTCGGCCACCAGCCGGGCTGATTCAGAAAGCCTCTTCGATCGCCTTGGTGTCGAAGGAATTCCCTTGCATGACGTCCGAGATGAATCGCGGGTGGGCGAGTTGCATGCGGGCTATGCCCACCAGGTCGGTCATCCCGGCCCGCACGGCTGCCTGAGCCACGTTGGGAACCCACTGTTTGAGATAGCTGTAGCCCGAGCCGACAGTGGTGATCCCGGGAACGGAGTCCCGGAGGCGGCTCGTCACGCTTATGTGTCTCGCCACCCCGACCAAAGGGTCCTCGGGTGTCCCGTACTCCCCCGGCTTGCTCTTGAGGGCGGGACGTTGCAGATGCCAGGAGTTGATGGACGACGACCCGGTGACGCAGATGAGGTCGACACCCATGTCTCTCATGGCGGTCAGCAGCCTGATTGGCTCACTCAAGTCGATGAGATGCCCTGACTCATCAGTCCCAAACCAGAAGCGCGCCGGCTCCAAAGTCAGGGGCCGTCCCACGCCATCGTCCCCGGGACCGTGGATCACCGCATCGAAGGAACTGAGTCTCAGGCCCAGCTTGAGCTCGGGAGAGCTCGCTCTCACCCTCTCCACGATGGTCCTCAGGAAACGAGTGCGGTTCTCGAAAGACCCACCGAAGTCCCCGGGCCTCTCGAATGCGCCCAGGAGCTCATGTCCCAGGTACCCGTGACACGCCTTGAGATCGACGAAGTCGAATCCGGCTGAGGCCAGGATTTCAGCAGCTTTCACGTAGTCGTCGATGAGCTCGTAGAGCTCGTCATCGCTGAGCAGCGGCTGATCTGCCGGGGGGCCAAGAGTGACGTCGAGATACGGGTGATGCCTGACCGTGACCGGAGCATGCTCGCCTGACGGCGCTGGATGGCTCAAACGGCCCGAGTGTGTCAGCTGGAGCCCCAGCCTGAAGTCGTCTGCACCCCCGAATTCCTCCTGGTGCGCGGTGATCGCCGCTTCACGGAGACGTCGTAGACCGTCGGCCGTGGACGGAGCTATGAGCAGCTGACCTGGCGAACTCCGCCCGTCGTTTCGAACCGCGGCCGACTCCCCCCACACCAACTTCGCTCCACTACGGCCGAAAGCGGCCCAGCGGCCCAGCGACCGGTCTGTGGGATTGCCGTCGACATCGCTGTCCGACCCCTCGAGAGGGAGAATCGCCCATCGATTGCCGATCTCGAAGTCTCGGATCGAGACACTCTGGCTCAGCGGTGACGAGGTGCCCGTCGCGACATCGGCGTCGAATGGGATATCGATGCCGGCAGTCTCGAGATGACGCGAGAGCTCGGCGGCGCTCGTGAACTGTGACGGGCTTGGATAGTCAGACAACAATGCTCCAGACATTCAGGGGAGCCGGAGGATTTGGCCAAATAACTCCGGCGCTTCGCGTGCTCCAGCAGGGTCAGAGACTACCGGCTGACCTGCTCGAAATGGCACCCCTTTGACCCTGTGACAGGACGATGGTTCTCTGCACATGGCCGTAGATTGACCGCCGTGAATCACGTAGTCCAGAGTTCGATCAGAGGTGAAGGATCCACGGTCCCTCCGGTGCGTCTCGCGGTCGTCGGCCTCGGCAACATCGGAGAGATCCATGTCTCGAAGGTCGCCGAGAGCGGCTCTGCTCATCTGGTCTCGGTCAGCGATCCAACGGAGCGTGGCGACGAGTTCGCCGTACGACTCGGCATCCCCAACCGGGCTGACTATCGCGATGTGCTCGACGACGATCCGGAGGCTGTGATCATCTCGGTACCCAACGAGTTGCATCGGGAGATAGCCACCTTCTTCGCTTCATCGGGCGTGCACCTCTTGGTGGAGAAGCCGCTAGCGGAGTCGGTGGCCGCCGGCAGAGCGATCGTCGACGCCGCTGAAGCCGGGGGTGTCCACCTCCTCGTTGGACATCACCGGCGACACAACAACCTTGTGGTAGCCGCACGCCGTCTGGTGAAGGAGAGGATCGGCACCCTCCTGGCGACCAACAGCCTCGTGACCATGCGCAAGCCGGACAGCTACTACGACATCGGGTGGAGACGCGGAAGAAACGCCGGCCCACTGCCGGTCAACGTGATCCACGAGATAGACAACCTACGCACCATCTCCGGCGAGATCGCCGCCGTCCAGGCGGCAGCATCCAACCTGGCCAGGGGGTTCGAGTTCGAGGACACCATCGCGATAGCGCTCGAGTACGACTCCGGCGCGGTCGGAACCGTGACCGTCACCGAGTCGACCCCCTCTCCCTGGAGCTGGGAAGCGTCAGTAGTCGAGGGCATCAGCTACCCGACGTACGGTCAAGACCACGCGGTGTTCCTGGGGACCGAGGGCTCCCTGAGTTTTCCGAGCCTGAAGCTATGGCACTTCCATGACGCCGATGAGCCGGGCTGGATGTCTCCACTGACCACGTCGGACTTCGAGACGAAGCCAAACGATCCGTACCTCGATCAGATCGAGAACCTCACCCGGACGATCCGAGGTCTGGGGTCTCCAGTCGTCGATGGACTAGACGCTCTGCGCAGTCTCGCAGTCGTGGAGGCGATCAGAGAAGCCGGTGCCACAGGGTCGAGAGTGAGGATTGCGAGCGTCCTCGGTGCAGAACCCGAGTGACCGGATCACCAATGCTCACGGGTTGGACGCCGGGCAGCACTCAGAGTTGGCCGACGGCGGCCACACCGGCCTGCTCGTTCGACTCTTTCATTCCTTCGAGCAACTCGAGGACCTCGGAGTCCTCCACATCGTCGACGACGAGAGGCTCACCAACGTCTCTCAACAGAACGAAGCGAAGACGCGAGTGACGTCTCTTCTTGTCGTGCCTCATCCCTTCCAGGATGTCGCGCGGCTGTATCGATGCGGGGACCCTCGGGCTCAGCCCGATGTGACCGACCAACGCCTCGATCCGGTCGACAAGGTGTGCTTCTGCGTACCCCTTGCGGTGTGACAGCCGTGCAGCGGCCACCAAGCCCATCGCCACGGCTTCACCGTGGTTGATCTTTCCGTTCGATGCGTACTCGATCCCGTATCCAAAAGTGTGACCGAGGTTGAGGTAGGTCCTCTCACCCTTCTCCTCGAACGGGTCGGCCTGGACGATCGCGATCTTGATTTGAATCGCCTGGGCGACGAGAGATTGGAGGTCGGCGAGCATGCCAGGGAGCAAGTTGCCGGTCGTGGCCCACGAAGTGGACTCAATCCGTCCCAAGAGTGTGTTGCTTCCTATCAAGCCGTGCTTGACCACCTCGGCGAGCCCGGATGCGAAGTCTCTGGGTGGGAGAGTCTGGAGAGTGCCGATATCCGCCAGAACTGCCTTGGGCTGTTTGTACAGGCCGAGAAGGTTTCTTCCTTGTGGGACATCCAAACCGACCTTGCCTCCAACACTGGTGTCGACCATCGCGATCAGATTTGTAGGGCAATGGACGAGGTCGAGCCCGCGCAGATATGTAGCCGCCGCAAAGCCTGCGATGTCACCGATGATGCTCGTCCCCAACGACACCAGAGTCGCCGACTTATCGATTCCGGCCTCGAACAGCTCTTGATAGACCACCGCAACCGCATCGAGGGTCTTCTGGGCCCGTCCGGCCGGAAGTGCGATCACAAGATCGACTTCGCCAAGGCTCGGCACGTACAGATCTCGAATGACCTCGTCGGTGATCACGACAATCGGGCCCTGAATGGAGGCGAGCTGGCGGATGAAGGGGAGGATGCCGGCGCCGACCGTGTAGGGATAGCCTCCCGACGGGCTGGAGACATCGTAAGTGCTGTGGCTCGACCACAGTTGAGCCACCTCGTCGGCGATCACGTCCGGCCCGGCGTGATCTGTGACCAACTGTGGAAAGCGCTCGTAGTCGTGTTGCCTCTCGACCATCAACTCGATGATCCGCTCGCGCGGGTCCTCGACCTGAAGAAGCGGACGATCGCGGCGCGTTTCGTCGTTGATCACCCGCTGGTGGATCTCATCGGGGGTTGCAACCAGACAGAAGATGCGGCCGTTCTTGCTCAGTGACTTGAAGTTCTCCGGATCGAGGATCATGCGACCGCCGGTTGCGATCACCAGACCGGTCTTCTCCCCGAGCTCGCGGGCCACACGCCGTTCGATCGCACGGAATTCCGCCTCGCCCAGGTCGGCGAAGATGCGCGCGATAGGACCGTGACGAGCTTCGATGAGCTCGTCGGTATCGACGAACTCCATATCGAGCTTGGCCGCAAGGGCATGCCCGACAGTGGTTTTCCCCGTCCCCATGAAACCCGTGAGGACCAGGTTGTGCTCCGGATGCATCATCTACAAGGTAATTGAAGGCCCACCGTCTACGGCAATCGAGGCCAACAACTCTTCCGTCCGGGACTGACAAGGACACAGGCAGGTCGACGAAGCCTTCGACAAGCCGAGCTTCATCCCTGATGGCGTTGCCCATCGTGAAGCCCGGCGAGGTCTCGGGTTCCAGACTCCTTCACTCACCTATCGATCGAGTCGATAACCTCCCATGAGCACGACGGAGTCCCCCGCCGGGTCGCGACCCCAAGGCTCGTCGTTCGAGAGCTTCTTGGATGAGTACCAAGGGGTCCGCTTCTATGTGAGCCTGGCCGGTCTCGCGCTTGTCTTCTCCTTCGCGGCAGCCGATGCCTGGCAGGGCGGTTCGCCAATTCCGAATCTGCTGGTACTGGCACTCATCGCGGGTCACTCCGCATGGTGCCGATGGCGCGGAGTCCGCGCCCCACGCACCGTCCTCGCCTTCGACATCACGTTGCTCGGAGGTCTGCTGCTCACGATCCCGGACTATCCATCGGTGATGACGGGAACGGTTGGATTCCTTGCCCTGGTGGTCGTCTTGTTCACCCAAGGGCGGTGGAGAGCGGGGTTTCTCACCTACCTAGCCGGATGGTATGTATGCGCGTTCCTGATTGGATCCGGAGTGACAGCCGACTCGGTCGGCAACCTCGCCGGCAGCTCTCTCTCGATCGCGGCGGCGGTGACAGTGATGATCAGCGTGGTCGGTTGGCTGGGTCGCCTCGACGCCAATCGCTCTCAGATGCTGGGGACCGTCAGTCACGAGTTGCGCAACAACCTGACGGGGGTCTTAGGCCTGACCGAGGTGGTGTCGACCACCGAGGACCTCGACCCCGCTGAAGTCCGCGAGTTGATCGGTATGGCAAATCAACAGGCGATGGATGCCACCGAGATCGTCGAGGACCTGCTGACCGCATCGAGAGTGGAGCGCTCGGCTATGACGATGAACACGGCTCTAGTCGACGTCAATGCCGAGGTAGTGGCTACAGCACGACGGTTTCAGGGGACAGGCACTGACATCGGCTTGGTCCTTTCGGAAGAACTTCCTTCCGGATGGGCCGACTCGCTGCGGGTTAGGCAGGCGATTCGCAACCTGTTGTCGAATGCGATCCGCTACGGAGGGCCAGTTATCACCGTAGCGACCCGTCACAACGGAGATTCGATCGAGGTCACCGTCCGCGACAACGGCGACGGTGTTCCCCCAGAAGACGAGGCCACCATCTTCCTGCCATACCGAGGTTCAACCGCGGGCCGTCGCGATGAGTCATCCATCGGGCTGGGGTTGTGGATCTGCCGCCAACTGGCCCAAGGCATGGGCGGGAACATCGAGTATCAAAGACGAGGCGATTTCACAGAGTTCGTTCTCACCGTGCCGGCAGCTCGCCCAGACCAGGACCCCGCATCAGCTCCCGCTTCGTTCAGGGCGCCCGTTCCGGCTCATACAGGCAAGAGCCGCCCCAGCCACACGCGCTACTCACCAGTACGAGTTCGTAGCGCTTGACCGCGACAGTGGCTGACTTTCACCAACCATCGGCGGAAGCAAACTCGCGACCAGCTCAGCGCCTCATCGTTCGTTCTCTCAACAGGACAAAACGCCCTACCCTTTAGGCAGCACCAGAGGAAACGTCACCGGTTGGGGTTCGCAACCGCGTTTCCAACCCATCCCGGGGACGTAGCTCAGTTGGAAGAGCACCGGCTTTGCAAGCCGGGGGTCGTGGGTTCAAGTCCCATCGTCTCCACAGATTTCAGAGCCTCCTCACCAGGTCTCGTGGTGGACGAGTTCGTCGAGTGGGCGCCGCGCCGGCTTGACGATGGGGCGCAATGGGCGGTCGGCCGGGTAGCCGAAAGCGATCAGCCACCAGACCCGGAGACCATCCGGCAGTTCGAGGACCTCCCGCCCCACTTCGACATTGTGCGCGGATGAATGCCCCGAGCCGATGCCGAGGTCGGCGGCGGCCAGCATCATGCTCATGGTGACTTGACCCATGTCATAGGCCACCGACTCCCTGATTCGCGGCTCTTCGGGATCGGGTCCCACCAGTGCCACGGTGACGGCCGATCCCGGGATGTGCCGGGCTCCCTGCCAGATGTGAGACAGCTGTTCGAGCCGACCCTTGTCACGGACCACCACGAAGTCCCACCGCTGCTCGTTGCTCGAAGAGGGGGTGCGCCGGCCCGCTTCGAGGATCTTTTCGAGGTCGACGTCCTCGATCGGCCGGTCCTCGTAGGCGCGGACATTTCGTCTCGAGCTGATCGCTTCCCATGTCTCCATCTCTCACCTCTCGTTGTGTGCGTTGGCCAGTGTGGCGACTCGAACGGGTCTCATGCCATTCTCTCCCGCAACCGGTCGATTCGTTGCATGACAGGGCTGGCGGTGATCCCGTGGACGACCACCGAGACCAACACGACCAAGCTCACGATCGCCCAAAGACGATCGACCGACCCGAAGTCGGCGACGTTGATGGCGTGGGCCAGGTAGTAGAACGACCCCACCCCGCGAATCCCGAAGAAGGCGATGGCCTGGCGCTCCCTCGGCCCGGCTTCGGTACCGATGAGCCCGATCCAGCCGGCGATTGGTCGAACGAGGAGCACGATCGTGAGCGCGATCAGCAAGTCGATCCCACTCGCCGCAGTCAGCACACCGGTGGCGATGGCCCCTCCGAACAGGATGAGGAGGACCGCGGTCACCAACCGTTCGATCTGGTCGACGAAGCCGTGCATCGCCTCGTGGTACTCGTGCTGCCGTTCCGAGCGACGGATCACCACGGCGGCCACGAAGACGGCGAGAAAGCCGTATGAGCCCGCCAACTCGGCCACCGCGAACGCGATGAGTGTGGCGGCGAGAGCAACCAACCCATCCATCGTCCCCGGAAGTGGCGATCGTCTGTCGAAGATGGCGAGCGCCAGCAAACGGCCCACAACGAGCCCGGCGAGAGCGCCGACACCGATCTTGTAGAGCACCTCGATGAAGAGGAAGTCGGCCCACCAGGTAGCGGGGTTCAGCCCGGCCACGGCCATGAGGACGGCGAGGTTGGTGAACGGGAAGGCGAGACCGTCGTTCAGCCCGGCTTCGGAGGTCAGGGCAAAGCGCACCTCATCTTCCTCTTCTTCTTCGCCCGAGGAGGGGCCTGACACCTGGACGTCTGACGCGAGCACCGGATCTGTCGGCGCCAACACCGCACCGAGGAGCACCGCCGCGGCCGGAGCCAGGCCCAGAGCCCACCATCCGAGAAGGGCGACGGCCACGATCGTCAATGGCATGGTGATGCCGAGCAATTGCCAGGTCGGTCGCCAGGCCCGCCATCCGAACGGGCGGGAGATACCTATCCCCGCTCCCATCAACGCCACGATCACGCCGAACTCGGTGAGCCGCTCCGTCGCCTCACTCCACTCCACGGGATCGGGGCCTTCGAACCCAAGCGGAAGTGAGAAGAAGAGAGCCCCGGCGGCGATGTAGATGATCGGATACGACAAAGGACGGTCGGCGAGGACCTTCGGTAACCCGACCACACCGAGCGCAGCGAGGCCAATCACGAGCAAGGCCATGTCGTAGAGGTCGAGCAGCTCGATCACGAGGGCGACCGTAGCCGTCCCGGGCGGTACCAGATTGGCCCTTGA
>Ga0307505_10002296_pt1 | contig 13529 bp, 10 predicted proteins | sample 23_S_MG_FD_202183 | JGI IMG/M metagenome (GOLD analysis project Ga0307505, IMG submission 202183) | Soil microbial communities from Populus trichocarpa stands in riparian zone in the Pacific Northwest, United States - 23_S | ecosystem: Environmental > Terrestrial > Soil > Riparian zone > Trees...
ATCAGCTACAATAAAGTTATGCCTGCTCTCCGCTCCCTCTGGCAACAGACCCTTTCCCCCGTTTTTTCCCGTCTCTGGCCTTATCGCAAACCCATCCTGTTATTCATTCTGGTTGTTGGTATTTACGGCCTGATCCGGTTCATCGGACTGGTGCAAGAGTGGCGGGATCCGCGCAATCAGACATTTGTGCAATGGTGGAGCGGCTCACCGGCCACCCGCGAGGCCCTCATCACCGTGCAACGGGATACCTGCCCTGATGCGCCATTCATTCTGCCTGCAGATGGGTATATTGGCCTGTTGTATGGTGATCCACGAGGGCCGTATTCCCGCACGCGGCCGCATCAGGGCATAGACATCTTCAGCAACTCTGGCCTGGGCCAGACCCCCGTCTACGCCGCTTACGACGGCTACCTCAGCCGGGAAACCGGCTGGAAAAGCACCCTCATTCAGCGTATACCCAACGACCCGTTAAACACGGATCGGCAAATCTGGCTCTACTACACCCACATGGCCGATGCCGACGGCAACGATTTCATCACCGACGCCTTTTCCCCCGGCACTGGTGAGGTGTTTGTGGAACAAGGCACACTCCTGGGGTACACGGGCAACTACAGCGGCAACCCCCTCAATCCGGTCGGCGTCCATCTCCACTTTTCTATTGTTCTAGATGATGGCAGCGGCTTCTACCGCAACGAACTGGAGTTTACCAACACCCTCGACCCTTCACCCTACCTGGGCCTGAGTGTCAATTACGCCTGCGCTTCCCCTGAGGTACAATTGTGCCAGGAAAATCCTGTTTGCACCTGACCAGGAATCTTACTTATGCGCCGCCCTACCTTTATCGCCTCCATGCTTCAACGCCGCCAGAGCCTACTTGGTGACGAAATCAGGCTGGATGGACTCCGCGGCCGCGTCACCATCAGGCGTGACCAGTGGGGCATTCCCACCATCCGGGCCACCTGCCAACCAGATCTCTTCTTCACCCAGGGGTTTGTCCATGCCCAAGACCGTCTGTGGCAGATGGAACTCAACCGCCGCGCCGCTCACGGCACTCTGTCCGCCATGCTCGGCCCCCTGGCTCTGGACACCGACCGCCTCTCTCGCACCCTCGGATTTGCCCGCCTGGCCCGCGAAGGCTGGCCCCACATTTATGCTGATGTCCAGGAAAACCTGATCGCCTACACCGCCGGGGTCAATGCCTATCTCGACGGCCCCTTCCCCCGCCCCCTTGAATTCACCTTATTGCGCCACCAACCTGCCCCCTGGAGTGTATTGGATAGTGTGGCCTTTGGGTATTTACAAGCCTGGGCACTCTCCTTCGGCTGGGCCGGGGAGCTGGTGCGCGCCCAACTCATCGAAAAAGTGGGCCTGGCCAAAGCCGCTGAATTAGAACCCGCTTACCCGGAGCGCCACCCTGTCACCCTACCTGATGGCATTGAGTTTAATCAATTGCAGGTGGATAAGATGATGGCCGCGGCCGCGGGGCCTTTCCTCTCTCGCACCCCTGAAGCCGATGGCCGGGGCAGCAATGGCTGGGTTATCGCCCCCTGGAAAAGCAGTACCGGGCAAGCCATTCTCTGTAACGATATGCACCTGCCGGTACGCACCCCTTCACTCTGGTATTTCAACCACCTGGTTTGCGACGATGGCTTCCACGTCACCGGTGTTTCCCAGGCCGGATTGCCCTATGTCCTGGTGGGCCACAACGCCCACATCACCTGGGGGGCCACCTTGGCCTTCACCGATGTGGAAGATTTATTCATTGAGCAGTTCCATCCTCACGACCCCACCCGTTACCGGTTTGGTGATACCTGGCGCAAAATAAAGGTTATTGAAGAAGAGATTATGGTGCGCGGCCGCGTGTCCCACCATGAAACCGTCTGCCTCACCCACCACGGCCCTATCATTAGTTCGGTACTGGGTGATTTTCACCCCGCCGCCGAGCAGGTCGCCCTCAGCCTTAACTCCATGGCCCTGCGCCCCGACCCCATTTTCAATGGTTTTGCCCGGCTCAATACGGCTCAAAATTGGGCTGAATTTGTGGAAGCCGTAGATGAAATGACCGCCCCACCCCTCAACTTGCTCTACGCCGACACTCAAGGCAATATCGGCCATTATGTTAGCGGCCGCGTGCCCATTCGGGCGCAAGGGCAAGGGGTTGTACCCGCTCCCGGTTGGACGGCTGAACATGAATGGATAGGGGAAATCCCGTTTGAGGAGATGCCTCACAGCTTCAATCCCGAGCGTGGGTTTATCATCTCAGCCAATCACCGACTCATAGGCAATGATTACCCCTACTATCTGGGTAGCCAATGGGTCAATGGCTACCGTGCCAGCCGTCTGGAACAGCTATTTGCCCGCCAGGAACGCATCTCCCCAGAAAACTGCCGCCAGTTCCAAATGGATTGGCTCTCTCTCCCAGGGCTGGAACTAAAAGAAAAACTGGAGCAGAAACCTGGCTTTTTAGAAAAACCTGGTTTCTCTCTTCCCGCCGATGCCCAACTCGCCCTGAACATCCTGCAACGATGGGGGGGGTGGATGGGGCCAGAGCAGGCCGGGCCAGTGGTGTATACCGTTTTCATACAACGATTCACCCGTCTGCTCCTGCAAAACGAACTGGGAAACGCCCTATTTGATCGGCTGGTTGGGGCTGGGCCTAATGAATTTTTTGCCCCCACCAACGAATTTTACGGCCGTCTCACCCCGGTTTTGTTAGACCTGCTAGATAATCCTCACTCGCTCTGGTTATCAACCGATCAGCGTTCCCGGTTATTGACTCAGGCATTAGCCGAAACGACACACGAATGTCGCCGTTTGCTAGGGCCGGATGTACTTCGTTGGCGCTGGGGACAGTTGCATGGGGTGAGCTTTAACCATGCGCTGGGAGCGGTGCGGCCGCTAAACCGCCTTTTTAATCAGGGACCATTCCCCACCGGTGGTGATACCGATACGGTCAACCAAACCGCCATGCGTTTTGAACATCCCTATGAAACCAATGCCCAGGCCGTTTCCTACCGGCAAATTGTCCAGCCCGGCCAATGGGATCAATCAGTTGCCATGTACGCCCCAGGACAATCGGGTGTTTGGGGCAATAAGCATTATGGCGATATGATTGAGTCGTGGTTAAATGGCGCTTATTTCGCCATGAATTGGACAGAAGCCCAGGTCGCGGCCGCGGTACAACAAACGGTTCACTTAATTCTCAAGTAGTAACAAAATTGCATAACAAAATAACAAATTTGCTGATATATTTAGGCAGTGATGTGTCATGCTTTGTTTCTCCATACGCCCTAAACGCGTATCAAAACCAACCAGTTCAAGGAGGTTATTGTGTCACCATTGGTACCAGATTGGGTTATTTCCCTGATGTTTGTTATTGAAGCTATTGGCTGGCTCACAGCCTACATTCTCATCGTCAAACTGGGCTTTCAGCAAAAAACCTATGGTATGCCCATCATCGCTTTATGTGGCAACATCGCCTGGGAATTCTTTTATAGTGTGGGCGTTTTTCCCGCCTGCTCCGTTAGTTGGGAGGGCTGTCCCCCCTGGCTCATGCGGGGTGGCAATGCTGGCGCATTCGTGTTAGATATCCTTATTTTATATACCATTTTTCGCTATGGTCGCTCCAAATTTAGCCAACCTTTCGTAGTTAAATATTTTTACGCCATTGTCATTTTTGGTTTGCTTACGGCTCTGGGTCTTGTCTATTTCGTCGAAACAGAGTTTTATCGGCCCAACCCTGGCATCCCGGGTTATGGGGATTTTATGCCCATAGGTTTATTCAGTGGCGTTTATACCGGCTATGGCATGGCCCTGGAGATGGGTCTGCTCTTTATCGCTATGTTTTTTAGCCGCAAGGGGCTGGAGGGGCAATCATTTTACATTGCTCTCGGTATGGCTGTCGGCAATTTTACGGCTTACCTGCTCAATGTTTTCACCGGCACCGCCAATACAACCGTTCATGTGCTCTATGCCAGTGGGGCCATCATCAACTGGGCCTACGTGGTGCTCGTTTACCAGCGGGCCAAAACCATGGGCCTCAACCCCTGGAAGCATTTCTAAGTAGCCATCCTTTTATCATCAGGAGAAACCATGTCAACCGCTCCCAACGCTCTCATCATTGCCTGCTTCGTTATCGAAGCGATCTTCTGGTTAGGGGCTTATTTCCTTATCCTCAAACACGCCTTCCAGGAAAAGACCTATGGTATGCCTATTGTGGCTATGGTCGGCAACATATCCTGGGAATTACTCTATGGCACAAACATCTTTGCTTCCTGCCCCGCCACCTGGGCAGGATGTCCCAATTTCTTGATGGAAGGAGCTAATTTTATGGCCTTCTTCATGGACGCCATCATTCTCTACACCATCCTGCGTTTTGGTCGGGACAAGTTCAAACAACCAGCCATCCGTCAATATTTTTATGGGATTGTATTGGTGGGAATTGTCGTGGCCCTGGCACTTATCTACGCGATGGAAACACGTCTTTTTATCACCAATCCAGGTATACCCAATCAACCGGGTTGGCTGTCTATGGGCGATTTTGGAGGCGTGTATACTGGTTTTGGTCTGGGGCTAGACATGGGCATTCTGTTTATCGCCATGTTTTATGCCCGCAAGGGGTTAGAAGGGCAATCATTTTATATTGCCCTGTTTATGGCACTGGGCAATTTGATGGCCTTTTTCTTTAACTACTTTGCGGGGACAGTGGATTTATTGGTGATGGTGCTGTTTATCAGCGGCGCTTTCTTCAATTTTGTCTATGTCTACCTTACCTATCGTCGCGCCCAAGAGATGGGGTTAAATCCCTGGAAGAACTTTTAGCATTTCAGCCGGTCAGCTAGTCAGCTTCTTGACTGACTAGCTACCATTGGCGGAACTTTTGCGGCAGAGTGGCATTGATGTACTGTTCATGTTGGTGAGATGATAGGTTTTTTTACTGCAACCGATCCACCAGCTTCCCTTTACTTCTCGCCTGAATTAAAAAGACTCGTAGCCGTCAAAAGCCACGAGTCTTTGCACAAACAATCTGGTAATCAAACAGGGTTTTACGCTGAAACTTTCACCAGATGATACTGTTTCTTCCCCTGCCGCAAAACCAGGAATTGCCCATCCAGGGCATCGCTAAGCGTGGCTGTTTGCCCTTCACCCGTGATGCGGACATTGTTCAGGTAGATGCCGCCACCCTGGATTTTACGCCGGGCATCCCCTTTGGATGTAGCCAACTGCCCCTGCACCAACAAATCCACCACCGGCACACCCCCATCTTCCAGGCTGTGCTTGGGCAATTCGCTGGATGGCACTTCGGCAAAGATGTCCTGAATATCGCGGGCTTCCAGACCGACCATGTCGCCGCCAAACAGTACCGAGGAAGCCTGCTCGGCTTTGGTCAGGGCCGTGTCGCCGTGAATCATCCGAGTGACGTGTTGGGCTAAGGTACGTTGGGCCAGGCGTTCATGCGGCCGCTCCACCACCGCCGCTTCCAGTTCCCCAATCTCATCCCGGTTCAGCCAGGTAAACTCTTTGAGTAACTGCACCACATCCCGGTCATCGGCATTGAGCCAGTATTGGTAAAACTTAAACGGCGAAGTCTGCTCCGGGTTGAGCCAGACCGTCCCACCGGCTGATTTGCCAAATTTCGAGCCATCCGCTTTGGTCAGGAGTGGGTAGACCAGGCCATGGGCCTTCTGCCCCAATTTACGTCGGATCAATTCCACACCAGCCGTAATGTTGCCGTATTGATCGCTGCCCCCCGCCTGCATGACACAGTTTTCGGTCTGGAACAGGTGGAGAAAGTCATAAGATTGCAACAGCATGTAGCTGAACTCGGTGAACGAGATACCACCGTCTTCCCGCTCCAGCCGGTTTTGCACCGAATCTTTACTCATCATGTAGCTGATGGTGAAATGTTTGCCAATATCGCGCAGAAACTCCAGGAAGTTGAGCCGTTTCAGCCAATCGGCATTGTTGACCAACTTGGCCGGGTTGCTCTTAACCTCAAAATCTAACACACTGGCTAACTGCGCCTTGATGCCCACCAGGTTTTCTTCAATGGTGTCGAGGGTAAGCAGGTTGCGTTCGCTACTGCGGCCGCTAGGGTCGCCGATCATACCCGTACCACCCCCCGCCAGGGCAATCGGGGTATGTCCGGCCCGTTGCAGACGGGCCATACTCATCATGGGCACTAAGTGGCCGATGTGTAGGCTGTCGGCCGTGGGGTCAAACCCGATGTAGAAAGTGATTTTTTCTTTGACCAGGAGTTCATCTACCCCTTCGGTGTGATCAAAAATGAGATTGCGCCATTGTAATTCTTCGATTATGTTGGTCATGGAATTGCCTCGTGTTTTGTGTTGCGTATTTTAGCTGAAAATAAAAAAGACGCGGTCTTGCGGCCGCGTCTCTGTGTTCAATGTGGTCCGTTTGTCTCTGGTCAATACGCAGGCAAACCTCCCACCGTTCGTGGCCGGGCTGGCATATCCTGGTAATAACGATAGGAGAAAAGCGGGTTGCCTGTCATCATGGCCTGTACATTACCTCTGGACTGCCGTTTTGTCAACGATGAATACAACGTCAAACCGCGGCCGCAACCTTCTGGCGCACAATCGGTTGTTTCTCACCACACTGGGTACATTCAGCCGTCTTACGATCCTGTTGCACCACCACCCCCCCACACTTAACACAGGGTTGTGGCAATGGTTTTTTCCAATTGGTCCAATCACATTCCGGGTAATTGGCACAGCCATAAAACGTCTTGCCCCGACGTGATTTCTTCTCGGTGAGTTCGCCCCCGTCTTTGGGGCACTTTACGCCTAGCCGCACCACAATTTGTTCTGTATGGCGGCAGGTGGGAAAGGTACTACAGCCAATGAACCGGCCAAACCGCCCTTCACGGTACACCAACGGGCTACTGCACAGCGGGCAATCTCGCCCCACTGGTTCTAGCTCCTTTTTAATCTCCACCTTTTCCACAGCCAGGTCGGCCGCTGAGAGCCGCTGTTCAAAGGTGCGATAAAACTCATCCAGCACCGGAACCCACGGTTTACCTTCAGCAATGCCATCCAGATCATCTTCCATGCGCGCCGTAAAATCTACTGACATGACATCAGGAAAATGTTCCACCAGCAAATCATTAACCAATTGGCCGATTTCCGTGGGTATGAGGCGGCGCTCGTGCGTTTCTACATAACCCCGATCCTGAATCGTGCCCAAAATGGCTGAATAGGTGCTAGGACGGCCAATGCCGTTTTCTTCTAGCTCCTTAACCAGAGTGGCCTCAGAGAAACGCGGCGGTGGTTGAGTGAAATGTTGTTCTGGAAGCAGACGGCGTAGGTCTACCGCCTCATCTTCGCTCAAATCAGACGGAACCTGGTTGCTGTCGTCGTCCGGTTTATCACTGGGGGCTGTTTCTTCGTACAGGGCCAGGAAACCAGCAAAGCGTAAGGTCGAGCCGGTTGACCGGAAAATGTAGGGTCGTTTGGCTGGGGCCAGATTGGCTTCACCCGCATGAATATCCGCTGTAACCGTATCGTACACCGCCGGAGCCATCTGGCTGGCCACAAACCGGGACCAGATGAGTTCGTACAACTTAAACTGATCACGGCTCAGGTTCGCTTTGACGGTTTTCGGATCCCGGAAAACGGACGTGGGCCGAATGGCTTCATGGGCTTCCTGGGCCGATTTGGAACGGGTTTTGTACATGGGTGGCTTATCGGGCATGTAGCTACTGCCAAACCGCTGGCTGATGTACCCTCTGGCCTGGGATTGGGCTTCCTGGGAGACAGTCAGACTGTCGGTACGCATGTAGGTAATCAAACCAACCCGGCCATCTCCCCCATCCATCTCCACCCCTTCGTAAAGCTGTTGGGCCATACGCATGGTTTTGCTGGTATTGAAATTAAGCTGACGCGAGGCTTCTTGTTGTAGTGTACTGGTAGTAAAGGGTGCGGCCGGATTACGACGGCGTGTACCCAACTTAACCTTGCCCACGGTCCAGGTGGCTTTTTCCAGGGCGTCCAGATGCGGCCGCACCTCACTTTCTGATGTAAGCGGCAACTCTTTTCCCTTATAACGGTAAAGGTTGGCAATAAATAAGGGGCCTTGGGGGTTATTTTGATGTTTGGCCTGGAGCAATTCCGCCTTAAGTGTCCAATACTCTTCCGGGGTGAAATTTTCGATCACCCGCTCACGTTCTACAACTAACCGCACGGCCACCGATTGCACCCGCCCCGCCGACAAGCGACCGCGAATTTTGCGCCACAGCAACGGGCTGAGTTTATACCCTACCAGCCGGTCCAGAATGCGCCGGGCTTGTTGGGCATTCACCCGATCCATGTCAATCGGGCGCGGGTGAGCAAAGGCTTCGAGAATGGCGTCTTTGGTGATTTCGTGGAACACTACCCGCTGGGTGCGACTGGGATCCATATCCGCCGATTCCAACACATGCCAGGCGATGGCTTCCCCTTCGCGGTCAGGGTCGGTTGCTAGATAGATTTCTTTGGCGCGCGCGGCCGCATCCTTCAATTCCGCCACCACCGCTTTCTTCTCTTTAGGAACCCGGTAATCAGGCGTAAAGTTGTTGGCAACATCCACACTCAGACGCGATTTGAGCAAATCACGTACATGGCCCACACTGGATTTAACTGTGTAACCCCGTCCCAGGTAACGCCCAATAGTACGAGCCTTAGCGGGTGATTCCACCACCACTAATTTGCCACTGCGAACGATAGGGGTTTTGTCGTTCCCATTGGTGGTACTGCGTGGTTTAACTTTGGCCGCTGGTTTGCTGGCGGTTTTGCTCTTGGCTGAACTTTTAGCCGTAGAGGCCGCTTTGCTCTTACTGGTTTTCTTTTTTGCGGCCGCTTTGGTAGCGGCCGCAGTCGTTTTTCGTTTGGCGACCGGAGCGGCCGTTACTTCGGGTTTAGGCAAGGTGTCATGGGCCGGGGTGCGGCCGCGTAGATACATCTTCGTGCCACAAACCGGGCATGTACCTCGCGTAGCTGGGGAACCATTGCTGGCCCACTCCGCCTGCGGATTGAGCATCACCCGTTTCTCTTTACACTTCAGGCAATAACCTTCAATTGAATCCATGAAACTCCCACATCAGTAACCAGTTATCAGTAACCCGTAACCAGTCCTATCGAACGGGTCACTAATAACTGGTCACTGCTCACTTAACTATATTTTTCCAGTGGTGTGCCCACTAAACCATCTACCATTTTCTTGACCAGGGGAACCTGATCCTTGTGTACGACCAGGATGGCATCCGGGGTATTGATGACTATCATCCCCTCAGCCCCCACGACAGCCAACAGCTTATGGGCTTCGTAATTGTAAACCAGGCAATCCTGGCTATTTTCCACTTGCACCAATCCTTGGGTCACATTGACCCCAGGATCGGGGTTGATGGCTTCTTTTAGCGCATACAACGAACCCGGATCACTCCAACCCAAATGACCGTGCAATACCAACGCATCATCCGGGTCCAGGTGGGTGAGGATAGCATCATCAAAGCTGGCAACCGGTAACTGAGGGTAAACGCGTTGTAATGTTTCCTGATAGGCGGCTGAGCCAATCGTCGCCTGGATTGCTTGTAAACCGGCCCACATCTCCGGCTGGAAACGCTGATAGGCCGATAACACGTAATCACAGGTGGTAATGAAGTAGCCAGTATTCCAGACATGGCTCTTTTCGGCAAACATCCGCTGGCACTGCTCTAATTTGGGTCGGTAAGTCAGAGAGCCAAACTGGAAATAGGGTGTGCCTTCTACGTCCCCCACGCGGCCGCGTAACCCCAGCCAGCCCAGGTTATCATTGGCAAAACGGGGTGTCTCCCCCATGAAGATGATTTTGCCCTCACCTGTTTGTACCAGATGCTCCGCGGCCGCGAGCAGGCGCAAAAAGGTCGGAACCTCATTCATGTAATTGTCGCCCCACAAAATAGCCACCGGTTCATGGGGTGCGGCCGCGTGGTTAAGGTGCATCATGGCTAATCCGACTGCGGCCGCTAAATCACGCCGCGTCGGCTCACCAATCAAATTAGTGGCTGGCAAACCGGGCAACTGCCGGGCAATAATGTTCACATACCGCTCACCCGTAGAGATAAACACATTCTCTAGGCCATACGCCTCTTCCACCCGTCCCACCGCCAATTGCAAGGTAGATTGGTCGCCAATGATGGGTTCAAACTGTTTGGGTGATGCCTGCCGACTAATGGGCCACAATCTGCGGCCGCTACCTCCCGCAAAAATAACAAGTTTCATAATTTGCCCTTATTTTGAAGTAACCAGTAAACTCATTGGTAAGCGTTCAGTCGGATTCGTTTATCCATCCAGACCGCCCGGCCGTAAAACGGTCCGGGCTATGGTTACAAAGGCCGTTGGCCTGGCGTTCTAGCCCGGAGGGCTTGGTACGTTTAGCCCGGCGGTTCGACCGCCGGGCGGGCTAACTTAGGGTTCGCTCAAAATTAACGTGGGTGGCTCGGTCAGGAGACCGGCCACAGCAAACTCAAAAGTTGTTCACGAATGAACCCTTAGCGTCCTTTGCGCCTTGGCGTGGGATTTTTTGTAAACTCACGGTTTGCTGACTTTGTACTCGATATCCGGTTCCCGTAACAACACATAATTCATCCCGCCGACCTGCTGAATAATCCCTTTCAGTTCCATCAGCATAAGCGTACTGCTAGTCGTCGCCCCATTCAAACCCGAAGCACGCACTAATTCATCAATATGCACCGGTTGACGCGACAAATGGGTCAATAAGACCGCCTCTTCCGGTGAATCGGGAACGACCGCCTGGATAGCCACATGTTCGGCCATCATAAACAGGTTTAACTCCTCCAAAATATCTTCCACTCGTGTCACCAGTTTCGCCCCTTCCTGAATCAGGCGGTTTGTGCCCCAACTGGCGGCACTGTTGATCGGTCCCGGCACCGCAAACACATCCCGATCCTGTTCGGCGGCAAAACGCGCCGTAATGAGCGCACCGCTCTTCTCCCCGGCCTCAATGATCAGCACACCCAGTGACAAACCACTAATGAGTCGGTTGCGTGGGGGAAAATTACGGGCATCCGGCGGCATCCCCAAGGGGTATTCACTGATAACCGCCCCTTGCCCAGCGGCAATTTGTTGGGCCAACTTCCGGTTTTCTGAAGGGTAAATGTTGTCCAAACCAGAACCTAACACCGCCAGGGTGCGGCCGCCAGCATCCAGGGCCGCCTTATGAGCTACAGCATCAATCCCCTTGGCCAACCCACTAACAATGGTAATCCCTTGGCGCACCATGCCTGTCACCAATTCATGGGTTACCTGTCGTCCATACGCTGTCAAACGACGTGTCCCCACCACTGCCACGGCAAACTGATCTTGCTCCCGCAAATCCCCTTTCAGGTAAAGCACCGGCGGCGCGGTCGGGATTTCAACCAGATAACGCGGATAATCGGGGGTAGCCCAGGTGAGAAGCTGAATGCCTTGCTTTTGTACCCGCTCTAACTCGCTATCCAGATTAACCTGAGACCGGGTGGTGAGCAGGCTTTCAATGGTGGCTGATCCCAAACCGAGCCGTTGCAACATGGATTCATTGGCCTGCCAGGCATCAGCCAGGGAGCCAAAATGATCCCAAAGTGCCCTCACTTTGGCCGGACCAATGCCTTTCACCAGACTGAATCCCAGCCAATATTTCAGGTCTGTCATACCATATTCTCAAGAATCTGGGAAAACGCGAATAACAGAACAGAGTCAACTCTTTCCTGATGAACGCTCTTTTCTATTTTCTACAATAGCATGGGGTGAAAATGTGTCAAGAAATTGCCGCAAGTAACGTCAGGATCGTTATGGTTCTGCGGCCGCTTATAAACCAGGAAGCAGATGAACCGTCACGCGGCCGCGCTCAAAATCTATCTCTTGCACCACTTCATCCGTATCAGGTAATAACCACTCTCGTTCAGCCCCGCGCACCACAAAGACATTGTTAGCCCCAGTTTCCAGGACTTCGACCAATTCCCCCAACAGTTCATTCGCGTCGCTGTAAACAGCCAGGCCTATCAACTGGTAAAGGAAATACTCCCCTTCTTCCAGCGGGATCGCCTCATCCTCGGGAACAAGAAGCCATTGACCACGTAATGTTTCAGCTTCATCCCGATCATTGATCGAGGCCAGTTTCAACAGAACTTGACTTTGATGAAAACGCAACGCTTCGATAGGCCAAGTAGTGGCATCAGCCCCATCTTCATCCGTAGCCAAAAAAATCTCTTTCAGCCAGGTGAATCGTTCCGGCAATTCGGTATGAATGTCGGCTCGTACTTCACCCCGGACGCCATGCGGCCGCACGATCTGACCAATGACCAAAAAACGGGGCTGAGAGGATTCACCCATCAGACCCCGTTCACGGTTTGCCTGTTCTTTGCTTGGTTTTTGATTCAAGGCAGGAAAAGAGGTTATGAGTTTACCGGGCCATTCACCTATTGGTGGTCTGGTCCAGCCAGGACACCCATAGATGATTAAACAGATAAACCAATGTCCCCATAACTTTAGATGATTTCTAGGGAAATCCGTTCGCCTTTCTTCGCGGCCGCGATCTGGACAATCGAGCGAACCGCGTTAATCACACGTCCACCCTTGCCAATAACCCGACCCATGTCCGGTTCGGCTACCCGCAGTTCCAGCAAAACATGATCCGACTCCCGCGTCTCTTCCACCGACACACTTTCCGGATCATCTACCAAGGATTTCACCACGTATTCGACTAATTCTACATACATAATGGTTTAGGCGTTGGCCGCTTCCTCAGAACTTTCTTCGGTCGCTTCCTCAGTAACCTCTGCGGTCACTTCTTCAGAAACTTCTTCTTCAGTCGCTTCCTCAACAACCTCTGCGGTCATTTCTTCAGAAACTTCTTCTTCAGTCGTTTCATTGGTGCCACTTACGGCCTCAACAACAGCCCCGGCGGCTTCCTTGACATCCTCAACCACTGTGGCCACGACTTCGGCCACCTTTTCTAAAATGGTGGGCTTCGCTTCGGCTATAGGGGCAGCCACAGCGACGGGTTTGCCCTCATATTCGGCAATCAACGCATCCAGCGTTTCACCCCCATGAAAGCGAACCAGGCGGGTATACGTGCCTTGTTTTTCCAACAACCGACGCACCGCATCACTAGCTTGTGCGCCGACACTCAACCAGTACAAAGCCCGGTCTTCCTGAATTTTGAAGACCAAAGGATCGGTACGGGGATTATAATGACCGATTAACTCAATGTATTTGCCATCGCGTTTAGATTCCTTTTCCGCGACAACAACACGATAGCTAGGCTGTTTCTTCAGCCCTGTCCGAGTCAGACGAATGCGAACCATGTTCTTATCTCCACTCCATAAAACTTTACTGATCTAAATTAGGTAAACTGGCTACATGCGGCCGCGTACATTGCCCATCAAACGGGACAACATATTATTACCGCGGCCGCTGCCGCCACGTAACTGCTTCATCATCGTTTGCATCTCACGAAACTGCTTGAGAAGCACATTGATTTCTTGTACTGATGTT
>Ga0307505_10002297_pt1 | contig 13527 bp, 10 predicted proteins | sample 23_S_MG_FD_202183 | JGI IMG/M metagenome (GOLD analysis project Ga0307505, IMG submission 202183) | Soil microbial communities from Populus trichocarpa stands in riparian zone in the Pacific Northwest, United States - 23_S | ecosystem: Environmental > Terrestrial > Soil > Riparian zone > Trees...
ACCGCTGGGTGCTGAACGGGCCCGACGGCGCCCGCGCCGAAGTGCGGCATCAGCCGCGCTATGTGACGCGAGCCATGCTGGCGCTGCGCGCGGCGGCCGTGGCCGGTGTCGGCGTGGTGCAGTTGCCGCGCATGATCCTGACCGAGGAGTTCGGACGCGGCGAACTGATCCCGGTGCTGCCCGGATGGGAGCCGCGGCGCGAGATCATCCACGTGGTATTCGCGTCCAGGCGCGGCCAGCTTCCGGCGGTGCGCAAGCTGATCGACTATCTGGTCGAACGCTTCGAGCGGCTGGTCGAGGATTGAGCCGCGCGGCCGGCCGCGTGGCGGTCGATCGAAGTTGCCACAATGGACGAGCACTTGTAGAGGCAACGAATGAACGGTTCGCACATCCTGTCGTGGTCAATGGCGCTGATGCTGCTGTGCGGCTGCGCCAGCCGGCCCGTCAACCCGCCGATCGCTCGGGTCGACCCGCAGGCAGGCTATCGCTTCGAGACGCACCAGGCGCAGACCGTGAACCGGGACACGCTGGTGATCCTCGCCTTCTCGGGCGGCGGAACCCGCGCCGCAGCGTTCTCCTATGGTGTTCTCGAGTTTCTGCAGCGCACGCAGATCCAGGGGCCCGCAGGCACGACCTTGCGTCTGCTCGATGCCGTCGACGTCATCACCGGCGTGTCCGGAGGCAGTTTCACTGCGCTGGCCTACGGCTTGTACGGCGATCGGCTGTTCACCGAGTACGAACAGCGCTTCCTGAAGCGCGACGTGCAGGGGGAAATCATCGGCCGCGTCTTCAGCCCCTCGTACTGGGGCAGCCTGTGGTCGACCGGCTGGGGCCGCTCCGAACTCGCGGCGCAGTTGTACGACGAGATCCTGTTCGATGGCGCGACCTTCGGCGATCTCAACCGCGGCAAGGGACCGCTGATACTGGTGTCGGCGACCGACATATCCAGCGGCTCGCGCTTCGTGTTCAACCAGCGCGTCTTCGACGTCATCTGCTCCGACCTCGAAGCCGTGTCCTTGTCCCGGGCTGCTGCCGCTTCTTCGGCCGTGCCGGTCGTGCTCTCCTCCATCACCGTCAGGAACTATGGCGGCACTTGCAACGCCACCATGCCGCCGTGGGCGAAGCCGTTTCTCGACACCGACGATCCCCCGCGGCCCGCAGCGCGCGCCGTGCGTTCGCTGAGAGCGGAGCAGGCCTATGCCGACAGCACGCAGCGCCCGTACCTGCATCTGGTCGACGGCGGCGTGGCGGACAACGTGGGCATGCGCGGCGTGCTCGACGTCCTGGAAGTCTCCGAAGCGCTGCACGACGCCGGCCTGCCCACGCCGCTCGACGGCGTGAAGCGGGTCGTGGTCTTCGTCGTCAATTCCCTGTCGTCGCCACCGACCCCTTGGGACCAGTCGATGACGCCGCCGGGCCCGGTCGACATCATGCTCAAGTCGGCGGGTACGCCCATCGATGCCTTTTCCTACGAGACGATCGAACTGCTCAGGGATACCGCGGCGCGCTGGTCCACGCTGCGCCTGATCCGCGACTCGGTCAAGCTGCCGGCCGATCCCGACCCCCGGGTTTCCGCCGCGCTGCGCGTGCCAGCGGCGGAGATCTATGCGATCGATGTGTCCTTTCCCGCCCTGCAGGACAAGGCGGAGTTCGACTACCTGAACCAGCAACCGACATCGTTCGTGCTCCCGCCGGAGGCCGTCGACCGCCTGCGTGCGGCCGCCGGGACCATCATCCTCGCCTCGCCCGAGTTTCAGCGGCTGCTCAAGGACTTCGGCGCGAAGGTCGTCGAAGCGCCCGCCAGCCAGCGAGGGCGATGACTCTCGCCCCCGTCACTCCATCTTCACCCCGGACACCTTCACCAGCTTGGCGATCAGCGGTGCGCTGTCGTCGTAGGCCTGCCGCGCCTCGGCCGCGCTGCCGCCGACGCCGCGCAGGCCGTAGATCTGCATGCGCGCCTTCATCGGCGTGGACTGCACGGCGGCGCGCGCCTCGGCCTCCAGCCGCGCCAGCACCGGCGCCGGCGTCGCCGCCGCGGCCATCAGCAGGATGCCGCCGATGACGCGGAACTCCGGGTCCGGCAGGCCCGCCTCGGCCATGGTGTGCACCTCGGGCAGGTCGGGGAAGCGCTTCGGGCCGGTGACGGCGATGGCGCGGATGCGGCCGGAATTGATCTGCGGCGCCAGCGTGCCGATGGTGCCGAAGGCCAGCGCGATCTGGCCGCCGATCAGGTCCTGCACCATCGGCGTCTCGCCCTTGTAGGGCACGTGCGTCATGTCCAGATTGCGCGATTCGCTCAGGTACGCGGTCATCAGGTGGCCGCCCGAGCCGGTGCCGTAGGAGCCGTAGCTGAGCTTGCCGCGGTTCGCGCCGGCCCAGGCCAGGAACTCCTTCATGTCGTGCACCGGCACGTCCTTGTTGACGGCCAGAACCAGATCGGCATCGCAGACGTGCGTGATGAAGCGCAGGTCGCGCGGCACGTCGTAGGCCATCTTCGAGAACATGTGCGGCGTGTACGAGATCGGCGTGGTGTGCGTGAACAGCAAGGTGTAGCCATCGGCCGGCGCACGCACCACCGTCTGCACCGCCAGCATGCCCGACGCGCCGGGCTTGTTCTCGACGATCACCGTCTGGCCCAGGGTCTTGGCCAGCTGCTCGCCGAGCACGCGCGCCATCACGTCGACCGCGCCGCCGGGCGGCGCCGGCGTCACCAGCACGATCGGCTTGCTGGGCCAGGCCTGCGCGTGCGCACTGCCCAGCGCCAGCGGCGCCGCGGCCATGCCGGCCATGCCGGCCAGCGTGCGCACGAAGTGGCGGCGCGAAAGGTTGGACTTGTGATTCATGTCGGTGATTTCCTTCGGTTGCAAATGGAGGGCGCGCCTTCAGGCGGCCTTGGCGTAGCGCTCGCGCAGCGCGCGCTTGTAGAGCTTGCCGGTGGGCAGGCGGGGCATGCGGTCGATGAATTCGATGGCGCGCGGCAGCATGTAGCGCGCCACCTTGCCGCGCAGGAAGGCGGCCAGCTGCTCGGCCAGCGCAGGGCCCGGCGCCACGCCGGTGGCCGGCTCGATGACGGCCAGCACCGCCTCGCCCATCTCGGCATCGGGGATGCCGATCACCGCGGCGTCGGCCACGCTCGGGTGCAGCGCCAGTGCGTCCTCGATCGCCTGCGGATAGATGTTGACGCCGCCGGAGATGATGGTGAAAGAGCGCCGGTCGGTCAGGTACAGGTAGCCGTCGGCGTCGAGATGGCCGATGTCGCCGATGGCCGTCCACGTGGGCTGCTGCGGGTGCTGCGCGGCGCGGGTCTTGGCCTCGTCCTTGTGATAGTGGAACGGCAGCGCGTCGCGCTCGAAGTAGACGATGCCGTCCTCGCCCGTGGGCAGCTCGCGGCCGTCGTCGTCGCAGATGTGCAGCGTGCCGACGACCGCGCGGCCCACCGAGCCGGGGCGCTGCAGCGCGGTGGCGCTGCCGATCAGCGTCAGCCCGTTGCCCTCGGTGCCGCCGTAGTACTCGTGCACGATCGGACCCCACCATTCGATCATGCGGCGCTTGACCTCCACCGGGCACGGCGCGGCGGCGTGGATCGCGGCGCGCTGGCTGCTCAGGTCGAAGCGCCGGCGCTCGGCCTCGTCGAGCTTGAGCAAACGGATGAACATCGTCGGCACCCAGGTGGCGTGCGTCACGCGGTGGCGCTCGATCAGCTGCAGCGCCTGCAGCGCGTCGAACCTGGCCATCAGCACCACCGTGCCGCCGCACAGCTGCGGCACGGTGGCGTAGTTCAGCGGCGCGGCGTGGTACAGCGGCGCGGTCGACAGGTACACCGTGTCGGCATCGAAGCCGAAGCGCCGCGGCAGCGTCATGCGCGTGTCGTAGTACGCCGCATCGGTGATGCGCTCGCCCGCCTGCGCGCGCACGATGCCCTTCGGCCGGCCGGTGGTGCCGGAGCTGTAGAGCATCGTGCCGCCGGCCCATTCTTCCGCCAGCCGCTCGGCGGGGAACGCGGCCACCGCGGACTCGTAGCTTTCCCAGCCGGGGATCGTCGTGTCGATCATCAGCCGGCGCTCGACGCCCGGCATGCAGTCGGTGATCTGCGCCGCCAGCTCGGCCATCTTCAGCGTGGAGATCACCACGCGCGCATCGCTGTCGGCGATCACGTAGGCCACCTCGTCGGCCGTCTGGTAGCGGTTGACCGCCGCCAGCAGCAGCCCCGAGCGCAAGGCGGCCCAGGCCACCTCGAAATAGCGCGGGTGGTTCTCGGCGACGATGGCGATGCGCTCGCCGCGGCGCAGGCCCTGCGCATGCAGCAGCTGCGCCAGGCGATTGGAGCGCTCGTCCAGCTCGCGGTAGCTCAGCACCGCGCCGCTGGCGGCGTCGATCACCGCTGGCTTGTCCGGCGTCAACGCGGCCCAGTCGCCCAGATAGCGCGGCGTGACCATGTCAGCCTTGCTGATTCGACAGCACCAGCGTGGCGGTCGCGGTGAACATGCCGCCCACGCCCTGGACCACGCTGCTGCGCACGCCGTCCACCTGGCGGAAGGCCTCGCCGCGGAGCTGGCGCACCGCTTCGAGGATGGCGAACATGCCGTACATGCCGGTGTGCGTGTACAGCAGGCCGCCGCCGCTGGTGTTCAGCGGCAGCTTGCCGCCGGGCCGCGTGTGGCCTTCGGCGATGAAGGCGCCGGCCTCGCCGCGGCCGACGAAGCCCAGGTCCTCCAGCCCGAACAGCGGCAGGTGCGCGAAGGCGTCGTAGACCATCAGGTGGTCGACGTCGGCATGCGTGATGCCGGCCTCGGCGAAGGCATCGCGGCTGGACAGGCGGAAGCCCTTCGAGCGCGTCATGTCGTCCATCATCGAGATCAGCGGGCTGTCGCAGGCCTCGCCCGAACCCAGCAGATACACCGGCGCATCGCTGCGGCGCAGGTCGCGCGCGCGTTCGGCCGAGGTGATCACCAAGGCGCCGCCGCCGTCGGTGACGACGCAGCATTCCAGCTTGGTGAAGGGGTAGGCGATCATCGGCGCCGACATCACCTGCTCCACCGTCAGCCGCTTGTTGCGGCTGGCGCGCGGGTTGCCCTCGACCCAGTGGCTCTGCGCCACCACCACCTCGGCCAGCTGCTCGTGCGTGGTGCCGGTCTCGTGCATGAAGCGCAGCATCGGCAAGGTGAACATCGTCGGCGGCGCGAAGCCGCCGTACGGCGCCTCGAACTGGCCCTGCATCGTGAACGGCTGCACCGCGCGCGGCGTCCAGCCCACGCGCGAGCGCCCCGACTGGCCGTGCAGCACCAGCACCGTGCTGCACAGCCCGGCGCGGATGGCCGCGGCCGCATGGCGCACGTGGACCAGGAACGAACATCCGCCCACCGAGGTGCCGTCGTACCAGCGCGGCGTCACGCCCAGGTAGTGGGCGACGTCGATCGGCGAATCGACGGCGCTGGTGATGCCGTCGACATCGGCCAGCGTCAGCCCGGCGTCGGCCAGCGCGCGGTGCGCGGCGTCCAGGCGCAGGTCCATCTCCGACATGTGCGGCAGCGCGCCCAGTTCGGTCTCGGCGGCACCGGCGATGGCGATCCCCATCTTGCGGCTCATGATTGCACCTCCACCGGCTGGAACAGCGGCAGCATCTGCTCGCCGCGCGGCTGGAACACCACCTGCAGCGGCATGTCCAGCGTCAGCCGCGCCGGATCGGCCGGCACGCCCACCAGGTTGGACATCATTCGCGGCCCTTCGTCCAGCTGCACCACGGCGATGACGTAGGGCGTCTCGCCTTCCCAGCCGGGCGCGGCCAGGTGGCTGACGACGTAGGTGTGCAGCTTGCCGCGGCCGCTGGCGCGCACCCAGCGCAGCGCGGCAGCACCGCAGTGCGGGCAGCGCGGGCGCGGGTACAGCACGTGCTCGTGGCAGGCGTCGCACTGCTGCAGCCGCAGCTCGCCGGCGCGCGTGCCATCCCAGAACGGCTGGCTGGCCGGCGTCGGCTGCGGCGCGGCCTTGGGTCGGGGCGTGCTCATCGCTCAGGCCCGCGCCGGGATGCTGCCGTTCAGCTCGGCATTCGGCGCGGCGCGCTGCACCAGGCCGGGCAGCACCGCGCCCAGCTCGGCGACGCTCCAGCGACCTTCCTTCTCGATGTGCGGGCCGCCGTGCCAGCCCTCGGCGACGGTGATGCGCCCGCCCTTGGCGCCGAACACGCGGCCGCTGACCGCGGCCGATTCGGCGCTGCCCAGCCACACCACCAGCGGCGCCACGTTGGCGGCGTCCAGCGGGTCGAAGCCGCCTGCCGCCGCGCCGGCCTGCGGGTTGAGCTTGCCGCTCTTGAACAGGTCTTCGGTCAGGCGGCTCATCGCCGTCGGGTAGATGGCGTTGACGGTGACGCCGTAGCGCTCGAGCTCGCGCGCGGCGACGATCGACAAATTGGCGATGCCGGCCTTGGCCGCGCCGTAGTTGGTCTGGCCGACGATGCCGTACAGGCCCGACGACGAGCTGGTGTTGATGACGCGCGCGGCGCGCGTGCGCCCGGCCTTGGCCTCGTCGCGCCAGTAGGCGGCGGCATGGCGCAGCGGCGCGAAGGTGCCGCGCAGGTGCACGCGGATCACCGCGTCCCAGTCCTCGATGCTCATGTTGACCAGCGTCTTGTCGCGCAGGATGCCGGCGTTGTTGACCAGCGTGTCCAGGCCGCCGAAGGTGTCGATGGCCGTGCGCACCAGGCGCTGCGCGCCGTCCCAGTCGGAGACGTCGTCGCCGTTGGCCACCGCCTGGCCGCCGAGCGCGCGGATCTCCGCCACCACCTCGTTGGCCGGGCCGGCGGCGGCGCCGCTGCCGTCGGGTTTGGCGCCGAGGTCGTTGACCACGACCTTGGCGCCCTGGCGGGCGAATTCGAGCGCGTATTCGCGCCCCAGGCCGCGGCCGGCGCCGGTGATGACGACGACGCGGTCCTTGCAGAGTTGGGTTTGTGCTTGCATGGGTTGTTGACTCACGAATGGGCTGCGGCGCTCGCCGCGAAAGAGAAGGAAATCAAGGCTGCCTGACGTTCAGCGCCTCGGCCCCGGCGCTCTTGACCAGCGCGTCCAGGCGCTGGCCTTCGGCCCGGATCGCGGCGCCGAAGGCGTTGCGGTCGGTGCCGGTGAATTCGCCGCCGCTCTGGCGCACGAACTGCTCGCGCACGTCGGGCAGGGCCAGCACCTGCTGCATCTGCGCCTCCAGCCGGTCGGCAATGGCCGGCGGCGTCTTCGCATGGATGGCCAGGCCGATGAAGACATACAGCGTGTAGTCGGGCACGCCGCCTTCGATGACGGTGGGCACGTCGGGCAGCGACGCTTGGCGCTTGTCGGCGGCCAGCGCCAGGGCGCGCACCTTGCCGGTGGTGACCAGCGGCGTGGCGCCGCCGATATCCAGCAGCGCGGCGTCGACCGACCCGCCGATGACGTCGGTCACCGCCTGCGTCGCACCCTTGTAAGGGATCGGGTTGACGCGCACGCCGGCGCGGCGCGTCAGGTCGAGCAGGCCCAGCCGGTAGGTGTTGCCGTAGACGCCGATGCTGACGCTGCCCGGCTCCTTGCGCGCCGCCTCCAGCAGCTCGGGCAGCGACTTGAAGCGCCCGTTCGGCGCCGTCACCAGCACGGCAGGGTTGCGCGACAGGCCGGCCAGCGGCAGCAGCTCGTCGCTGCGGTACGGCAGGTCCTTCAGGAACAGCGGGTTGATCAGCAGCGTGCTGTTGCTGACCAGCAGCACCGACTGCCCGTCGGCCGGCGAGGCCAGCAGGTTCTGCGTGCCCAGCACCAGGTCGGCGCCCGGCCGGTTCTCGACGAAGGTGGGCGTGCCGGTGACGGCGCGGAAGCGCTCGGCGAACAGCCGCGTCAGCGTGTCGCCGCTGCTGCCCGGCGCGATCGGCACGATGAAGCGGATCGGCGGGCTGTCGGCCTGCGCGTGGGCGGCGCTGCCGCCCAGGCCGATGCACAGCACCAGCAACAGGCGGACGAACGGGGTGATGGCTTGCAAGGTCGGCTCCTTCGCGGCGCGCCACCGCGCCGCTGCTGCCGCATCATGCGCAGGACGCGCCGGCCTGCCGCTACCCCGGATGGCTAGCCGGGCTTCAGCGCGACCTGGGAGATTCCCTAGGCTCGGCGCGCGCGGCGCCGCCGGCGAGGCCCAGGTCGCGCATGCGCGCGACCGCCTCGTCGCGCTCGGTCACGCCGAGCTTCAGGTAGATCTTGCGCAGGTGCCACTTGATGGTGTGCGGCGTGACGCCGAGCGCGCGGGCGATCTTCTTGTTGGGCATGGCCTGCGCCACCAGATCCAGCACCTCGCGCTCGCGCTCGCTGAAGTTCTGGTCGGTGCCGGGCGCGGCGGCCGGCGCCGCGGCGCGCGCGCCCGGGTCCTGCCCCACGGCAAGCAGGCGCTGCGCGTAGAAGGCCAGCACCGGGTCCAGGATGTCTTCCTGCAGCAGCGCCTGCAGCAGCGCCGGCGCGCGCGCCGAGGCGTCGACCAGGCTGCGCAGCAGGCCCAGGCGGTGGCCCAGGCGCAACGCGTCGAGCAGGTGCTCGCGCGCGCGTGCCTTGTTGCGGCGCCCGTCTTCGGCCACGGCCAGCAGCAGGTGCAGCAAGGCCACGTGGCGCCAGCGCTCGGCGTGTTCGCCTTCGGCCAGCATCGGGCGCAAGCGCTCGGCGGCGGCGTCGAAGTCGTTCCAGTGCAGGCTCATCTCGATGCGCGCGCGTTCGGCGGTGCGCACGATCTCGGCGCCGGTGCCGCGGTCGGCGCCGGCATGGCGCTCGCCGAGCGCGACGATGCGCTGCAGCGCGGCCTCGGCGAGGTCGCTGTCGCCGCTGCGCAGGTGCCAGCGCAGCCGCAGCCGCAGCGCCTGGACCAGCAGCCGGTCGAGCCGGTGCTGCGTGCCGTAGTCCTCCAGCCGCTCCAGGTAGGCCAGCGCCTCGAGCCGGCGCCCGCCGTGCCAGTGGCACAGCGACAGCACCATCAGCGCGCGCAGCACGGCATCGGGGATCGACGCACGTTCCAGCAGCTCGATGCGCGGCTCCAGCAGCCCGGCCGCGGCGGCCAGCTCGTTGGCCTCGTACAGCGGATCGCTCAGCAACCCGGCCGCGACGCAGGCCACGCCGGCATCGACCACCGGGCTGTGCTCGGCCATGTGCAGCACCTCGCGCAGCAGGCGTTCGGCCTCGACCATGCGGCCTTCGAGCGCATGGCTCATCGCCACCAGGCTGCGACCGATGAGCAGCCGGCTCAGGCCCTGGTCGTGCTGTTCGGCCTGTTCGAGCAGGCGCCGCGCCGGCGCCCCTTCGCCGCGGTTCATGTGCATCCACGCCAGCAACTGGCCGCGGCCGGAGAAGGCATGCGGCTCGGCGTCGTCGGGGATCGCTTCCAGCGCCGGCGCGATGGCGCGCACCGCGTCGGTGTCGTCGCGCTGCATCGCCAGGCCGCCGCGCAGCAAGGTCAGGCTGTAGCGCCGGCGCGCGTCGAGGTCGGGGAAGTCGGCCTCGATCTCGCGCAGGCTGCGTTCCAGCGCGTCCAGGTTGCGCGCGTACAGCTGCAGCTGCGCCTGTGCCAGGCGCAGGCCGAAGCGGCCCTGCACCTGCGCGGCCGGCAGGCGGCGCATCAGGCCCGCCACTTGCACGATCTGGCCGCGGCCCAGCAGTTGCGGCGCCCACGATTCCACCAGCTCGGCCGCGGCCTCGCCTTCGCCGGCCTGCACCGCGTGGCGCACCGCCTCGTCGACGTGGCCACGCGCGTCGAACCAGCGCCAGGCCACGCCGTGCAGCGCCTGCTGTTCGGCCGCGGGGCGCTGCGCCAAGCGCGCCAGCAGCACCTCGCGCAGCAGCGGGTGCACGCGGTACCAGACCTCGTGGTCGTGGCTGCCGACCGGCGTGACGAACAGGTTGTCGGCGTCCAGCCGCGCCAGCCGCGTGGTCATGCCCGCCAGCGCGCGCGGCTGGCCCAGCAGCGCGGCGCACAGCGACGCGCAGAAGCGGTTGCAGGCCGCGGCGCGGATCAGCAGCTCCAGGTCGTCGGGCGCCAGGCGCACCAGCACCTCGCGCTCGAAGTAGCCGGCGAAGGCCTGGCCGTCGCGCACCTGCACGCGTGTGAAGCCGGTGCCCTGCCTGCCCTTCATGTCGACGGCAAAGAGCTGCAGCCCGGCGACCCAGCCGTCGGTCAGCTCGTGCAGCACGCGCGCGTCGCGCCGGTCGATCTGGCCCAGCTGTTCGCGCAGATAGCGTTCGGATTCCTCGGGCGTGAAGCGCAGGTCGCGCAGGTCGAACTCGCTCACCAGAGCCTGCGCGCGCAGCCGCCCCAGCGCCAGCGGCAGCGCGTTGCGCGAGCCCAGCACCAGGTGCAGGTTGGGCGGTGCGTAGTCCAGCAGCCACTGCAGCGCTTGGAAGATGCGCGCGTCGTCGATGTGGTGCAGGTCGTCGACCATCAGCACCAGCTCGCGCGGCCGCGCGGCCACCGTCTGCACCAGCGTGATGACCCAGTGCTCGGTCTCGGCCTCGTCGCTGTCGCGCCCCATCAGCAGCGCGGTCTCGCGCGCCAGCGCCGGGTCGAGCTCGGCCAGGCTGGCGAGCAGGCATTCGAAGAAGCGCGTCGGGTCGTCGTCCTCGGCCGCCAGCGTGAGCCAGGCGACGTCGAAGTCCAGCGCCAGCAGCGCCTGGCGCCAGGCCACCAGCGTGCTGGTCTTGCCGCTGCCGGCCGGGCCCTGCACCACCACGCAGCGCTGGCGCCGCGCCTCCTGCAGCCGCGCCAGCAGCGCCTCGCGCGCCATCAGCCGGCGCGAGGCGCGCGGCGGGATCAGCTTGGTGCTGGCGATCGGCTCCAGGCGGCGTTCGCTGGAGGCATCGATGGACGACGAAGGGCTGGTGGGCATCGGCGGTGGTGGCAGCGGCCAGAGGCAGCCGGCGGCGGGGGCACCGATGCTACTGCGATGCCAGGAAGGTGGCGCCGCCGGCGGCCATGGCCACGATCTGATCGTCGCCGTAGCCGGCCTCGCGCAGCAGCTCGACGCTGTGTTCGCCCAGCCGCGGCGCCAGGCGCGTGATCTCGGGCTGGCTGTCCGACCACGCGGACGGCACGGCCATCATCGTGAGGCGGCCTTCGCTGGGGTGCTGCACGTGCTGGAAGAAGCCCACCGCGCGCAGGTGCGGATCCTGCATCAGCGACTCCATCGTGTGCATGGGCATCACCGGGATGTCGGCCGCCTCCAGCGCCGCGGTCCATTCGGCCGAAGTGCGCGTGGCCATCGCCTCGGCCACCATGCGGTACAGCTCGCGGATGTGCTCGGTGCGCCCGGTGATGCTGGCGAAGCGCGGGTCGGACTGCATCAGCTCGGCACGGCCGATCAGCTCGAAGAACTTCTGCCACTGCTTGTCGTTGTAGACCAGCACGCACAGGTGCCCGTCCTTCGTCGCGTAGGGGCGGCGGTGCTCGTTGAGCAGCCGCGCGTAGCCGGCCGGGCCGAGCGGCGGGTCGAAGGTCTGGCCCTGCATGTGGTCGCCGAGGATGAACTGCGCCATCGTCTCGAACATCGGCACGTCGATGGCTTGGCCGCGGCCCGTACGCTCGCGGTGGAACAGCCCGGCGCTGACGGCATTGGCCGCGGCCATGCCGACGATGCGGTCGGCCATCGCGCTGGGCGTGTAGCGCGGAACCTCGGCACCGGCCAGCACGCCCAGCGTGGGAATGCCGACCGCGCCCTGGATCAGGTCGTCGTAGGCCGGCTTGGCGGCGTAGGGCCCGGCTTGCCCGTAGCCGTAGACGCCGACGTACAGGATCTTCGGGCTGGCGCGCGCCACGGCCTCGTAGTCCAGCCCCAGGCGCGCCATGGCCTGCGGGCGCACGTTGTAGATCAGCACGTCGGCGCCGGCCGCCAGCCGCAGCAGCGCCTCGCGGCCGGCCGGCTGCTTCAGGTCGAGCACGATGCTGCGCTTGCTGCGGTTGGCATGCAGGAACACGCCCGCCATGCCCGGGTGCCGTGCCGCGCCGATGCCGCGCACGCTGTCGCCGCCCGGCGGCTCGACCTTGATGACATCGGCGCCCAGGTCGCCGAGGATCTGCGTCGCATACGGGCCCATCAGCACCGTCGTCACGTCGACGATGCGCACGCCCGCGAGCGGGCCGCTCACGGCGCGCGCCACGCCGCCAGCGCCGCCGCCACGTCCAGCGCCTGCGCCGGCGGCGGCTTCGGGAGGTCGGGCACGCTGCGGCTGAAGCGCGGCGCCGGCGCGGGCTGCACCACGCCGTCGACCTCGACGAAGCAGCCGCGCGCCTGCATGTGCGGGTGCAACGGCGCCTCGGCGAAGGACAGCACCGGCGCGAAGCACACGTCGGTGCCTTCGAGCAGCTCGCACCACTGCGCGCGCGTGCGCGCCTTGAAGCGCTGCGCGATCAGCATCTTGGCCTGTGGCCAGGCGGCGCGGTCGTGCTGCGCGCCCAGCGCCTGCGGGTCCAGGTCCAGATGCTGCAGCAGCTGCTGGTAGAAGCGTGCCTCGATCGGGCCGATCGAGATCCAGCCGCCGTCCTGGCATTCGTAGACGTCGTAGAAGTGCGCGCCGGAATCGAGCACGTTGCTGCCGCGCTCGTTGTGCCAGAGGCCGGCGGCATGCAGGCCGTAGAACACCGTGGCCATCGAGGTCGTGCCGTCGACGATCGCCGCATCGACCACCTGCCCCTGGCCCGAGCTGCGCGCTTCCAGCAGCGCGGCCAGCATGCCCATCACCAGGTACAGCGCGCCGCCGCTGAAGTCGCCGGTCAGCGCCAGCGGAATGGTCGGCGGCTGGCCCTTGCGGCCGATGGCATTGAGGATGCCGGTGAGCGCGATGTAGTTCAGGTCGTGCCCGGCGGCATGCGCCAGCGGCCCGCTCTGGCCCCAGCCGGTGATGCGGCCGTAGACCAGCCGCGGGTTGCGCGCCAGGCACACCTCGGGGCCCAGGCCCAGCCGCTCGGTCACGCCCGGGCGAAAGCCTTCGATCAGCCCGTCGGCACCGTCGACGAACTGCAGCACCTGTGCCACCGCGGCGGGCTGCTTCAGGTCCAGCTCTATGCGCTCGCGGTTGCGGTTGAGCAGATTGAAGCGCGCCGGGCGCTGCACGCCCAGGTCGGCCGGCTCGCTGCGCTCGATGCGCAGCACCGTGGCGCCCAGGTCGGCCAGCAGCATGGCGGCCATCGGCCCCGGGCCGATGCCGGCCAGTTCGACGATTCGGATGCCCTTCAGTGGTCCCATGGTGTCCTCGTGTCAGTGAGTTGGCAAGGCTTCGCGCACGACGTCGAGCAGGCGGTCCGGCCGCTGCAGCAGCGCGCGGCCCAGCGTGACGGCGCAGCCACCGGGCGTGGCGCCACTATGGCGCCATTCGTGCAGCCGGCGCGCGTGCAGGCCCAGCGGGTATTCCTCGGTCATGCCGATGGCGCCGTGCACCGCGTGCGCGATGGCCACCACCTTCTCGGCCGCATCGCCGGCACACAGCTTGGCGTTGAGCGCGCGCAGTTCGTCGGGTGCGGTGATGTCGTCGCCGGCGCAGCCCAGGCGCGCGGCCA
>Ga0307505_10002298_pt1 | contig 13521 bp, 8 predicted proteins | sample 23_S_MG_FD_202183 | JGI IMG/M metagenome (GOLD analysis project Ga0307505, IMG submission 202183) | Soil microbial communities from Populus trichocarpa stands in riparian zone in the Pacific Northwest, United States - 23_S | ecosystem: Environmental > Terrestrial > Soil > Riparian zone > Trees...
ACGTCAGGCGGCCCTTCGGGCAACCCTGCGGTACTCGCACTGGCGGCCGGCCCGCAGACTCTCGCGCCGTAGGGGAGGCCAGTGCCCATAGCCGGCACCAGTCGGCGCTCGGTCCGCGTTCCGGACTGCCCCGCCAGTGCTGCGCTCCTCGGGCGCCTGCCGATTCGTCGGCCCGGACCGCCACACGCCGCGGTGCCAACGCCGTCAAAGGACAGACACACACTTTTCTCTTAGCGGCACAAGCTCGCGAATCAAGGTTCTTTCTGCTCGCACACCTCAGCGCTGGCACCGTGGCGGGCGGTGGGCCGGGGCGACGAATCGGCAGGCGGACTATTACCCGCGCAGCCGGTAGCGCGACCGCAGCGCGCGCGAGCGGAACACCATCGCGCTGGCCAGTGTCAGCAGCGCGACGACGCCGAGGATCAGCGTCATGCGCAGGTGCGGCTGCCCCAGTGCCATGCGCGTGGCCAGCAGCATCGCCAGCGTGCGCACCCACTCGACGGCACCGGCGACCAGCGCGACCTGCACGACGCGCGCGGCCCACGCGCGTGGCACCGCCAGCAATGCGATCAATGCGACGCAGGCGATGGTCGGCAGCATCAGTTGCGCGCGCACGAAGTGCGCAGCCAGCACCAGCAGCGCGACGGCCGGGGCGACCAGTGAAAGGACGATGCGGATCATGGCCGCGAGCGTCGCAGCAGCCGGCCGTGCGCAGCTTGACCCGAGTCAGGCTGCCCGCCGCGCGTGGCCTAGAGAAAACCCGCAGTGGATCGCCGCCAGCTTTGGGCGCGGCTGTCGCCCGGCCCGAAGATCCTGTCCGGTCAGTTGGTCTTCACCGCCCGGTTGCATGACGCCACCGGCCGCCGCCTGCGCCGACCTTGCGCCGCCGCAAAGCGCGCGCGCAGCCCGCGCCCGACAATGCCGCCCGAAAGTGCCGGCGGCTTGCCCCGGAGTTCCGGACATGCGCGATGCCGGGGCCGCTCAAGGACTGGAGCCGCGCGGCCGTTAATCCTTTCACCGGAGGGTGCGCAGCGCAGCAGCCCGCTACGCTGGCCTTCCTCCGGCACCCGTGCGTACCGCCCGTAGACACCACCATGCACTACCCGTCGTCAAGCCCGCTGATCGCCGCCCTCGTGCTGGGCGCGGTGGCGACGCTGTCGGGCTGCGCGACGATGGCCGGTGATCCGACGCAGAAGGTCAGCATCCAGACCGTCGATGCGCAGGGCCGCTCGGTGGACGGCATGAGTTGCAAGATCAGCAACTCCTCAGCCGAATACGTGGGCGTGACGCCGATGTTCGATACGCATGTCCGGCGCTCGTCCAATCCGCTGATCATCGAGTGCCGCGGCGACCGCTATCCGATGGCGCGCGGCGTCGTCGTTTCGCGTGCCGTCAACATGCAGCCGTTGCAGATGCTGCTGCCCGGCGGCACCAGCTTCATGGTGCTGGATCACCTGACCGGCTACATCTACGCCTATCCGCGCTGGGTGCGCCTGCAGGTGGGCACCGACATGGTGTTCGACCGCCGCGACGACAACGGCCGCTCCGCCACGCCCGGACTGGTCACCCGCCAGTTCGACGACTACGCGCGCTACGCCTTCGGCGGCACGCCGGTACGGGTCGACTGAGCCCGGCTCCGCCGCCCGACGCGGCATCGACTTCCACCGTTTCGTTCTGCCCGGCCGCGTATCCGTGACTGTGACGGGGTCAGGTTTTGCCTTTTGCCCAGACAAAAGGCAAGACCCGACCTCCGTGCTATGGTCCTGCCTGAAGCGGTGGCCGCACCACCGCATTTTTTTCGTCCGTTCCGATGTCACTCGCCTGCGTCCGTTATCTGCGCGCTGCCGAATCCGCCTTCGCGGCGGCGTGCGCACGCGCGTGGATGCCGCGCGGCCGGACATCGATCCTTCTCGAGGACCGACTGGCCTTTCTTCAGGCCGCCCGGTAGCCGCCCGCCTCCGAGTCCGCACTGCGCGGCCGAGGCCAGCGCTGCTGCCGGGTCGCAGTTCCCAGCACTTGCCAACGACAGCGACCCGCCGATGACGGCGGTCGTCGCCGCTGCCTGCCGGTCGTCCGCGCAGGCGGCTGACTCGCGCCCCGAGGAGACGCCCATGAACACCGCCAGACCCGACCTTTTCATCGCCGATACCGACGCCCAGGCGCTGAATCGCCTGCTGCTCGACAGCACGCGACGCGAAAGCGAGGAGTTCCCGATGGAGCTCGCCGCCAAGCTGTTCGATGCCCAGGTGTTGGCGCCGCGCGCGCTGCCGCACGGCACCGTGCGGCTGAACTCGACGGTGACCTACAAGGAGCTGCCCTCCGGTCGGCGGCGCCGCGTCACGCTGGTCAGCCCGCAGCAGGCTGACGCGGACGCAGGCCGCATCTCCATCTTCTCGCCGATAGGACGCGAGCTTCTAGGCAACGTGGTGGGACGCGTGGTGCGCGTGACGCTGCCCTCGGGACAGGAGTTGCCGGTGCGCATCGTCGACGTGGAGGCGCCCGACCAGGCGGCCGACGAAGCGCCGGCCCGCGAAGCGGCGACTCTGCGCGCTTGAAGGTCCACGCCGCAGCGATAACGCTATGCGCTGATGTCCAGCACGACGTTGCCGACGGCGCGCCCGCTTTCCACCAGCTCGTGCGCCTCAGCGATACGCTGCAGCGGCAGCCGCGCCGCGATGTTGTGGATCAGCCGGTCCTCCTCGAGGAGTGCGGTCAGACGATCGATGGCCTGCGCGCGTGCGTCGGCCTCCAGGTTGTAGACGATGAAGAAGCGCAGTCCGATATGCCCGACGATGGCCGGGAAGAACGGCACGGCGATCTCGGGCGCATTGCTGCCGTAGACGACGATGTCTCCGCCGGCACGCAGCACCTGCAGATCGATGCCGATATTGCCGGCCAGATCGACCTCGACGATGCGATCGACGCCACGCCCACCCGTCGCCTGCTGAACCTGCGCATTGACGTCCTCGGCCTTGTAGTCGATGACCACGTCGGCACCGGCGGCGCGGGCCAGTGCGGCCTTGTGGTCGTTGCTGACGGTCGCCAGTATCTGCCGCGCACCCAGCAGCTTCGCGAACTGGATCGCGTAGTGGCCCACCGCGCCGGCTCCGCCCGCAACCAGCACCGACTTGCCGGCGACACCGCCGTCCACGGCGATGGCGTGATACGCGGTCAGCGCCGGAATGCCGAGGCATGCGCCCACGGCGAGATCGATCCCGGCCGGCAGCCGCACGGCCTGCGCCGACGGCAGCACCACGTGCTCGGCCGCGGTACCGAAGGGACGTTGCCACGCGGCGTTCCACGTCCATACGCGCTCGCCGATGCGTTGCCGCGGCACGTCCGCACCCACTTCGTCGATGATGCCCGCGCCATCGCTGTGCGGGATGACGCGCGGGAACGGCAGCGTCTTCGAACGCAGCCCCGCGCGAGACTTCACGTCCGAGGGGTTGACACCGGACCACGCCAGCTTCACCCGCACCTCTCCGGGTCCCGGTGTGGGCTCCGGAATCTCCGCCACGACCAGCACTTCCCGGGCCGGCCCGGTTCGTTCATACAAAGCGGCTCGCATCGGCTTGCTCATGCTGGGATCATGGCGCGAGGGTAATGCATGGGCGCAGCGATTGACGGCCGCACGGATACTGTAGGAAACTACAGTATCCGCTGCCCGAACCCCCCGCTGATTCCCTGCCCCGCCGCAGGTTGATATCGGCGTTGGAGGCGCCCATCTGCGGTTTCCGGCCCGCCGCTACTCCCCGAACCCGCCTCCCCCGATGCCCGACGATTCCAAGCCCGTGTCCACCGACACGCGGCACGCGATCCGCATTCGCGGCGCACGCCAGAACAACCTGCGTGGTCTCGACGTGGACATCCCCACCGGCGAGCTGGTGGTGGTGACCGGCGTATCGGGCTCGGGCAAGAGCTCGCTGGTGTTCGACACGCTGTACGCCGAGGGCCAGCGCCGCTACGTCGAGACCTTCTCGCCGTATGCGCGGCAGTTCCTCGACCGCATGGACCGGCCGGCGGTGGACCGCATCGACGGCGTACCGCCGGCCATCGCGATCGACCAGGTGAACCCCGTGCGCACGTCGCGCAGCACGGTCGGCACGATGACCGAGCTCAACGACCACCTGAAGCTGCTGTTCGCGCGCACCGCGCAGCTCTACTGCCGCGGCTGCGCGCAGCCGGTGCGGCGGGACCGGCCCGACAGCATCGTCGCGAGCATCGCGGAGCGCGCGCAGGCGGCCGGCGATCCGCGGCTCGTCCTCACTTTTCCGGTCCGCGTGCCGGCGAACTTCACCGAACCCGAGGTGCGTGCGCATCTGGAAGCGCAGGGCTACACGAAGGTGCATGCACAGCGCCGCACCGGCGATGCGTATCTGCTGGACGTTGTGTCCGATCGCTTCCGCGCCGGCAGCGTCGAGCGGCCGCGCATCGCCGACGCCGTGGAGCGCGCGCTGCGGCTGGGCGGCGGCCGCGTGGACGTGCATGTCGACAGCGAAAGCGGCGCTGCAGTGCCGTGGCGCTACAGCACCGATCTGCACTGCGCCGACTGCGACATCCACTACGACACGCCGCATCCGTCGACCTTCTCCTTCAACTCGCCGCTAGGCGCCTGCGAAACCTGCCGCGGCTTCGGCCGCGTGATCGGCGTCGACTACGGCCTGGTCATCCCCGACGAACGCAAGACGCTGCGCGAAGGTGCGATCAAGCCGTTCCAGTCCAAGTCCTTCCTCGAGAGCCAGCGCGACCTCGAAAAGTCCGCGGACAAGGACGGCATCCCGCTGGACGTGCCGTACCGCGACCTGACGCCCGCGCAGAAGCAGTGGGTCATCGAAGGCGGCGCCGGCTGGAAGAGCTGGAACAAGAGCTGGCCCGGCGTGTGGTACGGCATCGCGCGCTTCTTCGCGTGGCTGGAGAGCAAGGCGTACAAGATGCACATCCGTGTGCTGCTGTCGCGCTACCGCTCGTACACGCCGTGCCCGGCCTGCGAGGGCGCACGGCTGAAGTCCGATGCGTTGCTGTGGCGGGTGGGCGGCCATGCCGAAGCGCAGGCCGCGCTGGAATCAGGCGGTCGCTATCGCCGCTACACGCCTGCCGGCGCGAAATGGAGCGATAGCCAGCTCAATACGCTGCCCGGCCTGTCGCTGCACGACCTGATGCTGCTGCCCATCGAACGCGTGAAGGCGTTCTTCGACCACGTGCAGCTGCCGGCGCCGCTGGACGAAGCCAGCGAGATGCTGCTGGACGAACTGCGCGCGCGCCTCGCATTCCTGGTCGATGTGGGCCTAGGATATCTGACGCTGGACCGCCAGAGCCGTACCCTTTCCGGAGGGGAAGTACAACGCATCAACCTGACCACCGCGCTGGGCACATCGCTGGTCAACACGCTGTTCGTGCTGGACGAGCCGTCGATCGGCCTGCATCCGCGCGACATGCATCGCGTGGTCGAGGTCATGCATCGGCTGCGCGACGCCGGCAACTCGCTGGTGGTGGTGGAGCACGATCCGCAGGTGATGCTGGCGGCCGACCGTGTGCTGGACATGGGGCCGGGTCCCGGCGAGCGCGGCGGCAGCATCGTGTTCAACGGCACGCCCGACGAACTGCGGCAGGCGAACACGCTGACCGGTCGCTATCTCGGCGGGCGGTTGCGCGTCGACGTATCGCGGCCCGTGCCGGTCGCCGCCGACGCGCGCAAGCTGGTGCTGACGGGCGCGCGCGAACACAACCTGAAGAGCGTGGACGTTGATATCCCGCTGCAGCGGCTGGTCACCGTCACCGGAGTGTCCGGAAGCGGCAAGTCGACGCTGATCCAGGACGTGCTGTATCCGGCGCTGGCCAAGGCCAAGGGCAAGTCCACGGAGGCACCCGGCGCGTTCGACAGCCTGCTGGGCGACGACTGGATCGACGGCGTGGCCTTCGTCGACCAGTCGCCGATCGGCAAGACCACGCGCAGCAATCCGGCGAGCTACGTCGGCGCCTTCGACAGCGTCCGCGCGATCTTCGCGAAGGCGCGGCTGGCGAAGGAACGCAACTACACGGCCGGCACCTTCTCGTTCAACTCCGGTGACGGACGCTGCCCCTCCTGCGGCGGCAACGGTTTCGAGCACGTCGAGATGCAGTTCCTGTCCGACGTGTATCTGAGGTGCCCCGACTGCGATGGCAAGCGCTTCCGGCCGGAGACGCTGGAAGTGACCATCGAACGCGGCGGCAGGCTGCTGAGCATCGCCGATGTGCTGGAACTGACGATCAGCGAAGCCGTTGCCCTGTTCGCCGAAGACCGCGAAGTCGTGCGTGTGCTGGCGCCGCTGGCCGACGTGGGCCTGGAGTACCTGAAGCTGGGCCAGCCCGTGCCGACGCTGTCCGGCGGCGAGGCGCAGCGGCTGAAGCTCGCAGGACTTCTTGCCGAAGCCGCCGGCGGCAAACTGCCTGTACGGGGCTCTCTCTTCCTGTTCGACGAGCCCACCACCGGCCTGCACTTCGACGACGTCGCCAAGCTGATGCGCTCGTTCCGCAAGCTGCTGGCGGCCGGCCATTCGCTGGTAGTCATCGAACACAACCTCGACGTGATCTCGGCGTCGGACTGGCTGATCGATCTGGGGCCCGAAGGCGGCGACGCCGGCGGCGAGATCGTCGGTGCGGGACCGCCGGACGCGCTGATCGCGAATCCGCGTTCGCACACCGGGCGCGAACTGGCCGCGTATCGCACGGCGCTGGAACGCGGTGCGCCGCGCGTGAATGAACCGCGCGCCGGCTACGCGGCGCGGCCTGCGCAACGTGTCGGCGACACCAATTCGATCACCATCGTCAACGCGCGCGAGCACAACCTGAAGTCCATCGACGTCAGCATCCCGCGCGACACCTTCACCGTGATCACCGGCGTGTCCGGCTCAGGCAAGTCCACGCTGGCCTTCGACATCCTGTTCAACGAAGGGCAGCGCCGCTACCTGGAGTCGCTGAACGCCTATGCGCGTTCCATCGTGCAGCCGGCGGGACGACCCGACGTCGACGCGATACACGGCATCCCGCCGACGGTGGCCATCGAGCAGCGCACGTCGCGCGGCGGCCGCAAGTCCACGGTGGCCACGCTGACCGAGGTCTATCACTTCCTGCGGCTGCTGTACGTGAAGCTCGGCGTGCAGCACTGTCCGGCCTGCAACGTGCCGGTGACACCGCAGTCCTTCGACACCATCGTCGCGCAGGTGCAGCGCGACTACCGCGGCCAGCACGTCGGCGTGCTCGCGCCGCTGGTGGTCAACCGTAAGGGCGTGTACACGGATCTGGCGAAGTGGGCGAACGCGCGCGGCCACTCGCACCTGCGCGTCGACGGCACTTTCCTGCCGACGACGAAGTTCCCGCGCATCGAGCGCTTCAAGGAGCACACGATCGAACTGCCGGTCGCCGACCTCGTCGTGGGTCCCGCCGGCGAAGCCGAACTGCGCCGCGCGCTGGCCAGTGCGCTGGAGCACGGCCACGGCGTCGTCACCATCGTGTCGCCGCTGGACGGGCTGAAGTCCTCGATCGCCGCCGGCAACTGGGGCCCGCAACTGGCGCAGCGCAGCTTCTCGACGAAGCGCGCGTGCCCCTCGTGCGGCACGTCGTTCCCGGAGCCCGATCCGCGTCTGTTTTCCTACAACTCCAAGCACGGCTGGTGTCCGTCGTGCTTCGGCACCGGCGTGGAACTCACCGGCTTCGATGCCGAGCAGAGCGGCGAGGAAGTCTGGTGGAACGCGTGGTACGAGGGGGAGACTTCGCCGTGCAAGGCCTGCGCGGGCCAGCGGCTCAATCCCACGGCGCTCGCCGTGCGCTTCGGCGGGAGGTCCATCGCCGAGCTGGCTGCGCTGCCGGTCGCCGATGCTGCGCAGGTCATCCAGTCGCTGAAGCTCACGGGCCGCGAAGCCGAGATCGCTCGCGACGCGCTGGCGGAGATTCGCTCGCGGCTGTCGTTCCTCGCCGAAGTGGGGCTCGGCTACCTGGCGCTGGACCGCGCGGCGCCGACGCTGTCGGGCGGCGAAGCACAGCGCATCCGCCTGGCAGCGCAGCTCGGCTCTAACCTGCAGGGCGTCGCCTACGTGCTGGACGAGCCCACCATCGGCCTGCATCCGCGCGACAACCGCATCCTGCTGGATGCGCTGCAGAAGCTCGAAGCCAAGGGCAACACGCTGGTCGTGGTCGAACACGACGAGGACACGATCCGCCGCGCATCGCACCTGATCGACGTAGGCCCCGCGGCGGGTGTAAGAGGCGGCCGCATCGTCGCGCAAGGCCGTATCGATGACCTGATCAACGCGCCCGAGTCGGCCACCGGCCGTTGGCTGAAGACGCCGCTCGCGCATCCGCTGCATGCGCGGCGGCCAGTGGACCGCAGGACGCCGCGCATCGCCGTCGGCGAGGCGCGGCTGCACAACCTGCGGCGCATCGACGCGAGCTTCCCGCTCGAGCGGCTGACGGTGGTGACCGGTGTGTCGGGCAGCGGCAAGTCGACGCTGGCGCGCGACGTGCTGTATGCGAACCTGCACGCGGCCGTCGGCGAGCGCAAGGGCAAGCCTGCGTGGACCGGCTGCGCGGCGATCGAAGGCCACGAGGCACTGGACCGCGTGCTTGAGGTCGATCAGACGCCGATCGGCAAGACGCCGCGCTCCTGCCCGGCCACCTACGTCGGCTTCTGGGACGCGATCCGCAAGCTGTACGCGGACACGCTGGAGGCGCGCACGCGCGGCTACAGCGCCAGCCGTTTCTCGTTCAACACCACGGGCGGCCGCTGCGAGGCCTGCGAAGGCCAGGGCGTGAAGACCATCGAGATGAGCTTCCTGCCCGACGTGAAGGTGCTGTGCGACGTGTGCGGCGGCCAGCGCTTCAACGAGGAGACGCTGGCCGTGACGTGGCGCGACAAGTCCATCGGCGACGTGCTGAGGATGGACATCGACGACGCCGCGGAATTCTTCGCCGCGCACCGCGCGATCGCGCATCCGTTGAAGCTGCTGCAGGACGTGGGGCTGGGATATCTGACGCTGGGCCAGCCGTCGCCGACGTTGTCCGGCGGCGAATCCCAGCGCATCAAGCTGGTCACCGAACTCGCGAAGGTTCGCGACGACGTGACCCGCCGCGGCCAGAAGGCGCCGCACACGCTGTACGTGCTGGACGAACCCACCGTCGGCCTGCACATGGCCGACGTCGACAAGCTGATCCGCGTGCTGCACCGGCTGGTCGATGCCGGCAACACCGTGGTGGTCATCGAGCACAACCTGGACGTGATGGCCGAGGCGGACTGGATCATCGACCTGGGGCCGGAAGGCGGCGCCGGCGGCGGCCGCGTGCTGGCGCAGTGCCCGCCGGAGGAGCTTGCTGCGAAATCCACACCGACGGGCCGCGCACTGAAAGCCTTCAACGAAAGCCGGCCGGTTCGGTGATGGTTCGGCGGCTTTAGGGGCGTATTTGCGGGTATCGACGGCAGTGCGTCGGCTATTCTGCCAGCCACCTTCCGCCCATTCAGCCTCGATGTACCAACACCTCCGCGTCGCGCTGGTCCTCACCGGTGCATTGCTGACCCTGCCCGCGTTCGCGCAGCGGCCGCCGGTCGACGACAACGTCGCGCAGATCCCGCAGAGTGCGCCGGGCACGCCGTGGTCGTTCATCGGTTTCGGCTTCACGACGCCGGCGAACACGGAGTGGAAGGTCGCCAGCAGCACGCCGCGCGGCGCGACGATGGCGCGTGCGATGCTGGCCGATGCGTCGCAGGGCGCGGTGCTGGTCATCGCCAGCGAACTGCGCGACGCCGAGATCGCATCCGACGCGGAACTGCTGGCCGTCGTGCAGGCCCAGCACGCGCGCATCGGCGAGCGTTACGACGTCGGCCAGCACGAGGAGACGCTGACGCGCCACGCCGGCACGCGCTGCGCGCGCCACACCATCGCCGCGCGTGTGCCCGAGGACAAGTCGCCGCGCAAGGACGCGGCGAAGAAAAACGACGCGCGCACCTTCATGCACATCGTCGGCCTGTCCTGCGTGCACCCCACGGAGCCGCGCCTGCTGATCGAGGTCGGTGTTTCCGAGCGCAGCACGCGCGACGCCATCGCTTCAGTCGTGCTGCGCGATGCCGAGGCCGCGATGGCGAGCCTGAGTTTCCAGCGCTACTCCGAACAGGCGCTGCAGAAAGCGGCCGAGCTGGCGCGCGCCGGCAACGTGCGCGACGCGGAGACGCAGCTGAAGCCCTATATCGACGCCGACGCCGCGTGGGCGCGCTTCTTCCTCGCGCAGATCATGCAGCGCACGGTGCCGCCGCCCGCCGACGTCGATGCCCGCATGAAGGCGCTGCTGGAGCCGGCCGCCGAGCGCGGCCTGGCCGATGCGCAGTGGATGCTGGGCACCCTGCTTCTGCGCGGCGGCCCGGGCGTGCCCAGGGACACTGCGATGGGCGGTGCGCTGCTGCGGCGCGCGGCCGAGCGCGGCAACCCCGGGGCCGCCTTCCAGCTGGGCCTGGCGCTGCTGTCGGACAAGGATGGCCTGGCACCCGACCAGCGCGAGGCCGTGCTGTGGATCTCGCGGTCCGCGGCGCGCGGCCAGAAGGAAGCGCAGGACCTGCTGAAGAGCGCCCGCGACGGCAAGCCGCCATCGACTTCGACTGTCCCCGCAGCACCGGCTGCTCCCATGGCTCCGACCGCCCCGGCAGCCCCGGCAGCTCCGACCGCCCCGGCAGCTCCGGCGGCGCCCGCGCCCCGCTGAGCCTGCGGCGGCGGGCCGGCATCCCTGCCACCCGCGCGACGCCCATCGGCCCGGGTTGCGTTCCATGCCGGCCGCCGTGCAGCGCATCGCATCGCGCATGCACGGTATCCGCCGGGCGGAGCATCATTGCGGCAGACTTCGAAGCCCCACCATGGCCTTTCTCTCACACTCCCCGCTCTCGCCCCTGCGCGCTTTGCGCGTCCATCGATCGATTCTTGCCGCTCTGCTGCTGGCGGCGGTCGCCGTTGCGCCGGCGACCGCACAGCCGTCGGCCGCGGCGATCGCAGGCTCCGTCACCGTCGGGCCGTCGGGCAGCCGTATCTCCGGTTCCGGCCGGGCAGCCGACGACGTGCGGCCGCTGGCGCCGTTCACCGCGATACGCGTCGAGGGCTCCATCGACGTGGTGCTGCGGCAGACCGATCGCGAGCAGGCGACCGTGCGCTTCGACGACAACCTGCTCGAGTTCGTGGAAACCATGGTCAGCCAGGAACCGGCGCCCACACTGGTCATTCGCTTCCGCCAGAACGCCGCGCTGCGCAGTTCGCGTGACGTGAAGGTGACGGTGGACTTCAAGACCCTCAGTTCCCTGTCGATGAGCGGCACCGGCGACGCGCGCATCGAGACGCTGCGCGGCCCGATGCTGGCCGTTTCCATTTCGGGCAGCGCCGACGTGAAGGCCGACGCGCTGGATGTGGACGTGCTGGGCGTATCCATCGGCGGCAACGGCGACTTCACCGCCAGGGGACGCGCCGCCGAGCAGGGCTTCAGCATCGCCGGTTCCGGCGACATCCGCGCCGGCGACCTGGTCGGCCAGAGCGTCAAGGTGCGCGTGGCCGGCAGCGGCGACGTGCACGTGAACGCGCAGCAGATGCTCGACGTGTCGATAGCCGGCTCCGGCGACGTCGTCTACCGCGGCTCGCCGGTGATCCGCAAGTCTGTCGCCGGCTCGGGCAACGTGCGCAAGGCGAACTAGCGCAGCGCAGGGCCGTCCCAAGCAAGCTGCGCCGCAGGGCGAAGCCCGGAGGCTCCTGCCTCAGCGCAGGGCCGTCCCTGCCCTCTGCCGGAACCGCTACGCTGGGCGGATGCTGACGCCGCCCCTGATCGCCGCGCTGGCCCGCACTGCGCTGGCCAACACCATCACCGAGTACCCGTACAAGCTCGACCAGCTGCTGGCGAGCGCGCGCGATCTGGCCGCGCCGCGCGCGCTGCATCCGCTGTTCTGGGGCAGCTACGACTGGCATTCGTGCGTGCACATGCACTGGACCCTGGTGCGGCTGCTGCGGCGGCTGCCGACGCATGCGCTGGCCGATGCCAGCCGCGAGCATCTGGCTCAGCGGCTGTCAGCCGCGGCGGCGGCCGGTGAACTCGCGACGCTGCAGGGATCCCACCGCCAGACCTTCGAGCGGCCCTACGGCTGGGGCTGGCTGCTGAAGCTCGCCGCGGAACTGGAAGGACTGGCGCGCGACGACGCACGCGCCGTCCCTTGGCGCGACGCGCTGCGGCCGCTGGCCATGGCCTTCGCCGAACGTTTCCTGCACTACCTGCCGCGCGCCGACTTTCCGGTGCGTACCGGCGCGCATTCCAATACGGCGTTTGCGCTGCTGCTCGCGCTCGACTGGTGTGAAGCGGTGCAGCACCACGCACTGCGCAAGCTGATCGCCGAGCGCGCCCATCGCTGGTTCGGACGCGATCGCCGCTACCCCGCGACCTACGAGCCCGGCGGCGAAGACTTCCTGTCGGCCGGCCTGGTGGAAGCAGCGTTGATGCGCCGCGTGCTCGATGGCTGCGACTTCGCCGATTGGTGGCAGACCTTCCGGCCGGATGAAGACGGCCTGGGCAACTGGCTGGCGCCGGTGCCGGTCAGCGACCCGACCGACGCGAGGATCGTGCACCTGCACGGCGTCAACCTGGTGCGCGCCTGGTGCTGGACACAGCTGAAGCCGGAACTCCCGGCGACCTTGCAGGCGCCGGTAGAGCGAGCCATCGATGCCCTCCGGGCGGCGTCCGTGCCGGCTGCCACCGGCGGCGACTATGTCGGCACCCATTGGCTGGGCTCGTTCGCGCTGCTGGCGCTGGAAGCCGCGTAAGTGACTGCGGTCAAGACCGCGGGCACGTGCCGCTAATGCGGCGCAGCATTCGACGTATGCTGGGAGTTCAACGCTCACGGATCCTCCCATGAAGAAGAAAGTCGCGAAGAAGGCCGCCGTCAGGCGGGTCTCAAGCAGGAAGTCGGCCGGGCGCAGGCCGCAACTCGTGGACCTCGCGCTGCAGGGCGGCGGGTCGCACGGCGCCTTCACCTGGGGCGTGCTGGACCGCCTGCTGGAGGAGGACTGGCTGGACTTCGACGGCGTGTCGGGAACCTCCGCCGGCGCGATGAACGCGGTGGTCATGGCCGACGGCCTGGCCGCCGGCGGGCACGCAGGGGCGCGCGCAGCGCTGGAGGCCTTCTGGCGGCGCGTGTCCGACGCCGCGCTGCTGAGCCCATTCCGCCGCGGTCCGCTGGAGATGATGACCGGTCGCTGGACGCTGGACTTCTCGCCGCTGTTCGTGGCGATGGATCTCGCGGCGCGCGTGCTTTCGCCCTACGACCTGAACCCGCGCGGCACGAACCCGCTGCGCGACATCCTCGCGGAAACCGTGGACTTCGAGCGCGTGGCTACGGCACCCATCAAGGTGTTCGTCAACACCACGCACGTGCGCACCGGCCGCGGCCGTGTGTTCCGCAACGCCGAGCTGACGCCCGACGTGCTGCTCGCCTCCGCCTGCCTGCCGACGATGTTCCAGTCGGTGGAGATCGACGGC
>Ga0307505_10002299_pt1 | contig 13519 bp, 14 predicted proteins | sample 23_S_MG_FD_202183 | JGI IMG/M metagenome (GOLD analysis project Ga0307505, IMG submission 202183) | Soil microbial communities from Populus trichocarpa stands in riparian zone in the Pacific Northwest, United States - 23_S | ecosystem: Environmental > Terrestrial > Soil > Riparian zone > Trees...
CGCGCAGGCGAGAGATGGCGTCGTCCACGTTCTTGCGCAGGATGATGCGGCTGCCGTCGACCTCCACGGTCAGCTGGGTGCCCTTGGTCAGGCCCAGCGCGTCGCGCGCGGCCTTGGGCAGCGTGATCTGGCCACGCTCGGCGACAGTTGCTTCCATGGTCGGCCCTCGAAGTATGCTAGGATTGTACATACTTCTCGCCGCATACGGTGCGGGCTCAGCCAGGCTCCGGCGAGAAGAAGGCCTGTCGCACCTCGGCGGGCAGCTGCGCGCCGCCGGCGTACGAGGTCTGGTGCGCGCGCTGCAACAGCTGCCAGAAGTAGCGATAGCTGGCGCGGTCGTGCAGGGTGTCGCGGTGGCGGATCGGCGCCCAGTCGGCGGCCTGCGCCGCCAGCAGGATCTCGATGGCCATGTCCACCTCGGCCACGCCCGGTGCGAAGGCGTCGACGATGATCCGCACCTGTGCCGGGTGGATGCTCCACATGCGCGTGTAGCCGAGCTGGCGCGATGCCTTCGTGGCTGCAGCCGACAACGCGGCCTCGTCCTTGAACTCGGTGACCACGCAGTGCGACGGCGTCTTGCCGAAGGCATGGCAGGCGGCGGCGATCTCCAGCTTGGCGCGCAGCACCAGCGGATGTTCGAACTGGCCGCTCGAACTCATCGCCGAGGCCGGGATCGCGCCGCGGTGCGCCGACACGAAGTCCATCAGGCCGAAGGACAGCGATTCGATGCGCGGGTGCGCGGCCAGTGCCTGCACCTCGCGCAGCGCGCCGTGCGTTTCCACCAGCGCCTGCAGCGGGATCGGCTGCACCAGAGCTGCCGCGCGCGAGGCCGCGTCGATCGCATCCACCGCGCGCTGCAGCTCGGCCAGGCCGCGCGGCTTGGGGATCATCAGGTAGGCCAGGCGCGCCCCGGCGCGTTGCACGACGGTGTCCACCATCGGCTCGAAGGCCGGGTGGTCGACCGGCGGCACGCGGACGCCGACGCGGCCGAAACGGTTGGCCGGCGAATTGACCAGCTCGCACATCAGCAGCGCATGCTCGTGTTCGCCGCCGACCGGCGCGCCGTCCTCGCCGTCGAGCGTGACGTCGAACACCGGCCCGAACTCGGCCTGCAGCTCCAGGCTCTTGCGCATGCGCGGCTCGACGCCGCTGTAATGGTCGCACACCGGCAGCGCACGCGCCGCCTCGCCGTCCTCGAACAGCGCCTCGCGCGGCCCGCTCGGGCGCGCCGCCGTGTTCACAGCAGGTGCTTGACGCCGTCCTGCTCGCCCAGCAGCTCGGCCAGCGTCTTGTCGATGCATTCCTGGCTGAAGGCGTCGATGGGCAGGCCTTCGACGATGCTGTAGTCGCCGCCGGCGGTGGTCACCGGGAAGCCGAAGATCACGTCCTTCGGGATGCCGTACTCGCCGTTGCTGGGCACGCCCATCGTCACCCATTCGCCGCCGCTGCCCAGCGCCCAGTCGCGCATGTGGTCGATCGCAGCGTTGGCCGCCGAGGCTGCCGACGACAGGCCGCGCGCGGCGATGATCGCCGCGCCGCGCTTGCCCACCGTGGGCAGGAACACGTCGCGGTTCCAGGCCTGGTCGTTGATCATGTCCTTGACCGAGGCGCCGTCGATGGTGGCGAAGCGGTAGTCGGCATACATCGTCGGCGAGTGGTTGCCCCACACCGCCAGCTTCCTGATCGCGGCCACGCTCTTGCCGGTCTTGGCGGCCAGCTGGCTGGCGGCGCGGTTGTGGTCCAGGCGCAGCATCGCGGTGAAGTTGCGGCGGTCCAGCGAGGGCGCGCTCTTCATCGCGATGTAGGCGTTGGTGTTGGCCGGGTTGCCGACCACCAGCACCTTGACGCCGCGGCTGGCCACCTTGTCCAGCGCCTTGCCCTGCGCGTTGAAGATCTGCGCATTGGCGGCCAGCAGGTCGGCACGCTCCATGCCGGGGCCGCGCGGGCGGGCGCCCACCAGCAGCGCGTAGTCGGTGTCCTTGAAGGCGGTGTCGGGCGAGCTGTGCGCTTCCATGCCGGCCAGCAGCGGGAAGGCGCAGTCCTCCAACTCCATCATCACGCCCTTGAGCGCGTTCTGCGCCTTTTCGTCGGGGATCTCCAGCAGCTGCAGGATCACCGGCTGGTCCTTGCCCAGCATCTCGCCCGAGGCGATGCGGAACAGCAGGGCATAGCCGATCTGGCCGGCGGCGCCGGTGACGGCCACTCGGACGGGTTTCTTGCTCATGGGAACTCCGTGAATGAGGGGTGGAAAAGGAGGCGGCCGCCGCAGGCGCTGCGGTGAACCAATAAGTGTAGGCCAGCGCGGCCCGCAGGCTAGGGGTTCACCCGAAGCATAGCGCAGCTCTTATGTCTTATAGAAGATATAAGTCAACCATCGAATGGACGGCGGCCGGCGGCTGTGCTGCAATCGGCGCATGTCCGCCGTCAAGAATGTGCCCGGCACCGACGGCCCCGCCGATACCGCGGCGCCGGCCTTCAGCCCGCTGTACCAGCAGATCAGGGGCCTGCTGATGCGCAGCCTGGGGCTGGGCGAATGGAAGGCCGGCGAGGCGCTGCCCGCCGAGCCGGAGCTGGCACAACGCTTCAAGGTCAGCCAGGGCACGGTGCGCAAGGCGCTGGACGCGCTCACCGCCGAAGGGCTGCTGGTGCGCCGACAGGGCAAGGGGACCTTCGTCGCCACCCACGCCGAGGCGCAGGTGCAGTACCGCTTCCTGCGTTTGATGCCCGACAGCGGTCCGCGCGAGGCCATGCAGCGGCGCTTCCTCGACCTGAAGCGCCTGCGTGCGCCGGCCGACATTGCGCGCTCGCTCGACCTGAAGGCCGGCGACGGCGTGCTGCAGCTGCGCCGCCTGCTGCTGGCCGGCACGACGCCCGTGGTGCTGGACGACATCTGGCTGCCCGCGCGGCTGTTCAGGGGCCTGACCGCCGAGCGGCTGTCGGCCTACCCAGGGCCGATGTACGGCCTGTTCGAAGCCGAATTCGGCGTGCAGATGATCCGCGCCGAAGAGAAGATCCGCGCCGTGGCCGCTCCGGCAGCGGAGGCAGCGCTGCTCGGCGCGGCGGCGCAATCGCCGCTGCTGCTGGTGGAGCGGCGCTCCTTCACCTATGCCGACCGCCCGGTGGAACTGCGCCGCGGCCTGTATCGCACCGAAGCGCACTACTATCGCAACGAACTGAGCTGAGCAGCCTGCGGCGCCCAAGCTTCCTGTAAGCCCGGCGGGATGAAATAAAATCGACGGGCTCGGCGTGCTGCAGGCGACGGGCCAGGACAACCAGGACACAAGATGGCAGACACGCTGAAGGAACGACCGGTCTATCGCAACATCCACGTCTCGCAGATCGTCGCCTACCGGCTCCCGCCCGCCGGCATCGTGTCGATCCTGCACCGCGTCAGCGGTGCGCTGATGTTCCTGCTGCTGCCCTTCGTCATCTGGCTGTTCGACAACAGCCTGACCAGCGAGATCTCCTTCGACCGCTTCGCCAGCGTCTTCAGCTCCGGCGCCGGCTTCCTGCCGGGCTGGTTCATCAAGCTGGTGTGCCTGGGGCTGATCTGGGCCTACCTACACCACTTCATCGCCGGCTTGCGCCATCTGTGGATGGACGCGACGCACAGCGTCAGCAAGGAGCAGGGCCGAAGCAGCGCGATCATCACGCTGGCCTCGAGCCTGCTGCTCACCGTGGCCCTGGGCGCCAAGCTCTTCGGCCTGTTCTGAAGGAGGCACGCATGAGCACGAACTTCGGATCCAGGCGCATCGTCGTCGGTGCGCACTACGGCTCGCGCGACTGGCTCAGCCAGCGTGTCACGGCGCTGCTGATGGCGCTGTTCACGCTGGTGCTGCTGGTGCAGCTGCTGATGCCCGGCGAGATGGGCTACTACAAATGGGCCGGCATCTTCGCGGCCCAATGGATGAAGGTGCTGACCTTCGTGATCATCGTCGCGCTGGCGCTGCACGCCTGGGTCGGCGTGCGCGATATCTGGATGGACTATGTCAAGCCGGTGGGCCTTCGCCTGGCGCTGCAGGTGTTCTCCATCGTCTGGTTGCTGGGCTGTGCCGGTTGGGCCGTCCAGGTCATTTGGAGACTGTAGATGGCAGCGTCAGCTATATCGAAGCGCAAGTTCGACGTCGTCATCGTCGGCGCCGGCGGCTCCGGCATGCAGGCGTCGTTGCGGCTGGCGCGTGCCGGGCTGAACGTCGCGGTGCTGTCCAAGGTGTTCCCGACGCGATCGCACACCGTGGCGGCGCAGGGCGGCATCGGCGCCAGCCTGGGCAATATGTCCGAGGACAACTGGCACTACCACTTCTACGACACCATCAAGGGCAGCGACTGGCTCGGTGACCAGGACGCGATCGAGTTCATGTGCCGCGAGGCGCCGAACGTCGTCTACGAGCTCGAACATTTCGGCATGCCCTTCGACCGCAACCCGGACGGCACCATCTACCAGCGGCCCTTCGGCGGCCACACCGCCAACTACGGTGAGAAACCTGTACAGAGAGCCTGCGCCGCGGCCGACCGCACCGGCCACGCGATGCTGCACACGCTGTACCAGCAGAACGTCAAGGCGCGCACGCACTTCTTCGTCGAATGGATGGCGCTGGACCTGATCCGCGACGCCGACGGCGACGTGGTCGGCGTCACCGCGCTGGAGATGGAAACCGGCGAGCTGCACCTCTTCGAGGCCAAGACCACGCTGCTGGCTACCGGCGGCGCCGGGCGCATCTTCGCCGCCAGCACCAACGCCTTCATCAACACCGGCGACGGGTTGGGCATGGCGGCGCGCGCCGGTATTCCGCTGCAGGATCTGGAGTTCTGGCAGTTCCACCCGACGGGAGTGCACAACGCCGGCGTGCTGCTCACCGAAGGCTGCCGCGGCGAGGGCGCGATCCTGCGCAACATCGACGGCGAGCGCTTCATGGAGCGCTACGCGCCGACCTTGAAGGACCTGGCGCCGCGCGACTTCGTCAGCCGCTGCATGGACCAGGAGATCAAGGAAGGGCGCGGCTGCGGTCCGAACAAGGACTACATCCAGCTCGACATGACGCACCTGGGGGCAGAGACCATCATGAAGCGCCTGCCCAGCGTGTTCGAGATCGGCCACAACTTCGCCAACGTCGACATCACCAAGGAGCCGATTCCGGTGGTGCCGACCATCCACTACCAGATGGGCGGCATCCCCACCAACATCCACGGCCAGGTGGTGGCGCCGAAAGATGGCGACCCGAATACCGTGATTCCCGGTCTGTACGCGGTGGGCGAATGCTCCTGCGTCAGCGTGCACGGCGCCAACCGGCTGGGCACCAATTCGCTGCTCGACCTGCTGGTCTTCGGCCGCGCGGCCGGGCTGCACATCGTCGACCAGGTGGGCAAGACCAGGTCGCACAAGCCGCTGCCGGCCGATGCCGCCGATGCCACGCTGGCGCGGCTGGTGCGGCTGGATGGCAGCACATCGGGCGAATACGCGCAGGACGTGGCCAACGACATCCGCAACACCATGCAGAAGCATGCCGGCGTGTTCCGCACCCAGGTCAGCATGGACGAGGGCGTGGTGCAGATCGCCGCGCTGGCCGAACGCGTCAAGGCCATCACGCTGAAGGACAAGAGCCAGGTCTTCAACACCGCGCGCATCGAGGCGCTGGAGGTCGAGAACCTGATCGAGGCGGCGCGCGCCACCATCGTCTCGGCCGCGGCGCGGCACGAGAGCCGCGGCGCACACACGGTGGACGACTATGCCGACAGCCCCGAATTCCCGCTCGGCCGCAACGACGCGCAGTGGATGAAGCACACGCTGTGGTACTCGGACGGCGACCGGCTCGACTACAAACCGGTGAAGCTGCAGCCGCTGACGGTGGAATCCGTCCCGCCGAAGGTCCGCACGTTCTGAAAGACAACCCATGACCCAGCGCACGTTCCAGATCTACCGCTACGACCCGGACAAGGACGCCAAGCCCTACATGCAGACCTTGCAGGTCGAGCTCGACGGCTCGGAGCGCATGCTGCTCGACGCGCTGATGAAGCTCAAGGCCGTCGACCCGAGCTTGAGCTTCCGCCGCAGCTGCCGCGAAGGCGTGTGCGGCTCGGACGCGATGAACATCAACGGCAAGAACGGCCTGGCCTGCCTGACCAACATGCGCACCTTGCCGGGCACGATCGTGCTCAAGCCGCTGCCCGGGCTGCCGGTGATCCGCGACCTGATCGTCGACATGACGCAGTTCTTCACCCAGTACGACTCGATCAAGCCCTACCTGCAGAACGACACGCCGCCGCCGGAGAAGGAGCGTCTGCAGTCGCCGGAAGAGCGCGACGAGCTGAACGGCCTGTACGAATGCATCCTGTGCGCCAGCTGCTCCACCAGCTGCCCCAGCTTCTGGTGGAACCCGGACAAGTTCGTCGGCCCGGCCGGTCTGCTGCAGGCCTACCGCTTCATCGCCGACAGCCGCGACCAGGCCACCGCCGAGCGGCTGGACAACCTGGAAGACCCGTACCGGCTGTTCCGCTGCCACAGCATCATGAATTGCGTCGATGTCTGCCCGAAGGGCTTGAATCCGACGCGCGCCATTGGCAAGATCAAGGAAATGATTGTGCGGCGCACAATCTGAGTACCATTCGGACCCAAGCCAGTGACGGACACCGCGGACTGCATCATCGACGAACGGGGCTTGAGCCGCCTGAAATGGAGCTGCCGCCGCGGCCTGCTGGAGAACGACCTGTTCATCCAGCGCTTTTTCCAGACCCACGAGGCCCGCTTGAGCCTGCGCCAGGCACGGGGCTTGCAGCATCTGATGGACCTGTCCGACAACGACCTGCTCGACCTGCTGCTGCGCCGCACGGAGCTTTCGCCCCCGATGGACAGACCCGAGGTGCGCGAAGTGCTGAGCCAGTTGCGCAGGCCCCTGCCGGTTTCTACCAGTGAAGGAATGACGCCATGATGTCCTTGTCCGATGTGAAAGCCACGCTGTCGTTCTCGGACGGCGGTCCGACGATGGACCTGCCGATCTACAAGGGCAGCATCGGCCCGGACGTGATCGACATCCGCAAGCTCTACGCGCAGACCGGCAAGTTCACCTACGACCCGGGTTTCCTGTCGACCGCGTCGTGCAACAGCACCATCACCTACATCGACGGCGACAAGGGCGAGCTGCTGTACCGCGGCTACCCGATCGAGCAGCTGGCCACGCAGTGCGACTTCCTCGACACCTGCTACCTGCTGCTGTACGGCGAGCTGCCGAACGCGCAGCAGCAGGTCGATTTCCACAAGCTCGTCAACAACCACACGATGGTCAACGAGCAGATGCAGTTCTTCCTGCGCGGCTTCCGCCGTGACGCGCACCCGATGGCGGTGATGACCGGGCTGGTCGGCGGGCTGTCGGCCTTCTATCACGACAGCACCGACATCAACAATCCGCGCCACCGCGAGATTGCCGCGATCCGCCTGATCGCCAAGATGCCCACGCTGGTGGCCATGGCCTACAAGTACGGCATCGGCCAGCCCTACATGTACCCGCGCAACGATCTCAGCTATGCGGGCAACTTCATGCGCATGATGTTCGCCACGCCCTGCGAGGAGTACGTGCCTAACGAGGTGCTGGTGCGCGCGATGGACCGCATCTTCATCCTGCACGCCGATCACGAGCAGAACGCCAGCACCTCCACCGTGCGGCTGTGCGGCAGCTCGGGCACCAACCCCTTCGCGGCCATTGCCGCCGGCGTGGCCTGCCTGTGGGGCCCGGCGCACGGCGGTGCCAACGAGGCGGCGCTGAACATGCTGGAAGACATCCAGCGCAACGGCGGCGTCGAGAAGATCGGCGAGTTCATCAAGCAGGTCAAGGACAAGAACTCCAGCGTCAAGCTGATGGGCTTCGGCCACCGCGTCTACAAGAACTACGACCCGCGCGCCAAGCTGATGCGCGAGACCTGCCACGAGGTGCTGACCGCGCTGGGCCTGCACGACGACCCGCTGTTCAAGCTGGCGATGGCGCTGGAGAAGATCGCGCTCGAGGACGACTACTTCGTGTCGCGCAAGCTGTACCCGAATGTCGACTTCTATTCGGGCATCGTGCAGCGCGCCATCGGCATCCCGGTGAGCCTGTTCACCGCCATCTTCGCGCTGGCGCGCACGGTCGGCTGGATCGCGCAGCTCAACGAGATGATCGCCGACCCCGAATACAAGATCGGCCGCCCGCGCCAGCTGTACGCCGGCGCGCCGTCGCGCGACGTGAAGCCCGTGTCGCAGCGTTGAGCGCCAAGCTGCGGGCCGCGGCGCTGCTGGCCGCGACGGTGTTGCTGGCGGGCTGCAACTCGCTGGTGGCCCAGAACCCGGCCACGACGATGCAGCCGGTGAATGCCGTGCGCAGCGGCGACGAGGCGCGGCTGATGCTGCGCGGCTACGACGTCGTTTCCTACGTCACCGACAACCGGGCGGTGCCGGGCCTGCCGCAGTTCCGCACCCAGTTCGAAGGCGTGAGCTACCAGTTCGCCAGCGCCGAGAACATGGCGCTGTTCCTGCACGAGCCGGCGAAGTACCAGCCCGCCTACCACGGCTACGACGCCACGCGCATGGTCTACGCCATCCCCGAACTGGCCGACCCGACGGTGTGGCGCCGCATCGACGCTCGCGTGTTCCTGTTTGCCGACGCCGCATCGAAGGCCGCCTTCGAGCTGGACCTGGCCGGCAACGTGGCGCTGGCCGACAAATACTGGACATCCGAGGTCGCCGGCAGCAACAGCGCCTGGCAGGGCCTGTGGCGGCGCGTCGATCGCGTGCCGCACTACCGCAGCCGCGACGAACTGGCCCGCGCCGTCGCCGAGGCCAAGCCCGGCTGACGAAGCTGGGCTGCGTCGTGGTGTTGCGGTTCCGCCGATGACGACCCTGCTGCGCTGGGGCTTGCGACTGCTGGTGCTTCTGGTGCTGCTGGCGCTGGCGCTGGCGCTGGGCTTCACGCTCTTTGCAGTGAGCGCTCTGCCGTCGTTGCAGCCCTGGCACACCGAACTGCTGCGCAACGAGTTCGATGCCGGCAGGCACAAGGACCTGGACTTCGCCGGTTACCAGCGGCTGGAGTCGCGGCTCTTCGACGAACTGCAAGCCAAGACCGCGCAGTGGGCGCGCGATGGTCTGGACCCCGACTGCCTGCCGCTGGGGGCGGTGCCGGCCGCCGACTGCCGCGCCGAGGCCGACGAGGCCTTCCGCCACAGCCGTTTCAACCACGGCGGCTGGCTGCAGCGGCTGGTTGAAGGCGCGCCCTACAACCGCTCGTTCCGGCTGGCGCAGCCCGCGGCAGCGGGCCAGGCGCTGCTGGTGCACGGGCTGACCGACTCGCCCTATTCGATGCGCGCGATGGCGCAGTCGCTGCACACGCGCGGCTTCGATGTCACGGTGCTGCGCCTGCCCGGCCACGGCACGCTGCCGTCGATGATGACCTCGATGAGCGCGCGCGACTGGACGGCCGCGCTGCGCATTGCCGCCAAGGAGGTGGCCGCGCGCGTGGTGCCGGGCCAGCCCTTCTATGTCGGCGGCTACTCGTCCGGCGGCACGCTGGTGCTGCAGTACGCGCTGGATGCGCTGCAGGACGATGCGCTGCGCCGACCCGACCGCGTGCTGCTGGTGTCGCCGGCGATCGAGCTGACGCGCGTGGCGGCGCTGGCGGAGGTCATCGACATCTTCACGCTCGTGCCGATCCCGGTGCTGGACAAGGCGCGCTGGCAGGCCATCGCACCGGAGTTCGACCCCTACAAGTTCAACTCCTTCCCGGTGAACGCGTCGCGGCAGATCAACCGTGCCACGCGCGCGCTGCAAAGCTCGCTGCAGGACGCGCAGCGTGGCGGGCGCCTGGCGCAGCTGCCGCCGGTGGTCACCTGGCAGTCGGTGGTCGATTCCACCGTCGGCTCGCTGGGCGTCGTCGACCAGGTGTATGCGCGACTGAGCGGGCCCGCGCACCGGCTGGTGATGTTCGACATGAACCGCCTGCCCGAGCTGGGCAGCGTGGCGCGGCCGGCGGCGCGCGCGCTCATCGACCGGCTGGAAGCTGCGCCGCGCGGCTACACGCTGGACGTGGTGAGCAACGACAACGGGCAACTGCCGCGCATCGCCGTGCGCCGCTCGGCGCCCGGCGCCAGCCCGGAACTGCGGGCGACCACGCTCGACTGGCCCGGAGGCCTGGTCTCGCTGGGCCATGTGGCGCTGCCTTTCCCGGCCGACGACCCGGTCTATGGCTTCGTGCGCGGCAGCGGCCGCGACGGCATCCCGAGCATCGGTTCGTGGCTGCTGCGCGGCGAGAACGGCGCCATCACCCTCGCGCTGGGTTCGCTGACGCGGCTGCGCAGCAACCCCTTCTGGCCGCTGATCGACGAGGACGTCGCCGGCCTGGTGGCGCAGGACGTGGCGGCCAAGAAGCGCTGAGTCAGCGCACGCGCAGCCCCGGCACCGCACCCGGCCAGGGCTCCAGCACGTACAGGCCAGGGTGGGCCTTCTCGTCGGCATGGCTGGCAGCCAGCACCATGCCTTCGCTGAGGCCGAACTTCATCTTGCGAGGCGCCAGGTTCGCGACCATCACCGTCAGCTTGCCGGCCAGCTCTTCGGGCTGGTAGGCGCTGGCGATGCCGCTGAAGACGTTGCGGTGGATCGGACGCCCCTGCGGGTCGGGGCCTTCGCCCACGTCCAGCGTCAGGCGCAGCAGCTTGCTGCTGCCTTCCACGCGCTCGGCGGCGACGATCTTCGCGATGCGCAGGTCCACCTTGGCGAAGTCGTCGATGCCGATCTGGGCGGCCAGCGGCTCGCCGCCAGGCGGTGGCACTTCCGGCGCGTCGGCTGGCGGCTCGAACAGCGCGTCCAGCAGCTTGGCATCGACACGCTGCATCAGGTGCTTGTAGTCGCCGATGCGGTGTGCGCCCAGTGCGCGTGCGGCATCGGCAAAGTTCAGCGGCGCCACCTGCAGGAAGGCCTCCACCTGCGCCGCCAGCGCCGGCAGCACCGGCTTCAGGTAGAGGGTCAGCACGCGGAAGGCCTCGATGCACACGCTGCACACGTCGTGCAGCACGGCGGTCTGGTCTGCGTGCTTGGCCAGCTCCCAGGGCTTGTGCTTGTCGACGTATTCGTTGACGCGGTCGGCCAGCAGCATCACCTCGCGCAGCGCCTTGCCGAACTCGCGCGATTCGTACAGCTCGACCACGGTGTCCTTGTGGGCGCGCAGGCCGTCGAGCAGCACGCGCCCTTCGACGCCCAGGTCGGCCGACAGCTGGCCGCCGAAGCGCTTGCCGATGAAGCCGGCGGCGCGGCTGGCGATGTTGAGGTACTTGCCCACCAGGTCGGCATTGACGCGGGCGATGAAATCGTCGGGGTTGAAGTCGATGTCCTCGACGCGCGCGTTCAGCTTGGCCGCGATGTAGTAGCGCAGCCATTCCGGGTTCATGCCCAGTTCCAGGTAGCGCAGCGGGCTCAATCCCGTGCCGCGGCTCTTGCTCATCTTCTCGCCGCCAACGGTGATGAAGCCGTGCACGAAGATGTGGTTGGGCACCTTGCGGCCGCTGAACTTCAGCATCGCCGGCCAGAACAGCGTGTGGAAGGTGACGATGTCCTTGCCGATGAAGTGGATCTGCTCCACGCTTTCGTCGCCCATGTAGGCCTCGAAGTCCAGGCCCTTGCGGTCGAACAGGTTCTTCAGCGAGGCCAGGTAGCCCACCGGCGCGTCCAGCCAGACATAGAAGTACTTGCCCGGCGCGTCGGGGATCTGAATGCCGAAGTAAGGCGCATCGCGGCTGATGTCCCAGTCGGCCAGGCCGCTGGCGCCGGCTTCGTCCCTGGCGAACCATTCGCGCACCTTGTTCGCCACCTCGGACTGCAGCTTGCCGTCCTGCGTCCAGGCCTCCAGGAACTCGACGCAGCGCGGGTCCGACAGCTTGAAGAAGAAGTGCTCGCTGCTCTTCAGCAGCGGCGCGGCGCCGGTCAGCGTCGAATAGGGGTTCTTCAGGTCGGTGGGCGAGTACACCGCGCCGCAGACTTCGCAGTTGTCGCCGTACTGGTCCTTCGCGCCACATTTGGGGCATTCGCCCTTGATGTAGCGGTCGGGCAGGAACATCGCCTTCACCGGGTCGAAGAACTGCTCGATGCTGCGCGTGGTGATCAGCCCGTTGGCGCGCAGCGCACGGTAGATCTCCTGCGCCAGCGCATGGTTCTCCGGCGCGTCGGTCGAATGCCAGTTGTCGAAGCCGATGTGGAAGCCGTCCAGGTACTGGGCGCGGCCGGCGGCGATCTGCGCGACGAAGGCCTGCGGCGTCAGAGCGGCCTTCTCGGCGGCGATCATGATCGGTGCGCCGTGCGCGTCGTCGGCGCAGACGAAATGCACCTCGTGGCCCAGCAGGCGCTGGAAGCGCACCCAGATGTCGGCCTGGATGTACTCCATCATGTGCCCGATGTGGAAGGGCGCATTGGCGTAGGGCAGGGCGGTGGTGACGAACAGTTTGCGGGGCATGGCCGGGGTGGGTGCTCTGCCGGACGAGGCAGCGGCGGATTCTAGGCGTGCGCCTCGTCCTGCCTCAGCGCGGCTGCCAGGTCTGCAGCACGTCCTGCCGCTTCTCGTGTTCCGGCGCCAGCGGATGGCCCAGGTCGATGCGCGCGACCAGCGCCACCGTCACCGGCGCGCGCAGCGCCGCGCGCGCCATCAGCGCGAGCTGTGCGTCATCGGGGCCGGGCTCGGCGAGGTGCTTCACGCCCACCGAATAGCGCCCCAGCAGCGCCTGCAATGCCGCGCTGTTCACTTCAAAACACCAGTGTGCGCCAGCGCAGGTCGCTGGCACGGGCCATGAATTGCACCGCGCCACCGCGGCGCGTGCACTCGGGGATCAACGGCGCCGCCGCGAGGCCCTGCGCCTGCAGCGCATCGCTGCAGGCGAAGAACACGGCGCCGTGTTCAACCGCTTCGCGCATGGCGTCGTAGACGGTCTTCGGGTGCGCCGAGGCACGCAGCGCCGCCGCTACGCCGGGCTGCAGCAGGCACACGCTGCGCGCCGTGAAGTAGATCTCCACCGGCAGGTCGAGCGCCGCTGCCGCGGCGGCGTGGAAGAAGGGCGTGGCCAGCCGGTGCGGCGCTTCCGGCTCGCTGGCCCACAACAGGATGGCCAGGCCGGCGGCGGTGTCGGTGGCACTCATCGCGAAGCGTCGTCGAGGCTCTGGGCATGCCGCGCCATCGCCGCCGGCACCGCTTCGCCGCGCACCAGTTGCGGCAGGTCCGCGTCGAAGTCGCGCAATACGAGGCGTGCGATCCAGCCGGCGCCGTAGGGATCGCGGTGCACCAGCTCGGGCGTGTCTTCCAGCAGCGGGTTCACCGCCACGATCGTGCCCGCTACCGCGCTCTTCACCGAGACGATGGCCTTGGCGAGCTCGACCACCGCCACCGCCCGCCCTTGTTCGATGACCGAACCGAGCGGCTTGGCGCGGCACATGTAGATGTCGCCCGACAGCTTGATGCCCAGCGCGGTGATGCCCACGGTCGCGGTGCCGTCACCTTCCAGCCGCGCCCATACATCGTGC